>Ga0335079_10001276_pt1 | contig 28835 bp, 19 predicted proteins | sample Lox_Sample_33_FD_206719 | JGI IMG/M metagenome (GOLD analysis project Ga0335079, IMG submission 206719) | Soil microbial communities from Loxahatchee National Wildlife Refuge, Florida, United States - Lox_Sample_3.3 | ecosystem: Environmental > Terrestrial > Soil > Wetlands | place: USA...
AATCCATCTTAGCGCTCGCTGCCGTCACCGTCCTATGTCTGGTCGCGCCTGCGGCCTTCGCGCAGACGCCGGACACAGTAGTTCTCGCCCCGCATGACAGCGGATCTTACGAGATCGGTTACTACGAAAATGCCAACATGGGCCTCCCGGATGCGCAAATGCACGTCCTCAACCCCGGTTCCACCGGCGGCATTGGGTCGGGCAGTGCCAGCACCATAGCTGGCGGCGACCTGTGTGCCAATGTTTATGTGTTCACGCCAGACCAGCAGTTGGCGGAATGCTGCAGTTGCAAGGTTAGTCCGAACGGCATGCAGGCATTTAGCCTGGCTTCGGACCTTAGCGCCAACCCGCTGACGGGGACCGTGCAACACTCCGGAGCCATCAAGATCGTCGCCTCCACCGGCGGCGGACGGAGAGGCGCCGGGTTGCCCCCGGTTCAAACGGTGGGGAACACCTCGTATCCTTTCTGCGATGCGGGCACGAATTATTGGCCCAATGGCAGACTGGAAAGCTACATTACCCACGTGCGTCCGTTGGGGGCGTCGTTAGGGGCCGCAGACACCGTAACGGAGATCGGTTTCGAGCCCGTGGACCTCAGCTACTCCGAATTGGAGAAGCTGCAACAAGAGTGCTTCGCCATTGAGGCGCCTGCCGGCCTGGGCGGAGTGGGCAGCGGAGCTGGTCTTTGCACCTGCGATCCACCCAAATCGTTCTAGTTAAGCCATAAGAAGCAAAACCTCAAAGGCACCGGGTCAATCTCACCTCGACCCGGTGCCTTTTTTCTTTTGCAGCCCGCGGCGCTCTGTTCGCAAACTGGAGTGAATGACCTCAAGCCACGGGTGGGAGACCTGAGCCGAAGCCCCCGTCCACTACGAGTGCGGCGCCCGTCACAAAGGACGCGTCATCGCTCGCCAGGTACACGGCTGCGCGAGCTACTTCCTCAGCCCTGCCGATGCGCCACAGCGCGTGGAGTTTGCCGGCCGAGGCCCGTGCCGCGGCCGGGTCCGGTTGCGCCTGAAAATACCCTTCCGCCAGGCCGGCATCAATATATCCGGGGCAGATGCAATTCACACGAATGCCGTCCTTCCCGTGGTCGATGGCCATGGCCTTAGTCAGCCCGATGATGGCGGCCTTGGTTGCGCAATACGCGGCGCAGCCGGGCTCCACGAAGTAACCGTTCACCGAAGACAGGCTCACGATGTTGCCGCGCGTCTTGCGCAGGTGCGGGAGAAAGTACTTCGAACACAGGAAGACGCCACCGAGATTTACAGCGACCTCCCGCGTCCACTCGTCTAAAGTGGTGTCCTCTACGGTTTTGTTGACCTGAATCGCAGCATCGTTTAACAACACGTGAACCTTGGAGAAGCGCCGCAAGGTCTCGTCCACCAGCCGTTCGACCGCCCCTGGATCCGCTACGTCTGTTTGGACGGCGTGGGCCACTCCTCCACTGGCCGCCTCGATCTCTCGCGCCGTCTCGCGGGCGCCCCCAAGATTCACATCCGCCAGTACAACGCGGGCGCCCTCTTTGGCGAATTCTATTGCGCATGCCCGTCCAATGCCGGAAGCCGCGCCCGTGATCACCGCAACACGATCTTTGAGCTTCATGAGTTCTCCATTCTCCTTTGCCGCGTTCACGAGAGAAAGATGATGATGGCGGGCGTGCCCACGGGTGTGTACTGGCCGGTAAACGCGAGAGCCCCCGTTTGCCGGTGGATGCGGAAGCTGGTAATGGCATCAGCTCTCTGATTGCACGAGTAAAGGAAACTGCCGGTGGGGTCGATGGTGAAGCTGCGCGGATAATCGCCTCGAGTCCATTCCTCGCCCGCAAATGTCAAGGCGCCTTCTTTGCCGATTGAGAAGAAGGCGATGCTGTCGTGCAGCCGGTTAGCTGCATAAACGAATCTTCCATCCGGCGAGACCAGGACCTCCGAAGTAAAATTGGTCCCGGCGAAGCCCTTGGGCAGGCTGGAGACGGTCTGTTTCGGTGTCAGTCTTCCGCGCGCGCGGTCATAGTCGAACGTCACCAGGGTCGAACTCTCTTCCTGGAGCGAATACAACCATCGGCCACTGGGATGAAAAGCAAAGTGACGCGGTCCGTCTCCGGAGGGCAACGGCTCCGACGCAGGATCGCTGGCGGAAAGCGTGCCGGCCCCGGCATCGAACTTCCAGATGAAGATCCGGTCCAGGGCCAGGTCGGTCGCCAGCACGAATTGGCCTGACGCATCAGACTGGATCATGTGCGCATGTGGGCGGTCGTGGCCGCTGATCGCGAAGCTGCCGGAAGGCGCGCTGGTGGCATGTACGGTTCCAACCGGGCCCTCATCCTTCTTAACATCGGTGGCTGGACCCAATTGGCCACTCGGTTGGATGGGGAGCACCGCCACGGTTCCGCCGTGATAGTTGGCCACGAACACATACTTACCCGAAGGGTGGACGCTCAGATGCGCCGGGCCCGCTCCGTGTGAACTGACGGTATTGAGGAATGTCAGATGGCCGTTCGAGCGAGTGACCGAGTACGCGCTCACCGAGCCGGAGTCCGTGCGCTCGAAATTCGAAATCTCGTTCGCCGCGTACAAATGGGTCCGCGAAGGATCGAAAGCCAGCCATGAAGGGTTGGAACCGGACAAAAAGCACTCACGCTGCGACAGCGCTCCGGTGGCGCGATCCATTTCAAACAAGTAGATGCCCTGGCCGTTTCCTTTGCTGCCCTCCGGGCCTTGCGGGTTACTGTACGTGCCGACGTATGCCAAGCTCGGCCCCATGACGAAATCCCCGTGTTTGCGTTGAGCCTGCGCGAGCGCCCGGCGGGCCAGCGGTAGAGCTACGGCGCTTTTCAGGAGCTCACGGCGCGTGCGGCCGGGACGATCGTACTGGCGGGACATTCAGCACTATCATAAACAACGGCGCCTGTCTTTTAGGTGTCGGAACCTAACACCTGGAACCTGGCACCTGGAACCTAACACCTGGAACCTAACACCTGGAACCTAACACCTGGAACCTAACACCTGGAACCTAACACCTGGAACCTAACACCTGGAACCTAACACCTGGAACCTAACACCTGGAACCTAACACCTAACACCCGGCCATCAGCCGATCTTGCCGGCCAATTCCCGGATCTTGGCGGCCTCATCCTCGGACGGATGGTTGGCCAGCGCTGCGCCCAGTTCGTTTTTGGCGGCCGCCTTGTCACCCGTTTCAAGCAGCGCCATCCCCAGGTGATAGTGGAACGTCGGATTGTTGGGATACTTCTGCACCAGACCCGAAAAGGTTCGCACGGCGTTGTCGTGCATTCCCTTTTTCAGGTACACATAACCGATAGTGTCGGAGAAATGGGACTGGCTGGGAAACTTCTGCGCCGCGCGTTGAGCCAGGCTCAGAGCCTCGTCCAGGTCGCCGCCGGTTTCCGCCAGCAGATACGCCAGATTATTCATGGCCAGCCAATTGTCCGGATGCGATTTCAGCAAAGTCCGGTACTGCGTCTGAGCTTCGTCCGTATGTCCCGTTTTGGCCAAGGTCGCGGCCAGCATGAACCTGGAGCCCTGATCCTGGGGAGACAATGCCTGGGCCTCACGATAGCAGGCGATGGCGCTGTTGTAATCGCCCTTGAGATCGTAAGCCTGTCCCAGGCGCAGCTGTAGGATAGCGGACTTGGATTGGCTGCTCACGAGTTTCTTGAATTCAGCAATGGCCAAGTCGTATTGCCCGGCGGCCACCGCGGTATTGGCGAGCTGCTCCCGAAGCATCTGGGAATCAGGTGATTTCTGCAGAGCGCCGTTCAGGACTTCGATGGCCTTTGCAAACTGACGCTCCGATGAGGATACGGCCGCCAGGCCCGACACGGCTCGTGGGTCATTCCCGCCCAGTCTTCCGAAAATCTCTCGGGCCTCCTGGTACTTTTTCTCGGAAAGGGCCAGGAGCCCCAGCTCCAGCTTAGGCTCGACATATTGGGGAAAATCTCCCACCAACCGGGTCAGTTCAGCGCGCGCCGATGGCAGGTTGCCCGAACTGAAGGAAGCCACGGCATGCAAGAGCCGGGCTCTGGGGTCATTGGGCCGGAGCGAAAGGATCTCAGAGGCTTGCTGCAGCGCTTCATTTGCCCGGTGCTGGCTCAGGCTGATCGCCGTTAGCTGGAATCGGGCGTCGACATAGTCTTTACGCTTGGCGATGGCTTCCTGGAACTGTTTTTTCGCTGTCTCCGGGTCTCCTTTCAGCCGGTTGGCCAAGCCCATCTGGAACCACAGCGACGCGTCTTCAGGATGGAGCGCGGATAGTGCCGTGAGTTCGCGCAAGGCCTTGTCAACATTCTCTGGCTTGCCGCTGTCCAGCCACAGGCCGGCGCGTACACGCAGCGCACTCTCGTCCTTTGGCTGCTCTTTCAAAATCTGTTCGACCAAACTGGTGGCCTCGGCCTTTTTGCCTTGGGCCATTAAAGCGTCCGTGATCCGCTTTTGACAGGCGATGTGGTCTTGCGGATTGGCCTGGGCGGCCTGCTGGAAGTATCGAATCGCTTCCGGGAAATTCCGGATGTTCATGTAGAATTCACCCACCTGGAATCGACCCTTCGGGAAATCCTTCGGGTTATCCAGGAGCCGGGCGAGCGCGGCGTTCATCTCCGCAGGTTTGTGGAGGCGGCTGTAATGAGCGGCTAGTTCCAGGATGTACTCCGCATGCTTCGGATTGTTACTCACCTTCGTCTTCAGAACGTTCTCCGCTTCGCCGATCCGGTTCGCCTGGAGATACCAAATGTAGAGTTGGTCGTAAACGGGGCCATACGTCTTATTGCGTGCCACCAGGTCCAGCGCCACCGCTTCGGCTTCCCGAGACTGGCCGTTCTGGTGCAGCGTGTCGGCCAAAGCGGTGGTGAGAGCCGGGTCGGCGGGCTTCGCCAGGAGCGCCTTGCGGAACAAAGCGATCGCTTCCTCAAGCTTCCGGTCCGTGCGCGCCATGACGGCCTTGAACCGTAGTCCGTCGAAGGAATTGGGATTCCTGGCGAGGAGTTGTTCCGCCAGCCGCGTGATCTGGTCGTAAAGTTTTTGGGGGTGACGCGGGTCCCGCAAATAGAAGGCGAGACATAAATCTCCCAGCTTCTCTTTAGCGTCGTCATTATCGGGAACGAGTTCTACTGCCTGCGTCAATGCCGTGTAGGCCTGGTTCGCATCACCCAGCTTCAGGGCCGTCAGCCCCAGGCGATAGTACGCCTCGCCGAATCGAGGGTCCTTCTGGATGGCCTTACGGTAATTGATGGATGCATCCGCGTAATTACCGGCTTCGAAGAGCTTGTTTCCCCTGGCGAGGTAGCTTTCCTTATTCGTGCACGCCGACAGCGCAACGAAACAGGCCACGACGGCACAAATACCCACGACGCGTTTCATGAAACTAATTTTCTCATTCGGCTCCCATAATTACAAAGGCCGGCTTGGAATTCGCACCCATTCAGCCGTTTGAACCAGGGAGCGAAGCCGGCCCGGGACGCGGTCCCCCACATGGGGCGCAACTAAATGAAACCTATAGGGTTCTAGCAGAACTGGGCGAGGCTTTGTTTCCCACAGTCGAACCACGTTACAGCAACCTAACCCTTCACCGGCAACGGATAGGCGGCGTCATTATGCCCGAGAATTACCAACCCCGTAGGGCCGGTTACGGTTTTGAACGCAAACTCGCGAGTCTCTCTCGCCCTCCCAATGGAAGACGTCTGCGCGAAGAAAGCCACGCCGCTTGCTGACGGTTCATGCATGCCGCTGATTTGTGGAAATCCAGCGTCTTGGCAACAACGCAAAAAACAGTTCCGCGAGTTTCATGATGTTCGGTTGAGAAACTCACAGCCCTTCTTGCACCAGTAGCTTGAAAGGAAGATAGTTCATGCGTATTAACGCAGCATCTGTAAGTTTGAGTGTGATTCTTTTTGCGGCAGCCGTGCAACTGAACGCAGGTTCGGGCCTGCCGCACACGTGGGTTTCAGCGACAGGGGATGACGGGAATACCTGTGCCTTCGCTCAACCATGCCTAACTCTCGCTGCGGCGATCGAGGCTACGGCCGCCGGAGGCGAGGTCAGCTTCATGAATTCAGGCGATTTTGCTGCAGCTGCCACAGTGACCATTACCAAAAGCATTATCATTGCTGCCACTGGCGTACAGGCCGGTTTCCTTACTAAGGACCTCGATGGCATCGTGATTAACGCTGGAGCCGATGATGTGGTGGTTCTCCGAGGTCTTGACATTGTCAGCCAAGGTAGTACTGCCGGCGCGGACCACCGGGGAATCAAGTTTGAGGCCGGCGGCGTCTTATTTGTTGAGGATTGCAGAGTCACGGGTTTCACGAAACGTGGCATCAGCATCGAGAGCAGTACCGATAACGCCAAGGCGTTTATCTCGAATACGATCGTCCGCAACCAAACCAACAACGGCATTGTCATCAACCCCCCCAGCGTTAACAACGTCGTCGTAATGGACCATGTTCAGGTGGTGAATAGCACGGCAATAGGGCTGGCTGTGAACCCGGGAGGCAGGGTGGATGTTACCAACTCCACGTTCAGCCATAATGCCGGCGCTGGCGTCTGGGCAACCGGACCCGCAGCCTTGTCCCTGGAATCTAGTCTGATAACTGACAACGGCGTAGGCCTGGAACTATTGGCCGGCGCCGCCGCGCGCTTGTCCAATGTCAATGTGGCGGGCAACACCATAGGCTTCAGTACAGCCGGCGGAGCCCTCAACTCTTTCGGAAACAACCATGCCACGGGAAACACCGACAATGCAGTACCGACCATAAACACTCATCTTAGCCCGCTGTAAAAAGAGGATCAGTGGGGCGGCGCCTGTCGCCCCTCTTCTCACGTCTCGCGCGCTCGCCTGCCTCTGAACGGGACAGACCCTGTCCCGTCGTGGCCGGGCTTCGGAGCGCTATTCTGCCCCATCGCTTCCCCGCACGATTGGACTTTCCTCGCCCGTCCGTTAGTACTTGCTTTCCGCGCGGTAGTGGTTCGCCGACGCCAATGCCCTCCTGCCGGAGCTGCCAGTTAATCTTCAAGTCACGCTAGTTATGCAGATTTAGTAGCTTACCAGTAATTTGTAAAAGTTTCACTTCACACTTTTGTGAGTTCGTGGTATAGGTTGAGAAACTCACTGGCGCTTATGAGTCTTCTGGGCGTGCAAGGAGTTTTTCCACCAGTAACCTGAAAGGAATATCGGCTATGCGAACTACGGCAGCATCACTGAGTCTGATTGCGGTTCTGTTTGCGGCAGCCGCGCATCTCAATGCGCAGGCAACGCGCACCTGGGTTTCCGGAGTGGGGGATGATGCGAATCCCTGTAGCAGAACCGCTCCATGCAAGACCTTCGCCGGCGCAATTAGCAAGACCGCTGCCGGCGGGGAGATCGACGTTCTGGATCCGGGCGGGTTCGGTGCCGTTACTATCACAAAGAGCCTTATTATCAGCGGCGGCGGCAACACGGCTGGAGTTCTCGTCTCAGGCACTAACGGAATCACTGTCGCCGCCGGGTCAACCGATACGGTGGTGCTGAAGGGCCTTGACATCAATGGGCTGGGGCTTTCTAGCGCGAATACTGCGGGGATTGACGGCATTCAGTTCCTCTCGGGCCAGAAACTGGTTGTCACAGATTGCCTTATCATGGGTTTCGCGCACAGAGGCATCAGCATCGAGAGCAGCACTGATGGCGCCCAGGCATTCATTTCGAATACGATCCTGGCCGGCCAAACCAACAACGGCATCGTCGTGAACCCTGCCAGCGTTAACAACGTCCTGGTGCTGGACCATGTTCAGGTGGTGCATAGCACGGCACTAGGGCTGGCGGTGAATCCGGGAGGCAGGGCGGATATTAGCAACTCCACATTCAGCTTTAATAGTGGCGCCGGCGTCTGGGCAACCGGACCCGTAGCCTTGTCTCTGGATTCTACTCAATTAACGGACAATGGCACGGGGCTGGTGCTATTGAGTGGGGCCACCGTCCGCTTGTCCAATGTCAATGTGGCCGGCAATGCCATAGGCTTCAATACCGCCGGCGGAATCCTCAACTCGTTCGGGAACAACCACACGACGGGTAACTTGGACGGCGTTCAACCAACTGTAAACACACATCTTAGCCCATTATAAGGCCGAACGGGCGAGCAGAACTTGCCGCCCCGGTTCTGACTTCTCGGCACCGCCCGGGCTCCCTGTATTGTGCGCGGTGATATCATCCACCAAGACCCAAAGCGATGATCACTACACGACAACAGGAACAGGCCCGGGCGGCCCTGGACGGCTTCACGATCGAACTGCCCTCCTGGGGATTTGCCAACACGGGAACCAGGTTCGGCAAGTTCATCCAGCCTGCCGCGGCCACAACCACGGAAGAGAAGATCGCAGACGCCGGCGCCGTCCATCGATTCACGGGCTGCTGCCCGAGTGTCGCCGTTCACGTTCTCTGGGACTTCCCGCACGGCGCCAGGGATGTGCCCGCCATCATGAAGTCCGCGGCTGATCACGGCGTCCGCATCGGCGCTATCAATCCCAACGTATTCCAAGACCAGTGCTATAAGAACGGCTCGCTCGGGAACCCCGATCCCGAGGTGCGCAAGACGGCCCTCTCTCACATTCTCGATTCCGTCGAAATTCAAAACGCCACCAGATCGCGGGACCTGTCGCTCTGGTTCGCCGATGGCATTAGCTATCCGGGGACCGGCTCGATTCGCGCACGAAGAGCTCTGTTTATCGAAGGGTTGAAGACAGTGCACGCGGCCTTGCGCGGCGACCAGCGGATGCTGGTGGAGTACAAGCCGTTCGAGCCGGCCTTTTACGCGACTGACATCGCCGACTGGGGGATGTCGTACATCTATTGCAAACACTCAGGTCCGGGGGCGAGAGTACTGGTGGACACCGGCCACCACTACCAGACGCAAAATATCGAGCAGATTGTCGCTTGGCTGCTGAGCGAGAACATGCTGGGCGGATTCCATTTCAACGACCGCCGCTACGCCGATGACGATCTCACGCTCGGCTGCATGGATCCCTACCAAGTGTTTCGCATTTTTCACGAGATCTGCTATTTCACCTGGGAAACGGGCAAGGCTCCGGACATCGCGTACATGGTGGATCAAAGCCATAACCTGAAGAACAAGATCGAGGAGACGATTCAAACCGCGAACAATGCGCAGGAGCTGTTTGCCAAAGCCTCACTGGTGGATCACGAAAGGCTGGGTGCTTGCCAGGCAAAAGCGGAGCTGATCGACGCTGAGGAAACGCTGCGCGAAGCCTTCTTCACCGATGTCCGTCCGCTGGTTCGGGAATGGAGGAAGTCCAAGGGTTTGCCGGAAGATTCCCTGGCCGCCTTTCGCGCGAGCGGCTATCTGGAAAAGGCGGAGAAGGAACGGGCGGAAAGGAACCGCAGTGCGGTCTCGAGCTATGCGTAGCCCGAGTGGGGCCGGCTTTCAGCCTGCGGACCCGTTTTCCAGCGGGTCCAGCCAGCCGGAAGGCTGGCTCGCAGCCAAGAATGGCTGCCCCACGAATGCATTCTTTCTGTTCGTTCTGCTGCCGGTGCTGGCCGCAGCTGCGCCGCTCCAGGACTGGGCTCACAGCCACTGGAAAGCGCAGTGGATTTCGTGTCCGGACGCGCCCGAGCGCGATGCGGGCGTCTTCCACTTTCGCAAAACCGTAAGCCTGCCGGATCAGCCGAAAAGCTTTATCGTCCACGTTAGCGCGGACAATCACTTCATTCTATTCGTGAACGGTGAACGAGTGGGGATTGGGCCGGCCGGTGGCGACCTGGCTCACTGGCGCTACGAGACGTTCGATCTCGCTCCCGTGATGCACCAAGGAGAAAACATCGTGGCGGCGACGGTGTGGAATTTCGGCACGAGCACTCCAGTCGCGCAGATGAGTTCGCAGACAGGTTTCGTGGTTCAAGGGGACGGAGAAATCGAACAGGCTGCCAACACGGATTCCTCCTGGCAGGCCGAGCTGGAAAGCGGTCACAGCGCTTTGCCGGTGAATTTCATGGCGCTTCTCCACAGCTATTACGCCGGGCCGCCGGGGGAGCTGATTGACGCAACGAAGTACGACTGGAGCTGGAACCGCGCGCACACGAGCGCTCCAGGAAAGTGGAAGAAGGCGAAACTGATCGGCGCCGCCGCGGCGCGCGGAGCGCAGGATAGCCCAACGATCTGGATGTTGATTCCGGATTCGCTGCCGCAAATGGAAATGACACGAATTCCGGCGGGCCGCGTGGCCTTGTCTTCGGGCACAACGCCGGCGAATCCGCAGCCTGCGTTCACAGTTGCGCCTCACGCCAAGGCCTCGGTGCTGCTGGATGCCGGTGCGCTCACGACCGCCTATCCCGAACTGACGGTGAGCGGCGGCGCGGGCTCTCGTGTGCGCATTACTTATGCCGAGGCCCTGGTCGATGAGCACGGACAGAAGGGGAATCGCAACGAGGTCGCTGGGCGGCACATTCTTGGCGTCTACGATGAGTTTGTTGCCGACGGCAGCCGTCACACTTTCGCGCCGCTGATTTGGCGCACGTGGCGTTTTCTGCAGATCGACGTGACGGGTGGCGATCAGGCGGTCACCATCAATCCGCCGGCTGCCTGGTTTACCGCCTATCCGTTCCACGAAGAAGCAAAGTTTGCCGCGAGCGATCCGGAACTATCGAAGATCTGGGAAACCGGCTGGCGCACGGCCCGGCTGTGTGCGCATGACACGTACATGGATACCCCCTATTGGGAGCGATTGCAGTACGTGGGCGACACGCGACTTCAGGCGCTGATTTCCTATACGGTGGGCGGAGATGACCGGCTGGCGCGCCAGGCCATCGACGCTCTTGATGACTCCCGCATTCCCGATGGCATTACGCAGAGCCGCTACCCGTCGGCGCTGCCGCAGATCATCTCTCCGTTCTCGTTGATGTGGGTGGGCATGGTGCACGATTTCTGGATGCATCGCGACGATCCGGAGTTCGTGCGAAAGCATCTGGCGGGCACGCGCACCGTGCTGGACTGGTTCCTTCAGCATCAGCGCTCAGACGGACTGATGGGCCTGCTGCCGTGGTGGAGTTTTGTCGACTGGACCGAAGATTTCGTCGACGGGGTGCCGCCGCAGGAAGCCGATGGCGGATCGGCGCCGATCACGCTGCAGTTCATGGAAGCGCTGCGCAATGCGGCCGAACTGGAACAGCAGTTCGGAGACTCCGCTCGCGCCCGGATGTACACGGAACGCGCCGACAAAGCCGCTGACGCGCTGCGACGGCTCTGCTGGAATCAGCAGTACGGCCTGATCGCCGACACGCCGCGCCAGGCGCATTTCAGCCAGCATGCCAATGCTCTGGCCGTTTGGCTCGATGCGATTCCACGTGAGCAACAGAAGGCAGTCATGAACAAAGTTCTGGCTGCGAATGACGGCGCGACACGCCCCTCAATGTCGAAGACGAGCTACTACTTTACGTACTATGTGACGCGAGCGATGGAGCATTGCGGGCTCGCGGACCGGTACCTTTCCACGCTGGCGCCATGGCGCAAAATGCTGGCGCTTGGCCTCTCCACGTGGGCGGAAAACCCGGAGCCGACTCGCTCCGATTCCCACGCCTGGAGCGCGCACCCGAACTACGACCTGTTGCGATTGGTGGCGGGCATCCGCTCCGCCGCGCCGGGATTCTCCGAGATCATCATCGAGCCTCACCTGGCCACCTTGACGAGCGTGAAAGCCTCGATGCCGCACCCCAAGGGAAGCGTGGATGTTTCGTTCGCGGTGTCAGCCGGCGGGACGCAGGCGAACATCCATTGTCCCGATGGCGTGCCGGCGAAACTGATCTGGCAGGGCAAACCGTATCCGTTGCATGGCGGAGAACAGAGCCTGCGGCTGCCGTGAACCGGGGCTGCAACTTGCCGTGGCCGGGCCTGCCTGGCCACTACGAGGGTCTAATCGCCATTTCAAAGTGCGCTGCTCCATGCGCGATTCAATAGCACGGCCTGTTAGCCGCCCTTGCCCGTTGTCCCCAGATAGTTTCCGTAACCCACGATGATGGTCGAGCCGATCAGCACGATGAGACTGAGCACCACCAGCAGCTTCGTGCGGCGGCCGGTGCCTTTCCATTCCTTGAGTGCGATGCCCCACAGCGTGCTAAAGATGATGATGCTGGCCATGTGCAGGGTCCAGCTTGAAAACTTGTACCGGCCCATCTGGGTTTCGCCCATGGTGTAGAAGAAGAACTGCATGTACCAGGTGGTGCCCGCCAGCGCGCAGAAGAAATAGTTGCTGAACATCGGCGCGCGCACCGCTTGCTTGCGGGCCACGGCAATCGCCGCGGCCATCTCCTCGGCGGGAGCGTCGGTCACGGTCTCGAGGATGTGCTCGTTTTCCCGGGCGGGCACGTCGCCGCGAATCTCCGAGTGGAAGTACTGGTATCCGGTGCGGTTCCTCAGATTCAGGTACAGGCACCAGATGAAGTTGGTGGTCAGGCCGCCCGCAAGCACGACAACCAGAACCGGGAGACCCTGCCACAGCAGCGGCGTTCCATGCCGGAGAGTAATGGCCTTGATGGGATCTCCCGCTGCGAGCCCGTAGGCAAAACAGGCGCTCATGATGCCGGAGAATGTCGCCACCAGCAGCCCGCGTTTCAGATCGAATTCCTTGATGGCTTCGCGTTTTTTTTCCGCGGACATCTCGCGTTCTTTCGAGACGCCCGCTCCGCCCGCAAACGCAATCCCCGAAAGACAGACCGCAACGCCGAACAGAATGATGATCCCCGAATGCGTTCCCAGCACTTGCTTTGCGAACTCGCCGCGGAAGATGGGCGGCAGCAGCGTGCCGAACGCGGCGGTGTAACCGAGCGCGACCGCCATGCCGAGCGACATGCCGAGATAGCGCATGGTCAGGCCAAACGTCAGGCCGCCGAGTCCCCACAAGACCCCGAAGATGTACGCCCAGCTCAGGCTGCCCACGGGGGCCTCGCGAAGCACGGCCGGCAGATCGTGGGTCATGGTGAGCGCCAGCACCCAGGGCGCAAAGAGCCAACTGAACAGGCCGCCGGCGAGCCAGTAGGTCTCCCAAGCCCAGCTCTTCACACCGCGATAGGCTACATAGAAGCTGCCGGACGCAAGGCCGCCCAGCCAGTGAAAGCAGACTCCGAGCAGTGGATTCGGTGTCATGAGCGCCGCGGCAGCCCGCGTAAACCGGCCATTTTATCTCCAGAAGGCTTCAGTCAAGCCGCCGTCCACCGGGATCACATGCCCCGTGGTCTTGGCGCTCTCATCGCTGGCCAGCCATATGATGGCGTTGGCGCAGTCGCGCGGAAGAATCGGCCGGCGCGTCAACGTTCGCTGGGCGTAATAATCCGCAAGCCTGGAGCGAAGATCGTCGGTGCACTCCGATTCGGTGAACGGGATCTTGTATTTCTCCAACGATTGAATCACGCGATCACGCGGGAACATGGTGGAGCCGGCAACGACCGTGGCAGGAGCAATGCCGTTCACTCGCACCTGCGGTCTGAGGCCGATGGCGAGCTCACGGATCAAATGGTTCAGCGCGGCCTTGCTGATGTCGTAGGCCTCGCTACCTTTCTTTGGAACCACGGCATTGGCAGAACTGGTCAGCACCATAGCCGCCGGCAGGTGCTGTTCCTTGAAGATCCACTCCGTCTGGCGCGCGAGCAGATAATTCCCCGTCACATTGATGAGGAATGTTTTTGCCCACATCGAGTCAGACAACTCGCCGTCAGCGCCAGCAACGGGATAGATGGCGGCCGTGTTCACGACGACATCGATTCCACCGAACTGAAGGGCTGTGAACCGCGCCGCCTCGGCCAGACTTTCCGGCGAGCTGAGATCCACCCGAGTGCTCCGCACGAGATCCTGGGAACTCAGGCCCGCGGCTTCAATGGCAACCTTCCTGGCGCCATCGGCGTCGGCATCGGCGACTACGATGTGCGCTCCTTTTCGGGCGAGCAGAAGAACCACCTCGCGTCCGATTCCGTTGGCACCGCCGATCACCAGGACGATCTTCCGCGTAAATTCCGCTTCCGCGGGCATGCGCTGGAGTTTGGCTTCTTCGAGCGCCCAGTATTCGATACGGAACGCTTGGGAGCGCGGGAGTGCCACGTAATTTCGAAATTGTTTGAATTGTTCGGACTGCTCCGGACGCCGGGCTTGCGGAAGGGGCTGCGACACTTCCCCATCTTCGAGAGCGTTCGCGCCGGCCATCACGTGAATGGCGTTGATGAAGAACTCTGTGGTAATGCGCGCCTCTTTCTTGTTCTTGCCGAATCCGAATAAGCCAACGCCGGGAATGATCACCACCGAGGGATTGGAATCCCGAAGCTTGGGCGAATCGGGCGTAGCACAAGCGTCGTAGTATTTTTTGTACTCGGCGCGGTAGGCCATTGCCTGTTCACCGATGCGCGTTTTCAAGGCATCCGTCGTGTCTGCGGCCGGATTCCATTCCACAAACATGGGGCAGATCCGGGTGCGCAGAAAATGGTCGGGACAACTGGTTCCCAGCGCGCCCAGATCCTTCGACCATCGGGATCCGGCGAAGGTCAACGCGTCCTCATCGTCGGCGAAGTGCGCAATCACGCGCCGGTTCGAAGACATCGCTCCGCGCAAAGCGGGCAGAATCCGGGCCGCCACATTCCGCCGATCGGCAAGCGGAGCATGCTCGAGCCCGCCGAAGACCGGTTCCTTTCGGGCTTGATGCTCCATGATGAATTCGCCCATCTGGTCGATGGTGCGAAGGCTGTTGAGATAACAGTCGTACTGCGTCCGGCCCCAGGTGAAGAGGCCGTGGCTGGCGAGAATCAGGCCGTCGGTACCGGGATTGTCTGTTACCGCTTTTTCGATCAGAAGCGCCAGCTCGAATCCCGGCCGCTGCCACGGGACCCACGCGATGCGGCGTCCATATTTGCCGTTGAACTCTTCGAGTTTCTTTTTGCCATTGGCACTGGCTGCCAGCGCAATCGCCCAGTCGGGATGCAGATGATCCACGTGCGGAAACGGAAGGAAAGCGTGCAAGGGAGTGTCGATGGAAGCGGCCACGCGGTTCTCGCCGAACGCCGAAAGCGGGTAGTACGCCACCATCTCGTCTTCGTGCGCTTCGCCGCGATAGAGATCTTTCAGTTGTTCCAGGCGGTCGAGATAGAGGAGCGCGAAGCCCGAGTCTTGGATCGATCCGAGATCCCCTCCGCTGCCTTTGACAGCCAGTACGCGAACCGCCCGGCCGGTGAACGGATCCGGAAGCTCGATCTTCGAGCTGGTATTTCCACCGCCGAAATTCGTGATGCGCAGATCCGCGCCGAGTAGGTTGGACCGGTAGCGCAGCAGCGCCAGTTGATTCTCCGCCAACGCCGCGGCCTGCCGCTCATCCCACAGATTCTTCAGATAGGTTGTCTCGATGGTTTCAGGCATAGATAAATCAGCGTCTACCGCTCCTGACCGCCGCTTTGCGATGACTACAACGAGGAAGCGAACGAGTAGTTCCCCGATTCCACGTCGTAAATCGCCGCGGCGTGGAGCCTTTTCACCAATCGCACGCCTTTGGCCTTCTCGGGCGGTTGTCCCGACTCAGTGATCTCGGCTCCCTCTTTGGCGGGCACATAAACCGTCGCGACAGCGTTCGGCGGCACGCTCACTTCGAGCCGGAACTGACCGTTCTCCTTCTTCCAACTGCTGCGCACGACGCCATACGGAGATTTGTGCGACGCCTTGACGAAAGTCAAGTCGTCAACCGGGTAGGGCCGGATGATGGCATGCTTGAAACCCGGACGGTCTGGATCCGCCTGAACGCCGGCAAGGTCCTCGTAGAGCCAAACGCCCAGATCTCCGATCTGCATCACGTGATTCCCGGAGTTCATCGCGGGATCGGCGGTGTCTCCGTTCCACAGCTCCCAGACCGTGGTGGCGCCTTTTTCGATCATGTAACCCCAGCCGGGGTAGGTGGTTTGCGTCGCGATCTTGAAAGCCAGATCCGCCTGGCCGTTCTCGGTAAGAGTCCGCATCAGCCATTGTGCGCCAATCAAGCCAACGCCCACGTGATCCTGGCTCTCGTCGTGGATCTTGGTGACGAGGTTCCGCAGAATCCTCACGCGGGTGGCCGCCGGCTCCAGATCGAACGCCAGCGGCAGAATGGTGGAGGTCTGGGTACCGTTGTCGAACTGGTTGAGCGAGGCGTTAAAGAACCGCCGCACGAATGCAATTTTCAGCGCTCTCGCCTGGTTGAGGTACTCGCTGGCATCGTCCTTCTTGCCCAGCAGCTTGGCGTAGCGCTGCATGAGCAGGTGCATCTTGTAGAAATACGCGGTACCGAGCAGTGTGCCGTCGGTCTTTCGCGCAGGGTCTTGCGAGTGAATCAAGCGCGGCGATTCGGGCGGCACACACCAGTCGCCGAAAGTGTCCTTGGGCATCAGGCCATCTTTCATAAATCCCCGCATGTGCGTGATCCACTTCCGCATGGCCGGATAATGGCGCTCAATCGCGCGGAGATCGCCGTACTGGTCGTACAGCATGGCGGGCACAAGCAGAAACGTGCTGGGCCAGGTGACGTCGTTGGTGTAAATCATCCAGTAATTGGGCGCCACGTCAGGAATGCTGCCGTCGGGGCGCTGGGAGTCCTCGATATCATTCAGCCACTTGTTGTAAAACGCAGCCACATCGAACAGGTATGATTCGCTGCGGCTGACGGTGGAACGGTCTCCCATCCAGCCCTGGCGCTCATCGCGCTGCGGGCAGTCTGTGGGAATGCTGCGATAGTTGCTGCGAACGCCCCAGAAGATGTTTTTGTGCAGGTGATTTAGCAGCTCGTTGGAGGTGGTGAAGTCGGCCACCTGAGTCATGGCATCCTGCACCACGCGGCCTTCAATGTTCGCGGCGCGGAGTTCGCCCGGATAGCCGGTCACCTCCACGTAACGGAAACCGTGATATGTGAAGCGCGGCTCCCAGACCTCGGGCCCGCCGCCCTTGAGCGTGTAGGTGTCGGTGGCTTGCGCCGAGCGGAGATTTTCGACGTACAACTCGCCGTTGTCCTGGAGAGTTTCGGCATGGCGCAGCGTGACCTCGGTTCCCGGGGCTCCGGAAACCTTCAACCGGCACCAACCCACCATGTTCTGGCCCATGTCCACGATGAAGACACCCGGCCGGAGTTGCCGGATGTTGACCGGATGCACGGTTTCCACCACGCGGATTGGCTCAGCCATTCCGGCCACCAGCTCGCCCGAAGGCGCCTGCACGAGCTTTGCCGCCTGCCATTTGGAATCGTTGAAGCCGGGCCGGCTCCAGTCCTTGAACTCCATCCGCGCGTCGTAGTCTTCACCGTCGTACTCGTTGTTGGCGCGGATGGGACCGTTATTGGTGAGTTTCCAGGTCTCGTCGGACACCACGTGGCGCGTGGAACCGCCCGCATACTCGATGTCCAACTGGACGATGGCTTTGGGGTCGCCGAATGTGCGGGTGCCGATGGGCGCGCCCGCGCGGGGCGCATGGTAGCGGCCATTGCCCAGCATCAAGCCGATGGCGTTGCGGCCTATTGTGAGCTGGCGCGTGACATCGAAAGTCACATACTGCACGTGCTTGTCGTAGTCGGTCAGCCCCGGTGACAGAACCTGGTCACCGATCTTGCTTCCATTGATGTACAGTTCGAACAGGCCGAGTCCAGAGATGTACGCCGTAGCGCGTTTCGGCTTGCCGGCTACATCGAATTCCTTGCGCAGTACGCGGGCAGGCAAAGCGCGCTCTTCGGTGAATCCCACCTCGCCCCATGGTTTCATGCCAAAGGCGCCGAGTTCCCTGGCTGCGGACCACGCGGAGTCATTGGAATCCGCCTTCTCCCAACCCGTCGGAGCGGTTTCGGCCGATTTCCATTCGGCGCTCGTGGCAAAAATGAGCGGCTTCCCTTGAGAGAACTCCACACGGATGGCTCCGATGAGCCCCGCGGGCTTACCCTCGCCATCGTTCTTCGCACGAACCGCAACGATGTTCCTGCCGCTCCGGATTCTTGACGTGACATCGATGATCTCGGGGGAGTAAACATTGTCCCCCTTGCCGGCGTGTTCGCCGTTGAGGAACAACTCAAACTCGTGGTCCGCCCCCATCACGCAGATTGCCTTCGCGACGCGGCTCGCTTGCGGGATCTCAAAGGAAGCGTGGAAAAAACGATCTCCCGCGGGCGCCGCCGTCGCGGGTTCACCTTCGCCGAGCCAGATCCACTTCGCGTTTTCGAGGTTATGGAACGGACTGCCGGGCCGCTTGAAGAGGCCCGTCTCATCCAGTCCGATCCACTTGCCCTTCCAGTCCTCAGGCTTCAGCAATCCCATGGACCACGTTGCGGTTTTGCTCCAGCCCGACAAGTGACTGTCCTGATCCCAGACTTCCACTTTCCAGAACGCCTGAGTTCCCGAAGCGAGAGGCTTGCCGCCGTACGCAATCTGCGTGGATTGATCCGAATCTACCTTCCCCGTATCCCAGAGGTCCCCCTTTCCGCTCCTCAACGCCAGCTCGCTGGATGCCACCAGAATGTGATAAGCGCTCTGTTTCAGACCGCGGCCTCCCGGACGGATGGCCTCGAGCACCCAACTCAGCCGGGGGTTGGCGACATTGATCCCCACGGGGTCTGTGAGGTACTCGCAACGCAGCTCGGCGGTGCGGATCGAAGACTCCTGAGCTTGCAAGAAGGTGATGAAAGCGATCAGCGGCAGGATCAGGCAAAAGAGACGAAAGGTTCTCCTCATTTCAGCGGCTCCAGTTTTCAGATGGGCGTCTACTGCATCCGGAAGCATTGTACCGGATGAGATTGATTTGCGGATATGCGCAGTCCGGGAACTACGAGGTCGCAGGCAGCCAGAAGCTCAGGTTTCTCTCCCGGTTGAGCTGCCGTGTTAGCTGGCGATCGATGGAACTCAACGGAACCTGGTGTTGCTGGTCTTGGCTGTCGACGTAGTGCAGAAAGCTGTCTTGTACCCACACCGCGCTGGCGGAAAGACGAGAACCGTCAGCGAGAGCGATCGCGAAAGAGGGCGCTTCACCGCGCTCCGCGGGAGCCGGCGCGCTCTCTGCCGGCAACGCATATTCGCGGATCTCTGACCGTATCTCACGCGGCGGAACGATCACTTGTTGAGGAGCGGGTTGCGGGAAAAAGATGACGTTGGGCTCGGCGGGGTAGTCATAATCGTAGCCTTCGTCGAAGAACGGATAGGCATACGGGTAGAGTCCCGTCCGTGAATAGCGACGGTGCCGCAAACCGAAGCCATTCGAATGTCCGAAACCGTTAGGCCGGATAGCGGCTCCAGACCCATGCGGTGCATGACCACCCGAAACGGCGCCGCCGTGGGATCGTGCGAAGGCAACGCCGAGCGAAACCAGGCAGAGGATAGCGACCCTTTTCATGACTGCCCTCTGCTCCTGAGGATAACGCGACGAATTCGCACGAGCAAGCTATCGACCGGCCTACGTACCGTCGAGCAATGTACTAGGGTGAACACCCGATACCCGGTCCGCCAATCCCTCGTAATAGCTGAAGTGAGCCCGGAAGCCAATGCGCGCATAGGCGCGGATCGCGGCTGAATTCGTGTGTTCCACATTGAGGCCGATGGTCTCAATGCCAGCTTCCTTCAGGGCCATCGCCACGGCTGAGCTGACGGTCTGGGCGAGTCCCTGGCCGCGGCAGTCGGGGCGTGTAAAGATGTTGCCCAATCCGGCCACGCTTTCGTTGCGCGAGATGACGTGCACCCCGGCCACCGCGACGAGTTCGCCCTTCCGGCGGATGCCGCGAAAAAATCCGGTGTCGAGCTGGAAGGCGGCAAAGGCGATGCCTCCGCCATCGCCCGTGGCATACAGGCGCTCAATTTCGTTTCGATGCGCGGAGGTCAGGGTCTCGACAAGGCCGGCGCGCGGCTTCGCATCTTCGAGAAACATGCGCTGCATTTGATGACGATGCCGAAAGCGATAGATCCCGGCCGCGGCGTCGACCTGGTGCGGCTTCAAGTTGAGGTAGTCGGAAGCCTGGGGCAGGGAAGCCAGCAGGCTGTGTGTTGACGCGGTATCGCCCAACACAAAAATCGGACAGATCTCGATTCCGCGAAACACCAGGGCGAGGCCGTCTCCTTCGCTCCACCAGTCCGACTGTTCGAACATGCCGTCATCGAGATCCGCCAGCGCGTAGAGCGACCATTCCCGGTCGAGATTCAGCCGGCGCCGGATTTCGGATTTGTCGTGGAGGTGCTGCGGAAAAGGGGACAGACGCATTTATGGTACGTCAAACGGAATCGCGCATACCGAAAATGCGTCTCTCTTGTAAATAGCTGTAACCGCCTGATTCGCAAAGCCCGTACGTCGCGAAACGCGAGCCCGTCGGGGACTGGCTCCACCGTCCCTAATCGAGCCGCCCGCAAACCACCAGCCCGCTCGTCGTGGACGGTGGTGCCTGTCCCCTCTGGCACGAGCCCCCTTCGCCATTTTCATCCTCGCGGGTGTCGCGCCACGGCGACATGACGCTCAAGTGGCCCCTTTTTTGCGCCACCGAAAATGCGTCTGTCCCCTTTTTGCGCCCCCTTTTTGCGCCCCTTTTCGCGCGATCAGCTCTTTAGCTTCTGCTTGGCCACTCGGAGCAGCGCCGCCTGCGGATGCTTCCGATAAAACGGATCAAGCGGAAAACAGCCCGACACCAGCCCGTTGCGCGGCCCGGTGGTGCAGTCGCTGAAGGTGCGGCACAGGCGTTTGTTTTGGAGCGGCGTTCCGCGCAGCACGTCGCTGGGAAGGTCCGGGTAAGCCAGCACCATGCGGCCCAGCCCGACGAAATCCACCTGCCCGGTTCGCACGTAGTGCTGCGCCACGTGGGGTAGCCATTCTTGTAGATAGCTGTAGCCGGTGCCGACGATGGTCATCTGCGGGTAGCGCGCTTTGATCTGGCTCGCCACCGCGATGAGCCGTGCCGCGCCGGCCAGCGGGTCTTCGGGCGGCTCGTAGCCGTCCGATGGAGGAAACAGCGCCGGCCGCTGGATGTGCGGGTTGTAATAGGGACTGCCGCCGGAGATGCACACCAGCCGGATTCCGAGTTGATCCAGAATGTCCAGCAACTGGTACGTTTCCGTCAAGTCGATCTCCGCCGGATTCGCCGCGTCCACGCCGAAACCATAGTCATAGCGTCCGCTGAAATCCTCTGGTTCGCCGCGCCGGTCGTTCCCCGTGCGAAAGGGGAGGAGATCGAAAGCGCTCAAGCGGACGCCGATCACGAGACCCGGAGCATCGCGCCGGATGCCCTCGACGATCATGCGCAAAAAGCGTGTCCGGTTTTCGAGCGTTCCCCCATACTTGCCGGCTCGCGTCCGCGCGCTGAGGAATTCGTGCCCGAGATAGCCGTGACAATGCTTGAGATCGACGAAAGCGAAGCCCGTCGACTGCGCGCGCACTGCCGCGGCGACGAAGTCCTCGATGATGCGCTCGATCTCGCCATCGGTAAGACAGGGATGGTCAGGCGCAATACCGAACTTGGGATCGAGCAGCGGGTGGTGATAAAGGATGCGCGGTTCGAGCCGTTTTTTGTCGTTGGGCCGTGCGAAACGGCCGGAATGGGTGAGCTGCAAACCGATCAGCAGATCGCGGCTCCCACCGTACTGCTCTTCGTGCGCGGAGACCAGGCAGAGCCGCAACGCTTCTAGCGAAGCCTGAGTGCTGTCGCTCGAGAGCAACTGGTTCGGATTGGCGCGCCCGTCGTGGCTGACGGCCACAGCCTCGCCGCCCCAGATCAGTTTCGCGCCGCTCTCGCCAAAGTGTCGCCATCGCCGGGTGGTGAGTTCCGACGGGCGGCCATCTTCGGTGCCATCCCATCCCTCCATCGGCAGGATGCAGAAGCGGTTCCCGATGCGCAGCCCGTCGAATGAATACGCCTGCGCGAGGGGTGCGCTTGGACCCGAGAAAACCTCGCGATCGAATCTCAGGCCGAGGCCTAACCGCGCAATGTAGTCAGCGAACTCTTCCGCATGCTTGAGTGAGGCAATACGGCGATACGGGCGCGAAGCCGTGTCGGGCATGCAAAGGACAAATTATCACGTTGCGCCTGATGGAAGGCGAGGTGAGGAAGAGGAACCCTGCTACTTCCTGCAGCTACCCTAGTTGTAGCGAGCCGCTGGAAGGTAACCGCGTTCTTTCAATCCCGAGAGCGCCAGACCGTAGCGGCCCCGAACGCCTGTCTTTTCAAAGATATGCTTCAGGTGAATCTTCACCGTTCCGGCGCAGATGCCGAGGGCGCGTGCGATTTCCTTGTTTTTCATGCCTTGTTCGACGAGTTCGGCCACCTGCTGCTCCCGGTTGGTGAGACTGGACCTGCCGGCACCGTTCGTTTTATCAGCGCTCTGGAACATGAGTTCATCCATCCAGGTGTTTCCGGCGGATACCATTCGCAGGCAATCCAGCAACGCTCGCAACGCCGCGGTCTTTCGGATTACGCCCTGAGCACCCACCTGCACCAGGCGCAGCGCTTCGGCTTCGTTGATGGCGTTTCCCCAAACAACGGCTGCCGTACGGCGGCCACTGGCACGGAGATTGGCGATCCAGTCCATTACCGGCTGCAGGCCGAAGGATTTGTCGACGATCAAGATGGATGGCGACATATTGCGCACCAGTTCCATCCCCGCCACAATCGAGGTGGCATCACCAGCCACCGCCAGATCGTGGTGTTGAGCCATCAAGGCGCGCAGGCCTTCAACGGCAATCGGCTGAGTGTCACAAATGACCACGGTTTTCTTCAAGCTAGGCTCCTGCTGGGACGAGGTCCATGGATTTGGGAATAACGAAGGTTTAGTTAGGTAACTTGGCAAGTACTCTCAAGGTTTTCTCTGATTGCGCCGATAAAAGGGATGGAGTCGTAGCCCTGGGCTGCGCAACATGCTCCTTTATGTTCCCTAACGGCGTATCAGGCACCACATGGAAGCCCTTGCTCATCTGTCCGAATGCGGACTTGGCGCACAAACTCAGTGCCGTCTGGCGCACGATGGGACAACCTGAGCTGATTGTTGGATCTCCGGCATATGTGGATCGATCCGCTTTGAGCGCCTTGATTGGCGGCCACGCTATCACGCTGTGCTTTCTGGATGTGGGTTCAGACCGGGAAGCAGCGCTCGACTTGGTTGCGGGGCTGAGGGATTTGCGGGTGCCGGTGGCGGCGCTGCACACGGCCAATGACCCGGATCTGATTCTGAACTGCCTGCGGCAGGGCGCAGCGGAGTTTCTGCATCTGCCGTTCAGCCCCGATCAAATTCACGCGGCGCTGGAACGGTTGGCGAAGCGTGCCCAAACCTCTCTGGCTCAAGGGCGTTCGGGGGGCACGGTCTATTGCCTGATGCGCGGCAAGTCGGGCAGTGGAAATACCACCATTGCCTGCAATTTAGCCTTCCAGATTCAAGCTCTCAATTGCCAAAAAGTGCTGCTGGCCGATCTGGACCCCCTCACCGGGACCATCGCATTTCTCCTGAAGCTCAACTCGGCCTACAGCTTTGTTCATACGCTGGCGAACTCGAGCCGCATGGACGAGACCCTGTGGAAAGGCATGGTGACCCCGTGCCGGGGCGTGGACGTGTTGCTTTCACCTGAAATCCCCGCCGATCTGGTTTATGAGCCCGCGGATGTAGTCGCCATGGTCAGTTACTGGCGTCAGATTTACGAATATGCGATTCTCGACATCCCAGGACCCTACAGCGAGTGGGGGCTGTCGCTAGCCAAACTGTGTGACGAACTGCTGCTGGTGACCACAAATGAGTTGCCTGCCGTCCACGCCACGCAAAACACCTTGGCCTGCCTGGAGGATCAGGGCGTTGGCAAATCCAAGATCAAGCTGATTGTCAATCGCTATAACACCGAGATCGGGCTGAGCAGCGAAGCCATCGAAACCGCGCTCGAGCTCAAGGTTTACGAGCGTTTGCCCAGCGACTTCGAAAGCGTCCAAAAGGCGCTGATCGAGGGGAAATCCATCCCCGCCTCCACCAAGGTGGGACGTTCCATCGCCGATCTCGCCGAAAAGCTCACAGGCCGTACCAGCGCTCCCAAGAAACACTCCCTATTCGGCGGCCTGTTCTCCTCCCTTTCCAAGATCTGATCCAGCACCAAGCTGCCGCTCTTCGTTCCAGAGTTGAGGCGCCTGTATTGTTATTATGTTCGCTTGTTTGAGCTGAGCGCGGGAAACGCGGCGGAATACCTCGGCAGGCGCGGCATGACGTGCGTTGCGCCGCGGATCACCGAACTGGGCGGCGGCGTCTCCAATACGGTGCTGCTGGTGGAAGGCGGCGAGCGCCGGTTCGTCCTGAAACAAGCGCTGGCCAAGTTGCGGGTTCAAGACGACTGGTTCTCGGATCGCGAGCGCGTGTTTCGCGAGTCGGCGGCGATGCGATGGCTCGCGCCGCATTTGCTGCCCGGGAACATTCCTGAAGTCCTTTTCGAGGATCGCGAAAACTGCCTGTTTGCCATGAGTGCGGCGCCACCGGAAGCTCAAACCTGGAAGACGCTGCTGTTGCGCGGGGAATTCGACATTCGTGTCGCAGAATCGGTCGCCAGGATGCTGGCCACTCTCGTTTCGGCAAGCTGGCGCCATCCCGAGTCCCAGCGCGTGTTTGGCGATCAGACGGTTTTCGACCAGTTGCGCCTCGATCCCTACTACCGCACCACGGCTTCCCGCCACCCGGAGCTCCGGCCGCAATTCGGCCGGCTCATGCGCGAATCCTCCTCGCGCCGCGTCAGCCTGGTTCATGGCGACTGGAGTCCCAAGAATTTCCTGGTCAGCACGGCTGCTGTGATGGCCATCGACTTCGAGGTCATCCATTTCGGCGATCCCTCGTTCGATTCGGCCTTTCTAGTAAATCATCTGTTGCTGAAATCGTTTTACCGGCCTCAATGGAGCGCCGGGTATGCGCAGCTCGCCGGACGGTTCTGGGAGGTGTATCGCGCCGGTCTGCCTGCGGAATGCGACTGGATCGAGCCGGCCACGCTCGCTCATCTCGGCTGCCTGCTGCTGGCACGCATCGATGGCAAGTCTCCCGCGGAATACATCACCGATCCGCATTTGCGCGCGCAAGTGCGTCAGTTCGCGGGCCACCTGATTGTTTCACCGCCCGCACGGATCGCGGATGTTTTTGCTCAGGCGCGGAGTAGCGCAGCATGAGCCTCACGGTCCGCGATCTTCGCGCTCTCGAAATCCTGGACTCGCGCGGAAATCCCACCATCATGGTCGAGGCCGAGCTTTCTGACGCCACGGTGGCTTCCGCCAAGGTACCTTCCGGCGCCTCGACCGGAGCACACGAAGCCGTCGAGCTGCGCGACGGCGATCCTGCGCGTTATGCCGGCAAAGGCGTGCGCAAAGCCGTGGAGTACGTAGCGCGCGTGCTGGCTCCCGAACTGCGCGGCGCTGATGCTGAGGATCAGCGCGCGCTCGACCGCCGCATGATCGAACTAGACGGCACGCCGGACAAATCACGGCTGGGAGCCAACGCTATCCTGGGCGTTTCATGCGCAGTCGCACGTGCCGTCGCGCGATCGCGCGAGATTCCGCTGTGGCGCTACCTTGCGGATGGACGGCGCGCAACGCTCCCAGTGCCCATGGTCAATATTCTCTCGGGCGGTCTCCACGCGGCAAAGAATTTCGAATTCCAGGATTTTCTTGTGATACCTGTTGGCTCTGCAACATACAGCGAGGCTCTCGAAGCGGCGGCCGCTGTGCACCGCGCCGCCAGTGCAGTCCTCAAGACGCGGAGCTTCGTTGTCACCGGAGTTGCTGACGAGGGCGGTTGGGGACCGCGGCTCCCGAGCAATGAGACAGCGCTCGAGGTGATGCTCGAAGCCATCGAGCGCGCCCGGCGCCCGATGGTGATCGCAATCGACGTAGCTGCATCGCATTTCTTTGAGAACGGCAAGTATGAGCTGCGAACCGAAGCGCGCTCGCTCGACTCAAATCAGATGATCGACCTGCTGGCCGCTTGGGCGGTGCGCTATCCCATCGTGTCGATCGAGGATGGGCTGGCGGAAGATGACTGGACCGGCTGGCAGAAGCTGACTGCGGCGCTGGGGGCCAAGATCCAACTCATCGGCGATGACCTGTTCGCCACCAACCCGCCCCGGCTGGAACGTGGCATCCGCGAGCGCGCAGCCAACGCCGTGCTAGTGAAGATGAATCAAATCGGCACGCTCACCGAGACTTTCGAAGTGATCGACCGCGCATGTGAAGCCGGCTTTCGGGCGGTCATTTCTGCCCGCTCCGGGGAAACCGAGGACGATTTCCTCGCCGATCTCGCCGTAGCGTCGGGGGCGGGCCAGATCAAGATTGGGTCGATCACGCGGTCTGAACGGCTGGCGAAATACAACCGGCTGCTGGAGATTGAAAACGCTGCTGATCTGTTGTTCGAGAGATCGGTTTAGTTCCAATGGTGGTACGTGGAGCAGGCCTTCCGGCCTGCCGCCGCCTTTCGAGGCGGCGCGCTCCGATGCGCAGGCCTAGCGAAAGCCCGGCCGCAGCGTGTGCCGAGCATGGGCGGAATCTGATTGGATGAAAGGAGTCAATCGGGGCCGTTGAAGGCAACCGTAGCCGAACCGCAAGGCGTAGCCGCGAGGTGAAGCTGACGGAAGCGGAAGGCAAACCCTCGACCGTAGGAATACGAACTGGCAGTGAGACGGCCGGCTATACGTCTCCGCGGCGCACACGGACGCGGATATCCCAAGCCTGGCCTCTCACGAGAGAGGGGCGCGCTAGAGTTGCAGAACCGTTCGCAACCCCTCATCGACCGAGCGCTGCAAGCGCGGCGGGAGCGTGCCTGCATGTCTAGTGAGGAAGCCGCGGTCGAGGGTCAGAAGTTGCGAGACATTCACGACCGAGTCCCGGGGGAGGCCCGCCGAGCGTGCCGGCAACAGGACATTCCCTGGGGCGTCGGCCAGTTTCAAGTTCGTGGTGATCGCGGCTACGATCGCGGTTTGCATCCGGCTGCGGTTGAAGGAATCCGCTTGTATCACAAGGACTGGCCGCCTGTATCCAGGCTCGGAGCGGCGTGGCTCGGGAAGATCAGCCCACCAGATCTCCCCTCGCTGAATCCCGTCCATCCTTACCAAGCGTTCTTTTCCAGAGATTTCAGTTGGGCGCGGTGCAACCCGGGTTCTACCTTCGCCGGGTACCGCGAATACACGTCGTTCAGGCGTTCGGTGATCGCTTTTCCATCCTGCTGTTTCAGAAAATCTTCAATGGCCTTGGCGTACAGCTCGCTTCTCGAAACCCGAAGGCGGCGGGCGGCTGCTTCGGCGCGTCGAAAAAGTTCGTCAGGCATTGAGACGGCGGTCTTCATAGCCCCAGTATAACCCAAGTTATACCAGGGCCGTCTTTCCGGACCCGCCGCCCTTCCACACAAAATATCCAATCACCGTTTTTCCGTCCTGAATTTTGTTCGAGCGGATCATCTGCTCCACCTGTTGCGCGGAGAACCACCTGCACTCGATGCGCTCATCCTCCATGGGCTTAGCGTCTCCGGCCGTCAGATCCGTCGCCAGGAAGATGGTCATCTTCTCAGAAACGTAGCCGGGGCTGGGGTAAAACGAGATCAGTTTCCTCCAGCGCCGGGCGCGATAGCCGGTCTCTTCTTCGAGTTCGCGCTTGGCCGCCGTCAGAGGTTTCTCGCCGGGATCGAGGCGGCCGGCGGGCAGTTCCCAAAGATAGGCGCGCGCCGGCAGGCGGTATTGGCGGACCAGCAGGATGCGCCGCCGGTCATCGACGGCCATCATCACGGCAGAGCCGGCATGGCGGACGATCGCGCGGTGGATCTCAAATTCGCCGGGCTCTTTCGCATGATCCTCGGTGACCCAGAAGATGGGGCTTCGGTACAGCTCCCGCGACGAGAGCAGCTTCATCACTTGGCTTTCTCAAGCTGCACGGAACCGAATTTTTCGAGCGGCTTTTCGATTTTGGAAGCGTCGCCGACCACCACGATGGTGGCTCTATCCGGCGCGAGGTACTTCTGCGCTGCCGTCTGAATCTGGTCCGGTTCCACGGATCGCACGTGCGCCGTGAACATTTCGAGAAAATCGTTGGGCAGGCCCATGGTCTTCACCATGTCCACCTGATCGGCAACTCCGGACTGCGTTTCGAGACTGATCAAGAACACGCCGCTCAGATAGTTTTTGGCATCGCTGAGCTCCGTCGGCGTCACCGGCGCTTGGCCCATCTTCTCCAGGTGTCCGAGCACGGCCACCATGGCCGGTTCCACCACGTCGTTGCGTACCTGCGTAACGGCCAGCGCGACGCCGGCATCTTTGCGGCGATCGAGTTCGCTATGCACGTCGTAAGCAAACCCCTTTTCCTCCCGGACGTCGTTGAAGAGGCGCGAGCTCGCGCCGCCGCCCAGGATGGCGTTCCCCACGTAGAGCGGAATGTAGTCCGGATCGTTGCGCGTTACGGCGAGCCGCCCGATGCGGATATCCGCCTGAACCGAGCCCGGCCGGTCCACCAGCACAACTTGCCGTTTGCCCTCTGGAAAGCTCTTGGGGGGCGGCGGGGGAGCGGGCTTTTCGTTCCACGCTCCAAATTTTTCGCGCACCAGGTTCATGGTCTCGTTGCGCGGCGGAAGCTCGCCCAGCAGCAGCAGCACCGCGTTGTTCGGTACCAGATGGCTGTCGCGGAACTCGATCATCGTTTTTTGATCCATGCGGTCAATCGACTCCATGGTGGGAGCAACGTAGTGATACGGATGATCGCCGAACACCAGCTCGTCGAATTTCTCTCGTGCGAGAAAGGCCGGCTGCGAGTGCTGCGCCAGCAGCGCCTGTTTGCGATTCTGCTTTTGCAGTTGGACTTCGCTTTCCGGAAAACTGGCGTTGAGCGCTACGTCGGCCAGCAGATCGAGCA
>Ga0335079_10001277_pt1 | contig 28829 bp, 22 predicted proteins | sample Lox_Sample_33_FD_206719 | JGI IMG/M metagenome (GOLD analysis project Ga0335079, IMG submission 206719) | Soil microbial communities from Loxahatchee National Wildlife Refuge, Florida, United States - Lox_Sample_3.3 | ecosystem: Environmental > Terrestrial > Soil > Wetlands | place: USA...
CGAACCGGTCTTTCCCGATTTACTTTCACTATCCATATCAGAAAGAGGACGACGTCACCATCGAACTTCCTTCGGGCTGGCAGGCCGCCAGCGTACCATCTCCGATCACAAAAGACGGCCACGTGGTCGCCTATGACTGTAAGGTCGAGAACAACAAGACTACCCTGCACCTCACCCGCAAGGTCAACGTTGACTTCCTGATGATCGACGCTAAGTACTACCCGTCTCTGCGCGACTTCTTCCAGAACATCCGGTCAGGCGACGAGCAACAGATTGTCCTGGAACCAGTAACAAGTGCGAAAAACTGACATCGCGATTTAAACAGAACGGCCTCAATCGGAAGCCAGAGGCCGTTCTGTTCTCTAGATCAGGAACCCACATGCACCGTGCCTTTTTGCGGCACATTGTCAGCGTTGGTGAACGTGCAAATCACAGGACTGGGGGCATTTGGCAAAACGATCTGCACGGGATTCGGATTCTGCTGTCCGGGCGGCGTCGGATATATCTCGGAAGGCTGCGGCGACCACACAGTAACCGCATTTCCATTTCCGTCGGACCATGCGACGTTGTAGTCCGCATCAGCCACAAAGCGTATTTTCCCCATACCCGCGGGTATGGCTATGGTGAAAGGACCACCATTCGCCGAAATCCTGATCGGAAGTGCTCCATTTCCCCACTGTATCGCATACGGTCCGCCCAGGATCTGGCCGCCGGCGCCTTTAATCAAGTAGTTCACCGACTGCTCAGAACTGGAAATTGGAGAACTGTTACTCTGGGTCGGGAGCTGTATTTGGCTGAACGTGCCCGGAGTGAACTCAATCAGCACCGCAGCAGGCCCGGCGTTGCTGAATTCGATCTGCGTTCCGTCTCCTACACCTAAATAGCCCTGGGCGTTCGGCACGGTGCCGTTGGCCGAGATTGTGATATCGATTAGCACATCACTTCCTGGAAATTGTCTCGCAGTTGCCATCTTGCCTCCTCTGACAAATCGATTTATTTGGAACTGGGCCGGAAATTCGAATCAGATAACAATCCCTGGAAAATTGCATCTTTTTTCAGAGACTCGAGCGGATATCCCTTCTGCAGGCTCTTCTCAACGTAGTCAATGGCGCGCTTGCGATCTCCAATCCTCTCGTAGACTTCTCCCACGCTGACGAGGACATAAGGATCATCCGGTGTCAGGGCGAGTGCTGCCTGCACGCGCGCTACCGCCTTCGCATCTTGCTTCTTCGCCGCATACGCTAATCCCAACCGGTACTGCACCGCCGCATCGCGTGGGCTTGATTGCGCCGCTTCTTCCAGCAGCCTCACTTCACGATCAAGTGCGGCATTCATCCTCGCTTCGTCTTTCATCCCCTCGTAAGCCGAGACCAAATTTGCCCAGACGATGAAGTCTTTGTCATTCATCTGCAGGGCCTTCTCGGTGTACTGCGCAGCATCGGAATACCGGTTCTCCAGGAGAAACAGATTGCCAAGGTTCGCATAGGCTCCATAGCTCGGACCGAGTTCAATCGATTTCTTCAATGCCGCCTCAGCTTTAGCGAAATTCTTCGGATCGTTCGCGTCCAGGTAGGTCGCGCCCAGGTTTGAATAAAGCGCGGCATTGTCGGGCGTCAACTCGATTGCATGTTGGTATTGAGCGATCGCTTCTTCGTATTTGCCCTGGTCATCGTAGAAGTTTCCCAGGCTGTTGTATCCGTCCCAGTAATCCGGCCGCAGTGCGATCGCCTTCTTGTATGCCCCTTCTGCGTCTTGCGCGCGCCCGGCATGCTCGTAGCTGTGTGCCTCGCCTGTCAGCGCATCGGCATTTCTGGGGTCCAGTTGCAATGCCCGTTCGAATTCCGTGAGCGCGAGGTCGTTCTTTCCGGTCGCGTCATGAATTCGTCCGAGGGTTACCCATGCCGATGCCAGAGAGGCGTTCAGACTCGTCGCCTTCGTTCCGTTTTCCAGCGCCAGTTCGGTCCACTTCGAATTCTTATCGAGCTGATACTTCAGGCGGTATGCCTCCCCTAACCCCGCATAGCCCAACGCAAACTGGGGATCGGTACTCACCGCCGTCGACAGGGCCGCAATCGCCTGATCCAGATTCCCCGGCTTGTCGTAGCGCTGCATGTATCCGAGCGCCTTGAGATACGACTCGTACGCGGCTGGAGCCGCCGATCCCTCTGCCGTGTGCAATGTTGCCGCCGGAACCTCAACGTGCATCAGCCGCGCCAGGCCCGATACGGCCTGATCCTGCAACGACGCAAAGTTCCCCGCCGCATCGTTCAGCGAAAGCGATCCTTCCTGCCGCACATCCTTCGTGCGAATCAGGTTGACCGTAAGACGAACGCCGGAACTTTCCCGCATCATGCTGCCCGTCACGACCAGCGTTGCCCCGAACTCCTTCAACGCCGCTTCCGGATCGTTGACCTTTCTGCGCCGCACTTCGCTCGCCGGAACCACCCACAGAGATTGCAGTCCTCCGTCCAGATTCGACAGTTTGCTGGTCAAGCTATCCTGCAACCCCTCCGAAATTGCCATATTTGACGCGTCGTTCCCAATATTGTCGAAGGGCAAGACTGCAATGTGCTTCTCCGCGGCCGTTGAGGAGCCAGAGAGTAATTCCGCGGCGCGATGACGAACCGAAGGGATAAGTAAAGACAGCACCGCCAGAACCAAAATTCCAGCTAAACCTTCCACTCCCCTTCGTCGCCCACGATCCGCGCCTAACGCCCGGCTCGAAGAAGCATGCTCCAACGCTCGCCGCAGATCGCGCGAAGAAGCCTTTAGATTTCTACTCGAAGCAGCGCTTGGAGCCGCATCAAATGCCGGCTTGCACGCTTCCAGGTCTTCCAGGAACTCCCTGCAATCGTTGTAACGATGCGTGCGGTCTTTGGCCAGCGAACGGCACACAACCGACGCCAGCGCCGGATCGATTCCTTCCACCGGGGGGGGCTGTTCGAGAATTGCCAGTAGCACCGCTGACATATTCCCCCGTTCAAACGGATGCTTTCCCGTCAGCATCTCGTCGAGCACCACGCCCATCGACCAGATATCGGTGCGGCGATCGAGCGGCTCGTTGCGCACCTGCTCCGGAGACATATAAGCCAACGTTCCCACCGGCCCTGCGGTCAGTGTCGTCGCCACATTGCTCGCGACACGCGCCAGGCCAAAATCCACAATCTTCGCCACACCCGATCTAGTCAGGATCACGTTCGACGGCTTGATATCCCGATGGATGATGCTGCGCTCGTGCGCCTCCGACAGCCCTCGCGCCACCTGCGCCATGATCTCGATCGCTTCTCTTGGCGCCATCGGCCCGCGCCGGATCTTTTCCTGCAGTGTCAGCCCCTCGTAATACGCCATCACGATGAATGTGTGGCCGTCCGACGTCTCCTCGACGCCGTGAATCACACCGATGTTGTTGTGGTCGAGGCCGGAGGCGGTTCGTGCCTCCTGTAGGAAACGTTCTTTGTCTCTTGTTCCGACGTTCAGGTCGCTCGGCAGGAACTTGAGCGCGACCGTCCGGTTGAGCTTGAGATCGAGAGCCTTATAGACGACTCCCATCCCGCCTACGCCCGCGGTTCCGAGAATCTCATAGCCGCCGACGCGCTCACCTACGGCCAGCGGCCGCACGGAAGATGTCACTGCAAGCCCCCAAAAAGAATCGTGCGTCGAGGACCCCAGAACATGCCCGGGGAATGGGCTAAATCGAAGTCGCGGCGCGAGATAGAGGCGCATCATACCGCCCTGACAAGGCCATTGCAAGCAATCCGGTGCGACTATGCGAGATTGATCGAGAAGCCTTCCAGGCAGGGAAAATCTGGGTGACAATGGAAGAAGCGCTGATCATTGCCATTTTTTCTGGGGAATCATCCATGTGCCGAAATATCAAAACTCTCTTTAACTTCGACCCACCGGTCACCGAGGAAGAAGTCCGCGCCGCCTCCCTCCAATTCGTTCGCAAGATCACGGGCTTCAACAAGCCATCGAAGGCAAACGAAGCGCAATTCAATGACGCAGTGGAAGAGGTCGCCTCCCTCTCGATGCGTCTCTTGACTTCGCTCGAGACCACCGCCCCGCCAAAGAACCGCGAAGAAGAAGCGGCCAAGGCGAAAGCGCGAGCGGCAGTAAGGTTTGGAACCTAATCTACGCCGTCAGGAAGCGAAGTTCCTGGGCGACTCCCGAGTCGAGGTTCCGTGAGGCATAATCGTTTCGATTTCCTTGACGCCCCTGATCAAAGCAGTAGCCATCATCTACGTCCTGCTTGCCGCAGTTGCAGTGATTGCAATTGATCTACGAATCGTTTTGATTCCTGCGGACCTCGTCTCACTCGCCTGCATAGGGGGAGGCGTGCTGGTGTTCCGGCGCATGAGTGGCGCCTTGTCTCTGCCCTGGCCTGCGACGGAAACACCCGCTGACGAGTTGGGAGTTGCTGTCATTGACGCGACATCTCTTCCGTTTCTGGGTTACGAGCAGGAATTGATCGTGTCCGTAAAAACTAAACATCTGCCGGAACTGATCGGTTGTGCGTTGCTATCGGGAGCAACTCTTTACTTTATGGTTTTCAGTTCCGTGTTCGATGCGCCTGACTCGGGGCTTCAGATTGGCGCGTATGAAGCTGAGATTATTTGTGGCGCAGGCCTTGGTGTACTTCTACTAAGCCTTCGGTGGTTTACCGAGCGGCTTCTCCTGCAGCGCAGCCGTTATCGGATCGGCACTCTCATCGGGCGGGATCCAGGATTCTTCCGGCGAGGCGTGACTTATCAGTTCTTCGATCAGAATCACGAAAGACGAGGTGGACGTGGCCCGTTACGCGGAGGAACAAACGACAACGCAGTTCTAGTACTTTACGACGCGAATCAACCGGATCGGAATGTGGCGCACGGATCGTTTCTTTTCCATACGTTTGCTTTTGTTCTGATTCCATCGAGAAACAGGAAACAGAATTAGCTGTCTATCTTTCATCTTCGATACAATTCGAAGGCTTTTTCGAGAATCATCTATGAAATCTCTCACACGCGCGCACCAGCGCATCTGCCTAGTCTCAGTTCTATTCGCGGTCACAATCATCGTTTCCGAGTGCGCCGCTCAACAAACAGGCAATCCAGCGTCAGTCGAGCAAGGCACTTTCGCCCTGCACAAGTTCGAGCAGCCCATCGGCAAAGAAACCTACGAGATCCGGCGTGACGGCGAATCGCTCGAGGTGAAAGTGGACTTCAAGTTCACCGACCGAGGCTCAACCGTGCCGCTGACCACGACCTTCCGCAGCGCGCAGGACTTTACGCCGCAGTCGTTCGAGATCAAAGGCCGCACCGCTCGTCCGATTTCGATCGATGAAGCAATCAAGATTGATAGCGGCAAAGTTCATCTCCGCAATCGCGACAAGGAGTCCGACACCGACCTGCCCACTGGTCCATTCTTTACCATCGCCGGATACGCTCCCACCACGATGCAGATGCTCATGGTCCGTTACTGGGCCACGCATGGGTCCCCGGCGCAACTCGCAACCTTGCCGGCAGGCTCGGTCAAAATTGAGCCCCGAGGACAAGACTCCATCCACGTCAGCGGCAAAGAAGAAAAGCTCGATCGCTACACCGTCGAAGGCCTCATCTGGGGACGCGAAACGCTTTGGTTCGACTCGAACCGCAACCTCGTCGCCGCCGTCACCACCGACGCAGAGTTCGATCACTTCGAGGCCATTCGCGAAGGCTATGAGAGTGCGTTAGGTGATTTCGTCAGCAAAGCCGGCGCGGACAACATGAGCGCACTTGCCGATATTTCCAAGAGTATGCCCGGCAGCCACGCCAAGACCCTAGCAATTGTCGGCGCAACTTTGATTGACGGCACCGGCGCAGCTCCCATCACTGATTCGGCAGTCGTCATAACAGACGGTCGCATCGTCGCTGTGGGCCCGCGCGCCTCAGTGAAGATTCCACGCAACGCCAACGTTGTCGACGCCAAAGGGAAATTTCTTCTCCCCGGCCTCTGGGACATGCACGCCCACTTCGAACAAGTCGAGTGGGGACCGATCTACCTCGCCGCCGGCGTAACAACCGTCCGCGATTGCGGCAACGAATTCGATTTCATCACAGCCGTCCGCGACGCGATCGTGCAGGGCCGCGGTCTTGGCCCGCGCCTTCTGCTCGCAGGTATCGTGGATGGCTCCGGTCCGTTCTCTTTAGGCGTCGAGACTGTCGACACCCCCGAGCAGGCTCGCACCTGGGTCGACCGATATCACGCCGCCAATTTCCAGCAGATGAAGATCTACAGCTCGGTCAAACTGGAAATAGTGAAGGCTGTCGCCGAGGAAGCTCACCATTTCGGCATGACCGTAACGGGCCACGTGCCGGAGGGCCTTAATGCCTATCAGGTTATCGACGCCGGACAAGACCAGATCAATCATCTCCACTACATCGCTGACATCATGGAGCCGACGCTTCCAAAAGATGCCACGCGCGACGACCGTCGGAAGGCCGCTGCGAACATCGACTTGAATTCCCCCGAGGCCCAGAAGGCAATCGCGTTTCTAAAAGATCATCACACCGTTGTCGACCCCACTCTAGCGCTTATGGAGTTGTTTGGCGCGACGACGGCGAAACCTCCCGCCAGTTTCGAGCCGGGCATCAACAAGATCCCACAGGAACTCGCGCAACCTCTCACCGACGTTGGCCCGCCCAGTGAGCGTTCGCAATTGGGGGACAAGATTTTTGAGAAAGATATTGAGATTGTGGGCGCGTTACACCGTGCGGGAATTCCAATCGTCGCCGGCACGGACCAGAGCGTGCCGGGGCACAGCTTGCATCGCGAAATAGAACTGTACGTCCAGGCCGGATTCACTCCGCTGGAAGCGATCCAGGCCGCGACGATCGTTCCCGCGCGCGCGATGGGAGTCGATAAGGAATTGGGCACAGTCGAAAAAGGAAAGCGCGGCGATCTGGTCCTGATCAACGGCGACCCGCTCGCCGACATTCACAACGCGCGCAACGTCGAATATGTCATCACCAACGGGACGATGTATCACACGGCGGAACTGTGGCAGAGCGTCGGATTCAAACCGTAGCGGGCTCCTGATTCCTGGGCCCTGAATCCTGGCTCCTGTCCCGATTCAAACCCAGCACTATGCTAGTCTGCGGCTATGGCAGATCGGGGTTCTAAGAAGCACAACGCCGGTAAACACTTCGCAGTAAGAAAGAAGAAGTCGTCGAATTCGAAAATCCGGAAAACGGAACCGGCGCCAGCCAAGCACTTCCTGTCCGACAAGGTCTCGCACTTTACCGAATCGGTGATTCGCGAGATGACTCGCCAGGCAATGCTCCACAAAGCGGTCAACCTTGCCCAGGGATTCCCCGACTTCTCTGCTCCCGCCGAGATCAAACAGGCTGCGCAACAGGCCGTTGCCGCTGACGTCAACCAGTACGCCATCACCTGGGGCGCCAAGAATCTCCGGAACGCGATCGCCCGCCAGATGGGTATTTGGCAACGGCTCACGGTCGATCCTGAGAAAGAAATCACCGTCTGCTGTGGATCGACCGAGGCCATGATCTCGACTCTGCTGGCCGTATGCAACGCCGGCGATGAAGTCGTCATCTTTGAACCGTTCTACGAAAACTACGGTCCTGACTCGGTGCTGAGCGGGGCGAAGCCGAAGTTCGTGAAGTTGCGTCCGCCGAAAGACGAACACGGCGAATGGACCTTCGATGAAAAAGAACTCCGCCGCGCCTTCGACAAGCACACCAAGGCCATCATCCTGAACACGCCAAATAATCCGACAGGGAAGGTTTTTACTCGCCAGGAGCTGGAACTCATCCGCGATCTGTGTGTGAAGTTCGACGTTCTCGCAATCACCGACGAAATCTACGAGCACATCCTATATGAAGGAACCGAGCATATCTCGATGGCTTCGCTCGATGGCATGCGCGACCGGACCGTCACTATCAACGGCATGTCGAAGACGTACAGCGTGACCGGATGGCGCGTGGGTTGGGCCGTTGCTCCAGAAAAAATCACGAATGCGGTCCGCAAAGTGCACGACTTCCTGACCGTTGGCGCTCCGGCGCCGTTGCAGGAAGCCGGTGCAGCAGCACTCAGCCTGCCGCCCGAGTATTACGCGAAGCTGGCAGAGGGATACCGCATCCGCCGCGATCACCTCATGCCCGCTCTCACGTCGGCCGGATTCCAATGTTTCCGTCCGCGCGGCGCCTATTACGTGATGACCGACATCTCCGCCTTTGGCTTCGATGACGACGTGTCATTCGCAAAACATCTGGTCCAGGAGATCGGCGTGGCCTGCGTCCCCGGTTCAAGCTTTTATCGCAATCCCCGCGATGGAGCCCGGCAGGTCCGGTTCGCTTTCTGCAAGCGGCCAGAGACGCTGGATGAAGCGTCGCGCCGTCTTGCGAAACTGGCTCGCTAAAACGAAAACTCGTCGCCAGAACCGCGAAAAGCGCTGGTTCTCTCCATGAAAATGTGGAGTATACTGCGGGAAAGTTCGAATTTTCTTTTGGGGAATGTGTACTTATGGCGTCGAATGCAATTGAACAGGTGCCACATCAGGTTCCGGCCGACGATTTTCAGGCTCTCGAACAGAAGATTTATCGCACCATAGAGATGTACAAGGCCGCGAAACAGGCGCAGGCCACCGCCGAGCGCGATGTGCAGCGGATGCGCCAGCAGATGGAGGACCGCGAAGAAGAATTAGTTCGCCTCCGCCGCGAGACTGTGCAACTAAAGAAGGAGCGCGAGGACATCCGCGGCCGCGTAGAAAAGATGCTGGCCCAGATCGAATCACTGGCGGAAGCAAGCTAGCGAGCAAGGCAGTCGGAACGTAGAACGGTACTCTACGGAGAATTCATATGGCGACAGCGACCAAGGACCAGATCGTTCGAGACGCGCAGAACTCCAGCGTGCGAGTCGAGATCTTCGACCAGGCCTACAATCTGCGCGGATCCGACCCCGATTACATCCTGAAACTCGCCGAATACGTGGACGCGAAGATGCGCGCCGTCGCTGAAGCCACCAATACGATTGACACCGTCCGCCTCGCCGTTCTGGCTGCCCTGAATATCGCCGACGAATACCACCTTCTGAAAAAGAAGCAGGATGGCGGGGCAACCGATTACCAGAAGCGCGCGCATCAATTAGTTTGTGCTCTGGACGAAATCCTGCAGGAAGAACACAGCCGCAAGGCAGGCTAATCTGCGGCGCCCGATCCTCTTCTTTCTGTTCGCAACATTGGCAATCCCCTGCGCCTTTCCTCAGGAAACCACCATTCGATCCCAGTCGAACGTCGTATTGGTGCCTGCGCTCGTGAAAGATCCTGGCGGCGAGGCCGTTTACGGTCTCGCAGCAAAAGACTTCGTGATCGAAGACAACGGAGTCGCGCAGACGATTCGTCTCGATGAAGCCCCCGAAGGGCAGCCAGTCTCGCTCGTCTTGGCCATCCAGACCGGACGGCGCGCTCCGCACGAATTTCCGCGCATCGCGGGGCTGCGCACGATGATCGACCCTTTGTTCGCCCAAGGTGCGGCCCGGGTAGCGATCGTCGAGTTCGACAGCGGGGTTCACCTCACGCGCAACTTCAGCAAGGACGAAAGTCTGGTCGATGCGGATTTGAACAACCTCCAGCCGGGCGATGACGGCGCTCGGATTCTCGATGCCATTCACTACTCCATCGATCTGCTTAAGAAAGAAAGCGAGGGCCGTTTGCGCGTCCTCTTGCTGATCAGCGAAGTTCACGACCACGGCAGCAAACTGAAGGTTGAGGACGCCGTATCCGCGATTGGCCAGAGCAATTCCGTGATGTATGCGCTCACGTTCTCTCCCGGCGTCTCCAACATTCTCGACACAGCCCGTGGCAACAATAAAGACGAAATGCATGAGGGCGTGAACTTTCTCGACCTCGCATACCGCACGGCGCAGGCGATGCGCAAGAACATTCCCAGCACTGTCGCCTCGATGACCGGCGGCGAATACGAACTCTTCTTTAACCGCAAGAAATTCGACATGCGGATGAACGACTTCACCAACCATCTGCACAGCCGGTATCTGCTGAGTTTTGCTCCCAAGCAGCCGCAACCAGGATTGCATCAGATTCGCGTTCGGCTGAATGATCCGAAGGGAAACACTGTACTCGCGCGAACCAGTTATTGGGCTGAGGGTGGCAAATAATACGCTCTAGGCAGGCGGCCCGGGCGAGTCCAGCACTTCTCGCACCTTTGCAACCAGAGAAGCCAGCGTGTAGGGCTTTGGCAGGAACCACAATCCCTTCTCCAGGACACCGTAGTGAACGATCGCATTGCTGGTGTATCCGGAGATGTAGAGGACTTTCAGGCCGGGGCAAAGTTTCAGCACCTGTTCTGCGAGTTGTTTTCCGTTCATCCGGGGCATCACGACGTCAGTCACCAACAAGCGAATCTGGCTGGCATTTGCGTTGCACAATTCGAGCCCTTGCTCCGGACTTCCCGCCAACAGCACCTTGTACCCGCAGTGCCGCAGCACCGACGAACTGAGATCCCGCAACTGAACGTCGTCTTCGACGAGCAGAATTGTCTCTGTTCCTCGTTGCGCGTGATTAATGCCGTTCTCCGGCGGAGCGTTCTCCACAGGTTGATCGACACGGGGTAGATAAATCTTGAACGTGGTCCCACGGCTGGGCTCGCTATACACCCAGATGTATCCTCCGCTCTGCTTCACGATGCCGTACACCATCGAAAGCCCAAGGCCCGTACCCTTGCCAACCTCCTTCGTTGTGTAGAAGGGCTCGAAGATGCGCGCCTGGGTCTCCGCGCTCATCCCTTCCCCGGTATCGCTTACAGCGAGCATGACGTATCGTCCGGGTTCGACCGGCTGGTGCCCACGGGCATAGACCTGGTCGAGATAGACGTTGGCGGTCTCCAGCGTTAACTTTCCGCCCTCCTGCATGGCATCCCGCGCATTCAGCGCCAGGTTCATGACGACCTGTTCCATCTGCGTGGGGTCAGCTTTCACGCTGCCCAAGCCGGTGGCCGGAATGGTCAACACCTCAATGTCTTCGCCGATCAAACGGCGCAGCAACGAATCCAGATTGATCAGGATCTCATTCAGGTTGATGACTCTCGGGGAAAGCACCTGCTTGCGGCTGAACGCCAGCAATTGCCGTGTAATCCCGGCTGCCTTCTCGGCGGCCGATTTGATCTGCGAAGTGCTCTCCGCAAGCCTGCTGTCCGAGGGCACGCCGTCCGTAAGAATTTGGGAGTAGCCCAGGATCACAGTCAGGAGGTTGTTGAAGTCGTGGGCTACGCCACCTGCCAACCGGCCGACGGCTTCCATCTTCTGCGATTGGCGCAACCGCTCCTCCAGCGCCACTCGCTCCGTCATGTCTTGTACAAGCGATGCCACACCCAGAACTTTCCCCGACTCATCGATCAGCGTCGTGTTGTACCACTCGCAGGAAATCCTTCGTCCACTTTTCGTGATGTTGTCGTTGGTGCTGCGCGACCCGCCGCGCTGCCCGATCAGATCACTCCACGTTCGATCTACGTGTTCCCGGTACTGCGCAGGAACGATGAAGCTTGCATGTTGCCCCATTGCCTCTTCACGCGTGTATCCGAAAATGCGCTCTGCCGAAGGATTCCAAGCCGTCACGCGAAAATCGAGATTCCACTCCACCACCGCCAAGGGTGTGTGTTCGAAGTGCATGCGCAACTTCTGTTGTGAATTCCGAATCTCCTCTTCGGCCTTCTTGCGGTCGGTGATGTCCCGTGAAATGCCGAGCACTCCAACAATCTTCCCCTGGGCGTCGCGGTACGGACCTTTCGTCGAAAGAAAGGTTCGATACTTGTCGTCCGACGCGATCCCTCGTTGCTCGTACGTCACTGGGATACCGGTCTCGATGACCAGCCGGTCCCAATTCATAACCGACCGCGCAGTCTCCGGACTGAAAACATCCGTATCCGTTTTTCCCTCGACCTCTTGGATCGTGCGTCCTGCGATGCGCGCAGCCGTGGGGTTCACGATCACATAGCGCCCGTCGAGATCCTTGACGAACACGGCATCGGTCGTACTCTCCATGATCCCTTGCAATAGCGTGAGGTTTTTCTGCCGTTCGCGCGAGTTGATCATCAACTGATGCTGTACCACGAAGAGTCGTCCGCCCGCCGCCACAAATGAGATCAGTGCCAGCGCCGCCGCAAAAAGAAATTGCTCGCGCGCGATTCCCAGAACGAGCGGAAACACGATGGCGGGGATCAGCAGCGGAGAAAACACCGCAATCAGTTGCAAAGCACTGGAGCGGGTTTCGACCTTCGCGTCTTTTTCATTCTGATTCCAGGTTCCTGCCAGCAGAATGAGCAGTGTGTAGGCTGCCGTCCATGTCAGGTCCAGCCATTTTCCCTGCTGATATTGGCCGGAAGCCTGCGAATGCAGAGTAACGGTCACGACGACCGTGTAGAAAGCCAGGAAGCCGGCGAAGCGCCCATAGAATGCCCGCGCTGCGCGATTTTCGGAAAGCCAGAATCGCGCCAGAAAACTGACAGCCAGCAGCCCAAAGAACAACAGGCTCGCATATACGCTGCGCGCCTCCATCGCTTGTCCAGCGGTCTGCCAGCGGGAAGGCACGTAAATCTGTGACAACTCGACCGCCAACACCAGCGTGCATACCTGCACGAAATCGCACGCACGCAGCCATTCCAGCCCCTGCCCCGAATCGCGGGCGCTGATGAACAAAGTCATCATCGCCGGAACAATCCAGAAAAACACGAGGAAGTCGCTCGGCCAGATCGTGCCCAGCGGCGCGTGGAGATAGTCGTAGTAGTAGGTGTAGAGGCTTTGCCCGACCGAAACAAGAACCGCTGATAACGACACCAGTCGCCAGACGCGCCTGCCGAAGGGGCCCGCTTTCCTTGATACCAGCCAGCACAGGACCGACGCGATCAGGGGCGCCGCGGCGTCGATCCAGTCTCCCCAGAGCGAGGCAGTGTCTGTGCCGTACTTGGTGAGCAGCACAGCGACGTGCAACACGATCAGAGATGACGCGATCGCGATTGCAACGCTTCGCAGTTTTGCCATACTTACACTTTAGCGGCTGGTAGCCAGAAGCTAACTGGGGCTTGCATCGTTCGTTGCACCACGCAGTATAAACTCACACTCCACTCACGGAATCAAGTACTTCCATGATCCGGCTCGTTCCGGTTTGCAACCCGTCTGCCATCTTTTTGACCGCTTCCTCTTGCCAAGTGCTTCGTCTTTCCCCTAGCATCCAGTCAGTAAGCCGACCTGCTGTGTTGGTGATGGCGGGTAACCGATATTTGAACCAATGCAGAATGAACGGGAGCTCTACTCGTATTAAGATCCGGTGAGCGACGCTGCGCCATGCGCAGATGCCTAAAGGGTCTCGGAGGGCGCCCAACGTCTACCGACGGGTTCATTCTCGGCCCCGTCACACGGCTTGGTGGGTCGGCTTTCGTTAAGTTAGCGTCCTTCCTGCTAGACTGGTCTTGTAGCGAATCTCGATCTTCGCGCATCCAACAAAACAGTGTTTCCGCAACTTTTTCATCTTGGCCGCTTTTTTCTGCCGACCTATGGCTTCCTTGTTGCCTTGGGCGTCCTGATCGGTCTATGGATCAGTGTCCGCAACTCCGAGCGCCTCGGCTACGACGGCGACAAAGCCTGGAATCTTGGCATCCTGGTGGTTCTCTGCGGCATCCTTGGCGCGAAGATTCTCTACGTCGTCAATGAGTGGGGATACTACTCGGCTCATCCTTCTGAAATCTTCAGCATCAACACGCTGCAGGCCGGTGGAGTCTTTTCTGGCGGCTTACTCGCCGCATTTGTGGCGGCAGCCTGGTATGTGTGGAAGCATCACATGCCGGCGTTGGGCACCTGCGATGCGTTCGCGCCAGGCTTAGCCCTCGGGCATGCGATCGGACGCATTGGCTGCTTCGCTGCTGGGTGCTGCTACGGGAAGGAAACTCATCATTGGTGGGGAGTTGTATTTAAGAATCCTCTGGCAAATCAGATCACCGGAACGCCGCTCAATATTCCTCTCGAGCCGACACAGCTCTTCGAGTCCGCGGTCGAATTCGCCAACTTTGCTTTCCTGATGTGGCTTCTCAAGCGCCGCAAGTTCGACGGACAAATCTTCGGCGCATTCTTGTTCATCTATGGCATCGCCAGGTTCTTCCTTGAATACTTACGCGATGATCCTGGCCGCGGCTCCGTCTTCGGCGGCGCAATGTCTGGCACCCAGTTAATCGCCATCGGATTAGTTCTGGCCGGCGGCGTGATCTGGTGGCTACGGCCCGCCTCGAAGCAGATCCCTGCGCGCACCGTGAACGCGACCCGCTGACTAGGCGCCTGACGATCTAGTCATGCGAGCAAGGCTGCAACACCGTGTAGTTGGTTATGGCATAGCCCAGCGCCCCGCCCAAAAAAACATCCGACGGAAAGTGCGCCAACGTGCTGATTCGCGACAAGCTAACCGTCGCCGCAAATCCATACGCCAACCACGGCGCCCACTTGTGATTGCGATATCGCTTCGCAATCACGGTTGCAACCGAAAACGCTCCCATCGCGTGTCCGGACGGAAACGAACTGCCTTTGAACGGCGACTTACCCCCGGCGAAAAACGTATCGTGAAATGAGCCGGTGGGTGCAACATCGATGGGTCGTTCACGGCGTGTAATCGCTTTGATGACCAGATTCACGACCGCGGAATTGGCATAAGCTTCGCCGGCCAACAACGCCGTGCTGACCTGGTATTGATCATGCCGGTAGTAGCCAGCTCCCATCAGCGCGGCCGGAACGCCAATAACAGCGGCCGTCGTGATCGATGTTCCCAAGACGTCATTGATGTCATCCAGATTCTTTTGATGTGATCGGAAGTACGGCATCGCGTGCGGGTCTGCAACAATTAGCCCCGCGGTCAATCCGGTGATCGCGATGGTTGGCACGAGATGCTTTCCCTTGGCCAATTCTGTGGGAAACAGCCAAACCACCTTTTGGTCATGCAGAAAATCTCTGGGTAAAGAATGCCAGTCGACCTGACGCTGGGTCGCGGGAGTTCCGCCGTGATGTTCAGACGATGCTACTTGAACCGCATCAAGTTGGCCGGGATCATTCGGAGAATTTTGGTCAGAGGGTGTGCCTCGGTCTTCGACTGTAGCCGAATTCGATCTGTCGGCGAATGCCACGTGGCTGGGCGCGTCCGGAAGACTTGAGGCAAGGGACTGGGCTAGTGCCCAATTTGGCGCGCAGATGGCCGCACAGCAGACGAAGAGAAGACACCACTTGTTTGTGATCATAACGAGTGAATTATCGCGGAGCTTGGATGCCGATCATCCGCCAGAGGTGGTCAACAACTTTGAATCCCAAAGTGCCGAAACCGCGCGCTGTAATATGGTTCCCGTCTGAACTGTGAACATGGAACAAATCTCGCTCACAGTCGCTGCCGAAGCTGCTGGCCGACGACTGGACCAGTTCCTGGCATCAGCCCTCTCCGTGAGCCGCGCCCGTGTTCAGGAGTTGATCGCTACCGAAAAGGTATTAGTAAATGGCGCCCTGGGCAAGCCGTCTCACCGGCTCTGCGGACAGGAACACATCACCGTGTTGGGGCCTGCAGAACGGCCTCCGCTGCGCGCCACTGCCGAAGAGATCCCACTGGACATCGTTTATGAAGACGCCGATCTCGCTGTCATCAACAAGCCTGCCGGCATGATGGTCCACGCTGGGGCTGGGGCTACCGACGACACCCGCAACCGTGGCACGCTCGTAAACGCCCTGCTGCATCATTTCGGTGCCCTGTCCGAAGTTGGCGGCGATACGCGCCCGGGCATCGTTCACCGCCTTGACAAGGAGACCAGCGGCCTCATCATCGTCGCCAAGAACGACGAGGCTCATCGCAAGCTTGCCGAACAATTCTCCCGCCGGGAGGTCAAGAAGAAATATATCGCCCTCGTCCATGGATGGTTGAAAAAAGATTCAGGCACGATCTCCGCTGCCATCAGCCGCGACCGCCTGCGCCGCACCCGTATGACGACTCGCCAATCCGGCGGACGCGAGGCCGTCTCCCACTACAAGGTTCTCCGGCGTCTCGAGAGCCCATTCGGCAAATTTACGATGGTCGAAATCAAGATCGATACTGGACGCACCCATCAGATCCGCGTCCACCTCGCGTCTCTAGGCCATCCCGTCGTGGGAGACACGCTCTACGGCGCTCCCGGCGAAATCCGCCGTATCCAGGCAAAGAATGCTGTCAAAAGCACCATCTCCCTCCCGCGTAACTTTCTCCACGCTGCGGAGTTGGAGCTGTTACACCCGCGCAACGGGAAGCCGATCGCATTGAACGCTCCGCTGCCAAAAGAGTTACAAGAATTCATGGCGCAGTTGTAGCGCCGCCGTCCTGGCCACGTCTGCCCGACAGCATCTGAGAACGCGAATCAAACCGACTGTCTTTAGGCACTATCGCGGGCCCAAGGGCGGCTATAATATCTGAAATCGATGAAGAAACTGGGGCTTAACCCGATCCACGGCGCCTGGATTTTGGTCCTGGTCGCGCTGTCCTCGCATCCTGCTCTTCCGCAATCAGATGCATCGTCGAGCCCGCAGCAGCCGGCGCAGTCCGCTCCGGCAACACCTGCGCCCGCACAACAAGCGAACTCGACCGATGGGAACGCAAATGGGGATGAACCGAGTCTCACGATCAAGATTCAGCCCAACGAAGTCAACGTCGTCTTCGTCGTGACCGACAAACACGGACGCCGGATCACCGACCTCAAGAAAGATGACTTCAAGATCGTCGACGACAACAAGGCTCCCGATGAGATCCGCAGTTTCCACGCTGAAACCAACCTGCCCCTGCAGGTCGGGCTGCTCATCGACGCCAGCAACTCCGTACGCGACCGGTTCAAATTCGAGCAGGAATCGGCCGTCGAATTCCTGAACCAGACGATTCATCCTGGCAAAGACCAGGCCTTCGTCGTTGGATTCGATGTAACGCCCGAAGTCACTCAGGATTTCACCGATAATACTGAGCGCCTTGCCCACGGCGTCCACGACCTCCGTCCCGGCGGCGGCACTGCGATGTACGATGCCCTCTACTTCGCCTGCCGTGACAAACTTTTGAAGACTCCAAAGAACGCTACTGTCCGTCGCGCCATCATTCTCTTGAGCGACGGCGAAGACAATCAGAGCCACGTCACGCGCGAAGAAGCCATCGAAATGGCGCAGCGCGCTGAAGCGATCGTCTATACCATCAGCACTAACGTGAGCGGAACCAAGGGTGCTGGAGACAAAGTCCTCGAACGCATCGCTGACGCAACCGGTGGACGCGCCTTCTTTCCCTTCCAGCTTCGCGATGTGGCGAACGCTTTCGCCGAAATCCAGGACGAACTGCGCAGCCAGTACGCTGTCTCCTACAAGCCCGCCGACTTCAAGAATGACGGCCACTACCGCACGATCGAGATCGTCGCTAACGACCGCAAGAACTTTAAAGTGAGAGCGCGCCGCGGCTACTACGCCCCCGGACAATAACCTCCTGCTTTTCTTTTTGTAGTTCCTTCGTGTACCTTCGTGACCTTAGTGGTTGAAGCAGTTTGCTGAAGGCGATCCATGCCCGGATATTCAGGCACTCCCCTCCCGAAGAAGCTTGGTATCAAAGACGGATTCCGCGTCGCGCTGCTCGCTGCGCCCAACGAGGTTCGCACCGAACTGAAGTCAGCACTCGCACATTGCGAAGTTACCAACGAAGCCAAAGCACCACTCGATTTCGCCATCTTCTTCACGAAATCCAGCGCCGAGTTGAAGAAGGAATTCCCGCGCATCGCTAAAACACTCGCGCCTGCCGGAATGTTGTGGATCGGTTGGCCGAAGAAGACTTCCGGAGTCGCGACCGATCTGAACGAAAATGTCGTCCGTGAAACTGGACTCGCCACGGGCCTGGTCGACGTGAAAGTATGTGCCGTAACCGAAATCTGGTCGGGGCTGAAATTCGTCCGCCGGGTCAAAGACCGCTAGAACAAACCCCTTCAAGGAATGAAGCAATGATACGAGTAGGACTCATCGGATTCGGTCTCGCTGGACAAGCCTTCCACGCTCCCATGATTCGCGGCGTCGCCGGCATGCAACTAGCCTGCATCCTCGAGCGCCGCACCGACAACGCGAAGCAGCGCTATCCCGAGGTCCGCATCGCCCGCACGCTCGATGAAATGTTGTCCGACAAGACCATCAACCTTTGCGTCGTTGCCACGCCCAACGACACGCACTTCTCCTACACCAAGGCTTGCCTCGAAGCCGGGCGCGACGTAGTCCTCGACAAGCCGATGACGCCGACGCTGAAAGAAGCTGAGGAACTGGTCCACATTGCGCAGAAGAACGGACGGCTGTTGACTGTTTATCAAGATCGCCGTTGGGATGGCGCATACCTCACGGTGAAGAAGCTCATCCGCGAAGGAGCTCTCGGCGAAGTCGCAGAATACGAGACGCGCTTCGACCGCTTCCGCCTCGATGCCAAGCCCGGAGCCTGGCGAGAAGTTGCCGACTTCCCCGCAGCCGGGGTTCTTTGGGATCTCGGCCCTCATCTCATCGATGGCGCCCTTGTCCTTTTCGGCGAGCCCGAATCGATCTACGCCGCTGCGCTTTGCCAGCGCAAATCCTCTACAGTCGACGACGCCTTCGACGTGATCTTGCAGTACCCAAAGCTACGCGCAACCCTACGCGCCCGCATCATCGCCTACAAGCCCAGCCACCATCTGCTCGTCCACGGCAGCCAGGGATCATTCGTCAAATACGGCATGGATCCGCAGGAAGAGATCCTGCGTAGCGATCATTATCCCGACGGTCTCGACTGGGGCAAGAACTGGGGCCTCGAAGCGAAAGAACACTGGGGGACGCTCACGCGCGTCGGCGAAGAATCACGAAAAATCGAGACGGAACGGGGTGACTATCGACTCTTCTATGCCAACGTACGCGATGCAATGGAGAAGAAGGTTCCACTGGATGTTCCGCCAGAGCAGTTCCTCCGCACGCAGCGCGCGCTAGTGCTAGCTCACAAGAGTAGCCGTGAACGACGCACTGTGAAGTGGAACGAACCCGCAGAGTAGCGCCGGCGTCCCGCCGGCTGTCGCGAGGGCGTCTCGCCCTCGCAACGGAAATCAAGAAAGGTTCAAAAGGGTGCCCCACTTCTGGCCGGTGTTGCCAGAAGTGGGGATTTTGACTTAGACAGTCCCCCCCTGTCACAGGTCTCACCACAACACTGTCCCATTTCTCACGCGTAGTGTGCGCGAGAAGTGGGGTTACGGAACTCACCACACCTCACACCTCTTACCTTCCGGCCTCACCATCGGAGCATCCGCCTTGCAGCTCCAAGCCTTCTGGAACTCCGGCAGATTCGACAAAGGCCCAATCACTCGGAACTTCGCCACCGGATGCGGATCCGTCTGCACCATCGTCCGCTGCGCCTCCGGACGTGTCTCATCCCCGCGAAATTGTCCCCACGCAATAAAGAACTGTTGCTCGGCGTTAAATCCATCCACCTCGGCTGGACGCGGCTTTCCTTGCAGCGACTTCTCGTACGCCAGATAAGCGATCTTCGCTCCGCCTAAGTCGCCGATGCTCTCACCCAGCACGAGCTTACCGTTGTGATGAATGTCTTTCTCGATGTAGTAGTGATCGAACTGATCTGCAACGCAAGCTCCGCGCGCCTGGAAATCTTTCAGATCGGTATCAGTCCACCAGTTGCGCAAGCGTCCGAGGAAATCGAATTGCGCGCCTTCGTCGTCGAATCCATGTGAAATCTCGTGCCCGATGACAACTCCGATCGCGCCATAGTTCACCGCATCCACGGCGTTCATATCGAATGCCGGCGGCTGCAAGATCCCCGCCGGAAACACGATCTCATTCATCAATGGGTTGTAGTATGCATCCGAGGTTGGCGGCGTCATTCCCCACCGGCCGCGGTCCACGGGCTTTCCGATCGTTCCCCGATCGTCCTGCTCCACGAACTTTCTTCCCGCGATCATGTCCTCGAAGAATGCATCTCTTCGGATGTCGACGTGGCTGTAGTCCTTCCATTTGTCCGGATACCCGATCTTGGGATTGAACGTGGCAATTTTCGCCATCGCCTTTTCTTTGGTCTCGTCGCTCATCCACGGACGCGTCAGAATGTCATCCCGCATGGCTGCAAGAAGGTTTCGCACCATCTCCTGCATGCGCGCCTTGGCTTCGGGCGGGAAGTACTTCTCTACGTATTTCTTTCCCGACGCTTCGCCGAGCAGTGAATCCGTAGACTCGACGCACCGTTTCCATCGCGGCTTCATCTCCGTCGCGCCACCGAGATACTTCCCGTTGAATGCGAAGTTCTCTTCCACAAACGGCGCCGACAATGAACCAGCCGTCGAATCCAGCAATTGCCACTTCAGATAAACCTTCCAGTCGGCCAACGGTGTCTGCTGCAGTTGACGGTCGACTTCCTGCATGAACTTCGGCTGGTCGACATTCAGATCGACATCTGTCGGCAAGGCCTTGTGTTTGAAGTATGCCGCCCAGTCCACATGAGGAGCCATCGCCTGCAATTGCGCGAAAGAAGTATTGTGATCGGTCGACGCCGGATCGCGCAGCGCAACGTTATCCAGCGATGCCTCGGCCAACTTCGTCTCTATACCCATAATCGTTCGCGCAGCAGTCGCTGCCGACGTCTGGTCCCAGCCTGCCAGCTTCAGCATCGCCGTGATATGCGCGACGTACTTCTCCCGCGCGTCTTTGAATCGCTGCTCGTCTTTCAAGTAATAGTCGCGGTCCGGCATCCCCAGTCCGCTCGCTCCGAAATCCGCCTGCACCATGGACGGCTTATGCGGATCCGGCTGTCCTCCGAACGCGAACGGCGCGCCCACCAGAATGTCCTGCAGCTCCACCATCACCGCCTGGATCGCCGTCGTGTCGCGGGCCGCATCGATCTTCGCAAAAAACGGCTTCAGCGGCTCAATGCCGCGCGCATTCACCTTCGCCTCATCCATGCATGCGCCGTAGTAGTCGCCGATGATCTGCTCCGTGCTCCCCTTGGGCGCGTTTTTCTCCGCGGCCGCGGCTTCGAGAATGTCGTGCAGTTTGTCCTTGGCGGTCTCTCCCGCCTGCCATCGGCGGCTCCAGCGAGTCATCGAAGCCGGAATCGGATTGTTCGCTCGCCACGTCCCATTGGCGAACTGATAAAAGTCGTCACACGGTTGAGCCTTGCGGTCGATGTCTTCCAAATACACGCTGTGCTGCGCAGCCTGCGAGAATCCAAGTGCAACGAAGAGGAATACCACCGCCAAGAGCCTCGAGACAGCGACGAAACTGAAACGCATGGGATCTCCAATCAAAATGATGGATAGAACAAATTGCGGGAGCCATTCTAGTCCACCGGACGCCGACAAGTCGGTGACTTAGGCAGAATTAGGAATCAAACGAAGCGCCAGGGGATCAGAACAGAAGAACTTGCCCAAGAGTGGAGAGGAACTGAGAACTGAGAACTGAGAACTGAGAACTGAGAACTGAGAACTGAGAACTGAGAACTGAGAACTGAGAACTAGGTACTGCGGTCTACCCGCCCGCCTTCAATTCAGTCAGCACCTGCTTGGCAATTTCTTTCAAGGTCTCGAAGACTCCGACGCCCTGAAATGCCACGGCTTCGACGACCGGTTCATTCTTCTTGCGCAACTCGGTTGCCAGCATATCGACAGGCAGGATGTTGGGCAGATCGCGCTTGTTCAATTGCAGCACGTACGGGATCTTGTTGAAGTCGTAACCGTGTTCCTTCAGGTTCGACATGAGGTTGTCGAGGGCCTCGACGTTAGCGTCCATGCGCTGCTCCTGGGAGTCAGCGACGAACACGATTCCGTCGACTCCGCGCAGGATCAACTTGCGGCTGGCGTCATAGAACACCTGCCCTGGAACGGTATAAAGGTGGATCCGCGTCTTGAATCCGCGTACCGACCCAAGGTCCAGCGGCAGGAAGTCGAAGAACAACGTTCGCTCGGTTTCGGTCGCGAGCGAGATCATCTTCCCCTTTTGCTGGTCCGCAGTCTTCTGATAAATGACCTGCAAATTCGTGGTCTTACCGCCCAGACCAGCGCCGTAATACACGATCTTGCAGTTAATCTCTCGGGCTGCGAAGTTGATGAAACTCAAAGGCTTTCCTTAACGCGGACACTTCCCTCTGGGACGGCCGCACGCATATATCCAAATAGGAGGCTCGCGGATTTTATATCACATGGCGGGTACCCCCCGCAGGTTACTCAGGTGACCCCCTTTTAAACCCGCTCTCGGAGGCCCTTTGGATCGCAAACCCGCCACCGATTGGAGTGCGGACCTGCAAATGGAGCAAAAGTTTAGCTGAGAGCTCACGGCTGATGGCTGAGAGCCTTGAAAGGGCCAGAAGTCCGAAGTCCGCCCTACCGTGCCGTAGGAATCGGATAGTAGCCCTGCTTGGTGTATATATTCAGCCCAGACTTATCCACCTGGACCTCGATGTTGCGATAGGCTGAGCTGCCCTTGACCGCCAGCGGGGTGTATCCGAGCGTGTACTGGTTGCGAGCCTCAGAGGTAATCTGCGCGTAGGCTTGTTCGATAGAATTCCGAGTCAGTTCCGTGAACGGATCGCCGCCCCCGGTCGCGTTCGTATATTTCGGCAGGATATTCGCGTATCCCTGATTGAACACGTGGTGGATCTTCTCCACCTGTTTGTAGATGGGAAGCGCCCCTTGGTCGAGAACCACCGCCTTCACCTGAATGCCATGCGTTTCCAGCAATTTGAGCACCTGCTTGTAGCTGGCCTGGCTTCCCCGTTCGCGTCCATCGCTGATCACGAAGATCACCTTCCGCCGCGTCCGGTCTCGCTTTGTCAGGTCCAAAGCCGCCCGCAGGATTGCATCATTCAAAACGTGCGATTCTTTTGGAGGTGTGTACACCGGAGGCGGTCCATTTGTGCCCACCGGCATGCCGTTCACCATCGGCCCCTGTGGACCGAGCGGCCCGCCCAGGACAGGCGGCCCATTGGCATGCCCACGAACCAGCTTCAGCGTATCCAGCGTCGCGGTCAGTCGTTCCGGCTTCGAGGTGAAGTCCGTCATCTGGCTGACCGTGCTGCTGTAGGTGTACAACGAGTACTCGTCGTAAGGACTGAATGCACCCACCAGAGCGGAGTACGTCTCATTGACCTTCTGTAGCGTCATGTCCGCCATGCCGAGGTCAATTAGGACCGCCACCGAAAGTTCAAACGGATCGCTCGTAAAGTAAGACAGTTTCTGCGGCTTGCCGTTCTCCAGCACCACGAAGTCCTTCGGCAGCAAACCGTCTACCATGCGTCCACGGCCATCTTTCACCATCACCGGAATCTGCACGAAATTCGTGTTCACAACGAATTTGTAGAGATTCTCGGCCGGGTTCATCTGGTTCCGAGGCCCAGGCCCTTGCTGCGTAGTTTCTGGAATCGATCCGGGCGCCACGGTCTCAACCGGCGGCATCTTTGGCGGGGGATTCTTTTCATATTGCGGCTGGGTTTGAGGGTTTGCTTTGGGTGCCGGTTGCGTATCCTGATCCTGCTGGGTATCTTTCGAGCTGGAAGTGTCCGGCACGGGCTTGGCAGCCGGAGGCTGCACCGTCGAAGGTGCATCAGGAATGTTTTGCCCCTGAGTGCCGGACTGACCATACGCAACTACCCCAAACGCGAGGAAAGCCGCCAGCACCAACAGGTTGAGCCCAGTCCTACTCCCCTTCGCCGGCATGATTGCTCCCTCTCTTCCAGGAAAAAGGCAGTTTCAATCCAATGGGATGCCAATTCCACCCCGTTTGGTGCATCTAACGCTACAGGATTAGACTAACACTAAATAAACCACCGTCCCTGAGAGCCAGGAATGCTCAAACGTCCCTTTTCGATGCGTCGAGTGCTGCCCGCCACCCTCCTTGCTTTATTGTCCGTCGCGCCATTTGCTGGCGCCCAGGAACCGGCCCAGCAAGCTCCAGCGCAGTCCTCCGACGACTCTCAGCAGCCCAGTGAAACCCTGAAGGTCAACGTCAACGTTGTCCAGCTGTTCTTCAACGTGAAAGATAAGCACGGCGCCCTGATTCCTAGCCTCAAGAAAGAAGACTTCGAAATCTCCGAAGACACCAAGCCGCAAACCATAAAGTACTTCACAGCAGAGTCGAACCTGCCTCTCACGATCGGCATGATGATCGATTCCAGCGGCAGTCAGCGCAACGTCATCGACATGGAGAAAGAAGTCGGTGGCGCATTCCTCCGCCAGATCCTCACCGACAAAGACGAAGCTTACGTCCTCAGCTTCGACATCACAGTCGATCTCCTTCAAGACTTCACCCGCGATAATCGCCGCCTGCAGGCCGCACTCAATAAAGCTAAGGTCAATGTGGATTACACCAGCGGCGGCATTCCCGGCATGGGTGGAGGTCCGGTTCCCCAGCGCGGCAACTCACCGGGAACCTTGCTCTACGACGCGGTCTACCTGTCAGCACATGACATGCTGGCCAAGGAAGTAGGACGCAAGGCGATGATCCTGCTCACCGACGGTCAGGACGAAGGCAGCCGCCTCAAGATTCAGGATGCCATCGAAGCCGCGCAGAAAGCCGACGCCATTGTGTACGTGCTGCTCTGCGCCGACCGCGGTTTTTACGGAGGATTCGGCTATTCCGGTGAAGGCGAGATGCGCAAGCTGACCGAACAAACCGGAGGCCGCGTCATCAACGTCGGCAACAAATTCGACAAGCTGAAAGAAGCCTTCAACCAGATCGCCCAGGAACTGCGCAGCCAGTACAACATCGGCTACACCCCGACCAACAGCAAGCGCGACGGCACCTACCGCAAGATCCAGATCAAGACCAAAGACAATAACAACAAAATCCAGGCACGCGCCGGCTACTACGCTCCCAAAGACCAGGAATAAGCGTTAACTGCTTCCGTCTCTGTCGTTCCACCCCGCGAGAGCAGAGCAGGCTCCGACTTCTTGTCATCCTGAGGCGCAGCTTTTGCGCCTCAGGATCTCTGCATTCTGCGGACCGTGCCCACACTGCTCGCGAGTACACAGATCCTGCGCGCAAGAAACCGCGCAGGATGACAATCGATCCAAACAACTCTTGTCATTCCGACGCGCGAGTGCAGCGAACAAGGAGGAATCCGCTGTCCCTCCCACACCTATTCCGCATCTCTCGCCAACCCTGTTAAACTTGGCGCCCTGGGGGTTCCGCATGCCACGCTTCTCCCGCCGTTCTTTCCTGCACCTTTCTGCGGCCGCATCTGCCGCGACAGCCTTTCGCATAGTGACCGAGCCCATGCTGGCCGCTGCCGCGCGCCACAAAGCGCCTCCATTAAACGCCGTCGTCATCGATGCAAATGAAAATCCTCTCGGTCCCGGACAAGCCGCGCGCAATGCCATGGCAGCGATTCTGCCCCAAGGCGGACGCTACCTCGACAACCTCACCGACGAACTGGTGCAAACTTTCTCCACCATGGAGGGTCTCAATCCCGAGTTCGTCCAAGCCACCGTCGGCTCCACGCCGGCACTCGCCCACAGCGTGCTCGCCTTCACTTCACCTCAGAAGAGTTATGTAACCGCAGATCCCGGATTCGAACTCGGCATGATGATGGCCGAGCAGAACGGCGCTCGTCAGGTCAAGGTCCCACTCACTAGCACGCACGCCCACGATGTCCGCGCAATGCTCAGCGCTGCGCCCGATGCCGGCGTGTTCTACATTTGCAATCCCAACAACCCCACCGGCACCATGACGCCTCATTCCGATATCGAATACCTGCTTTCGAACAAGCCGAAGGATTCGATCGTTTTGGTGGACGAGGCTTATATCCACTTCACCGACTACCCGTCGGCACTCGACCTCGTCAAGGCCGGCAAAGATGTCATCGTCCTGCGCACTTTCTCCAAGGCTTACGGCATGGCTGGCATCCGCTGCGGGCTGATCATCGCGCGTCCCGATCTCCTCGAAAAAGCCATGTCCCGCGGCGGATGGAACTTCATGCCAGTCACCGCGCTGGCTGCCGCGATCGCCAGCCTGAAAGATCCCGGCCTTGTTCCCGAACGCCGCCGTGCCAACGCCTCAGTTCGTCAGCAGACATTCCAATTTCTCGACCGCAATGGATTCACCTACATTCCATCGGAATCGAACTGCTTCATGGTTGAGACGAAACGCCCTGGCAAAGACATCCGCGAGGCGATGGCAAAAGAGAACGTCATGATCGGACGCACCTGGCCCATCATGCCCAACTGGGTTCGCATCACAGTCGGCACCCAGCCAGAGATGGATCAGTTTCAGACCGCATTTTTGAAAGTGATGAGAAGCGGTGGCTAGTCGTCGGTCGTTCGCGATTTGTTATCCGTAGTGCGTGGCGATGCTCCGTCGACTGCTCTTTGTTGAGCGTCCACTGCAGGAGCCGCGGAGCGGCGCTAGAATGCAGCCCACGGCGCAAGCCGTGGGCACGCGAGCTACGCGTAGCCTAGCCCCAAGGGGGCGAAAGAAAAATTGCGGCATGCTCCCCGCTTTTGCACGAGAGCGCGCACCAGAGTCGCGTCACGGAAAACTTCGGACCCCTGCAGGACAAGCTTCTCTGCTTTACGGACCACTTACTAGGAGGTATTCGACAAAAAAGGCCACGCCCAACCTCGGACGTGGCCAAGCAATCCCCCATCTATAAAGCCATCACTGCGGCGTCAGCAAAAATCCGTGCGTGGCGCCATTATGAGTTCCTTGTCCAGCAATTTGCCCCAAGGCGTTGATCCCATCCGCCTCGATGAGTGTCCATCCCGACCCTTTCGGGATCATCGTATTCAGGTCCTTGATTTTCCCGCCGCTATACACGAACGCGTGATACGTATTGCCGGATGTCGAACGCCCCACGATCACACCTGAGTCATTAATCCCGAATCCCCAAACCGTGCTTGTACTTCCCGCAAAAGTTCCCAGGTCCTTCAGTGCGCAACTCCCGCAGCTGGCGATGAAGGCATGCGCCGATCCATTCTTCGTGTAACCAACTCCGGTAATCTGTCCTTTGCTGTTGATGGCATTGGCTTGGCTCCATGCTCCGCCCAGCGTTCCCATCTTCGTCATCTTTGCGTTGCTATACGAGAATCCGAAGAAGTTCCCGTTCTTGTCGTAAGACGTGCCCACGACGACGCCGGAATTGTTCACGCCCTGTGCCACGTTCCACCAATCCGTTCCCTTCGGCGATCCCAGCGTCCCCAGGTCGATCATCGTTCCGCCGCTGTAGAGAAATGGATGATTGCTGCCATCCGCCGTCACCGCCGACCCGACCACCTGCCCAACATCATTGATGCCATACGCAACCGCTGATCCCCCGCCCAGATCCCCGATATCGACCAGTTTCGTTCCGCTCGTCATGAATGCGCGGTAAACACTCTTCGAGTTCTGCGAATATCCCGCGATCGTTCCCGATCCGTTGATCGCATTGCCGATCCCCGAGCTTCCTCCCAGAGTCCCCAGATTCGTCATCTTCCCTTTGCTGTAAGAAAAGACCTCGCTGGTTGGAGTGCTGGTTGCGCCCGCCGCTCCCGTTACTTCGCCGCCGACATTCACCGCAGTGGCGACACTGTAGCCGTTTGTATTAATCACACCCAAGTCGGTGATTGTGTACGACGATTGAGCACCGCACAACGTCGTGGCTGCCCCAAAACATAAAGCGCCAATCAAAGCAGGGAACCCGGCCAAAGCTTTCATGCGTTCCTCCTCAGAACCGGCGATTTTGATGCCAGATTTTTCCATCCCTTCCGCGTGGAGATGTCAATAGTTTGTAAAACGCATCACGCGTGCTCGCGTTTCAACGCAAGTGCACCACAGGTCTAACCCTGCCGTAAGCTGCATCCAGGCGGCGTTCCGCAGGCCCTCTAGTACAATCAATCGCGTGAGCGACCCCGTACGCATCGGAATTCTGGGCGACTTTAATCCCGAATTTCGCTCGCATCCCGCCACCAACGACGCCCTGCAGCACGCGGCTCGCAAGCTTGCCATGGAAGTTCAGAGCGAGTGGATCCCCACCTCCTCGCTCACGGCTCCCGAAAGTGAGAAGAAACTCGAATCTTTCGACGGATTCTGGGGCTCTCCCGGCAGTCCTTACAAGAGCTTCGACGGCATGTTGAAAGGGATCGAGTTCGCCCGCCGCCGCGACTGGCCCTACCTCGGTACCTGCGGCGGATTCCAGTACGCCTTCATCGAATTCGCGCGCAACGTACTGAACATCGCCGACGCCGATAGCGCCGAGAACAATTCCGGATCCAAGAACATCATTATTTATCCCGTCGCGTGCGCAGTACCCGACCGCAAAGGCAACGCCCCCAAACTTTCCGGAGTTGTTCCGGAGATCAAGCTCCGGCCCGGCTCTTATCTGCAGAGTTTCTACGGTAAAGATGTCGAAACTGTGAAAGAAGAATTCTTCTGCAACTTCGAAATCAATCCGGATTTCGAATGGACCACGATGGAGGCCGGATTCCCCATCGTCGCCCGCGGGCCGCAAGGCGAAATCCGCGCCATCGAATCGCCCACGCACCGCTTCTACGTCGCCACGCTGTTCCAACCACAACTCTCCTCGACAGAGAAGAAGCCGCATCCGATTGTGCTAGCGTTCGTGCAAGCCGCCGCCGATTGGGGCAAGAAGAAGTTGGACGACAGCGTGCTGGAATAAGCACGGACTTCAGACTCCAGACCGCCGACCTCAACCCTCAGCCTCAAGCTGGGGCGTCGGAACTTAAGGTTCAGGCTCGAGTCTGAAAATGAAGTAAATTGGCAAGTGCGAAGGCCGAGGTCAAAGGTCCAAGGTCCGAGGTCCGCGCTGTTACCAAAGTCGCGATTACTTCGCTGTT
>Ga0335079_10001278_pt1 | contig 28827 bp, 42 predicted proteins | sample Lox_Sample_33_FD_206719 | JGI IMG/M metagenome (GOLD analysis project Ga0335079, IMG submission 206719) | Soil microbial communities from Loxahatchee National Wildlife Refuge, Florida, United States - Lox_Sample_3.3 | ecosystem: Environmental > Terrestrial > Soil > Wetlands | place: USA...
TCTTTGCCAAGTCGATTCCAAGCGTAGAAACTAAGTTCATGGGACTTCCCCTTTCTGAAGGATCGGTTTCGCAACTCAATCCTGACACCTCGGTGTCTCATCGGGACGGGGAAGTCCCTTACATTCGTTAGAGCGCACATCTACGATGTGGAATTTCTGGGGTATAGATAGATCCCATGGAAAATAAAAGGGACTCGGATGAAGCGCGCCTCTGAGGGTGAAACTTAGTCGAGGCCGACGTCGCAGTCCGGATTGTCCAGTCACGGGGCCAGTAAGTGAAAGCCGACACTCAGATTACTGCCATCATGGATTCACCTTGTGCACCGGTGGCGGCGTCCACGAGCCGTCCATGACCGCAGTCTTCGGCCAATAAGTCCGCACGTACAGAGAGAAGTCGCCCTCCGGCGCGGGAAGCCAATTTGCGCGCTGGACGTCGTCGGTTGGGGCCTTGCTCTGCACGTAAAGAGTCAGCGAGCCGTCGACGGCGTACTTGAGCCCTTTGTTCTTGGTGCCGACCGAGAAACGGTTAATCTGGTTGGCAACGAAGAAGTGGAACTCGTTGTAGATCGACAGCGACCAAAAGCCGTTGACCGGCGGAGTCTGGCCCTTTGCGAATGTGACGGCATAGAGGTTAGCGGCGTTAAGCCGCGCACCGGTGTCATCGAGATCTTGATAGAAGTACTTCGTCTCATTCGGCGAGTTCACAAAGATATTCGACTTCGCCACCGCTGTCCGAGTGAAGTAATCAGTGCCGAACGCCGCCTCGTTAGAGATGGTGCTCCAGTTATAAGGTAGCTGCTGCCCGTAGTTGCGGAACTGGAAGAGCGGCTTCACGAGTTCTTCCTCTGCTTGCGCCGCCGCTTGCGTCATAGCTGCCTTCAGCTTGGGATCGGCTTGTCCGGCTGCAACAACCGCAAGTACCTGTGCGTAGCGTGCCTCTTCGCCCGGCAGAGGTGGCGCGTCTGCGAGCACCGCAGGGAGTTGATCGACAAACTTCTCGGGAAATACCCATTTTGACTCTTCACTACCGCTCGCTTGCGGCGGCATCTTCGGCATGTTGTTCCAATCCTTGACCTTCATAGTTCCATCGAAGTCGCTTAGCGGATAGAACAACACCTGGGATAGCACGCCTTGGATCGCTTTCTTGTCCTCAGGCGTCTCGTCCTGGAAAACTCGTGGTGCGGAGAATCCGGTGTTTGTGGCTGAGCGAAACACCTTAGTGATGCCTGTGGGAACCTCGCCACGCCAATTGGGCCCACTAGTAGATAGAATCCGGGGGTGGTGGCGTACATCTTGCCAAGCTGCACGAAGCTGTCTGACCGTAGATCGACGATCTGGTACACCCAGAAGCGATCACCGAAATCGGGAACCTGTACAACTACCGGTGACAGATCGAGCGCGATTGAGGCAAGGCCGTAAACCACGTCTTGATTGGGACATGCGACGGCGCGCTCCGCAGGATCGACGTAGTCCGTAAACATGGCGTTACGATTGAGTGGGGCGAACACCAGCGGCCCCGCCCGCACCGCTTCCTTGACTTGTGCCATGGTGAGCCGGCGGTTATAGATGTTGACGAGCGGCCAAGCCCAGAAATACGCGTCTCGCGCCACGAGCTTTGCGTACTCCTCAGTGATCTTGATGCGCGTGTCTGGCCCCGTCGGAAGGGCGCTCGCCCAACCCGGAGATATGGCTAGAGGTTGCCGTCTTTCCATTTACCCCACTCCTTACTGTGCCTGTCGAGAATAAGCGCTGGCAGCGAGTCCGAGCGTCTGTGAGCTGCCGCTAGGAGGAGCTACAGAAACCCGTTACTGCCGCGCGAGATAGACCTTCATTTGTGCCGCCTTGTCTTCAACGGCCTCGCCGGTGATGTCCACCAGTGCTTTCTTAACCGTGCCGGTGAATGCGAACGGTGACGTGTAGTCAGGCATCACAGGCGATCCTGCGTCCCTTCCGACGCAAATACCCCCGGCTAACCCTATCGACAGCGGTATGGTCACCGGCAAATCGCCGCTCCCGACCGGCGCAGCGTCGATCAGCAAGGTGATTTTCGCTGGCACCCCCTTGCCCTTTGGTATGTCGGCTGGTCCGGTGGGCGCAAATTGAACACTGAAAATATGGTCACCCTCCGGAATGGGTTTGTCGGACTGCACCTTGAAGTGTCGTTCGGCAACATAGTTGTAGCCGTAGGTCAGCTTGCCCCCTTGTATGTAGAGGCTGAAACCGCCGTCAACGCCGCCATTCGAAAGCAGAGCGCCCTCCGCTCCGCCCTTGGGTACGTTGGCATGAACCGAAATCGAATGTGCAATGCCGATTAGTCGGGGGCCCGAGTTGTCGGGTACTACCTGTGTGCCAGGGTAATAGACGTATTTCTTTCTGCCTTCCGCGATTTTCGGCCGCTCTTCGGCTAGGCGCTGGGTTCCCCGACTGTCGATTGGCAGGACCTTGTACTTACCAGCCTCGACGTACCACATGCCGATCATGGCGATTAGCCGACCGCGCTCCTTACCGGCCAGGTTGGTAGTCTCTGTGAAGTCCTCGTTTATGTTGTAAAGCTCCCAGCCTTTCTCATCGAGCTCGATTAATTTGTTGTAGTCAATTGGTGCTCCGAAGGTCAACCCGGACTCGGTGAAGGAGGTGCCGGGCCAAGGACACACCGCACGCCAACCATCGTGATAAAGCGAGCGATGGCCAAACATCTCGAAGTACTGGGTGATATGAAGCGAGGGCGCCTTTGGATTGTCGAATGACGACTTCAGACTGAAGCCTTCCAGCGGAGACTGCGTGACGCCACGGATTTGCGCAGGCGCTTCGATACCCAATGCATCCAGTACCGTCGGCACCATGTCGATAGCGTGGCAATACTGCGTGCGGATTTCGCCTTTAGCCTTGATGCCCTTTGGCCAGATGATCATGAAGGGATCAGAGGTACCACCGCGGTAGGTCTCTCGCTTCCAGCGACGAAACGGGGTGTTGCCGGCGTGGGTCCAGCCCCATGCATAGTGATTGAAGTACTTGGGGCCGCCGATATCTTCGATGGCCGAGAGATTCTGTTTGAGGTCATCCGGCACGTTGTTGAAGAATTTGTTTTCGTTAACCGAACCGGTAGGACCCCCTTCAGCGCTAGCGCCGTTGTCTGAGATGACCATGACGAGCGTGTTGTCGTATTCGCCGATGTCTTTGAGGAAAGCAATTAGCTCACCGATGTAGTGGTCGGTGTGTTCGAGGTAGCCGGCGAACACCTCCATCATCCGGGCATAGAGCCTGCGCTCGTCCGCGGACAGCTTGTTCCAGTCCTGAACATCTGGGTCGTGCCGTGACAGTTGCGCGTTTTGAGGCAGAATGCCCAGCTCCTTCTGCTTAGCGAACACCTGCTCGCGGTACGCATCCCAGCCCGCATCGAATTTGCCCTTGTACTTGTCGGCCCATTCTTTCGGGACGTGGTGCGGGGCATGCATAGCACCAGTGCAGAAGTACATGAAGAACGGCTTCGTCGGCGCTACCTGCTTGGCATCGGCAATCATTGCCTTCGCCTTGCCGACCAGATCTGCCGTTAGGTGATAGCCTTCCTCCGGCGTTTTTTCTGGCTCGGTCTGGCTGTTGTCGCGCACGAGGTCCGGGTAGTACTGATGCGTGTCGCCGCCAAGAAATCCGTAATAGCGCTCGAACCCCCGCCCCAAGGGCCAGCGGTCGTACGGCCCCGCAGCGGATGTCTGTTCCGCCGGCGTGAGATGCCATTTGCCAAGCGCGTACGTGTTGTAGCCGTTCTGCTGGAGGATCTCCGAAAGCATCCCGTTCTCGAATGGAATATTGCCGTTGCCTCCCGGATAGCCTGTCGATCCTTCGGTAATGCAGGACATGCCGTTCGAGTGATGGTTGCGCCCCGTGAGCATGCACGAGCGCGACGGCGAGCAAAGCGCGGTGGTGTGCATATTGTTGTAGCGGAGCCCGTCAGCGGCCAGTGCGTTCAGGTTCGGAGTGCTGATTGGACTCCCGTAGCAGCCAAGGTGGCCGAAGCCGGTGTCGTCCAGGACTATGAACAAGACATTCGGCGCACCGTCTTTGGCGCGATTAGGTGCCGGCCATGCTGGCTTCGACACGTCAAAGGTTCGGCCAATGACGCCGGGAAATGCCTGTCCGGGTTTGTATTCAGTGAGTGCCATAAGTGCCTCGAATTTTGGGGGCGGTCGTGAGCTACAGCTTGACGGACACCGGTCGCTTTAAGCCCAAAGGAAAGCGATCCGAATACGCTTTCGGCTCGGGTATTGCGGACGCTAGCGATACTCTTGCGGAGGCGTCCATGGGACCTTGGTGCTATGGCACCGCGCCCACGTTTCGCCGCGCGGCGACCTAGCGAGCGCTGTGAAACGGACGGTCTTAGCCGCCTCTACTTGCCGTTGCTTCGCACCGCTTAAATGCAAGCTCCGCCACCCTACGCGCAAGCTCAGGATTCAAACGACACACTGCGTCGTGCCGTCGTGCCTGAATTGAGAAGTCAGCGGTAATCTGCGATGACCTCGGGGCTGCGCTCTAACAATCGTTCGAGGGACCGTGACCGGTGAACGGTTACGCGCCGCGGGCGCCGGGAGAGATTGGCGCCCGAGGCGCTTAGTGAGCGCTTCGGCGCGGCCCCTGAACTTCACCGTTTTAGACCGCCCACGCGTGGCGCGGCGCAATTCGCAGGCACAGAGACTCACGTTGAGTCCGTTGTCACATAGAGGGTAGAACACATGGCAATAACAACATTCAGCAACGAGAACGATGGTCTCGACTCGAATCAACGGCAACGCGGACACTTCATTACGAACACCGACGTCGACGACGAGCGTCTCTGGGTGCCTTATGCGGACGGGGTGTGGTTTCAGCCCTGCTGCTTCAACCTAACGTCGGGGGGATTTAGTGTACTTCTAAAGGCTTTGCCCGGCGCGAAGCTCGGTGTCCACTATCATGTGGGTACGGTGCGGGGTTACACCATACGCGGTCATTGGAGATATCTGGAGCACGACTGGGTTGCGAAGCCGGGGACGTTCATTTACGAACCGGCGGGTGAAGCTCATACCCTGGTCGTCACAGACGACTCGCCGGAGGCAGCCTTGATCATATTCATGATCGAGGCTGCCCTGATTTACCTGGACAAGCCAGCCAATGGGAGCTTTGCAGCTTATGAGGACGGATTCAGCGCTTTGGAACTCTGCCGCAAGCACTACCGCGAGGCGGGATTAGATGCCCGGCGACTCGACACGCTGATTCGATAAAGGAGTGGTGAGTGGGCGGTCAACAATGGTTGGAGGGGGCCGTGATGCCCGCGCGGATCCTGATAGTCATGCGGATTTTGCTGCGCCTCGTTACGACTTTTGTTGCCGCGGTCGCGACGTATTACTTTGTCTACTGGTTTGGCGGAGCGCTGATCGGGTCTATCCTCCGCGGGCCGCTGCCGAACGGGATCGCGGTCGTGACCTCACTGCTCGTTGCGATATTCGTCACATGCTACGTCTGGATACAGAGCGGATCCTCCCAGACTGGTCTGTTCGGATGTGTGGCACTCGGTTCTTTGGTGACAGGAACGATCGGGTTTTCGGTGGGCTTCTTCGGGCCCATCTTGTTCACACCACAGGCAAATCAAGGTCCCATGTTGGGCATTTTCATCACTGGACCTTTGGGCTTCATGCTCGGCGGTATGGGCGGAGCGATGTATTGGCGGGCTCGCAGGGATCGCACGGGAACCCGGACGGATAGTCCGCGTAGCAATCGTTGGAGGGGTCGGCGCGGAAGAGGTAATGCATCTGCGGCGCTTAATCGAGCGTTTCTGGGCGACCCCTCAACGTCACCGTTACACGACACTTTGCGCGTCCGCTGGTTCGCTGGAGTCATACCGTGCACATCTCCGCTCTTGTTAGGAACGTCCATGGCTCCCACAACGTCGCTGTGACGACTGGAGACTCGACGAAGAGTGTATCGATCCCCTGCCGTGAGTCAGGCTACGGTTCCGGCATCAATGGCGGGGAGCTGTTGATGCTGGCATTGGCGACCTGCTACTGCAACGACCTCTACAGGGAAGCGGCGCGTCTTGGCATCGCCATTCAGTCGGTTGAGGTCTCTGCAGGCGGCGACTTCGAGGGCGTCGGCCTTGCTGCCAGGAACATCCGTTACCAGGCGCGCGTGGTCTCCTCTGCCTCTGACGCCGATGTTGCTAGATTGCTCCGGGAGACGGACACGGTGGCTGAAATTCACAATACCCTGCGTGCAGGCGCATCGGTTGCGCTCCGGCCGTGGGAAGCCGATAGTGCCGTCTGAACCGCTGTCGAAGGAGTGCTTAAGGACCGGCGTCTACGCGCGTCGCAGGGCCGGGAAGACCTGCACGCGGCCGCTGACTGAATGACTGAGCGATCTCGGGCGGCGCTCAAGTTCTCCGTCGAATCGCAGAAGGTATCGTCATGAAGCGTACGTGGACCATCATCGGCGTACGTGATGTGCCGGGGAGCCTCAAATGGTACCAGGCTCTGTTCGGTCAGCGGGAGACACATCCTGCACATGATGACTTTGGGCAAATAGTCGATTCAGATGGAACGGTCCTGCTATGCCTCCACGAGTGGGGCGCCCACGAGCATCCCCCATTGCTGAGTCCCGATCGTGGAACACCTGGCAATGGTCTTCTCTTGTTCTTTCGCGTCGATGATTTCGACCTGTCCCTCGAAAGGGCACGAACTCTCGTGCCCCGGCTGGAAGAGGAGCCACACGTCAATCCGAACACTCGAACCAAGGAGTTCTCGGTGCGCGACCCCGACGGATACTATGTCACGATCAGTGCGCTATCTGCGGCGTGACGACGTGAAGGGCCCGTGAACGCGGGTGGTTGCCTGACCGGCGCTTTCTGGGCGACCTCTCAACTTCACTATCAGCTGTCGCTCTTGCAGGAGCCTCGGTGCCTTCGTTGTGGCAGCTGGCTGCCTATGAAGGCACTGTGGGACTTTGCGCGCGCTAATAACGGGTACGTGTCTCCAGGACGTAGCCTGCAGATATACACTCCGTACCTCGCGCTGGTGCGTCCACCGCGTGACGGCGAGCAACTCACTTTCCCGCTTCAGGGCGCTTATGGGTAAGGGAAGAGACGGTGCCCCCGCGTCGCTCGCCTGGCGCTTGCGCAGGCCTGCAACTTCGCTGTTAGACGTCGTGCAGACGCTCCTGCAAAGTCCGCGTTCGATAGCCAGCGGCGGCCACACAGCATTTCCCCGGCGCCTCGACCCTTTGCTTTGTATGCCGGACGACAGGAGACAACGATGAACTTCGACAGAAGCTTTCTGATATGGGCACTGAGTTATGCCGCCGTGGGGCTCGCCCTGGGAATATACATGGCGGCGTCTCAGAACCATGGGGAGCTGGTCACGCATGCTCACATACTGCTGATCGGTTTCGTGCTTTCCTTCGCCTACGGGATTATTCACAAGGTGTGGCTGGAGAAACCAACTCGCGGGCTTTCGACTGTCCAATTCGTAGTGCATCAGGCAGCTGCTGTCACGGTCTCCGTGGGCTTGTTCCTGGTCTTCGGAAACATAGTGTCGGAGACAATTCTGGGTCCGATCCTTGGCGTCGCTTCGGCCGGCGTGCTGCTGGGGATGCTACTCATGCTGTACATGGTTATGAAATTCGGAAGAGACAAGGTCCCTGTTTGAGGCTCGCGGACAGAACATCACGCCTTGACCCACGACGGGCCGTGCCCAAGCGCTTTCAGGCGTACGAGACGGTTCGTGAGTGCATCGTGGAACATAACGTCTGAGGCGATATTCGCCTGCGGCGCCTGATCGGCCCATCCGGGAGGCTCCTCGACTTCACCAATGGGGCGTCCCCGAGGAAGTGGGATGACGGAGACCTTCAACAACGTATATGACGACGCCGATCGCGCTCGAGCGTACGCGGAGCTCGAGTTCCCCGGCACGTACTACCTCGCTTTTCGCGACCTTCCGATGCTCCTGCGCAGGTACGTGAGCGGCGTGCGAGCACTGGACTTTGGCTGTGGTGCAGGTCGCTCGAGCAGGTTCCTGCGAGGCCTGGCATTCGATGTGATTGGCGTGGATGTGTCGGAGGTCATGCTCGACCAGGCCCGTAGTCGTGATCCGCACGGCGATTATCGCCTGGTCGCCGACGGTACCCTCGCCGGATTTGGCACCGGGAGCCTCGATCTCATCCTTGCAGCGTTGACCTTCGATAACATTCCGACCGACCAACAGAAGGTCGCCGTGTTGCGGGAGCTTCGGCGGCTCCTCGCTCCATGCGGCCGCCTGGTGGTTGTGGTGTCGTCGCCTGTCATCTACCGGCACGAATGGGCCTCGTTCAGCACGCGGGACTACGCAGCCAACCGCGCTGCCCGCGATGGTGAGCCCGTTCGGATCGTCATGCTGGACGTGCCGGACCGGCGTCCGGTGATCGACGTCGTATGTAGCGATGCTCATTACCGGGAGCTGTTCGAGGCTGCCGGCCTGGGTATTGTAGATGCCGTCAGTCCATTGGCAACTGGAGCGGAAACCATTCAATGGGTGAGCGAGACTACGATCCCACCGTGGACCATTTACGTCCTGGGCGCCGCCTGACGGGGCGGTTGAGGGTGTCGCTTGCCGTCGTCCAGTCAAGCTAAGCGTTCGATGAACCTCAGCACGTCGCGGGTCACCCCATCTCATCGCAACGATAGGGTGGATGACCCTGGTTCTGTCGGCTTCGGCACTATTTATAGTGCGTTATCTCGGCAAGTGGTCAAGGTGATTGCATCCAACCCACGACAGTCGTTGCAGGCGTCAGTACGGGCGGCTGATCACGGGCCACGAGCACTGGAAGACAGCTCGTGCCCGTCGTTGGCCGCTTCGGGGCGCTCCGCATCATGTTCAGCGCTTTGGGATGCCCAAGCGACGTTCGCCGGCGAAGGATAAACATGACGTCCAAATCCCGCCTCTACTGGTGCTACGCCATCGCGCTGGGGCTTTCTGCATCAGGAAGTGCTGCGCCCGCGCCTGCGGATGTCTGTAGCTCGCCACGCAGCACGCTCGAACTGAACCGCTGTGCCCAGCAGGAGTTTGAAGCGCGAGACCGCGTCCTGAATGAGGCCTATCAGAAGGTATTGTCGCAACTCAACACGGACACCCAGCAAACGACACGGCAGAAACTGATCAAGGCGCAGCGCCTCTGGATACAATTCCGAGACGCCGACTGTGGTGCACAGGAAAGCGTGTACGACGGAGGGACGGTTCACACCTCGGTTTATCTTGGATGTCTCCGCGATCACACGGTGCAGCGGATCAAGGACCTCGAGCCATTCAAGTGGCAAGGGGGCTAAGGTGGAGAACGGCCAGATCTGATCGCGTATGCGTGTCGGCGGGTCGCTCTGCGAGCGCTCGTGAAGACCTATGATGCAGCCGCCGAGAGCTCTCTCGCCACCGATCGCTAGATACCCGCATGGCGCGCGTTGCGGTTCTGATTAGCGCCTTCGTTGCCGGGATCGCTACGGGATTCCTGGCGTTGTACGTGGCACTTACGGCCGCGCCTGGCGTGATCCTGGCCGAAGACATGATCGACGCGCTGACAGTGGTGGCGGACCGAGCCCTCCCGCGATTTCCGAGCGGCTCAGTCGTTTACGTGAAGTCCTCGCTGGGTCCCGTGCTCCTGCAGAAGCTTCAAGCAGCTCATTCCTCGCTCAGGCTGATGTCGTTCTCCGAACGGCCGCAGGAGGACGCCTGCACGATGGGCGGCAACACAACACCGAGCGCGCCATGCGAGCGGGATGACTTCGTCAAACTCGAGGTCTTGTCGTCACCTACGCAGCGGACCATGCTGGTAGCGGTTGGTACTTCGAGTACCTATGGCCAAGTACTGCTTGTAAAGATCTGGGGCCGGTGGCGCGTATTGGTGAATCGCTCATATACGGTTTGAAGCAACGCGGGGCGTCCCATCGGGGCGGCGCTCGTATACCAGGAGTCGGCGGGGACATGACCATGTCACGCGAAGCGAAGGTCATGGCGGCGATAACGCTGCTGCTCGTGCCTACCATCATGTACGGCGGGTGGACGCTGCTGGGAATTCTGACCGAGGGTACCGTGGGCGCGGCAGCGGGAGGCTTGAAACTGAGCGAGACGCAATGGGCGCTGTGGAGGGCCGGGCATGCACACGCGGGGGTGTGGACGGTCCTTTCCATACTTCTGCAGGTCCTGCTCGACTCGACGCGTCTTTCTCGAGCAGTGACCTGGCTTGCAAGAATCTGTGCGCCGCTATCGGCAGTGGCCCTTTCGGCAGGTTTTTTTGGCCTGGCATTCTCGTCATCGTTCCAGGCGCTCCTGTACCTGGGAATTTGTGCGCTCCTGATTTCGCTCATAGCCACAGCCGTTGGTTTGCTAAGGAGTCGCTAGAACGCCACAGTTTCGCTGTCCTCCCAGCGAACCGTGAGGCGCGACAGCGTCATCGCAGGCACCTTGGTACAGCATGCACCTGTGGCTCGAGTCAGGCGCCCGTGCCCCAACCCTCAACTTCACCGTCAGGGACACAAAGGACGTCACATGGACCTACCGTCGGTTGTCTATCTGGGCGTGCTGGTCAGCCTTGTGCTGAGCGCGATACTTTCGTTGATCATCCTTCCCCCCACACGGTCCGTGCTGCGCAGGCTGTGTCCAGCCGACGACGCCGTGGCGTTCTGGACGCGCTTCACAGTCCTGATGCTTTTTCTCGGGCCGCTGATCGTGACGTTGATTTTCGGCGTTCCATACAGTGACTTTTCCTCCAGGCTCAGCGCCACCGACCTAGTGGTTCGAGTCGTTAGCGCGGCACTGGTGGGGGCGTTCCTGACGCTTGGAGGGATAGGACTGCGAATCGGAACCCTGCGTCCGAACGTGGTCTTCACTCCCCTGCCGAAGAAGACCGACGATGAATTCATCAGATAGCGTGTCCCCCGACAGTCGTTGGAAGGGCGTGACCGGCGGCGGTTTCCGCGCCGCTCCTCAGCCGCCTGTAGATGCTGCAGTGTGGCCCGTACCCGCGGCGCCTCGGTGGCGTCATCGGGCCTCTCAACCTCACCGTTAGGCAGCGGCGTGGACGCGCCATTCGACTCGACTCCACAGCAGAAGATCGACCGTGCCCTGGACCCCGGCGAATCGCTGATCTGGTGCGGCACTCCGCGACAAGGGCTTTTGTTGCGTCCCGCTGATGTGTTCATGGTTCCGTTCAGCCTGCTGTGGGGTGGGTTTGCGATCTTCTGGGAGCAGGGCGTACTTCAGTCGAACGCTCCCGCGTTCTTTGCCCTGTGGGGTGTTCCGTTCGTACTCATAGGGCTGTACATGATCATTGGCCGCTTCTTTGTCGATGCCCGGTTACGTGCCAAAACCTTCTATGGCCTTACGGACCGCCGCGCGATCATTATTTCGGGGTTGTTCTCCCGCACGATCACCTCGTTGCCCCTGCGGACGCTGACCGATGTCTCATTGCAGGAGCGCCCGGACCGCAGCGGAACGATCATGCTAGGACGCCCGCAGCCCTATTCGGCCTGGAGCTCGGGGATGCGCTGGCCTGGCATGGGCCAATACGCGACGCCAACGTTCGAGATGATTCCAGATGCCAAGCGCGTGCACGACCAGCTGCTCGAGGCACAGCGCGCCGCGTAGCCTGGGCGCATTTCCGCTTGCCGGCTGAGGTGCGCAAAGCGACCGGGCGCCGCTCCGTGAGATACTCGGGAGACCGGTGCCGCGGCGCTCGGCGTCTGAGACGGGCGCGTGGAGCACTGTCAGTGGCTGCAGAGCGCGCTGGAACGCTTCGATATGGCCCTGTCGCCCGCCGCCAGGCTGCCGGGAAGACGCCAGGTTTGTGACCTGTTGAGCATCACAGTTGCCGTGGCCCTGAGAGTATGGAAATTGTCGTTGGAGGGGCCCATGATGCTTCCCACCCGGAGTTGCGCTTCTCGCTCGGTTGCGACCGCCGTAGCGGCGCGCACCACCGCGCTCGGCGGGCGATTCCGCGTGGCCCGGCCACTTCACCGGGCGATGTCGCTATGCTAGATCTCGCTATGCGCCTCACTCCCGAGATTCCCGCACTTCGCAGGTGGCGCCTTTGGGTCGGAGCGCTCATCGCCGCCGAGCTCTGTTGGTTCGCACTCCTGCGTCCGCGGCTTGCAGGCTTCGGCACGGCTTTTGTGTTGGCGATGCTTCCGCTTACCGTTGTCGGATACGTCTACTTGATGGCAGCCGTGTCCGCATACCTTGCCGGCCGACAATGGGATTTTCGCCTTCGTCAAATGATGGTCGTTCTGCTCGGGCTCAGCGTCGGGTGCTTCGTGTTCGCATTAGTGTGGCTCGCGAAGGTGCACTTTGAGAGTGAGCTGACCTGAAGGGTTTCGGCACGGAACCTGACACTGGTGCTGGCCAGGTCGTGGCAGTGGAGACTGCCAGACCGATTCTGGAAACGCCGCGCTTGCTGCTGCGCGGCATGGCGCTCTCAGACAGTTCGTTCCTGCTGACGCTGCTCAGCGATCCGTCCTGGCAAGAGAACATCGGCGACCGGGGAGTTCGCTGCGCTGCAGATGCCGAGGTCTACCTCAGGAACACCATCTGGGCGCAGTACCGGGCGCACGGGTACGGTATGTACGTGGTGCAGCTGCGATCGACGACGCTGCCGATCGGGATCTGCGGCCTGGTGAAGTGTGATTTTCTTACTGCGCCGGATCTGGGCTTCGCCCTGTTGCCCGAGTACGTCGGTCGGGGTTACGCCTACGAGGCCGCTCGCGGTTTGATGGTGCATGCGGAGAAGAATCTGGGAATTGGCCGGCTGTACGCGATGGCCAAGCGCGGTAATCATCGATCTCTCCGGCTGCTTGGTCGGCTTGGATTCCACCACGAAGCGCCATACCTGCTGCCGGACGGGGAGGAAATTGAGCTCTGCGCCAGAGCTTCCCCGTTGGTTCCTCTGCAATGAATACAGAGGTGTCTGAGACGCTGATAAAGGTGCCCGGCGGAAGTGTTTTTGTGCGCCGGTGGAGCTTGGGTCACGGCAGCGATGCGCCGATTGTTCTTCTCCATGATTCCCTCGGCTCGGTCGATCAATGGCGTGATTTCCCGGCGGCGCTGGCAGGAGCTGCGCGGCGCGACGTCATCGCTTACGACAGACTCGGTTTCGGACGATCGACGCCGCGTCAGGAGCGGCCGTCGGTCGATTTCATCTCCGAGGAGGCGCGGACATCGTTCCCTGCAATAAAGCGCGCGCTTGGCATAACTCGGCTCGCACTCTTCGGCCACAGCGTCGGCGGGGCCATGGCACTCGTGATTGCAGCGTCGCACGGTGAATCGTGCGAGGCGGTTATCACCGAGGCCGCACAGGCATTTGTCGAGCCGCGCACTTTGGCCGGTATTCGCTCCGCCAGTGCGCAGTTCGGCGATCCCGAGCAGTTCGAAAAGATTGCCCGGTGGCACGGCGAGAAGGCGAGGTGGGTCCTGAACGCCTGGACAGAGGTCTGGCTGTCAGCGGAGTTCTCGTCCTGGGAACTCGACCCATACCTCAGCAGGGTGACTTGCCCTGTCCTGGCCATTCACGGTGACCTGGATGAGTACGGGTCGGTTGAGTTTCCGCGTCGCATTACGAGCAAGGTGAAGGGGCCTGCGGAGCTCATGATCTTGAAGCAGTGTGGCCATGTTCCGCACCGCGAGAGAAGGGAGGAGGTACTGCGCCTGACCTCATCATTCCTGGAACAGCGAGCCTCTAAGGCGACATGATGGTGGGTGCCGCAGCGCACGCCAAACCTTGGACGGGGTCAGGGCACGCAGGCAGCCGAAGCGGAGGCAGCCGCAATCGAGTTGAAGCGTAGAATCGTTACTCATCCTGGCGTTGAGGAAACCGCGGACCGACGCGACAGGGGGAAACGAATATGGCCGCGTACCTGATCGCCGATGTCGAAGTGAAGGACGCGCGCACCTGACGCCATGACTGAACCAACCGCCGAAACTTCACCGCGCAGCAAGGCGAGGATCGCCGGCGCTTTGTACCTGCTCACCATACTGACCGGCACCTTCGCCCTCTTTGTTACCGGACCGCTGCGCTCAGCCATGCTCCTGGCTTCGACCACGTGCTATATCGCGGTAACCGTCCTCTTCTATGCGCTGTTCCGGCCCGTCGACCGCAATATCTCGGCCCTTGCAGCGCTATTCAGTCTCGCGGGGTGTGCTTTGTCACTCCTGGGGTTGGTGCAGCCGGGCCCGCCGCCCTTGGACCCGCTGGTATTTTTCGGCTGCTACTGCCTCCTGATCGGTTATCTCATTTTCCGTTCGACTTTCCTGCCTCGACTCCTCGGTGCTTTGATGGCATTTGGCGGCCTGGGGTGGCTCACCTTCATTTCGCCAGCGCTCGCGCACCTCCTGGCGCCGTCTAACATGGCACCGGGCATTCTCGGTGAAGCCGCCCTTACGGTGTGGCTGCTCGCCGTGGGTTTGAACACGGAACGATGGTACAAAAAGGCGAGCGCGCGGCAGGCGGCTTAATAACTGAGGAGACGGATGTTCGCGGGGCACATCGGTGCGGCGTTGGCAATCGGACGTGCAGAGCCCGGAGTAAACGTCGGGATGTTTGTTACCGCAGCGCTGCTCCTCGACTTGCTGCTTTGGCTATTTGTGCTGCTCGGCTGGGAGTCGGTGGCGATTCCAGCTGACTTCGCCAGCACGCACCAAGCCGCATTCCTGTTCCCATACTCCCATGGCCTGCTGGCAAGCGTGGCTTGGTCCGCCGTCGCCGCAGTGGCTGGGCTCCTTTTATATGCACGCTGCCAGTGGAAGTGGCGTGCTGCGATGCTCCTTGCCGTTGCCGTCTTTTCGCATTGGGTGCTGGACGCAGTGGTCCACCGACCCGAGCTGCCGTTGGCCGGTGCGGCCTCGCGCGTGGTGGGCCTCGGCTTATGGAACAACGTACCCGTTGCGCTTCTTCTCGAGGGCGTCGTCGTCGTCCTCGGACTGTACCTGTTCGTCTCCGGTAGCAAGGTTGAGCGCAGCAAGTCCATCGCGCTCGCAGTGCTGACCCTGGTCGTTATGGCTCTCACGGTGGTCGGTATGACGATGGCGCCGGCTCCGCCCTCGGCAGCGGCCATGGCAGGGAGCTCACTCGCGACACTGGTGGTGGTTTGCGTTCTTGCCGGCGTGTTTGGAAGAAAGCGGCGCCCGGCCTGACCACTTCCCGGACGCGCCGTCATGTGGTCGATACGGGGCGCTGCGGCTTGATCCGCGCGATGCCGCGCGGCGCCCGAGTGCAACATTTGGACGGCTAGATGTGCCTAGATATGAGGTCACTATCCAGGGTCAAGGCATTGCGGTGCCATTCGACACGTCTTTGGCTACCGGTTTTCTGCGCATCGTGCAGGTAAGTGCCAAAGATGCCGTTGCAGCCGAGATTCGCGCCGTGGAACTGGTGAAGTGCGAATGGGCCTCCAGCACCTACGCGTGCAGGGATCGCAGCGGTCCGCCCTACCTGACGATTAACCGGATTGGCCTCTTGTCCTGGTGGCACAGGATTCTGGGCGCACCGAGGGGCTATATGTTTTTCTCCGAGGATGGCGTGCAGGTGCCGTCTTCAGGTTGAGGAAGCGCCATTTCAGAAGAGGCGAGCGCAGTGGATGCACGACTGTTGCAACAAGCGGCTGCGACACTTGCGGCTTCCCTGAGCGACGACCCGTTTTACCAGGCGATCACGGTGGACTGTGGCGTCGATACCGAGGCCCGCAGCCGGGTACTCACGCAATACTTTGATTACTCGCTCCGGGAAGCGCAGCGCACCGGACGATGCACGCTCCACGCGGAGCCGACGGTGGGCGCTGCGGCCTGGCTCCTGCCGCGCGGCCCCGAGATTGACGCCACCGAGCGCTCGGCGAAGGCCGCGTACCTGGCGCAGTTGCTCGGCGCCTGGGGATGGGAAAATTATCGTGGAATCATGGCCTTCATGGCGGGCAGAGCGCAAGGTTTGGTGTCCAGGGACGCCTGGTATCTCACGATCATTGGCGTTCATCCCGCGTGGCAGGGGCGAGGTATTGGCGCCGAGTTGTTGCGGCCGACACTCGAGGAAGCCACGCGGACCGGGGCACACTCATTTCTCGAGACCTTCAGGTCGCGAAGTCTTGCTTTCTATGAGCGTGCCGGTTTTGCGCGTGTGGCGGAGTTTGTCGAGCCAACGACCAAGGCGCCGTACGTTCTCATGCGGCGGCCTCCCTGATCATGCGTTTCGACGCTGATGCACCTGACTCGCCTCGCCGTTCGAGCGTCGGGCGTCTGGAGCGAACGTGGTATCTCCGATGACGTCTGGGGCTCTCACGCGACGGCTCGGAATGGCGCTGCCATGGCTTCTCATGTTCTACGCTGCCGCCAGCCTCCTGCACTTCATGCACAACGCCGAGTACCTGGCTCAGTATCCAAACCTCCCGGCTTCCTGGTCGCGTGCCGACATCTATGCCGCATGCTGCGGTGTGACGGTGCCGGGCGTCGTCGGCTACGTGCTGTACCGCCGCGGCCATCGCCGCGTCGGCCTGACGCTGTTGTCCTTGTATGCGGGTCTTGGGTTTGGGGGACTCCTGCACTACACCCGCGCACCCGTTGGCCACCACTCGGCGATGATGAACGCGACGATCTGGACAGAAGTTGGCGCGGCGGCGCTGGTTTTAGTGAGCCTGGCGGCCGTTGCCACCCAGGCGGTCAGGCCGAATGCCAGCCGACGAAGAGCGGTGTGATGGATCCGCCGTCCTACTGCCGGTTCGCCCCGTTGCTGGTACCGTAAGCACGCTTAGCGTTTTCAGAGGACATACGTAAAAGCTATGGCCAGGGCATATTGGATCTGCGCGTACCGTTCGATACGCGATCCGCAGGCTCTCGCTGCGTACGCCAAGCTTGCCGGCCCTGCGCTTGAGGCGGCGGGCGGCCGCTTCCTCGCGCGCGGCCTGCCGGCACGCGTCTACGAGAAGGGGCTCGATCAGCGCACGGTGCTCATTGAATTTGCAAGCCTGGCGCAAGCCATCGCTGCGCATGACAGTCCGGGATACCAGGAGGCACTGCGCGCGCTGGGGAACGGTGCCGATCGCGACCTGCGTATTGTCGAGGGCGTCGAATGAGGCATTTGCAGGGCGCATTCAACATTCCAGGAAGGAGCGGTGAATCCGCTTGTGACGTGAGCCGGAGGCGTTCCGGGCACAGTCCGTTATGCGTAGGTGGCTTTTAATCGCAGGTACTGTCGCTCTCGCACTGCCGGTCGGTTGGGGCCTGGGGCTCTTTGCCGCGTATCTCATTGCTGGAAGAAACTTCGGCCAACTACCGGCGGCAACCGTTCCGTTGGGTCTCGGTGTCGCGGTGGCTTTCGCCTTGTGGCCCCGTCTCGAGGTGAGGACGAGATTTGTGGTGATGCTTGTTGGCAGTGTGGTCTTTGTCTTTCTTGCCTGGCTTACCGCATAGCTCGACGACGAGTGCACGTTGGTGTCTGGTATCACGTCGATGGCTGCAGCCGGCAGTGGGTACGAGATCCGCGCAGCGACCGAGGACGACGCCGCGCATATCGCGCGGATCGTTCAACTTGCCTATGCGCGCTACGTGCCACGTATCGGTAAGCCGCCGGCACCGATGCTCGATGACTACGAGCGACGCGTGGCGGAAGGCGTCGTCTGGGTCATCGAGCAAGGGGACTGCGTGGCCGGACTGATCGTATTGATCTCCCAGCCAGACCATCTGCTGCTCGATAATGTGGCCGTCGCCCCCGGCTACCAGGGCCGCGGGCTTGGCCGTCGGTTGCTTGCCTTTGCAGAGTCGCTCGCTCGTGGGCGCGGATACCGGGAGATCCGTCTCTACACGCACGAACTGATGGTTGAAAGCCAGAGGCTTTACGCGCGGATGGGATACGAAGAAACTGATCGAAGGATCGAGGCCGGGTACTCTCGCGTATTCATGCGCAAGCTGCTGGACGTTCCGGAAGAACCACCCAGGTGGCGGTGGGACGACCCCTCGGCGTGATCGTCCGTCGCCTCCCGCCGCCTGCCGCCTGTGCGCTCTTGCTGCTTGCCTGCGCACGCGCGCCACACCTGACCTCGGACGACGCGACTCGACGCGCCATGACGGCTGCCGTCAAAGACGGATACGTGCTGCGAGACTACAAACTGCCCGTGGTCCGCCGGCCGGAGGGGTCCAAGGGGAAGTGGGTCCTGCAGTTTGATGCGCTCGAGGGTAAGCCTGGGCGTCAGTTTCTGGTTGTGGTGGACGATCGCACCGGAGATACGCAGGTGATGCCGGGGAAATGACTGGCGTGCGGTCTCACGAAGCAGGCGGCGCGGGCCGAGAGGCGACAGCCATGCGGATCGCGGCGCCGCAGGGTAATGACGACCAGGCATGGGTCGCGCTGCGATCAGCGTTGTGGCCGAATCGCACGCGCGCTCGTCGAGTCGGTCGTGAAATGGGCCCTGCAGGAGGGCCTGAGTGAGCTGGCATCTGACTCACTGCTCGACCACCCCGCAGCGCACGCCGCTCATCAGGCCCTCGGGTTTGCCGAGACCGAGCGCGCAGTCTACTTTCGTCGGGCGCTGCGCGATGTCTGACGGCTGGCAATGGTGACCTCCGGCGCGCCCACCCGCCGCAGCTTTCGCGGCAGCTGTCATTGCGGAGCCCTCGCTTTTTCATTCGAGACACCGCTGGCGGTGAGTCAGTGGAGCGTTCGCGCGTGCCAGTGTGGCTTCTGTCGCGCTCACGGCGCCCACACGACCTCCGATCCCGGGGGACGGCTCACCTTTCATGTCGGCGCCGCGGACGCTCTGGAGCGCTACCGTTTCGGTCTCAAGACCGCCGACTTCCTCATATGCAGACGCTGTGGGGTCTACGTCGGTGCGCAGATCGCGACGGCGCACGGAGCGTTCGGCATCGTCAATACCCTGGCGATGCTGGCGGTCACCGCGAAGTTGCCGGCTGCAACGCCGGTGGACTATGGCTCGGAGCGTGCGAGCGAGCGCGTCGAGAGGCGCGAGCTCAGGTGGACGCCGCTTGACGATATCGTCTGACGACGGGACGCGACGAACGATGCTGCGCGCGGAGCTAGAGCACTACATTCACGAACACATTCCCCTGTCGAAGGCCATGGGTGTGTCGGTGGTATCGGTCGACGAGAGCGCCGTAACGCTTCAGGCACCTCTCGGGCCAAACATCAATCATCGCGGCAGCGCCTTCGGGGGGAGCGCCTCGGCGCTGGCGATTGTGGCCAGCTGGGCCTTGCTGCATGTGCGGCTGCAGGGCGAGGGTGTGGTGGACCGCCTGGTGATTCAACGTAACACCATGGAGTACCAGCAGCCGATCCTCGGGCCATTGACCGCGCGCTCGAGGCTGGTGCGCCCGGACCGGTGGCCGCAGTTCACCGCTATGCTGGCACGCAAGGGCAAGGCCAGAATCGCGGTGTCGGCGATGCTCGAGCACGCGGGGCAGGTTGCCGGCACCTTCACCGGCGAATTTGTCGCCTTCGGCGCCAGCGGCGGAGCGAGTGATGTTGGCGGCAACTGACGTACCCACAGGCAGAGTCGTGCACATCTTTGTTGCAGCGCAACGTGGTGCGCCCATGGCGCGCCTCGATGACGCCTGTGCGCTTGCCGGTCAGGGCCTGAGCGGTGACCGCTATACCGAGGCGTCGCTCCGTCAGTCTCCGGGCGCCCAGGTCACGCTCATCGAGTCCGAGCACATTGAGGCCTTTGCCCGGGACCTCGGCATCGCGTTCACGCCGGATATGCCGCGGCGCAATATCGTCACGACCCAGATCTCACTGAATGAGCTGTGCGGGAAGCGCTTCAGAGTGGGCGATGCGATCCTGGAAGGCGTCGAGCTCTGCGAGCCCTGCCGGCTGTTCGCCAGGCGCACCCATCGGGCGGTGCTGAAGTTTTTTGTCGGCAAAGGCGGTCTCAGGGCGCGGATCGTCACAGGCGGTCGTATTCGGGTCGGTGACAAGATCTGCACCGATGGCTGACAATCCTCAGCCAGAAGCCGTGAACGGCCAGAGGGATCGTGCAACTCCAGCCTCAGCTACCTGGGGTCAGCACGCGTTCGAGGCATCGTGCGATTGACAGTCGTCTGGGATGAGCGGAGCGCCCTGTGGCACGTCATTTAGCCCTGTTCCCCGTTGGTGCCGAGGTGCGCGTGGTGCGACGCGAGAGGCTCGAGGAATTTCGTCGCACCTGGCAGCTTCACCACCCGCTCGAGGAGCAGCAGATTCCGCATGGCGGAACGATTGCCCGAATCGCCGCGGTGAGCTTCTATCACGGGGATGCGCTCTACACGCTGGAGGACATTCCCGGAGTCTGGCACGAGGGCTGCCTCGCGCCGGCGCACACCTCGCACGCGGTCTGACCAAGCCGCGCGGTTACGTCTCTGAGGTCACCGACGTGACTGACCGGCGTGACCAATGCTCGCCCTCCTGAAGTTCATCGCGATCCTGGCGGCCTCGGTATTCGCGGGCGCGGCGCTCTATATCAACCTGGTCGAGCACCCCGCCCGGATGAGGCTCGATACGAAGTCCGCGGCCATGGAGTGGGCTCCGAGCTACGCCCGCGCTACCTGGATGCAGGCTCCGCTCGCCGGGCTCAGCCTGGTCGCAGGAATCGGCGCCTCTTTAATTGGCGGCGCCATCGGCTGGGCGCTCGCGGCAGTGCTCATCGGTGCGGTGATCCCGTTCACACTCGTCGGCATCATGCCGACGAACAGAGCGATACTGGCGCCTGGCCGTGACCTCGCATCGGCCGAAACGCGCGCCTTGCTGGAGCGGTGGGCAAGACTACATGCCGTGAGGACCGCGCTGAGTCTCGCTGCGACGATCCTCTATCTATGTCTCGCGCTTGAGTCCTGATCTTGACGGCACTTCATCGTGGAGACAGCTCGATTGACTGTCCGCCGCGGTTAGGTACTCGCACGATGTGGGTCGCTCGATGCGCGGAGCTCGCCGCGGGCCGAGGCGCCCGCTATGCGCTCGATCTCGGCGCGCCGCCGTGTCCCGGCGTATCACCGGCCTGTTATGCGCATCTCGCGGCGTTCGTCCGTGGTGCACCGGAGTGGCAGCAGCAGAGCCTGTGGCGCAGGGTGGGCGAGGCTGCGGCGCGTGTGGGCATCAAGCCGGTGTGGCTCAGCACCGCTGGAGCGGGAGTCGCGTGGGTACACGTGCGGCTCGACGATCGGCCGAAGTACTATGGCTACGACGCATATAGATGTGCCCCCGGCTCGGCAGTTGAGGCCAGTCGCCCCGGACTTGACGGCCAAACACGGAAGGAAGATTTATAAGGAGGCGCCTCGGGTGCGCCCGCGTGGGCTATTCACCCTGGCTGGGCCTCCTCATCCTCGTGCCTCTCGTCAATCTGTTCTTCATCTATTACCTCGCCTTCTCGGAGTGGCCCGCGCAGAAGCCAAGTGCGGGCCCGGGCGGGGCGACGCACGCGCCGACGTGACGCGGGGAAGGGCCGTATCCCGCCGACTGGAGCGAGCCCGAGCACCGTAACTTCAGTGACGGCGTCGGCAATTGCGGTGGCGGAGCGGGCTGCCGCGGATCCAACTGTGAGAGACTAGATGGAACGCCGCGCGTGCCGAAGGCGTGCAGCAGCGCGGCGGGCTTTGCGCTCGTCGGGGGCATCGTGCATCGTCGGTACTACAGCTGCGTCTGCTTGCTCCTGTTTTTCGGGGCGAGTGGTTTCGCCAGGCCGCCGGTCGTTCAGAGCGCGGATTCGGCGGACGTGGAGAACCTCACGCTCGCCGGACGTGTCTTTGTCGAGACCATCGACGATCGCAGGGTCCTGGTGGCGGTCTCGACTCGCCTGGACGGCAGCGCGGAGCATCTTTTTCTCTATACCGCCACCAAGCCTCTCAGCGTCCAGCCGCACTCACGAAACTGGCAGGCGACGGTCTACTACGAGACCGGAGGAGGGCTGCGCGTACTGCCCGCGGGCAGCGATGCCCAGACGCTCGAGTTCATCGTGAGTCCGCGTTTCGAGTCCCAGGCACCCGAGGCCACGATCGTCCGCTTCAAAGAGACCCTCGGCCTGGTGCACTACGTGGCAGACCCGCGGGTAGCGATCGGCGATCTCGAGGGCTTGCGCAAGACCAATTGCAACATCGCTCCCAAGGCCTGCGTCGAGGTGGGGGACCGCTTCCTTCCCTTTCCTGGTTAGAGGCAGTAGTCCCATCTCGAAAGAGGGGCCGCCATGACCGAGCTCAAGCGGCGACGCTGCGTCCGCTGGCGCGAGATCCTATACTCGACGCGCCATGCGAAAGGAAGGAAGAATAACGATGAAAGCCCTGCTGCTCGCCGCCCTCGTCCTTCTCTTCAACGGCTGCACGCACCCGAACGTGCAGGACGCCGGCAACGGCCGGCACGTGGTGACGGGTACCGCCTCTTCGGGCGGCTACACCGGAAGTCACGAGGAAGCGATCGATCAGGCCAACGAGTATTGTGATAAGTCCCACCAAAAGGCGGTGATCGAGAGCTTCGACGACAAGCCGGACGTCGGTCCGAAGGGCGAGCACACCAGCGGCATGGTGTTCACGTGCGCTCCGCCTGTGGTGCTGCATTTCCAGTGACAGCAGTTGTGCGTCGCATGCGAGGCACGACAGCATTCGCCCCGTGTGCACCGTCGCGCAGGTCACCGGCCTCATCGATCCGCAGTGGCTGGTGGAGATCGAAGCGGATGCCGTGATCGATGACCTTCCCATGGTGCCTTGAGCGACGCGTATACGGCATGTCGAAACTTTGTGTCAGAAGCTTCGCGCTCTCGGTCGATGGTTTCGGTGCGGGCCCAGACCAGGACCTGCAGAACCCGCTCGGGCTGCGTGGCACCGCGTTGATGGAGTGGTTCTTTCAGACGCGCGCCTGGCGGCGGATACACGGGCACGACGGCGGCGAGACTGGCGTCGACGACGGCGTCGCCGAACAGGGGTTCAGCGGAATCGGTGCCTGGATCCTCGGACGTAACATGTTCGGCCCGGTGCGCGGGCCATGGCCGGACGAGAGCTGGAGGGGCTGGTGGGGCGAGGAGCCGCCCTATCACGTGCCGGTGTTCGTGCTGACGCATCATCCGCGCGCGCCGCTTCCAATGGCGGGAGGCACCGAGTTCCGCTTCGTCACCGGCGGCATTCACACCGCGCTCGAGCAGGCACGCGCCGCCGCCGGCGGTCGCGACGTGCGCCTCGGCGGGGGGGTCGCGACGATCCGGCAGTACTTGCGTGCCGGGTTGATCGACGAGCTCGGTGTTGCCGTGCGACCGGTGCTGCTCGGTCGCGGGGAGCACCTCCTCAGCGACATCGATCTTCGCGCGCTCGGCTACGAGGTGGTGAAATACACCGCTGGGGAGCGCGCGACCCATGTCTTCATCAGAAAGCAGGTGTGAGGATGGGTCCACCGGGCGGCCAGCGCGACCGGCGGCCGGCACCGGCACCAACATCAGCGGGCTCCACGCCACGTCAAGGGGAGTAACATGTCGAAACGCATAGCGCGCATCGCACCATGGCAGGCCGGCAAGCTCTTCGCCGTTATCTACTTCGGCGTCAGCCTGTTCTTCGTCATTCTCATCGCCTTCTTCAGCGGGCTGCTGCCGGAAGGAGCACGGCCGCATCTGGGCATGATCTCGCTGCTGCTGTTGCCGTTCTTCTATGCAATCGTGGGACTGATATTCGTGCCTCTGGCCTGCTGGGTGTACAACCTCGCGGCGAGCCTGGTGGGTGGTCTCGAGATCTCGCTCACGGATGAGGGCAACGCCTGAGGCGCACGCTGCGGGCGTGGGCCACCGTGCGGCTCGCTCGCTGCGGTGAGGCGGCGGTCCCGCGGGTGATCGGTGGGAGTGGAAGGCGCTGTCTGGCTCTCGCGCTGGTGGTGGCCGTCGCGACGGCCCCCCTCAGCAGCCGCGCCGTCGAGCCTCGCGCAGCCTGGACAACCAACGACATCAGCGTCGTCGAGACAGCGTCCGGACACGAGGCATCCGCCAGCACACGCTTCGAGGTGGGGAACAACGGCGACGCGCGCATCACCGTTAGTCTCGATGACACCGCGCATAGCCGCGGTACGATTCTCCTCATCGCCGGCCGCTGGATGCTGACCCAGGGGTTCTCTGCGCCAGCGGCGAATGAGATTCACGCGATGGACGTCGCGGCGCTGAACTCGCAGCTCGTCATCGTGCTGCTCACCGCGGCGCTTCCCAAGGGTCCGCCCCCGCCGGGCACGCCGCGCCACGTGCTCGTCACGGAGAAGAACAACCCGATACGGATCGCAACCGAGACGGCATCGGCCGAGTACGGCGCACCCTGGACGGTGGATGGGACGGTGAGCGCACCGGCTGCGGACGCGCCGGTGACCTACCACCTCTCGTTCACCTGGTCGGCCGAGGAGCAGCACCAGATGACGCGCGTCTTCTCCGGTACCGTGTCGGACGCGCAGTCGGCGGTTTCCTTTCCCGACTCCATGAAGCTCGCCGGATGGACCGTCCGTGCCATCGGATCGCAACCGCCAGCCGTGTCCGCGGGCGGCGCACGCAGCGCAGGCTCGCTGCCCCCGGCTCCCAAAGTGGCCACGGTGGGTGAGCTCCGCAGCCTTCCGTGAGGCCCTCCGTGCGCGCAACCGGCGCCTGCGTCGCGAGGTGACCCACGGACCGTACCGGGTCTACCGCAATCCGATGTACATTGGCCTCGTCACCATTCTCACTCCCCTGGTGCACGCCGTGGGAATCGCGCACCCTCGACATGCTCTTCGTCGCTGGATGAGTACGCCGCTCAATCCGCAGGCAGCGCGATGACAATAGTTTCCCGGGTCCTCGGCATCGTCGCGCTGCTCATCGTCGGCGGGCTGCTGTGGCTCACCTTCCTCGTCAGCCACGACGCCGCCTGCGGCCCCTCCCCCGGGTTGCCCGCCAACACGAGCCCCATGAAGGCCATCGTCTACCGCTGCTACGGCTCACCCGATGTCCTTCGGCTCGAGAGCATCGCGAAGCCGACCCCTAAGCCCGACGAGGTCCTGGTCCGGGTTCATGCGGCATCGGTGAACCCCCTCGACTGGCATTTCATCAGAGGCAAGCCGTACATCCTGCGCGTCGAGGCTGGCTTCGGCCGCCCCAAGGATCCGCGCCTTGGCGTCGACTTCGCCGGCACGGTGGAGGCGGTGGGCGGCAGCGTCACGCGCTTCAGGCCCGGCGACGAAGTGTTCGGCGGCCGCGACGGTGCCTTTGCCGAGTACGTGACCGTGCGCGAGGAACGCGCGGTGGTGCGGAAACCGCCCAACGCGACGTTCGAGCAGGCGGCCGCGCTGCCTATCGCGGCGCTCACCGCGCTTCAGGCGCTGCGTGACAAGGGACACCTGCAGAGTGGCCAGAAGGTGCTGATCAACGGCGCCTCGGGTGGCGTCGGCACGTTCGCCGTGCAGATCGCCAAGTCCTACGGCGCCGAGGTGACCGGCGTGTGCAGCACCCGTAACGTGGAGCTGGTGCGCTCGATCGGCGCCGATCACGTCATCGACTACAGCAGAGAGGATTTCACCCGCAGCGGCCAGCACTACGATCTGATCGTGGACACGGTCGGCAGCCACTCGCTGCTCGCCTATCGCCGCGCGCTCACCGCGCGGGGCGTGCTGGTGGTCGTCGGCGCGGCGAACGGCGGAAACTGGATCGGCCCGTTCGCCACCTGGTTCAACGCCTGGATGCTCTCGCATTTCGTGAGTCAGGAGTTCGTGCCGTTGCTCGCGCAGATGAAGCAGGACGACCTGACCGTGCTCGCCGGACTCGTGGAGTCGGGCAAGCTCAGCGCAGTCATCGACCGGCGCTATCCGTTGAGCGGGGTCCCGGATGCGATTCGCTACGTGGAGCAGGGACATGCGCGCGGCAAGGTCGTCGTCGATGTGGAATGACCCCGTTGTCAGGACGCGCCAGCGCTCGTGCAGATCGGCGGTCTCACCATCGGCCGCGCGACCTATGACAGTTGGGTGGTGGGCGATCAGCCGTACGTGTCGCTGCACTTCGCCGCAGCGGACAAGTACGCGCAGTAGCGCCGGCACGCCGTATGGGAGCGAGTGAGGACTTCCGGCTCGAGCGGATCACCGCGCTGTGCGCAGCGCTTCCCGAGGTGACGCGCGCACTGCGCGGTGATCACGCGGATTTCTATCTGCCGGCCCACACCGGCGCGCGCGGCTGGTTCGGGCTGCGTCTCGACAAAGGCCGCATCGACTGGCGTGAGGTCGAGAATATCCTGCAGCTCAGCTACTGCCTCGCCGCGCCCCGCGGCCTTGCTGCGCTGGTCGAGCAGCGCCTCGCCCGTTAGCCAGCCGATGCGCCTTTGGACGCTGCACCCGAGGTATCTCGATGCGCAGGGCCTCGTGGCGCTGTGGCGCGAGGGGCTGCTCGCGCGCGCCGTGCTCCGGGGCGAGACCCGGGGCTATCGTCATCATCCGCAGCTCGAGCGATTCCGCTCGCAGCGCACGCCGCGCGCCGCCATCAACGCCTACCTCAAAGTGATTGCTGAGGAGGCAAAGCGACGCGGCTATGCGTTCGACCGGCGCAGGATCGGGCCTGCGCCGCAGCGCGCGCGCATCGTGCTGCGCGCGACGCGCGGACAGCTTGCCCACGAATGGCGCCACCTCCTGCGCAAGCTCGCGCTGCGCAGTCCGCGGCTGTACCGTCGCTGGCGAGGCGAGCGCGCCGTCAAACCGCACCCGCTGTTTCGCCTCGTCCGCGGCAGGGTGGAGTCCTGGGAGCGCCTGCCGCGGCCGCGGGCCTCACGGCGCTTGCTACGCAGCGCAGCATCGGCCCGCACCCCTCGTTTGTGACGCGATGGACGGTGGCTACGCCATGACCAGCGGTGAGAACTGTTCAGGGCTCCCGGCGGTCTACAACCTCCATGCTTCGCAGGCGTGGCAGCCCGCCCCCTGCGCCGGAACGTACCCGGATGCATGCACCGTTTTTGCGTATTCCGACCCAGAGGGAGGCCGGTTGGTGTCCTACGAGCTGACGATTATTGAGAAACCGACGTATCTGCACTTCGTCGTGACCGGCGAGAACAGCCGCGACACGGTGGCGCACTACATGGAAGAGGTCATGCGGCTCTGCGCGGAGCGCAACTTCCCGCGCGCGCTGGTAGAGGAGCGGCTCGAGGGACCGCGGCTCGGCACGATCGACGTGTTCTGCCTCTCGGCGGCCATGAGCATGCGCTACATCGGAGCCCTGAAGTCGCTCGCGTACGTCGACGTTTATGCGGTCGGCGACACCATGAAATTCGCCGAGAACGTCGCCGTCAATCGCGGCTTTCCGGCGCGAGTCTTCTCGACGGTAGCCGCCGCCGAAAAATGGCTGGTCGGGGGTCCGCCGCGCGGCCTGCCACCGGACGCCACGCTGAACGGCGGCAAACCGCACTCCTGACATGGGATGACCGGTCAAGTACCGGTTGCGGATCTGGCTTCATGGTTGTTGACCGGGGCCAAGCAGCAAGCAGGCAGCAGTTGCGCTAAGGGGCGCTCTGCCAGCTTCGGTTTCCGTCTACTCCGCCTCCGCCTTGAGCGGGCGGCTCATCAGGGCGCGCACCGCCTCTTTCGCCGGCAGGCCTTCGTAGAGCACCCGGTGCACCATGGCGCAGAGCGGCATCTCCACTGCCGCCCGCGCGGCAGCCGCGCGGATGGCGCGTGCCGCGGCGTAACCCTCCACCGACTGCCCGATCTCGCAGAGCGCGGCCTGCGGCGTGCGGCCGGCGGCGAGCAGCAGCCCGAAGCGGCGATTGCGCGACTGATCGTCGGTGCAGGTGAGCACCAGGTCGCCGAGGCCCGCAAGTCCCATGAACGTGTCGGCGTGTGCACCGAGCGCCACACCGAGTCGCGTCATCTCCTTCAGTCCCCGCGTGATGAGCGCCACGCGCGTGTTGGCGCCGAAGCCGAGCCCGTCGGACAAGCCTGCGCCGACCGCCAGCGCATTCTTCACCGCTCCGCCGATCTCGACGCCCATGATGTCGGTGGAGCTGTAGGCGCGGAAGTTCTCCGAGGAGAGCTCGCGCGCCAGTGCGCGCGCATAAGTGCCATCGGGGGAGGCGACCGTCATGGCGGTCGGCAGCCCGGCTCCGACCTCGCGGGCGAACGTGGGGCCCGAGAGCACCGCGATGCGGCGCTTGACGCCGAGCACCTCGCGCGCGACCTGGTGCGGCAGCTTGCCGCTGTCCTGCTCGAAGCCCTTGGTCGCCCAGGCCACGTGCATGGCGGGAGCGAGGAGCGGCGCGAGCGTGGTGAGGAGCGGGCGCAGCGCCTGGCTCGGCACCACCACCAGCACGTCGCGCGCAGCGGTGAGCGCCGCGGGCAGGTCCGCTTCGACGCGCAGGGAATCGGGGAAGCGCACGCCGGCGAGATAGCGCTCGTTCTCGCGGCGCACGGCGAGCGATTCGAGGAGCGCGCGGTCGCGGCCCCAGAGGCGCACGGCACGCCCGGTACGCGCGAAATGGATCGCGAGCGCCGTGCCCCACGAGCCGGCGCCGAGCACCACGACCGGTGGACGCGCTTGCGCCCCTGCGGTGGTCAGCTCCGAAGTCACGCGCGCGGTACGGCCACGCCGCCGGTCAGTTGGTGACCGTGGGCTGCGCCTGGTTGGCGGCGTACAGCGCCTCGAAGTTGACCGGCGGCAGCAGGAACTGCGGGAAACCACCCTGTGACACGAGCTGCGAGATCGCGCAGCGCGCATAGGGGAAGAGCACCCCCGGGCACACCGTGCTGATCGCGCGCTTGAGGTCCGGCTCGCTGAAGTTACGCATGACGAACAACCCCGCCTGCTTCACCTCGACGAGGAAGATGGTCACCTCGCCGAGCTTGGCGGACACGGTCACCGTGAGCACCACCTCG
>Ga0335079_10001279_pt1 | contig 28819 bp, 26 predicted proteins | sample Lox_Sample_33_FD_206719 | JGI IMG/M metagenome (GOLD analysis project Ga0335079, IMG submission 206719) | Soil microbial communities from Loxahatchee National Wildlife Refuge, Florida, United States - Lox_Sample_3.3 | ecosystem: Environmental > Terrestrial > Soil > Wetlands | place: USA...
TTACCGGTAGGGGCGCTTTGCGAGCCGCCCCTACCCGGCCCTCGCCAGTTTCTCAAACCCATCCTTGACGACGATCATCGCCTTGCAATCGTCTTCGTTATATTTCAGAACCTTTTCCAGGGCATGACCGGTCCCGCCCTCGACCGCCTGTTTGTACCAGATCATCGCGCTCTTCATCGCGTCCACCTCCGAAGCGTCTTGAGACCAATGAAAACCAAAATACGGCGCGACCACCTTGATGCTGTAACCGGGCGTGGGCAGGATATAGGACGCCTGAGCCGCTTTGCAGAGGTCTTCGAGATGAGGCTGAACCCGCGCGTTGAAGTCGTCGAGAAAACCGTGCCGTTCGCTCGCCTTCCGGAGTTGGGTCTTTTCATAATGGTCCCAGTGGTACAGACGGTAACGGCGGGTTTCTTTCCGCAGATATTCAAAAAATTCGGCGAGAATCTTTTTTTCGTCTTCCGGTTTCTTGGCCAGATAGGCGAGGTACGGCGCCTCCCGGCCGCCGGCCCGCGCCGTCAGGCCGATCAGGTAGATGCAGTTCCAGGCCGGATCGTCTTGAAACAGCTCTCCCGTGCCTTCAAGATCCAAAAACAGCTCAACCTCGGGAGGATCGTCCAGCGGTTCGTAGGGGCCGACCCGAATCACCCGTTTCGAAAGCTGGGACTTGGCCGAGTTCAGAATTTGCGGAATCTTCTTCGGGCCCAAACCCTTGATCGTTTTTAATGCGTTGGGATTCAGTTGCACGAGATCCCCGAGCGTGTGGACGCCCATCCGGTGAAACTTCTCGGCATGAACCGCTCCGACGTTCCAGGTCAACGTCACGTCTTGAAGATCGTGCGCCGCCTTGTTCTGCAGCCTCCTCCAGCGGGACGTCCGATTGTAAACCGGATAGGGCGGTCGCTCAGCGGCAACGATCTCCCGCGCGCGCCGAACGGCTTCCACGACCCGCGGTTCATCGTAGGGAATCGCGAACTCTTCATTCAACCGGGAGACCACCCGACTCTCATTTTCGATCCCGTAGCCCCTCCGGAGAAGGTACGCATAAACCAACGCCTGAATTTCATGCGTCTCATCCGGTGTTCCGGCCAGTTTATATTCCTCAAGGATAGAACGGCCCTTTTCGACCTGAATAACATCGGGGCGGGCGCGGAGCCCCAAAGCGCCGGATTCAATCGCCCCGCCGTAGATCACGACATGGCCGTATTTCAACAGTTGACCCGTCTGCATCGCGGCGGCGCCGAAGGGCCGGTCGGTCAAATCAACGACCGGCCCATGTCGTTTTTTCAAAAGCTCCTTCTCGATCCGCAATCCCTGTTCTTTAAGAAAGAGGGCATACTCGTCCTCCGGGTCTTTGAGTCTCGGATCGCCGTGATGGTCATGCCACAAACCGAAAGGGTCCGAAAGGGCGAGCGCGACATCCGACGCGGAAAGCACAAAAGGATCGGCCACGAAATCACCTCTTTTAAAATGTCAGCGAATTTTACAGGTTTGATCGAACAGGGTCAACAGGCGCGGCGAATGCAGGGCCGATTCAGAAGAACAGGTCGGCGGTTCTGTGGTTAGTGGGAATTGTGGCCGATCAGAGATACAACCCAGAAGAAAAACACGAAAAGCAGGAAGGCAAGCGCCATGAAGATAAAACGGCCGATTTCGATTGCGCGGGGAAGGACGGCCGCTTTGACTCGGGTTCGAAACCGTTTCATCAGTCTACCTCACTAAACGGGCCGACTAGACCTGGGCCGCGATGGGGAACTCGGCCGGCGGCTGTATCCCGACTTCGGAGGAGCGGTCCGTGACCAGGGTCCAGGAATCGGTCGACGACAGAATCTCGGAGACCAATTTCGTGTTCAGCTGATGACCCGAACAGTAAGCGTCCACCTCTCCCAAAATAGGCGTGCCCAGCAACGATAGATCGCCGAGAATGTCAAGGATCTTGTGGCGGACGAACTCATCGGCGTAGCGAAGCCCTTCTTTGTTTAAGACGCCGGCCGGTCCGACCACGACGGCGTTCTCGAGCGACCCGCCCCGGGCCAAGCCATGGTTGCGAAGCGCCTCCACTTCCTCCAGAAAACCGAAGGTCCGGGCGGGGGCGATCCACTCCACAAAATCCTCGGATATCGGTTCAAAAGAACAACTCTGATGAGCCAGGAGAGGATGGTCGAACCGAATCGTGCAGTTGACGCGAAACTTCCACGAAGGCCGGACCCGGATCCATTTTCCGCCGTCACGCACCTCGACCGGACGGGTCACCTTCAAAACCGGCTGCTGAACACCCTGTTCCTGAATGCCCGCCTTGAGTATGAGGTCGACGAAGGGTTTGGCGCTGCCGTCCATGATCGGCAGTTCAGCGGAGTCCAATTCAATGATGAGATTGGTAATCTGAAGTCCCGAGAGCGCGGCCAGCAGGTGTTCGACCGTCTGGACTTTGGTGCCGTTCTCGCCGATCGTGGTACAGAGCAGCGTTCCGACGACCTTGGTCCCGTCGACTTTGACCGAGACGGGTCCTTTATTTGTGTTTCTCGTAAAAACGATCCCGGTGTTCACCGGAGCCGGCGCCAGCTTCATATTCACCGAACCCCCGGAATGAAGTCCGACGCCGGAGCAATGAATAATCTTTCGGATTGTTTTCTGAATGTACATCGACAACTCCAAATGCCGCCACGATTATGTGCAAGAGATATACCATCAATCAGTCCCATCGGAACATTAATTCAACTCGAATGTAAGTCATTATATTGCTTGAATAATATTTTTAAGCCCGCAACGCTATTTCCTTGTTCGAGCGAATTATCGATGCTTTTTGTTGTATAAAGACAACAAGACCGAATAGGCGTGTTGTGTTTTAGTAACAGCAAGAAGCCAACGAGAGCTTCGGTAATCTTAAGCCGTCGGGGGGAAGCGAGTGATCGTCACAGGCACATAGTCAAGCCGGGGACCCGAATCCGTGCGGTACGCCAGAGTATGCTTCAGCCAAGCGGCATCGTTCCGGCCCGGGAATTCCTTCCGGAAGTGGGAGCCCCGGCTTTCCTCCCGTGCGATCGCGCTCACGACGATCGTTTCGGCCAGATCGATCAGCGAGCCGAGTTCCAACGCGTTGGTCAGTTCCGTGTTGAAAATCCTTCCGCGGTCCTCCAGGTGGATGTTTTCACTCCGCTGCCGGAGCTCACGGATTTTCAGGAGGGCCTTTTCCATCCGCTCCCGGCTGCGAAAAATCCCCAAATGCTCCGTCATCGCGGCGCCCAGTTCTTCGCGCAGCGGTCCGATGCGCTCTCCGTCCTTCCGCTTTAGAAGCTGTTCGATTTTTTTTCGTTCCGTCTGAAGGGGCGCTTCGGAAAATCGGACCGTTGCGACCGCACGGGCGTATTCGGACGCACGCTGTCCGGCTCTCCGTCCGAAGACGATCGTTTCCAATAACGAATTTCCACCCAGCCGGTTGGCCCCGTGGATGCTGACGCAGGCGCATTCTCCGGCCGCGTAGAACCCGGCGACTTCGGTCTCGCACCAGGCGTTGGTCCGGATTCCCCCCATCGAATAATGGGCCCCCGGTCTCACGGGGACCGGGGACTCGATCGGATCCACGCCCACAAAACTGATCGCCAGCTCCCGGATTTGCGGCAGGCGTTCCAGGATTTTTTTCTTTCCGAGATGACGGAGGTCCAGGAGGACGCACCCGTTCACCCCGCGTCCTTCCTCGACTTCCTGCTGCTCGCAGCGGCTGACGAAATCCCGCGTGGCCAGTTCCATCTTTTGCGGATCGTAGCGGGACATAAACCGCTCGCCCAGCGTATTGAGAAGATATCCCCCTTCTCCGCGGGCGCCCTCCGTGATCAGGATTCCGGTCTCCCGCAGGGTGGTCGGATGGAACTGGACGAACTCCATATCCATGAGGGGCGCGCCGGCGCGATAGGCCATGCTCATCCCGTCTCCGGTATTGATCACGGCGTTGGTGCTGGTGGAATAGACCCGGCCGTAGCCGCCGGTGGCGAAGATGACGGCCTTGGCCCCGATGGCCTGCAGCTCGCCGCGCAGGACGTCGATCGCGATCACCCCCCTGCAGACCCCGTCCTCCACAATCAGCGACAGGACATACCACTCTTCGTAAACGAACACGCCCTTCTTCAACAACTGCTCGTACATCACGTGCAGCAGCGAATGACCGGTGCGGTCGGCCGCGTAACAGGTGCGGGGATACCCCGCCCCGCCGAAGGGGCGCTGCGCGATCTCCCCCTGTTCATTCCGGCTGAAGATCGCGCCCAACCGCTCCAGCTCCAGGATGTCCGCCGGTCCTTCCTGACACATCACCTCGATGGCGTCCTGATCCCCTAGAAAACCGCTTCCCTTCGCGGTATCGAAGGCGTGCGCTTCCCAGGAATCGTTCGGGCTCAGGGCCGCGTTGATCCCGCCCTGGGCCGCGACGGAATGGCTCCGGACCGGATGGACCTTGGAGACGATCGCGACGTCCAAGCCGGGCGCCGCGGCCACGGCCGCGCGCATCCCGGCCAGTCCGGCGCCGACGATGAGGATGTCGTGCGTGCGCATCCGGTCATCCCTCCAACACTTTTACAAGGACCTGCCGGCTTCGGGGCCCGTCGAATTCGCAGAGGAAGATCGCCTGCCAGGTTCCAAGGGCGATGCGGCCGTCGCGGACGATGAACTGTTTCTCGGATCCGATCAGGCTGGCCTTGATGTGGGCGTGGGAATTTCCATCGGGGTGGCGGTAGGCCCCCTTTTCGGGGACGAGCCGGTCGAGGACCCGAAGGAGGTCCGAATGGAATCCCGGCTCGGCTTCGTTGATCAGCAGTCCGACCGTGGTGTGCGGCACATAAACGACGCAAATCCCGTCTTTCACGCCGCATCGGTCGACGGCCGCCTGGATCTCGGCCGTCACGTCGATGATCTCGGCGCTTTCACGGGTTTTGACAACCCGTTGCTCGATCATGCCGGTCCCCAGCGAAGATTGAGTTCCTTCACCGCCCGGATTTCATCCAAGCGGGTGACCGTCCGGCTGTACGGCGCTTTCTTCACCAGCTCCGGATCCTCCTCGATTTCCTTGGCGATGCGCAACATGGCTTCGCAGAACCGGTCGAGGTTTTCCTTGGGCTCGGTTTCGGTCGGTTCGATCATCAAGGCCTCGTCCACGATCATCGGAAAGTTGACGGTCGGCGGGTAGATGCCGTAGTCGATCAGCCGTTTGGCGATGTCCCAGGCATGGACGTCCCGGTTGCGAAACTTCTTGGCCGAGGCCACGAACTCATGCATGCAGAATCGGTTGTACGGAACCGGATAGACCTGCTCCAGACGTTTGCGGATGTAATTGGCGTTCAAGATCGCATTGGTGCTGACTTTTCGAAACCCGATCGCGCCCATCCGCCGGATGTAGGTGTACGCCCGGACCAGGTTTCCGAAATTGCCGTAGAAGGTCTGAACTTTTCCGATGGACCGGGGCCGCCGGCTGTCCAGCACGTATCCTTTTTCGGTTTTCTCCACGACCGGCACGGGAAGAAACGGGGACAGAAACGATTTGACGCCCAGCGCGCCGGCGCCCGGACCGCCTCCGCCGTGAGGCGTCGTGAAAGTTTTGTGAAGGTTGGAATGGACGACATCAAACCCCATGTCGCCGGGCCGGCAGAGTCCGAGCAGCGCATTCAGATTGGCGCCGTCCAGGTACAGCAAGGCCCCGACGCTGTGCAGCAGCTCGGCGATCTTGAGAATATCCCGCTCGAACAACCCGAGGGTGTTCGGGTTGGTCAACATCAGCGCCGCGGTCTCCGAGTCCACCAGCCGTTTGAGATCGTCCAGGTCCACGAGACCGTCCGCGTTGGAATGAACCACCTGAACCTGATAGCCCGCGAGGGTCGCGGTGGCCGGATTCGTTCCATGGGCCGCATCCGGCACGATCACTTTCCGCCGAGGATCGCCGTTCGACCGATGGTAGGCCCGGATCATCAAGATCCCGACCAGCTCCCCCTGCGCGCCCGCCGCCGGTTGAAGCGTGACGCGATCCATCCCGGTGATTTCGCGCAGGGCCGCCTCCAGTTGATACAGCAGCTGCAGCGCGCCCTGGGTCTGTCCGGCCGGCTGCATCGGATGCAGGGCGGAAAAACCGGCGTACCGGGCGACGTCTTCATTCACCTTGGGATTGTATTTCATCGTGCAGGATCCCAACGGATAGAACCCCTGGTCGATGCCGTAATTGTCGCGGGAAAGATTGGTGAAGTGTCGCACGACATCCACCTCGCTCAGCTCGGGCAGGAGGGGGGGGTCTTTTCGAAGATACTCCGCCGGCAGCAACTCGGCGATCGGCACCTCCGGCACGTCCAGGTCCGGAAGCGAGTATCCCTTCCGTCCGGGCACGCTCTTTTCAAAAATCAACGGTTCACCCATTACGCTTCTCCTCGGACATGAAAATACGCCAACATCAGCGCGCAGATCGTCTTGGCGTCCTCGATTTCTCCTCGACGGATCATCGCGACGGCTTCCTCCAGCGGACGATTCACCACCTCGATCACCTCGTCGTGCTCGAGCGCTTGGCCCACCGGCGTCAGGTGCCGGGCCAGGAAAAAGTGGATCCTTTCGTCCGTAAATCCCGGCGTGGTCCAGACGGCGCCCAAGCGCACCCATTGCGACGCCTCTTGGCCGACCTCCTCGGCCAGTTCCCGGCGGGCGCAATCGAGCGGGGCTTCGCCCGGATCCAGCCGGCCGGCCGGAATCTCATGGATCATCCCGCCGGCGGCATGCCGATACTGGCGTATCATCACGACCTGTCCGTCTTCCCGCAGCGGCACGATGGCCGATGCGCCGGGGTGGCGGAGGATCTCGAGTTGCACCGTTCGTCCGTTCGGCAGACGCGCCTCCTCCAGATTGAATTCCACCACGCGTCCTTTGTAGATCGTGGTCAAGCGATCATCCCCTTCAGGACCGTAACCATCTGATCCATCTCCTCCTTGGTCCGCTTCTCCGTCACACACAGGAGCCAGTGGTTTTTCAGCTTGCGGTTCAACTCGCCCAGATCCAGCCCTCCGATAATCTTGTGTCGAAACAAGCGCTTATTCAACCGGGCCGGCGGCACGGGTGTTTTCACGACAAATTCCTTGAAGAATGGCCGTGGAAACGCCATCTCAAAGCCCTTGATTTCGCAAACACGGTGCTTCAAGTAATGGGCCTTCTGAAGACAGAGCCGGCCGATTTCCCGCAGCCCTTGCCGGCCCATGACCGAAAGATAGATGGTCGCGGACAACGCGGACAGGGCTTCATTGGTGCAGATATTGGAGGTCGCCCGTTCGCGTTTGATATGCTGCTCACGGGTCTGCAGCGTGAGGCAATAGCCCCGTCGTCCCTTGGTGTCCACCGTCGCACCCACCACGCGCCCCGGCATCTGGCGGACATAGTCCCTTCTTGTTGCGAAGAAGCCGAGGTAGGGCCCGCCGAAGTTAAGACCGCAACCCATTCCCTGGCCCTCTCCGACAACGATATCGGCGCCGGACTCGCCGGGCGATTTCAACAGACCGAGGCTGATCGGATCGGCCGACACGCCCAACAACACCCCGTGCCTATGGGCTTCCTGCGCCAGGCCTTCCACCGGTTCAAGACAACCTAAAACATTGGGCGTTTGCAACAGAACACAGGCGACGTCCTCCGCCAGCAGCTTTCCGACCGCGGCCAGATCGGTCGCCCCGTTCTCGTACGGAAGTTCGATGATCCTTGTTTTTGTGCCCGAGAGATACGTCTTCAGCGCGGCCCGATGGAAGGGGTGAACGGTGGCGGAGACGAGGATTTTATTCCGCCGGGTGACCCGCAGCGCCATCATGGCGGCTTCCGCCAGCGCGGACCCGCCGTCGTAGAGCGAGGCGTTCGCCACGTCCATGCCGGTCAACTCGCAGATCATGGTCTGAAACTCGTAGATCGTCTGGAGCAGCCCCTGGCTCATCTCGGCCTGATACGGCGTATACGCGGTATAAAACTCGGATCGAAAAGCCAGATGGTTGACGACCGACGGGATATAATGATCATACGCTCCGGCGCCCAGGAACGAGACGTGATGGAGAAGGTCGGCGTTTTTTTCGCTCAAGCGCAGCATCTCGGTCTTGAGCTCCGGCTCGGACAACGGCGGGGGGAGCTGAAGCCCCCGGGTCAAGCGGATCTCGGAGGGGATGTCGCCCAATAGATCCTCGATGGTCTCGACCCCGATCGCGGTGAGCATCTGGTGTTGTTCTTCCTTGGTATTCGGAATGTATTCCATGAAAAATTTCCCTCCGATTTCCGTGGGGGCGATTCGTGAGCCGTCCCCACGTTTCTTTTTTATAAGACGGACGTTCCGCGCTTTTTGTAAAAGGGTCTTTCGACCACGCGGGCGGGAACGACGTTGCCGCGGATATCGATCCGGATTTCACCGGCCGGCACGGCCAAGGGGGCTTGGACGTATCCCATGCCGATTCCCCTATTCAAGGAGGGCGAGTGGTTGCCGCTGGTCACGACGCCGACCTCCCGGCCGTCGGACAAGATCGTATGGCCGTGCCGAGGCACGCCGCGCTGCAGCAATTCAAAACCGACCAGCCTTCGGGATACCCCGTCCTTTTTCTGGCGCACCATCGTGGCGCGGCCGATAAAATCGTCCTTGGCGAAATCCACCGCGAACTCCAAGGAGGCCTCGATCGGCGTCGTCGTTTCGTCCATGTCGTTGCCGTACAACGGATAGCCCATCTCAAGCCGGAGGGTGTCCCGGCACCCCAGGCCGCAGGGCTTCAGTCCGTACCGCGCGCCTTCCCGGAGCAACGCCTCCCAGACCTCCCGCGCGCCGTCGACCGGAAGGTACAGCTCGTATCCCAACTCGCCGGTGTACCCGCTGCGCGACAAGCGCATCGGAACGCCGGCCACCTTGGTCTCGAGACAGTGACGGAGCTTGAGCCGATCCAGGTCGGCCGCCGTCAGCGGTCTCATCAGGTCCCGCGATCGCGGTCCCTGCACCGCGACCTGGGCCGACTCGGCGCTCCGGTCCGTCACGTCCACGCCCGAAAAATCCGCGGCCTGCCGGCCCATCCATCGATTGATCTTTTCGGCGTTCGAGGCGTTCGCGCAGACGAAGTACCGCCGCTCGTCGAAACGATAGATCATGATATCGTCCAGAATGCCGCCCTGCTCGTTGCAGGCCAGGGCATACTGCATCGCGCCGACGGCCAGTTTCTTGACCGGGCTGGTCGCCACGCGGTCCAGCAGCGCCGCGGCGTCGGGGCCCGTCACTTCGATCCGACCCATGTGGCTCACATCGAACAGGCCCGCGGCCGACCGCGTCGCGCGGTGCTCCTCCAGCACGCCGGTGTAGGACAGCGGCATCTCCCATCCCGCGAAGGGAATGATCTTGGCCCCGAGCTTTTTGTGCTCCTCGTATAACGGGGTGCGCTTCATCTTTCTCCCAAGTACGCCTCCCGCACGCGCGGATTTTCCAGCAGCGAGCGGGCCTCGTCGGCCATGACGATCCGGCCGGTTTCCATCACATAGCCCCGGTGGGCCAGACTCAAGGCCGCGCGCGCGTTCTGTTCCACCAGAAGGATCGTCTTTCCCTGCCGATTGATTCCCCGGATGATGTCAAAGATGCGGCTCACCACGATCGGGGCCAACCCCAAGGAAGGTTCGTCCAATAAAAGCAGCCGCGGCCGGGCCATCAGGGCCCGCCCGATCGCCAGCATCTGCTGCTCGCCGCCGCTCAAGGTTCCGCCCAACTGGCTCCGTCGCTCCTTGAGGATTGCAAACTGCTCGAAGACCCCGGCCAGATCGTCCTCCCGCTCTCGACGATCCCGCCGGAGAAAAGCGCCCATTTCAAGATTTTCCAGAACGGTCAGTCGGGGAAAGATTCTCCGTCCCTCCGGAACCTGGGAAATCCCGCGGCCGACGATTTCATGCGCGGGAAGCCCGGCGATATTGCGGTCAAGAAACTCGATCCGACCGCGGTGAGGCGTCAGGGCCCCGGAAATCGTCATCAGGGTGGTGGACTTGCCGGCCCCGTTCGCGCCGATCAGGGCCACGATCTCGCCTTCCTTCACTTCCAGTGAAATCCCCTGGATCGCCTCAATGGGGCCGTAACGGGTGTGGACATCCTCCAGTTTCAACACGGAGGCGGTCACATGGTCCCCAAATAGGCCTCAATCACTTTCGGGTTTCGCTGGATTTCGTCCGGAGACCCTTCCGCAATCTTTTCGCCGTGGTCCAGCACAACGACCCGGTCCGAAATTCCCATCACCACTTTCATGTCGTGCTCGATCATCAGAATCGTGATCCCCTGCTCGCGAATCCGGCGGATCAACTGCGCCAGATCCCCGGTTTCACGGGGGTTCATCCCGGCCGCGGGCTCGTCCAGAAGAAGCAAGACCGGCTCGCTGGCCAGCGCCCGGGCGATTTCGAGCCGCCGCTGCTCGCCGTAAGACAGATTTCGCGCCCACGCATCCGCTCGTGCCGCCAGGCCAACGAATTCTAACAGTCTCAAGGCCCCGGATGCAAGCGCTCTTTCCTCGTCGAGAACCCATCGCCTTCGCAGCAAGGCGCCGATCACGCCGGCGCGGCTTCGGGTATGGGCGCCGACCATGACATTTTCAAGCGCCGTCATCTCGGCGAACAGGCGAATGCTCTGAAATGTCCGGGCCATTCCATGGCGCGTGATCTGATGCGGAGCCCGTCCGGCCACGGAGCGACCTTTAAACGTAACCGTTCCCCGGGTGGGCGCATAGACCCCCGTCACGCAGTTGAAGAAGGTCGTCTTGCCGGCCCCGTTCGGACCGATCAGGGCCACGATCCGGCCTTCTTCCACGGCGACTTCAACGCGCTCGAGCGCGGTCAATCCCCCGAATACCTTGCTCAGGTTCCGCGTCTCAAGCAGCGGCATCGTCGACTCCGAGAAAACGCCCCTCTTGAAGTTTCCGCTGATCTGCGCTATGGTGAGGCAGCGACATGGTTATGTCATCGCATAAAAAAGCGTTGATCGTTCTGTTATCGGCGTCCCTTTTTCTTGCCGGATGCTTTAGTTGGATGATCACCCGGCCGACGGTGTCGATCCAGGAAGTTCATGTCACCGGCCTGAGCCTGACCGGCGCCACCCTGACCGTTCTGGTCGAACTTGAAAATCCGAACGGGTTCGGCGTCACGGTAACAACCTTCACCTACTCGGTCGCTCTGAACGACCGGCCGTTCGCACAAGGGGCGGCGGCCGGACCCATCTCAATCAAGCGACGGAGCATCACCCCCGTTTCAGTGCCTCTTCAGACCACCTTTAAAGACCTCGAAAAGGGCCTCAAATCACTGACCGGCTCCGATACCGTGGAGTACCGTATTGAGGGATCGCTTGCGGTGCAATCCTTTCTGGGCCGACTGGAATTTCCCTACCGCCGCACGGGAACGATCGACCTCAGGCACCCCCGTTCCTTGAACTCTTCGAAGGGGGACGCTTCGTAACGGCTCCGTCGCTCCCTCTAGACCCGGGGACGCCGGCCGTCGGGGCCGAGGCGAAGCCGCCGAGGCTCCTCCTCCGATCGAAGTTCGACTTTCCGGCGGGGATTGCCGATCAATCCCTGCGGACGGAACACCATCATCAGGACCAGTCCCGCGCCGAAAATCAGCATGCGGTAGCTCGCGAACTCGCGAAGGACTTCCGGCAGGATAACCACGATCAAGGCCCCGAGGATCACGCCGGGGACGCTTCCCATCCCGCCCAGCACGACCATCGACAGGACGATGACCGACTCGAAGAACGTGAAACTCTCCGGCGATACGAACGCGAATTTAGCGGCAAAAAAGACCCCGGCGACGCCGGCCCAGGCCGCCCCCAGCGCGAAGGCCAGGATTTTCAACCGGGTCGTATCCACGCCCATCGCCTGGGCGGCCACCTCGTCCTCCCGGATGGCGATCCACGCCCGACCGATCCGGGACCGGTTGAGCCGATCAACCGCCGCAATCGTCAGCAACACAATGGCCAGGATCAGGTAATAGAAATGGACCGGCCGGCTGAAAACAAACCACCCGAGAGCCGGGCGCCCCACGTTGAGAATACCGTTGGGGCCGTTCGTCACGCGGTCCCAGTTGTTTAAAACGAGATGAACGATCTGGACGAAACCCAAGGTCACGATCGCGAGGTAATCTCCGCGCAGCCGCAGCGTGACGACGCCCAGCACGACGCCGAACACCGCCGAGGCCAACCCGCCGAGGGGAAGCGCGAACCAGAAGGAAATTCCCAGCCGGGTCGACAACAACGCATAGCTGTAGGCGCCGATGGCATAAAAGGCGATGTAGCCCAGGTCCAGCAGGCCGGCCATGCCCACGACGATGTTCAACCCCAGCGCCAGAACGACATAGATTCCGGCCGACGTCAGGACATCGATAAAATAGTTATCCAGTCCCATCGGCAGGATCAGAACGGCGCCGACGGTTAAACCGATCAAGAGCCGCTGTCGCCGTTCCGACAGCTTCCACCGGCCCAACGATTGAAGCAAGCGGCCGGTTTCTCCCAGCAGCGTCCCGATCTGGGGCCAACGCTCGACCGATCTTGAAACCCGGACGGCCGTCTGCCAGAACAGCCCGCCCAAAAATATGCCCCCGGCCAGGACCAGGGCCCGCCCGACCCCGACAAACGGCAAAACCAGAAGTCCGATCCAGATCGCAATCCCGACCCATGACAAAGTTTTCAACCGCAACGCCCTCAACATCGCCCGATCGGCCGACCGATCACACCTTCTCCGAACTCTTTTCCCCCAGTAACCCGCTGGGCCGGAGGATGAGCACGCCCATCAGGATCAGGAAGGCGAAGACATCTTTATATTCGCTCGAGATGTAGCTGGCTCCGAGGCTCTCCACAAGGCCCAATATGAATCCGCCCAACATCGCCCCCGGAATGTTTCCGATTCCGCCCAGGACGGCGGCCGTAAAGGCCTTGATGCCCGCCGCGTACCCGATGAAAAAATTCACCAGCCCGTAATACATCGCCACCATCATGCCGGCGGCCGCGGCCAAAATCGATCCGATCACGAACGTGACGGCGATCACCCGGTCGATATCGATGCCGACCAGTCCGGCCATTCGTTTATCCTGGGCCGTGGCGCGCATCGCTTTTCCCAACCGGGTCTTTTTGATGTAAAGGTGAAGCCCGACCATCAGAACGACGGAGGTCACGATGATAAAAATCTGAAGAGGGCTGATCGGAGCACCCAGAAGGGTGATCGGTTCCGGACTGAGGATGTGCGGAAAAACCTTGTCCGCCGATCCTTGGGCGAGCATGACATAATTTTGTAGAAAGATGGACATCCCGATGGCCGAGATCAGAGGAGAAAGACGGTGGGCATGACGAAGCGGGCGATAGGCCACCCGCTCGAGCGTCAGACCGTACGCGGCGCAGTAGAGCGCGGAGGCGACAAACGCAAGAACCAGGGAAAGCACGAGATGCGCTTGAGTGAAACCGACCGCAGTCAAGAAGGTCAGAAAGATGATGCCCAGATAGGCGCCGATCATGTAGATCTCGCCGTGCGCGAAATTGATCAGCTCCAGAATGCCGTAGACCATGGTGTAACCCAGCGCGATCAGGGCGTAGACCGCACCCAAAGCCAGGCCGTTGATGATTTGCTGGAAGAGCATGTACTTCTATTCCCTCGCAAAATTTGGGGTATATCTAACATGACGGGGTGCGGATGTCAATCCGTCGACAATTCCGATGTACGGTTCTGTCCACCGTCGTACATTTCCGTCCCGCGAACTATTTTTTCCTCCGTCATGAAATAAGCCGTTTATCAATCCATTACACTTCTCGCGGGCGCTTGACACCCCCGGGTCTTCTGTTATCTTGAGAGAGCTATCCGACGCTTTATTCTTTTACTCAACATATCGTCAAAGGAGGGATCCCGATGTTTGATCAGCTCCCTGAACATTGGAAGGAAATGATCGAAGCTCTGGCGACGCCGATCGCTTGGATACCGGCCATGCAGCAGGCCCTCTTGGATTTCTTCCTGGACTCCTCGTCCGTTTGGATCGCGGCCGGAAAGTATATTCTCATGGTCTTTCCGGCGCTGCTCATGGTGAGCGCCGTCTGGTGCACGCAGCTTTCGATTTACACGCTCCCGTTCCGTTCGGGACGCGTCAAGTTCATTACGATGATTCTCCTCGCATGGTGGGACGCGGCCCGGGCGGTCTGGCTGTATTGGGTGGGGTTGTTCCGCGTCGTCACGGTCGCGATCGGCTGGCTCTTCACGCTGGTGCGCCTCGCGGTTCGCTTGATCACCGACGCCTTCAAACAGATCCTGTTCCTCCCGTTCGCGATGACCGGGAAGATGACGAAAAGCTACTTTCAACCCGGCGTGCCGTGGATCGCCTTCCTGATGCTGATCGGCTGGTGCTTGCTGGAAGCGTTGATCTTCACCTACACACTGTATCCGACCGTCTCGGAGGTCTTGGCTGATCTGGCGGGAAGCGACGCGCCCGCGTTCACCGGGCCCGTCCTGTTCCTGTTCCTGTTCCTGCTGATCATGGGCAGCTTCGCCTGTCTTCAGGTCCTGTTCGACATCTTCAAAAGGAAGGAGTACAAATTCCTGGTTCAGATGATCGTGGTCGAGCTCTTCGTGATGTTTTTTGAAGTCATGTTCCTCTATCGCGAACTGGTGGATGCGATCACGCCCTGGATCGCCCAACAGACCGGCGAGGAATTCCGCATGGGAATCGTTTCGACCCTCGCCCTCGCCGCCTTCGGATGGGTCGGCGTCCGCGGAATGACCTGGTTCCTCTTCGGCCAGTTCGGCACGCCGCCCCTGCTGGCCTTCATTTCCCGAAAACCCATGGCCATTCCGGAAGGGGTCGCGGCGGCCGCGGTTGCCGCCGAGGCACCGGCCTGGTGGCGCGCTCCGGTCGAGGATTTCAAGCGCGAGATCGGCTGGCTGCATGAGAAAAGCCAGGAGATGCTGGAATATCTCTCGCTGCCGGCCCTTCACGTGCTGGCCGCGGCTTTGAACTTCGCGATGATTCTGGTGGCCTCGTACCCGGTTTTCAGCATCCCCTTTAAAAACTTAAAAGCGATCATGGAGCCTCAGGCGATCCTGGCTCAACTGCAACTTCAATCGAAGAAGGTGAACCCATGAAGCGCCCGAATCGGACCGCCTGGATCGCGGGGTTCGCCGCCCTGACGGTGTCGCTGGCCCTCGCGGCCTGCGATCTCAAACCGGCCAACGGCAAGACGCATACGACCCTGTTCATCGGGATCGATGCCAGCGGGTCGTTCCGCGGCTCGGGTTACTACGACGACGCCCTGTCGTTCCTGGCCCACTACATCTACGGGCATCTCAACGAGCTGGACGGTCTGGAAAAACCGCGGGAGCTGTTCGTGGGATCGATCGGCGGAAGGGCCATGAATGAACCGAAGGCTTTCCACCCGATCCAGGACTTTGAGGGGAAGGACATCGCCCAGATCGAGGGCGACCTCCGGGGATGGTTTCCTCCAACCGACACCCTGACCGACTTCAACGCCTTTATCCAGCAGGTGGCGCGGATCTCAAAGGAGCGGAACCTGATTCTCGCCCCGATCACCGTCATGATCGTCAGCGACGGAATCCCGGACCTCGGGGCCGCGGCAAAGACCGATCCCATCGATTTATATAAAACGATCGATCTCTCGCCGATCGAATACCTCTCCAAGAACGTCACGCTTCGGCTCGCTTACGCCAGTCCCAAGGTGGGCGATCACTGGCGCAAATACGTCCCGCGCCAGCGGGTCCGTCTCTGGACGGTCGAGGGCGAGGTCATGAAAGGGTGGAGCGCCCAGGTCCAGCCGGACGCGGATCCCGCCAAGCAAGAGCGTCTTTGGCAGTGGGTGAAGGACAACATGGATTTCCGGGTGCGCGCCCGGACGATTTGACGAGTTCGGGATCGGATCAATTCAGGCGCGGATCGGGGGGCATGTCCGCATAAACCGCCCATTCTTGGCCCAAGGTCTGTATCATGCGGGGCCAGACGCGAAGGGGGTCTTCCTGGAAAATGATGTTCGAATCGCCGGGCAAGAGTCTCCAGGCCCCGGACCGGAGTTCCGTCTCAAGCTGGCCGGGCGCCCAACCGGCATAACCCAGGTAAAATCGAATCCGCGAATCGGATTCCAAGACGCGATTCTGCGTCTGCAGCAGGTGCAGATCGCCGGTCAGATGAACGTCCTGCGATACCGGACGCGCCGTCGGGATCGGTTCCCCCTGGTACAAAATCATCAGCGCGTCGGTCTGGACCGGACCTCCGACATACAACGGATCTTCCCGACCATACAGTTTCACGGCCTCCGGATAAACCGTGGAAAGCGGAACCGTCGTCGGACGATTGATGACCAGACCCATGGCTCCCTCGGAACTGTGGTCGCAGAGCCAGACAACCGTCTGGCGGAAATTGGGATCCAGCAGCGCGGGCATCGCGACCAGCATCATCCCCCTTTTGAGAACGGCATCCTCCTTTTTGTCCGTTTTATCCATGAATCGCCCCAAGCGGTCCGACCCGGCCGGACTCCCGTCACGCCCCGGCGGGCTTCCAGAACTCTTCAAACCCTCCGTTCTTCGTAATCCACACGACGTATTGAGTCGTGAGCAGATCCCCTTTTGAATCGAACTGGAGTCGCCCGGTGATGCCGTCGTAACGACCGGCATGAATCGCCTGGGCGACCCGGAGCCCGTCCGTCGTCCCGGCCGACTGAACGGCCCGCAATAAGATCTGGGCCGCATCATAGGCGTAAAAGGAATACGGTCCGGGTTCGCCGTACCGAGCCCGGTATTTCTTGAGCACGTCCTGCGCGGCCGGCCGTTTGGCGGTGTCCGGGCTGAAGGTCAGGTAGGTCCCATCGGCCGACGGGCCGGCGATCTGGATGAAGACGGGATCGATCACCCCGTCACCGCTGACCATCGGCGCGTTCAGACCCACTTCCTTGGCTTGTTTGACCAGCAATCCTCCCTCGGGATAAATCCCTCCGAAGAAATAAACGTCCGGTTTTTTGGAGGCCACGGTCGTCAGGACACCGCGGAAGTCCTTGTCCCCCTGCGTAATCCCGCTGTAGTAAACGACCTGGATCCGGCCCCCGTTCAGCGCCTCCAGCGACTTCTTAAATTCATCCGCCAGGCCCTGTCCGTAAGTGGTCTTGTCATGCAACACCGCGACCCGCCCGGCCTTTAACTGGGTGGCGACAAACTCGGCCGCCACTTTCCCCTGCTGATCATCGCGCCCGCAGACGCGGAAGACATTGGCATAGCCCCGATCGGTCACCTGGGGATTGGTCGAGGCCGGCGTGATCATCGGAATGTTCGCCCGGTGGTAGACTTCCGACGCCGGAATGGATGCGCTGGAATTCCAATGGCCCACCACACCCACCACGCCGGAATCCACGAATTTGTTCGCAATCGCCACGGCCTGCTTAGGGTCGTGCTGATCATCCCCCACCAGGAGTTCGATTTTCTTCCCGAGCACCCCGTCCTTCTCGTTCCATTCCGTCACGGCCAACTCGACGCCGTTCTTAAGATCGTTGCCTTGCTTACTCTGATCGCCCGTCATCGGTCCGGCCACGGCGATGCGAATCGTAGCGACCGACGAACGATCGCAGGCGGCCGCGCCGACGGAGGCGAAAATTAAACCCGCCGCCAGCCACCGCTTGAGCCGTGGAGAAGCCGTTTGTTCCTTCACTCGCGTCATCGAATAGGTTTTAAGACCGACCTCGATCGTTGCATGTTACGTCTTGTTTCTATCAAGAAAGAGGCGGCTTGTCAACCCTGAGCGGTCGACGGATGAGCGGGCCGGATGGCCCTCGGCGGTTCAAAACGCGACGTTGCACGGCTCCCGGCATTATGTTATACAAAAGAGAGAGCACGCGCACCGCACTCGGCCGACAGGAGATTCTTGCAAACGGTGGAATCACGAACGTCCCTTAGAATCTCCCTTCTGTTCGGCTGGTGGTTGTTTTTAGGTCTAATCAATTTCTGCTGGCTGAAGCAGGACACCGTCCCTCCCTACCATGATCCGATGAATCATCTCACCGCCAGCCTGCGCTACTATCACGTCCTGGAGGAGAAGGGTCTTTCGACAACCGGTCTTGCGGCTCTGTTGAACGTGGATAATTATTACCCGCCCCTGGCTCCGCTGACCGCATCGGTGTTCTATTTCATTTTGCCTTCCGATCCGGATACGGCCACATGGATATTGAATCAGGTTTTTCTCGGTCTTCTGCTCTTGTCCGTGTATCGGCTGGGCGGGCGACTGTACTCGCCTCAAACCGGTCTGCTGGCCGCCGTCGCGGTGACGTCTTTTCCGATCGTCACGGCGCAGTCCCGGCTGTTCATGCTGGATATCCCGATCACGGCCATGACGGCCTGTGCGGTGTACGGACTGCTGCGGACCGAGGGCTTTGAACGCCCCGGCGCATCCATCCTTTTCGGACTGATCTCCGGGCTTGCAACCCTGACGAAATGGACTTATCTTTTTTTTATTCTCCTCCCCCTGATTTATGAGACCGCGCAAGCCCTCGTGTCGGAAGACCGTTTCAAAAGGGGGAGGAACGTTCTGGCCGCGTTCGCGGCGTGGGGTCTGATCGCCCTTCCGTGGTTCGTCGAGCACCTTTCGAACATCCTCTTCCTGTCGTCGAAATTCGGGTACGATGTGGCGGCACAAAAAGGAGATCCGGCGATTGGGACGGCTCAGTCCTTTTTCTATTATGTCCGGGTGCTTCCGAGAGACGTCCACTTCCTGTGGCTCTTCCTTTTTGCGGCGGGCATCGTATTTTACCTACGCGACGAGCTCAAAAAAAACCCGGTCCTCTTTCTCTGGATCATCGGCGGCTATGCCGTACTCACCCTGATCCGGAATAAAGACATCCGATACAGCATGCCGTTTCTGCCGGCGGTGGCCCTGGTCGCAACAGGCTGGCTTAAAAATTTCCGCTGGAAGCCCTGGTTGATGGGAACGGCGCTGATCGGTCTCGGACTCTATACGGTCATTCATACTTTTCTCGCGTCCCCTCCTCGACAGGAGGCCTGGGCGTTAAAAGACGCCTTTGAGTTTGTCCAGACGCAAAAGACCTACCATCCCAGGCCCCGGGTCCGCGTGATCCCGGATCTGGCGGAGTTTCAGAGACATGGCTTCGAGTATTACGCGGAAGCGGCACGGTATCCGCTGGACGTCACGACGTGGGTCCGATTTCCCACTTTCACCGATTTCGTGGTCACAAAAACCGGGAACCAGGGATTCGCCCACGATCCGGTGGAGGTGATGAAAACAATTCAACAGGACCCGGAGGCCTTCGAGGCGGTCTTCAAGAAAAAATGGGAACGGCCTCTTCCGGACGGAAGCGTCGCCCGAATCTATGTTCGAGACATCAGCCCGGCCTCCGGGATCACTCCGGAGGCGTTTATACAGCGATTCAAGACAGCCTTGATGAATTATATCAACCGCTATGTGAAGGATCCCCAGGGCTGGACAATCCGCGTGGAGCCGTTTTCGGATCAGGATACACTGGAGGGGCGATTCCGAAAAGTGAGTTTCACGATGAAATCGGGGCGGGTCGATTCAAGACCGGATGGCCGGCATTCGATGACGGTTCGGGACCTCGGACTGGACCTCTCGGATCTGACCGTCAATCCCTATAAATTACTCCGGGACGGGGAATTTGAAATCATCAGTCTGATGGACGCGACACCCCGCTTCCGGATCACGCAAACCGATCTGAATGAATATCTGGCCGGCCTGAAAGGAGCGCTTCACCCCGCCGTGGAATTCCGGGAAGGGACCTTGCGCATTCACACGGACGCACAAGGATGGATTCCGCGTCTGGATCTGGATCTTCAACCGAATTTAGTGAACGATGAGAATATCGGTTTTACGTTTTTGGGGTTTCATGCGGGAGGTCTGCGGCTTCCCTCGTTCATCCCGCGGGTGCTTGCGGCAAAGTTCAATCCCGTATTAAAACCCATGCCTTGCCGCATTCACCTGCGAACTTTACGGATCGAACACGGCGACCTCGTCCTCAACGGGTGAGGCCCGCCTCCGTCTTATTCTGGCGCGCCCGGCAGGATTCGAACCTGCGACCCTCTGCTTAGAAGGCAGATGCTCTATCCACCTGAGCTACGGGCGCGAACGTAAATCATTGGCGATCTACAATTCACCCTTTACTAAAATTTTCCGCAGCGACCGTAAATCGCAAATGGCAAATAGGGAAAATTTCCCCTGCGGAAAATTTTATCGGGGTGCCCGGATTTGAACCGGGGACCCCCTGCGCCCAAGGCAGGTGCGCTACCAGGCTGCGCTACACCCCGACAATTTTTTCCAAATGCTCCCTGATTTTTTGAACGGCCCGGGCCCGGTGGCTGATGCGGTTTTTCTCCTCGCTCGTGAGCTCCGCGTAAGTCCTGCCCATCTCCGGAAGATCGAACACGGCATCGTACCCGAAACCCGCGGTTCCCCGCTCCTGCTCGGCAATCCGACCTCGAAGAAGGCCTTCCGCCATATGCGTCTCGCCCGACGGCCCGACCAGCGCCAGGACGGTTCGAAACGTGGCCGTACGCTTCTCGGCCGGCACCGCTTCCATCAGGCGGAGGAGTTTGCGGCGATTGTCGGCGAACGTGACGCCTTCACCGGCGAAGCGCGCGGAATAGAGCCCCGGTTGGCCGTTCAACGCATCCACCTCCAGGCCGGTATCGTCTCCGAGGGCCCACTTCCCCGTGAACCGGGCGATCGTCCGCGCCTTGTGGACCGCGTTTTCCTGATAGGTCGCGCCCTCTTCCTTCAACTCCGGGGCGTTGGGATAATCCGAGAGCGGGATCAGTCGAACCGGCGCCCCCTTCAGAATCGCCGAGATTTCCTCGAACTTGTGGCGGTTGTTCGTGGCGACAACGATCTCTTTCACGGTCCGCACAACGGGAGCCCCTTCAGCAGTTTCGTCTGCCGGGCGACGAGTTGCTGGATGCCTTTCTTGCCCAGAACCATCAACGCATCCATTTCGGACCGGGTGAAGGGCTCCTGTTCGGCCGTTCCCTGAACCTCGACGAATTTCTCGCTTCCGGTCATGACCACGTTCATGTCCACTTCGGCCGCGGAGTCCTCGGCGTAGCACAGATCCAGGAGAGGCCGGCCGCGGACCCGGCCCACGCTGACGGCCGCCAGGTAATCCCGGATCGGAAAACGATCGATGCGTCCCTGTTTTTGAGCATGAAGAAGGGCGTCGGCCAGCGCGACGAAGGCGCCGGTAATCGACGCGGTCCGGGTCCCGCCGTCCGCCTGGATCACGTCGCAATCGATCCAGAGGGTCCGCTCGCCCAGTCGATCGAGATCCGTGACGGCGCGGAGGGAACGGCCGATCAACCGCTGAATCTCATGGGTCCGGCCGCCGATGCGGCCCCGCACCGATTCGCGCGCAATGCGCTCGTGCGACGAACGGGGCAGCATGCCGTACTCGGCCGAGATCCAGCCTTTGTTTTTTCCCCGGAGAAACGGGGGCACGGATTCTTCGACGGTGACCGCGCAGATCACCTTGGTGTCGCCCATCTCGATCAATACCGATCCTTCGACGTTTTTCAGATAGGATCGCGTGATCTTGACGGGTCTCAATTCATCCCATCGCCGGCCGTCCGGCCGGGGTTGCGGCTCGGGCATAGTAGTCCCTTCGTTCTGAAAAAGCGGTGAGATTATAGCCCAACCCGTCGAGAAATAGCAATCGGCCTTCAGGGTCGGAACCGAGCGGTACTTGGAGATCAGGCCTTGATCAGGGTAAGTTTCAGGTGGGCCTTGACATCATGATAAACTTGGACCGGGAGGGTAAAACTTCCGACTTCCTTCAATGGACTCTCGAGTTGGATTTTTCGCTTGTCGATCTCGATGCCTTCTTTGGACAATGCTTCCGCGATGTCTTTATTCGTCACGGAGCCGAATAGTTTCCCTTCCTCGCCCACCTGCACGGGGATCGTGATCGGCGTACCGTTGATCTTCTCGGCCAGGGTTTCAAACTCCTTTTTCATTTTTCGGGCCTTATCGGAGATCAAGCGTTTCTCGTGTTCCATAACCTTGACGTTCTTTGTTGTGGCCTCGACCGCCTTTTTCTTGGGAATCAAAAAATTTCGGGCGTATCCGTCCGAGACACTGACCAGATCGCCCATGCGGCCCAACGCATCGACGTCTTCCCTCAAAATTACTTTCATCGTCTGCTCCTATTCTGTCAACCGATCAAAGGAGGTCAGTATAGTCAAAACGGGGCGGACTGTCAACTGGCTGAACTCCGCTCTGATCAACCCTACTTATGTTTTAAGTCCCAGTCGTAATACCATGTCAGGTAATACTGAACCTTGTTGGACCGCTCACCGGTTCCCGGAAACCGCTCCCAGACATAGTCCATTCCCAGATGGAGCGGCGATCGTCTGAACTCCAGCCCCGTCGCTTCGCTGTACGCGTTATAAAACTCCTTGTTGTCGCTCCGAAACCGATACCGGAACTCGGCGAAGGTGTTGAAGGTCACCGCCCCCGGCAGCTTGACCCAGTCGATCCCCTGGTTCACGTAACCCATCGCCCCCGTTCCCACCAGACTGTTCACATCGTGGCTCAACTCACCCCACGTCGAGCCCGGAACACCCAAAAGCTTTCGCGACGTTCGATCAAGGTCCCAATCGTAATACCAGATGAGATAGTATTGGAGATTATTGGACTGCTCGCCCTCCGCCGGAAACCGTTCCCAGGCATAGTCCATCCCCAGGTGGAAAGGCCCTCGTTTAAATTCCAGCCCCGTCGCGCCGGTGTAGGCGTTATAAAATTCCTTGTTCTCGCTCCGAAACCGGTACCGGAACTCGGCGAAGGTGTTGAAGGTGATCGCCCCCGGCAGCTTGACCCAGTCGATCCCCTGGTTCACGTAGCCCATCGCGCCCGACCCCACCAGACTGTCCACGTCGTGGCTCACCTCGCCCCAGGTCGAGCCGGGCAGGCCCAGATAATCCAGCGCCCACACCGGTGGACTGAACATGAGACCGACCCCAAAGACCGCTCCCCAAAGGGACAGCCACCGCCTCATGATTTAAAACCCTCCTGCCGGCGGGGCGACACTGGACGGAAGCGCGATCCATTTCTTCTCTTTGCCGTAAAGGAAGTAGTCCGCGCCTTTTTTGATGATCCGGATTCCCTGGTTTTCAGCCATAAACTCGGTCTCGGGAAGACGGGAGACTCGATCGTCGGCTTCAAGCCCGCCCGGCTCGAAGGGATTCCGTTCCACGAAGGAGGCCAACAGATACGAAAGCGCAAGATAGCTGGTCGGCTTCGAGACGACCCGCTGAGTGGACTCCGCATGACCGGGCGGGATCCCGATGAGTTTGATTCCGACCGGCACCCGCGTGATTTGCTTGAAAGGAATATCCCGCAGGCCGGCGACCTGGAGCGCGTTTCCCCGGAGCGCCATCCCGTGTTCCGGGACAAAAACGATCACCGCCCTGCGACCGGACGACGCCACGAGATCAAAAAACCGCGCGAAATCCGCCAATAATCTTTGCACGGCCTCTCTGTAGTGAACGACGCGATCGTGTTTCCACCACTCTTTCTCGCCGACCCAATGGGACCCGTCATGCAGACTGATCGTGTTGTAGTAAACGGCCGCGGCCGGCGATGCGGACCGTTGTCGGAGGGTCCACCATTTTTCAAGCACGGCGTAGTCGTTGTAGATGGGCGATTCATCGAAATCGTAGGCCTGAATCGGGATGTCCGAAGGCTTGATCGGAATGTCCAGATGCCCCAGGTCTTTGACCTGCTCCGCAAAATGCCCATAGACACCGTCATGATTCAGGATAAAGTAGGTTTCAAATCCTTGCTGACGAAGCGCATCAAACAGATAACAGTCGCCCGGCGCCTCGCGATAGAGGGCGTCATGGCTGGGCTGACCGCAGTCGGCCCTCAGAAGACGGATGGCGGAGGGGTTGCTGTACGACGTGACCGAATTAAAATCGGTGAAAAGGTAATCCAATGTTTTAAAAAACGGATCGGCCTCGAGGCCGATTTCCTTCAAATCATCCCAGGACAGCGAACAGACATGCAAAAGAATGATGTCGAAATCCGGAGCGGTCGTTTTCGATTTTTCAAAATGAACGAGCCGGGATGCTTCCGTCCGATGGAAGGTCCGGGCCATTTCTTCGACGCCTCCCGGATGTTGTCCAAACTCGCGAAGCGGAACAATCAGGAGTAAAAGCAGGACGACCGGTGTCAATCGAATGCGGTTGCGCACCCAAAAACCCAGCGCCAGGATCGATGCCAACGCCGCCACTTCCCACGGATTGACGAACTCCAAAAGAAATCGATAGACGTATTCCTTGGAAGGCATCCCTCCTTGTTCTACAAAGGTCAACGTGCTCCAGAGCGACGGGAGCCACGAATCGTGCCATAGAAGCAAGAGGCCCAAAACCCCGCTGAAGAAATATTTGATTCCGGTGAGCCATCGGTACGATTTCAGTTGCGCCGGCACGGGGATGACCAGGAAGATCATGAAAAGAAGGTTCAGCATAAAATCGAGGCGAAGATAACCCCGAAAATACAAGTACAATTTGGCCAAGAAATAAAAACTCCACGCTCCCATACGATAACGTCGGCCTCCTAGACCTCACGCCAGAGATGATAGTTCGAGATCCTTGCGTTCAAGAAACCGGATACCATAGATCGTTCCTTTCCCTTTGACTTCGGTGCGGCGGACGATTTCTCCCCGGATGCTGAAAACCACCCGATCCTCGTGATACAGCAGGACCGTCACATCTTTCGTGACGGATTCGTCCGTCATCAGGCGCACCAAGATACCGGTGTTGCTGATGTCCTCCGTGGTCCCCTTGAAGACGCGATCTCCCGTCACCAGTTCGCACACGAGGCGCTTCCTGACCCGGAAGGAAAGCCGCCGAAGAACCTTTTCCTTGATAAAAGCTCGGACCGATGAGGTCAGCAGGTAGGCAAACGACACCATCGTGGCGGAGGTCGCCTGGTGGGCCCCGAACCAGCCGGTCGGTGAACTGTACATTTGACGGATCAGGCTCTGGTGCTGCGACTCGTTGACGTTGAGAAACCGGATCCCTACGCCGGAACCGCCCGCCGGCGATGAATCGTTCCGGATCACCTCCCCCTTGATCTCCGTGACCTCGCCGAAGTCGCTGACCAAGCGCACCTGAACCACCGGGGGTAAAAGCATGGGACGATCCGAAATCATGGAAAAACCGGCTTCGCTTAAATCGGCCGTTTTTCCGACAAGGGTTCGGCCGCTGAACGTCAATTCACAATCGATCCGTCGGGACAGGCGGGGCGCCGATCGTTTCTGGGGACGCTCGCGCGCCACGACGACCGCCGCCGCAAGGATGACCAGATTATAAACCGTCCAGAAGACGCTTAACAAGGTCGCATCGAAATTGCCGCGGCGATTCCATAACTGATATCCTCCCACTCCAAGTCCGACCAACAGAACGGCCGAGAGCAGGATATGGGGCATCACATACGACCAAGCCAACTGCGCTTTCTCAAACCGAACGCCCTTGGGGGTTACATGGAACTTGCTTTTTTTCGGCGTAAACACGGTTTCCAGAGAAGTCCAGGTGATGAAGAAACACATCACGGTTTCATAGACGTCCGACCAAAAGGGATTGCGAAAGCCCTTGCTGACGATATTAAAGGCCATGAATGATGTAATATAGTAAGGTAGGAAATAATTCAGAAGGATAGGAAAAGGGGCCATCAGCGGAGCGTAACTCAGAAGAAGGTAGGAAAGCGGCGCGATCAGATAAATCAGGCGCGACCAGCCGTGAAAGAAATAAAAGATCGAACCGAAGTAATTGATCCGCTGCATCAGGGTCAGCCCGGGCTTCCAGAGCGGGTTGTCCATCAGGAAGACCTGAACGCCCCCCCGAGTCCAGCGCTGCCTCTGTTTTAGATAACTCTCATAACTCTCGGGCGCCAGTCCCGCCGCAAGGATCTTGTTGAGATAGACGGACCGGTAGCCTTTTGAGTGGAGGACCATGCTGGTGTGGAGATCTTCCGTCAAGGTCACGACCTGAAATCCTCCGATGGTCTGGAGCGCCGAACGACGGAATATCCCCCCGCTTCCGGCAAAAAAGCTCGAGTTGAAACCGTCCCGGCCCGGCTGGATGACATAGAAAAAAAGGTCCTGCTCGTTGACAATCGCCTGTTCCAGTCGAAGATTCCGTTGAAACGTATCCGGATTATAAAAGTAATGCGGAGTCTGCACGAATGCGACCTTGGGATCCGCGAAGAACCCGACCGTCTCTCGGAGAAAGGTCCGGACCGGGACATGATCGCAATCCAACACCATCACAAACTCGCCGGACGACCGGGTCAAGGCATGATTGAGGTTCCCGGCCTTCGCATGCTCGTGGTTCGGACGACTGATGTAGTCGCAGCCTAAGCGCTCCGCGAGGCGCCGAACTTCGTCCCGGTGCCCGTCGTCAAGGACATAAACCTTTTTACGGCCGGACGGGTAGTCGATGGCCATGCATCCGACAAGGGTTCGGTACAGGATATCCAACGATTCATTGTAAAACGTGACAAAGACATCCACCGCCGGCAGCGCCGTTTCGGCCGGCGGGCTCGCGGAACGGGAGGTAGGCTTGGCCACCTGACTATAAAAAAACATCACGGAGAGGAAACCGTAGATCTCGGCCAGATAGAGGGTCAGACTGATTCCGGTGCTGAGGGAATCTTCCGTATTGAACGTGTAGACTGCCCGCCAATAGAGATAACGCAATCCCAGGAAAATACTGAGCCCGGCGACGGCCCATTTGGCTTGAAACAGGCGAACCCCCTTTCTTGTCATAAAAATCGCAAGCGCGATCAACAGAATGGAGAGAGCGTAGTCCTCCCAGGAGCCCACAAAAGGGGTTGAATTGAGCTCCATCGGCTCGGTCGTCTGCTTCATGTCAGGGAACCGCTCGCCGCCCTCTCCCGTCAAAGCGCCGACAGGCGTTGAATCACCGGGCAAGGCAGCAGATCGCAACTCTGCAGTCGGATTGAGAGACGACGCCGGGCCTGTTCCGTCCGAACCGACAGACGCTTTTGAAAGGTTGGATTTTCCGAAGAGTACAAAAACAAAGAGGAGTAAAAAGAGACCTATTTTTAAGAATGCCGTTCTGGTCTTCAACTCCCGCATTGTGTTTCAAGTATATCACAAGTACGCGTTTTGACATCTTATTCAACAGAATACTGTCGATTGACACCCCTTGTCCACTCTGTTAGGATACGGGATCTAATTGGGGGTGTTGGGCTTATACCCGGGTTCTTTTCTGCATGCCGAAGTGGTGGAACGGTAGACACGCTACGTTCAGGGCGTAGTGGGGGTGACCCCGTGGGGGTTCAAATCCCCCCTTCGGCACCATAAAGTCACCCTTTCGGCCGGATGGTCAATGCGGTCCAATGGGCGCCGCCATCCATCGTCTTAAAAAGACCGCCCTGAGTGCCCGCATACAGGATATTCGGATCCTTCGGGTGCATGACCAGCGAGCGTACGTTGCGATTGACAAGCCCGTTGTCAAGGCTCATCCAATGTTCTCCTCCATCGGTTGATTTATAAATCCCCTCCTCCGTCCCGGCCAACAGAGTGGCGCTGGAAGCGGGCTGGATGAGAACCGTGGCCGTAAATCGTTCCCCAATTCCTTCCTGAATCTTCACCCAGCTTGCCGCACCGTCCGTCGTCTTGAAGACGCCTCGAGTGGTCCCCGCATAGAGCGTCGTCGTTTTCACGGGATCCATCGCCAGCGAATTGATCCCCAACGAAAGCGCGGTTCCCGGTCCGGGCTTAATAAGGCCGTTGTTGGATTCGCGCCAAGTCATTCCTCCATTCATACTTTTGTAAACACCGCCGCTCGTCCCCGCGTATAAAACGTTCGTGTTGGCCGGGTCCTGGGCGACCGAGACGATGTAAACGCTGTCCATCCCCTTGTTGGGCACGTCGTCCCACATCATGCCTCCGTTGACGGTCTTAAAAAGCCCGACCGTCGTCGCGGCCAAGATGACGTCGGAATTCTGAGGGTAAAAAATAAAGGCATTGACCACCGTAACATGTTCTTTGAGCCCCGCGTTGATAATGGACCATCGATTTCCACCGTCAACGCTCCGATAAACGGCGTCCCCGAGGGTACCCGCGTAAATCATCGAGGGATTGGACGGATTGATGGCCAACGACAAAATACGGGCGTTGCCGAGGCCCGTTGTGACCGGAACCCAGGTGGCCCCGTCATCGCGGGTTTTATAAACGGAATCATTCGTGGCAATAAATACGATGGCGGGGTTTTCGGGATTGATGACGATGGCCGTGACCATGTTGCTTTTCCCGGTACATCCCGGCAGCATTCCTCCCGTAAAAAATACGACCAGGAGGAAGCGGAACAGATCCTTTGCAGCCTCCAAAGGACCCCTTGGGTAAAGACATGTCATTGAACAAAACCCCACAACTCATGACGCGCAGACCGCAAATGAGAGTCACTATAGTGGATTTGCTAGAGGCGAGTCAAGGAAGCCCGAAGGCTTTACCCTTGACTTTTCCGGACAATCTGGTAACCTAATCAATGCGGATTCATCAAAACAGCGGGTCGGCACTTTAATCCACATGATCAATCCGGATCCATCCAAAGGAGCGGCTTACCACATGATGAATTTTGGTCGACGGTCGGTCTGTGCCTTGACCTTGATTGGGATGTTCGTCTGGGTAACGCCGTGGATGAACCCGGTTAGCTGGGGACAAGAAACCCCTTCTGCCGCTTCAAAAGAGTCCACTTCAGCCGATCAAGGGTCCATAGAAACGCCCGCGGCTACCGAAGAGAAGCCCGCAGCTACCGAAGAG
>Ga0335079_10001280_pt1 | contig 28819 bp, 13 predicted proteins | sample Lox_Sample_33_FD_206719 | JGI IMG/M metagenome (GOLD analysis project Ga0335079, IMG submission 206719) | Soil microbial communities from Loxahatchee National Wildlife Refuge, Florida, United States - Lox_Sample_3.3 | ecosystem: Environmental > Terrestrial > Soil > Wetlands | place: USA...
GTTGCTTGATCGCCCGGCATCTCCATTAGCAGTCACAATCGCAATTGAACCTGAGTGGCACCGGACTGACGAAACGTCAGGTCAATACATTCAGAATTTCGGGTTAGAAACGAGAATAAACGCTGATCTTGAGATTGTGCCAAAGCGCTTATTCTTCGGATTTAATTTGTTGTACGAGCCGGAGACCAGTCGGGATGCAACAGACGTCTGGACAAATGAATCAACTGTTGGCGGTTCCGCTGCATTATCATATCGAATATTCCCATCCGTGGTGCTCGGAGCGGAAGTTTGGTATTTGCGTCACTATGAAACCATCGGTTTGAGCCAATTCACGGGTGATGCGGTTTACGTCGGGCCCAATATTTACGTCCAGCTCAACAACAAGATGTTTGTCACTGCCGCTTGGAATGCGCAGATTTCTGGCCGAGAGGTCGGGGAGCCAGGAAAGTTTGACCTGACGGATTTTTCGCGACAGCGCATTAAACTCAAATTCGCATTTGAATTTTGAGGGGGCAATATGTCGACCTCGTTAAGGACAATTTTGAAGGTTGCGGCGCTGACAGCGGCTTTGTGCTGTTTCCCGACGCTCGCCGCTCTTGCTCAGGAGCCAGTTACAATTCAGATTTCAATACAGAATCATCAGTTCCACCCGCGTGAAATTCGCGGTCCAGCTAACGTGCCAATTATCTTACGTATTAAGAATGAAGATGGCACCGCGATGGAGTTTGAGAGCGTAAGCCTGCGGGTCGAAAAAGTAGTCGCCGCAAAAAGCGAGGGCATCGTTAGGCTGCGCGCGCTCGCGCCCGGTCGATATGAATTCTTCGACGATTTTCACCAAGAGACCCGAGGTATCTTTGTCATACAATAATTTGCAGCATGCCTCAGGCTTGAAAGGGTCATTTTGCCCACTTTACCAATTTTCCGCATGTCTGATGACCTTCCTATCACGTCCAAAGTAACGACCACTAAAAATTTGACCCAGGAAGCGATCCCCCAGCGATGTCGGCTATGGCTCCGACTTCTGCCGATGCCGGATTCGGCGTAAAATGACGCGCCGTGCCAATCGCTGCCACACGCAATGCCGCGAACTATATTGTTACTCGATCACCGCGGCGGGGCCGTCGACTTTCTGACGCTCCGCCCGCGTCGGGACAACGAGTTGAGATACTTGGCCAGCGCATCGGCGCTCTGCTGGCTGTTGGTGTAATGCTCGCGCAGGAAATTGCTGAGCTCGCCCGAAGCCTTGCCCTTTGCCAGCCCTTGCGGGGCGCTATGGCAGCCCGAGCCGGTGCAATCGGAACTGAACAGTTGAGCGGGCGTCTTACCGGCGCTGTAATTCTCGCCTTTCGATTCTTGCGCATGGCCATCAACAGCGCAAAGTACCCCAACAAGGCAGCCATACACCATCATCAGATGTCGTAACCCGGGCAAGGTTTTCTCCTCTAAACTTAATGATCAGAAATTTAGCGATTTTGCGGATAGTTCGGAAGTCGAATGTCTCAGAATTCGAAAACGCCGTTTTCGACTTGATTGGCTGATGTCCGTTCTTGCCCCTAAACGTCGCGATAGCAGTCCTCGTCCGAGGTCTGAAAGGTGCTCCAATAACTGCCGTGAGAGCGGCCATTGCTGATTGGCAGCTTCGGTCCGCGTGCCACCGAGCGCGGAACTCAGAAGGTCGAGGCTCGTGACTGACAAGATGCAGCCTCTGTCAGGCACAATAATGGGGGGTGAACTATGGACCCCTCCTGAGGAAATCCGGAAGCATAATCACGCCGGCTGAGCGTCCTGTTGACTTACTGTTGGTTTGGTGCGGATCCTTTTTGGCGTGGCAATCGAAACAGTCTGAGGCGTACTTTCCGAACCAGGGAAGACCGGCTTTGATGATAGGTTTTTGGAAATAAGAAGTCGGCAGTGGGGCAAGGCATATTCGGACACATTCCGCATACATCTTCCGCCCCTCTGGAGACACAAGGTTCGGGTCAGCTACGTTATAGGGTCTATAAAGCCCATGGGTATGGCCGGGGCGGCAGTCCGCCTTGCATGCAGCGGTCCGCGACGCAGCTGTCCTCGTCGCCACTTCCGCAAGAATCGGTGTGCAGACTATAGGCGAGGCTATGATCAAAGCGACGATCAACACAATCAGTAGCCTGAACTTAACAAAATACTTAAATGAAACTATGCGCACACGGAGATTCCAATTTCTCCTCCCCCATGAGCCGCATATTTATTAGACGTTTACGCGCAGCATCAGTCCAGAGTAACACCCTAAGGTTTCGTCATGGCCAAGATAATGCTCAGTTGGTTGTGGCAAAGCTGCAACACGCTGTCGGACTAAAGTCTTCGCGCAGTTTTCGGTATATTCGCCTGATGTCCGTCGAAAATACCGCAATCGGCTGCGTTCAGCTAAGCCACGAGGCGCTTTATTGCTGTTGTTCGCGCAACAGCGGAGGCAGTAATCGGTCAAAGTGAACTTCCCGATCTTCTTTTATCGGCCGTGAATAATCGACCCGTTTTGCCTTGTGATCGAGAATAGGACCGTTGGCGACGACCGGCAGCACGATACCCAAGAATACCAGTTCTCCGGTTTCGTCGATCGGACCAAAAGCAGCGTCCTTTGTTTTCTGCGTCACCTTGGTCGGGCAGCTACGAGCCGGAGCGCTCGTGAACGTGCCGTCCGGGTGACGTGCCCAACAGCCGTTTTCTATCCAGAAGTATCCGATGATTTGATCCGCAACAGCATTTTGGATCGGTAATAATGTGATAGTTGTCAAAAAGCTTAAAACGGCGAATTTTCCGAACATGTTCCCCCGATTTCGTCCCGACGCGGACAAGGATATCCAATCTTAAGGTTCCCGCACAATCCACGACCGCCAACGATATTGTCCTAACAAAAGATCAGCAATCCTGGTTGCGTATGTTGCTAATGGGATCGTCCAGCCGTGCTCCTGTCCCGCCAGCGATGGAAGCTGGCAAGGGGCGCCAAAGACGAGGAGCACGCCATGTCTCAGATACTCAATGCGATTTCGGTTGTCGGCATCGATGCCGGCAAGAACTCGTTTCACATTTTAGGGCTCGATGAGCGCGGTGCCATCGTGCTGCGGTAGAAGGCATAGAACGAATGTAACGAGAGCTGCGCATGTAACAAGCGCAAGCTGAAGCGTGGTGATCCAATACATCCAAGGGCTTGAATCTCGGAAATACCGTCCAACTGGCGGCGCGTAGGCGCAACCGCTTCTTAAAGTGTCTACGAAAAGATAGACGAAATAGATGGCCAGGAGCGCGGATATGAATGCGGCAATCAATAGCGTTCCCCCGTCTGTTATTTTAGGTTAAGGTTTGAAGCCTCGCTGCCACGAGTCGCACAAACGACATCACAGTACTCTACGCGAGTGATTTCACGTTTAAATTCTTCTCATTGATCGCAGGGGGCTCGACGTATGGGCACCTCAGCCTCGGAAAGCCGGTCAGCCTCCGTAAGCAGTTCCGTTAGATGGTCGAGGTCACGAGCGACTCTGGGATGATCAGGGCCGAAACTCTCCTGATCGATTGTAAGCGCTCGGCGCATGAGCGTTTCGGCCTCGGTCAACCGATTGGTGGCCCCAAGGAGCGCAGCCAAGCTATTCAGCGCGTCCGCAACATTGGGATGCTCGGGACCAAGTGTTTTCTCTAATGCCTTCAACCCGCGGCGCATCAGCGATTCCGCCTCAATAACTCGCTTGGTAGCCACCAGGAGTAGCGCCAGATTGTGGAGATCTCTGGCGACATTGGGATGGTCAGGGCCGCAACTTTCCTCATCGATAGCAAGCGCTCGACGAAAAAGCGGCTCCGCCTCGGCGTAACGGTACTGATTGCGAAGAAGCTCAGCCAGATTGTTGCACACCATCGCGACATTTGGATGCTTCGGATCGAATGTTGTCTCAACGATTTCAAGCTGACGTTCCGCGAGCGGGATTGCTTCAGCGTATCGGCCAGCCTCGTAGAGTTCCTCAATCCTATTATCCAGTTCAGCAGCTTCATTGAGCGTTTGCGCCACTGGGTGCCCGAACGCACTGCGCATGTCTGCTCTCGCGCGCTTGACGAAATTCTCTAATTTTCTGATTGCTTCTGCCAGCCGCATACTGCTTTATGAGTAAGAGTTCATCGGATTGTGCATATCAATTTACGGCCCCGATCCCGATTGTTCCGGTTGCTGTAAAGAATAAAAATAAGCATACCCACCGGGGATCGTGAACGTAAATGAGAATTTAGTTGGCATCTTGATTCTTCCGCAGCGCAATTTAATCTCCATACATTCGCGTCTATGGAGCGGCGAAAAACGATCATTTCGGAGTTTCCAAACATGAACACGAAATTCATCACCCTATTGAGCGCAGCAGTATTGACTCTGCTGGTCTCCCCCGGGATGGCCCAGCAGAAAACTGCGAAAGCCTGTCGGGACGAGTGGAAGGCCAACAAGGCCGATTTTCAGGCCAAAAAAATAACCGAAAAGGCCTATGTCGCCGATTGCCTGGCGGGTAAAACGGCCGCTCAGCCTGCGGCCGCACCCGTGGCGCCCACTCCAAAGCAAGAGACATCGACAAAACCGGCGGCGGCTCCCGCGCCTGCCCCCACTGCCCAGCAGAAGACCGCGAAAGCCTGTCGGGATGAGTGGAAGGCCAACAAGGCGGATTTTCAGGCCAAAAAAATAACCGAAAAGGCCTATGTCGCCGATTGCCTGGCGGGTAAAACTGCCGCTCAGCCTGCGGCCGCACCGGTGACGCCCGCGCCAGCTCCAGCTCCAGCTCCAAAGCAAGAGACATCGACCAAACCGGCGGCAGTTCCTGCCCCCGCGCCATCAAGTAAACCGGCTCCACCCGCCAAACAAAGTTCCACGGCGGCGACCGCACCCACGGCTGCCAACCAGTTCACATCAGAAGCGCAAGCCAAAGCGCATTGCCCGTCCGACACCATTGTTTGGGTAAACCTGAGCTCGAAGATCTACCATTTCAGTGGCAACAAAAGTTACGGGACGACCAAAAAAGGCGCGTATGAATGTGAGAAAGACGCAACGGGTGAAGGGTTTCGCGCTTCCAAAAACGAGAAACATCCGTGATCGCAGGAGCAGGCGCGTGCCGGTCATAGGGCCGACACGCCTCAAAGTGAGTCGAGGAGGTAACCATGGGATTATTCGATAACGCGCTTGGCGGTGTCTTGAAGGGCGCATTGGGACAAGTCGAGGCCGCCGCTGTTCCAGCCTTGATTTCAGCGGCTCTTGCCAAGACCAATCTCGGGGACTTGCAGGGATTGGTGACAAAGCTTCAGCAAGGCGGGCTTAACGAGCAAGTTCAATCGTGGCTGGGAAACGGCACAAATCTACCGATCACTGCGGAGGAGCTGAGGGCCGCTCTCGGCAATGAGCAGGTCAAACAATTGGCTGCGCATTTCGGGCTTCCAGTTGATAGCGCTCTCAAACTGTTGGCGCAGCATATTCCGACAGCTGTTGATCAAGCCAGCCCGAACGGAACGTTGCAGTCGTCTTAACTCCCAGGATCATTTCTCGAACAGGGAGACCCCGCATCACGGCGCGGGGTCTTTTTTTGGCGCTAAAATCCCAAGCGATCTCAGCAACGCGATCGCCAAGACCAATCGGGTCCTGAGTTAGGCCTAGTGTGGCGCTGCCAACATCACGCCCATTTTGGCCGCCTGCGCGACGATCCAACCGCGATAGAGCGTAATCGGCGTCACGCCGGTGATGCCACCGCAGCCTTCGCTCTCGCCGGGGCCGGTCGACCAGCTCACCACGCCGACCAGACGGGGCGTGACGTCGGCCGCGCGCAGCACCGGCCCGCCGGAATCGCCGACGCAGCCGCCCAGTCCGAAACGTTCGCCGCGCTTGACCGGATCGACCAGGCGGACCTGCATGGCGGTCGGCCGGCCAGTGACGACCAGCATCGCCACATGCGGCACGCCGGTGCTGAAATCTTTTCCCGCCACGGTCACGCCGAAGCCTGCGATCTGCAGGTGCTCGCCATTCGTGAGCGTGTCGCCCGCGGGCGCCAGCGCCACCGGAGAGACATGCGCGGGCAACGGCCGCGCGAGCTTGAGCAGCGCGAGATCGGCGGTGGCGCGGCCGCGTTCGTAACCATGCGGGTCGAAACGCGGATGCCGCGCGATGGTCTTGATCGGCACCGATGTCGCATCCGCCGACGGCAGCAGCCGGTAGCTGCCGCCGGCCGCCACGCAATGCGCCGCGGTGAGCACCAGATCGCGCGCGAGCGCGGTACCGGTGCAGAGCAGCCCGCGGTTTCCGCGCGCGCCGATGATCATGACGATCGGTTCGCTGGCCAAACCGACCTTGCGCGCGCCGCCGACGATGGCAGGAGCGGCGCTCGACAACAAACAGAATGCAAGAATGGTGATCGTGCGTAACACAATCCGATCATGCCGCGGCAAGGTCCGAAAGCTCAACCTGCGTGGTGCATATACCAACCCATCTTCTTCACATCGCCAGTGACCGCGATCCCACTGGCAACGGGTGACGTGTGCCAAATCGGTACGCGTCTGCTTCGTCTTGCACTCGTTGAGGTGGATGGAATGAATTTCATCGCGTTGAGATCGCAAGGTTGTGATTGTTCTGATTTCAACTATAGGCGCAGAACTCAAGATGACTGATGGAGGCCACTCACACCGCTGTCAGTTCGAAACCCCGGGTCGCTACCCAGACCAGTTGCGAACCCGGGGTTTCTCTTTGCGGCCTCAAGAAATGAAATATGTCAGTCAATGTTAGCCGCTATGAAAAACGTGTGGCGTCTGCGCCCTATTACGCCGGATCAAATTCGCGCTTGATGGGTTGAATGGATAAACACATTTATCTGTCTTGACGACTGCGCACGTTTCGCGAATGCGAGAGATAAGCCCCGAGGTGAACAGTGGCGAGGGCAGCCGCGAAACCGACACCGAATACGGCTACGAGCGCCACGACTGCGTAAAGCAAGACTTCGGACTTCGCATTCGCAGTCGAGAAATAGAATAGCCAAGCGTGTGTCACGATTATCCCAATTATCGCGCGACATGGCCTCCCATCGAGAATATAGCTTCGGGATCAATTCAGGAAAATTCCCACAATTGGGGAGGCGTCACGACGCAACGTGGTCGGCGAATAAGTTGATTTTGGCCCGGGAACTTGAGATTGTATCAGGGGTTCCCCCCAACTTTGGGGAGTAAGGGGGCTGGCCAAACGTGACCGCAGTAGATTCGTCAAAGTCAACTCGCGTCGTGGTCGTCGAAGATGACCCGCAGCTGCGCAAGCTGCTCGTGAACGTGTTGCAAGGCATGCCAGGATTTATTGTTGTCGCCGAATTCGGTGAGGGTCGCTTGGCCATTCGGAGTCTGGCGGCGACGTTGCCGGATCTCATGCTGGTCGATTTGGGCTTGCCCGATATCGCGGGGATCGAAGTGATCCGGCAAACGACCACGGTCTGCCCGGAATGCGACGTGCTGGTGATCACCACGTTTGGCGACGAAACATCGGTTTTCTCCGCACTTGAAGCTGGCGCGAGCGGCTATTTGCTGAAAGGTGGCACTGAAGAAGAATTGCGTAGAGACATCCGAGAGGTGCGCTCAGGTGGTTCGCCGCTTTCGCCCGCTATCGCCCGAAAGGTCGTCACTGAATTCAGCAGGACGAGACGCCCAAAGAGTAGAAACAGGACCCAAGCGCCGTCATTGACGGAGCGGGAAACCAAAATCCTGGAATTGGTTAGTCGCGGATATTCCTACGACGAAACCGCCAAGCAGCTTGTGATCACCAGGGACACCGTGCATTCCCATCTCAAGAGCATTTACCGCAAACTCAAGGTGCATTCGAAAATGGAGGCAGTCTTTGAAGCTCGGCGAAAAAATATAATTTCTTAAAAGCGATCTTCGTTTACCCGCATCAAACATCACTACTTGCCAGCCGCGGACTCTCCACCGGCCATTCGATTTTGATCCGAACGCGCGTGCCCTTTCCCGGTTTGCTATCGATATCAACCACTGTCGGCAATGTTATTTTTTTTGCGCGCGCTCGGATGTTTTGGATTCCGTGTCCGCCAGGTTCACTCATCGTGTCAAAACCACAACCGTCATCGGTTACGCTGATCGTCACCGATTTTGCAGCTTTATCGTAACTCGCGGAAACTGTAACAGAACGCGCCCTCGCGTGCTGCATCACGTTGGTCAACGCTTGCTTTAACATAAGTCTCAGATGCAGAGCGCATTGCGCCGATAGCGTTGGAGCGTTCGGCAGCTCTTCGACCGCCCAGTTCAACTTCAGGTTTGCATGTTCAAGCCCGCTCGCCATGCGATGTCGGACGCTTGCCAATATCACGTTCAGCGTCGCCGCGGTGTCACTGACGCTATCAATCAGGAAGCGAAGTTCAGTCAGAATTTGCGTTGCCGTTTGTTTCGCTCCCGACCAGTCCGTTGCATGATCGAGATGTGAAATCAAAACGGCGAGGCTTGAGCCGATGCTGTCGTGCATCTGTGCTAGAATTGTTTGCCGTTCGGCAGCGGTGGCCTCCAGCAGAGCAAGCTTGCGCTGCTCGGTTAGACGACCAATTCTCTGGAACAGAAACAACGCACCGAATGTCGCGATCGAAAACACGAGCCAAAATGCGGCAAGCAGGATGATGACGTGGTAGTACTCATTTTCAAGATAGGAATAGTCGTATCCGACATACACGATCATCGGTGAGACTTGCGAGGTGGCGAAGTAACCGAATCGCTTCTTGTGGTCGAGGATACTTTCCTCCAGGAAGGAGCCTTCTTTCTCGCCATGTTCGATGCGGGACATCAATGGTCCCGCCACACGAATGCGACTACCGTAAGACAATTGTCCGGCGACTAATCGTACCCTTATGACGCCATCGCGACCCACCATTCCGACGAACCCAACGTCTTGGACATCCAGCCTGCCGATGAGCTGGATGAAATCCTCAAGTTTGTAGGATGCGGCAACAACTCCGCCAAAGTCACCGGTATCACTCTTTAAAGGGCGGCTGATGAGGATAACCTGTTGTTTAGAAAGGCGCCCGACATGCGGTTCGCTGATATAAAGCGCATCATGGCTTGGTTTTTGCGCTTGAACACGAAACGTGTCGCTCTGCGAGATATCTGTTTGCGGCACCGGATAAATATCACTCGTGGCAATGACCATGCCGTTCTTATCACTAATTCCCATGAAGGCGATTGGTGACGATCCAGCCGGCAAGTGCGATTTCAACATCCGATGCAGTTGAAATGGAAAATCTGGGCTTGTTTTGTCGAGCAATGCATATTCGGAGGCAATATTGAGAAGCAGCCCATCGACATGACGAATTGTCGTGTCGAAATCGGTCGCTAGCAATCTTGCGATGTTTGCGGTTTCACGGCCGAAATCGCGTTCGATGCGTTTCCAGTAGGCTTCCGCCGTGAGAAGGCAGAAGATCAATATCAAGAGCGTCATGAACAGACAGCTGAAAAACAAAACATGCTGTCGTAGAAATCTCCCAAATTTCTCAGCCACGATATGGACCTTGCAGTAAACTAAACAAAATTAGACGATCGCCTGAACTGTTCAAAATAGCGAATATCGACATTGCGTCCGTTGGGCCAGCCGGGGCGAGTTCGCAGCAATGATCGTTCCGATGCACTGGAGACACTGAGATTTTCCATTATATGAGTCATAAATTAACGCGCAGGGATCTTCCGATGGCTCGAAATTGGCCGGCAATGAACAGGATTTGCGGGTTCATTGACAACATCGGTGGTTGGCGGCCGATCGCAAGCGGCTTGGCCATGGCTGGCCTCCTGGTTACGAGCGCTTGGATTGAGCTCCACGCGCAGACCGTATCGCCAAGCCAAGTGACGCCGCAAACCATGCGCCCGCCGCCCGTCGACGGTTCAGATGTCTTGCAGGAGGTGCCGGGGTCAGACAAACGCAAGAAAGCACCCCCGAAAGCGGAAAGAAAATCGCCCGCGGGCAAGCCAACGGATAGCGCGCCAAATCCGAAAAACTAGCTTCCCCAGGAATGGCTTTTTTGCCCGCGTATCCAAGCACTTCTGCAATCGGACCGGGTACCCAATATTGGGTAGAAATTATCGTTCCAATCCTGGGTAGTTGCACAATCGTCACAAGTCATTGAATTACACAGTCAAATATTGGCCTCGGCGCGACTTTGCTTGCCACTACAACTAAAGTTACTCACAATTCATGGTTGCCAATCATGAGCGGCGACAGTCTCGATTCAAAGAACCGGTGACTTAAACCGGACAATCGAGCGGGGGACACGAGATCAATGGGCTTCGCTCAGGACTGTCAGAAGCCCGTGCTCATCGCGTGCCCGGCAGGATCGACGTTGCACCTCGCTGCAACATTTTTCCTTCAAACTGTTGTTGTTCTCGTTTTCCTGTTCATCGCGGGTTCGTCCGCGCGTCTTGCGGCTCAGCCGGTTGCCCCAAGCCAGGTCACACCACCGACGCTCCGTCCCGCGCCCACGCCGGGCGGCGGCGTTCTCATTCCCGGGGCGACGGGTTTACAGCCGCCATCCGGCGCGGACAGGGTTTCGGTCACGCTGCGTCGCTTGGTTGTCGATGGCGCGTTTGCCGACCTCGCTTCTGCCACCGACCAACTGGCCCGCGCGGTGCAAGGTCGGCGCCTGACGGTCGCGCAAATCTATCTTGCCGCGCAAGCCTACGAGACGGCCTACGCTCAAGCCGGCTACATTTTGGTCCGCGTGGCGTTGCCCCCGCAGCAATTGCGCGACGGCGGAACGCTTCGCCTTGTCGTTGTCGATGGTTTCATCGAATCGATCGACGTCAAAGGCGTGCCCGAACGCGTACGTGGCGTGGTCGCTGCCAGAACCAATGCGCTGATCGGCAAGCGCCATATTAAGCTTGGCGAAATCGAACGCCGCCTGCTGATTGCGGGCGATACACCCGGCTTGCGCTTGCGCAGCACGCTTGCGCGCGGCCAGCGCGAGGGCGGCGCAAAGCTGATCCTTGAAGGGATTTATCGGCTGGTCACGGGATCAATCGGCGCCGACAACCGCTTGCCGACCTCACTCGGCACGTGGTCATACAATGCGTCGATCGCGCTCAATAGCGCGTTTGGATTTGGCGAACAGTTTTATGCCAGCCTGATCGCGCCGAGCCCGCTCACCGATACGTTCGATGACGGTGCGCGTATCCGCGTCGTGGGCGCGGGTGCCGTCATTCCGATTGGCGTGGATGGGTGGATCGTCAATCCGGAATATACGCTTTCGCGCACGCACGCCGCACCCCTCCCGGGTACGCCCGACAGCGTCGCCTGGTTCGAGCGCTGGGCGGTGCGGACGAGCTATCCACTTATTCGTGAGCGCCTGGGAGCCGTGGTGCTGCAGGGATCATTTGAAGCGATCCGGCAGTACACGGACCTGGTTGATTTTCCCACCCAGCTAAACAGTGATCGGTACACCGTGCTGCGCGGGGGCGCCGATTTTGGCTTCCCATTGCCATGGATCGGGGGGCCGAGTGTCCGCAGTTCGATTCTCTTTTCGCGCGGTCTCGGCGGTCGCGACCTGGCGGATGCAACCGCGACCGGAATTCCGCTCACACGTCTTGGTGCTGGCCCGGTATTTAGCAAATTAAACGGCGATATCCGTCTGTTCCAGCCTTTGCCCGAGGCCTTTCAACTCGTGTTGATCGGGCGAGGCCAGACCTCATTCAACAACCCCGTGCTTCGTTCCGAGCAATTCGCGCTCGATGCACTCGATGGCGTGTCATCGTTCCCAACCGGCACTTTTACGGTTGATGAAGGTATCACCGGACGCGTCGAGTTAATGCGCCCGTTCGAATGGCGCACCCAGGACTTTGCGACCACGCTGGTGCCTTACCTGTTCGGTTCAACCGGCAACGGATTCTTACGCATGCCGACGGCGGTCGAACCGTTTTCATTTCATGCCAGTTCGATCGGTTTCGGGCTGCGGACGAGCCTCGATCAGTTGACAAGTTTGACCGGATTTTCGGCCGGGGTCGAATTCGGCAAGCAATATTCTGACTTTCCTGGATTGCCGGTTGGCTATCGCACGACTGCGATCTTGCTGCTGAGATTCTAACGGCGGCTACAGAAAATTATTGCAAACCGTTCAAGGGGACAGACCACAGAGAAATTCAAAATTCCAAATATGTGAATCCAACATCGCGCAAAATAAGGGAGGCGTCCCGTGTCGCGATATGGGTACTGGTTACGGAAGTCGACGGCGTATGTCAGCTCGCTGTCGTTGATATTGGCCCCGTTCGGGGGGCAGGTTGCCAAGGCTCAGAACGTGCTGCCGCAAGGCGGCTCGGTTGTTGCGGGCTCGGCAACCATTGCGCAGCCGTCAACCAGCGCGTTGAGCATCAATCAAACGTCGCAGCGTGCGATCATCAATTGGAATTCTTTTTCGGTAGGACAACCCAATAGCGTCACGTTTTTCCAACCGAACGCGTCGGCTGCCGCGCTCAATCGCGTCACCGGCGCAACGCCGTCGACCATTGCCGGTCAGCTCAACGCTAACGGTCAAGTATTTCTGGTCAACCCGAACGGCATCGCCATTACGCCCTCCGGTGCCGTGAATGTCGGCGGCGGTTTCGTTGCATCCACGCTTGATATCGCCAATGGCGACTTCATGGCGGGCAAGCTCAATTTCTTCGGCAATGGCGCGTCCGCCGGCGTGAGCAATCAAGGTTTGATCCAGACGGCGCCTGGCGGATTCGTCGGGTTATTGGGCGGCACCGTTTCGAATACCGGTAAGATTCTCGTTCCGCTCGGCCGGGTGGGGCTCGGCTCGGGCGAGCAGGCGACGCTCGATCTCTATGGCGACGGCTTCATGCAGGTCGCCGTGCCAACCGGTGCGACCACGGCCAACGGTCGGTCGCTGCTCGAGGTGGCGGGAACGATCAACGCGGCCGGCGGCAAGATTGAGCTTTCCGCCGCAACGGTGGCGCAAGCCATCCGCAATGCAGTCAACGTGTCGGGGTCGCTGTCTGCGCGCTCGCTCGTCGGCCGCGACGGCTCGATCATGCTCGGTGGCGGGCCGGGCGGCGACGTTGAAGTGACCGGTAGCCTGAATACCTCCGGCCGGACCGGCGCGGGATCGATCCTGATCACCGGTGCCGATGTCGCGCTATCGAATGCCAAGTTAACCACTCGCAGTCTGCAAGGCCTGGGGGGGTCGATCATCGTGACGGCCGCGAACAGCATTGCACTGGGCGGTGCATCGCTCGATACCTCGGGCGGCGCGGGTGGCGGCGCGGTGCGCATCGGCGGCGATTTCCACGGGCTCGGTACGCTCGGATGGGCGGCGACGACCGTGGTTGATGACGCCACGACCATAAAGGCCGACGCGATTATGAGCGGCCCCGGCGGCACCGTGGTGCTGTGGTCCGGCAATCTGACCACGTTCGGCGGATTGATCTCGGCACAAGGCGGCGCGCAGGGTGGTGACGGTGGTTCTGTCGAGGTTTCATCGAAGGGCGTGCTCGACTATCGCGGTGTGACCGATCTCTCGGCGGTCAAAGGCATCACCGGTACGCTGCTGCTCGATCCGTTCAACCTGACTATCGGCAATGCCAACAGCGGGACGACGCCGAACCCGTGCGCACCGCCGACCTGCACGTCGAGCGCCAATGGCGCGACGATCAGCGCCACGACGCTGGGCAACGCGCTCAATACGGCTAGCGTGGAAATTCTCACCGGCGGCGTAAGCGGGCAGCCCGGCAATATCACCGTATCGACTGCACTCACCAATTGGACCAGTTCGAACACGCTCAGACTTACTGCCTCTGGCGCCATCGCCGTCAACGCGGCAATCACCAACTTGTCGGGCACGCTTGTTTTATCGAGTCCCGGAGCCATCACCCAGACAGCAGCCATCAAAGTCTCGAACTTGCTCCTGCTCGGAACCGGCGGCACCTACACTCTCAACAATTCCAGCAATACGATCGGCACGCTCGCCGGCAATACCGGATCGGTCAGCTTCACTTCTGGGGTTGGCACGCTTGGAATCGGATCGGTGACTGATGGCACGTCGTCGGCGACCACCAACGGTCTAACGACGACTGGCGCGGTGACGCTGTCCGCCAACGCCATGAGTATCACGCAGCCGATCAGTGCTGCGGGCCAGATTGTGACGCTCGCGCCGGCGACGGCGGCCACCAACATGAGTCTGGTCTCGACGGCTGCAAATCAAAACCTTCTCAACTTTACGACCGCTTCCGGTTTTACAAATTCCTTGGCCAACATCACTGCTGATACGCTGGTGCTTGGCAGCACGACCATGACCGGCACCATTACAATCAATGGTGCGGTGGCGATACCCAGCAGCATCGGGAATTTGCAGCTGATATCCAATGCAACGTCTCCGGGGATTACGCTGTCTTCCGGCAGCAGCCTCAGCATTGCTAGTGGTGGCAACATCACGTTCGAGGCGCAGGGCGTGAATATTCAAAATCCGGGCTCAAGCGCCGTGATCTCCACAGGCACCGGGACCGGCACGGTCATCATCGAACCAGTGGGGACTGCAATTACCGCGATGAGCTTGGCCACCGCCGGCGCCAGTGGCATGACCTTTGGTCCATCCGGTTTCACCAATGGTCTGGCCAGCATATCGACCGGCACGTTCGTTCTCGGCAGCATGACCGCGACCGGCACGATCACGGTCAGCAACGCGCTGACGGTGCCGCCCTCGATCACCAATCTGCAGCTGATCACCAACAACGGCACCAATGGAGCCATCACCGTCAGCAGTAATCTCACCAACACCAACGGCAACATTACGCTGGAAACTGGAGCGGTCAGTCTCGCCACTGGCGCCGCCATTTCGACTGGCAGCCATAGCGGTATGGTGATTATCGAGCCGGTCGGGACGGACGCCACAGGGATGAGCCTGGTGACGACCACCAATCCAACCGGTCTGAACTTCACGACCTCGACAGGCACCAGCACCAATAAGTTGGCCAATATCACCACCGGCACATTTGTGCTCGGCAGCACGGCCACGACCGGCCCCACCACGGTCACCAGTGCGGTGGCGATTCCCAGCAGCATCGACAATCTGCAGCTGATTACAAACAATGGTTCTCCCGGCATCACGATTGCCAGCGGCAACAGCCTCACCAACAGCAACGGAAATATTCTGCTCGAGACTCAGGGCGTCAGTATCGGAACTACCGGTAGCATTTCCACGGGCAGTAACACGAAGGGCACCATAACGATCGAGCCGGTCGGGACAGCAGCCACGGCGTTTGTCCTGAGAAGCACCGCTGGCGCCAACGGCATGACATTCGGCGTGGCTGCTGGGCCGAACAGTCTCGGCTCGATTACGACCGGCACGCTTGTGCTCGGCAGCACCCAGGCAACCGGGACCATAACTGTCAACACAGGTGCGGTGGCGTTACCCAATTCGATAGGCAACCTGCAGCTGATAACCAACGCCACCTCGCCCGGTATTACGGTCACTACGGCGCTTTCGAACACGCACGGTAATCTGCTTCTGGAGGCGAACGGCGTCAGCATCGCCAACGCCGCCAATCAGCTTTCCACCGGCAGCGGCACCGGCACGATAACCATTGAGCCGGTTGGTACGGCCAGTACGGCCATCAACCTTGTGACGACTGCGGCGAATCAAACTGCGCTGAATTTCACGACGGCGGGCGGCGCCTTCACGAACAAGCTGGCCAGTATCACCACCGGCACGCTGGTGCTCGGCAGCACCCAGGCGATCGGCGCGATCAGCACGAGCACCGGCACCGTGACGGTGCCGGCGAGCGTCACGAGTTTAAGCCTGATCACGGCCGGCTCTGTGACCGTCGCCAGTGGCGCGGCATTGTCGGATACCAACGCCAACGGCACGATCACGCTGGAAGGCTCGACCATCGCGTTGAGCGCAAACGTCTCGGCCAATACCAGCACCGGCACCGTGATTTTGATGCCGACCAGCTCCATCTCGCAAAGCGCGGGCACCGGGATCAGCGCCGCAAATCTGGAGTTAATTGGTACGGGCCTGAGCTTCCCGCTCAACGGCACCAACAGCGTCGGAACGCTCGCGGCGAATACCGGCTCGGTGAGCTTGAGCAATGGCGCCACCGCGCTCTCGATCGGTTCGGTCGGCGCGACCGACGGCGTGACCACCGGGACGCTGACGCTGACCGACACCGGCGCCGTGACGCAGACGAAAGGGATCACGGCGACGAACTTGGCGCTGTTGGGCTCCGGCGGCAACTATACGCTGACCTTGTCCGGCGGCGGCGGGCCTAATTCGTCCAATACGATCGCAACTCTAGCGGCGAATACCGGTTCCGGCACCGGCTCGGTGAACCTGACCGACAGCAGCGCTCTCTCAATCGGGACGGTCGGCTCAACCAACGGCGTCACCACGGGCACGCTGACCCTGACCGACACCAACACGGTGACGCAGACCCAACCGATCACGGCCACCAGCATGGCGCTCGTGGGCGGAGGGGGCAACAGTTTCACGCTCAACAGCACGAATAGTGTCGGGACTTTGGCAGCGACGACGGGTTCGGGCACCGGCTCTGTGACCCTGAACAATGGCGCCACCACGCTCTCGATCGGGCAGGTCGGCACGACCACTGGGGTGACTACGGGCACACTGACGCTGACTGATACCGGCAACGTGACGCAGGCGCAGCCGATCACAGCGACGAACGTGCTCCTCTTGGGTACGGGTGGCAGCTACACGCTGAACAGTTCGAGCAACGCGGTGACCGGTATTGGTCCTGGCGCGCCAGGAACGCTGGCGGCGAACACGGCCTCCGGCACTGGCGCTGTGAGCTTCAACAATGGCGGTAATGCGCTCTCGATCGGCTCAGTCGGGTCGACAAACGGCGTGACCACGGGGACGCTGACGCTGACCGACGCTCACACAGTGACGCAGACCCAGCCGATCACGGCGACGAATTTGGCGCTTTTGGGCTCGGGCGGGACCTATACGCTGACCAGTACGAGTAACACCGTCGGAACGCTGGCGGTGAACACGGGTTCGGGCACCGGCTCGGTAAACTTCAACGATGGCGGCAATACACTTTCGATCGGACAGGTCGGTACGACCGTCGGTGTGACGACCGGGACGCTGACCCTGACCGACACTGGCATCGTGGGACAGACGCAGCCGATCGCGGCGACGAACGTCGCGCTCCTGGGTTCGGGCGCCAGCTACACATTGAACAGTACCAATAACATCGGAACGCTGGCGGCGAATACCAGCTCGATTGCTGGAACTGACTCGGTGAGCGTAAACAATGGCGGCAATTCGCTTTCGATTGGGACGGTCGGTTCGACTGATGGCGTGACGACCACGACGTTCACGCTGAACGATACCGGCACCGTGACGCAGACCAAAGGCATTGTGGCGTCGAACCTGCTGCTGTTGGGCACCGGCGGCACTTTTACGCTGAACCTGTCGGGCGGCGGCGGGGGCGGGGGTTCCAATGCGACCAACGTCATCCAAACGCTTGCCGCCGATACCGGCACCGGCACCGGCGCGGTGAACCTGACCAACACAAACGTTTCCCTTACCATCGGGCAGGTCGGCTCGACCCTTGGCGTCAAGACCGGAACGCTGATACTCACCAGCATCGGCGCGACGCAGACGCAACCGATCACAGCGTCGAACGTGGTGCTCTTGGACTTCGGCGGCAGCAGTTCGTACTCATTCATCAATCCAAACAATCTGATCGGTACACTGTCGGCCAATACCGGCTCGGTGAGTCTGACCAATAATCAATCGCTCACGATCGGTACCGTCGGCGGTACCGCCGGAGTGACCACGTCGCAAGCGACATCCGTCGTTGTCACCGGCGATCTTGCGATCGCTTCCGGGCTGAATGACTTCGTCAAGAGCACCCAGACGTCGGGTAATTCTGTCGTGCTTGCGGCGACCGGCAACTTCATCAACAACCAGGGCAGTAACGCGATTCAGGTTGTTGCGGGCACCGCGCGCTGGCTGGTCTATTCGAGTGCGCCGGCCGGCGACACATTCGGCAATCTCGACAGCGGCAATACGGCGATCTGGGGCAACACCTATGCCACGCTCCCGCCAGCATCCGTTACGCAGACCGGCAATCGCTACATATTTGCGCAAGCGCCGACCCTGACATTCACCTCGCTCGACCGCAGCAAGACCTACGGCGACACATTCACCTTCGGCAATGTGGTCAACACCGACTACAGTGTGACCGGCTTCATCGGTGTTGCAAACGCCTTCCTCGCGGATACCGCTGCGACGGCCTATTCCGGTGCGCCGAATCTCACGTCTGCCGGCGCCGCTGCCACCGCAACGGTCGCCGGCGGTCCCTATCCGATCACGATCACGCAAGGCTCGCTCACCTCTAGCAGCGGATATGGATTTGGCTTTTCGAGCACCGGCACGCTGACGGTGAACCGTGCGGCGCTGACGATCACGGCCAACAGCGCGTCGAAGACCTATGGCGACGTGGTGACGTTTACCGGCAGCGAGTTCACCACCGGGGCGGGGCAGCTGAAGAACGGCGAGACGGTCGGGTCGGTGACGCTGACCAGCGCCGGTGCGGCGGCGACGGCCTCTGTGGCGGGCAGCCCGTATGCGATCACCCCGAGCGCGGCGAGCGGCGGGACGTTTGACGCCAACAACTACAGCATTGGCTATGTGGCCGGCACGCTGACGGTGAACCGTGCGGCGCTGACGATCACGGCCAACAGCGCGTCGAAGACCTATGGCGACGTGGTGACGTTTACCGGCAGCGAGTTCACCACCGGGGCGGGGCAGCTGAAGAACGGCGAGACGGTCGGGTCGGTGACGCTGACCAGCGCCGGTGCGGCGGCGACGGCCTCTGTGGCGGGCAGCCCGTATGCGATCACCCCGAGCGCGGCGAGCGGCGGGACGTTTGACGCCAACAACTACAGCATTGGCTATGTGGCCGGCACGCTGACGGTGAACCGTGCGGCGCTGACGATCACGGCCAACAGCGCGTCGAAGACCTATGGCGACGTGGTGACGTTTACCGGCAGCGAGTTCACCACCGGGGCGGGGCAGCTGAAGAACGGCGAGACGGTCGGGTCGGTGACGCTGACCAGCGCCGGTGCGGCGGCGACGGCCTCTGTGGCGGGCAGCCCGTATGCGATCACCCCGAGCGCGGCGAGCGGCGGGACGTTTGACGCCAACAACTACAGCATTGGCTATGTGGCCGGCGCGCTGACGGTGAATTCCCGCCCCATCATCGTGACGGCGGACCCGAAGTCCAAGGCCTATGACAATGTGCCAGCGACTGATCCGGCTCTGACATACACCGTCGGCGGAATGGGGTTGGTGAATGGCGACGTTTTAAACGGAGCGTTGACTCGCGTGTCCGGTCAAAACGTCGGGGTTTATGCGATCACGCAGGGCACCGTCACAAACGGCAACAACCCGAATTACACCATCACCTACGTCGGCGCGAACTTCACGATTACCCAATTTGGCCTCACCTATAGCGTGGCAAACGTGACGGTCCCGTTCGGCACGCTCCCGGTTCCGGGTGCCGCGACGCTCGTCGGCGTTCAGCCGGGGGACACAGTGACGGCCGTTGTCGGAGTCTTCAACAGCAGCAATACGCTCATAACGCTCTCAACCAGCACGCCGGCCGGCAGCTATTCTGAACAGGTCGTTGCGCTGGCTGGTCCGCAGGCGGGCAATTACAGCATCGCCAGTATCGGAAACACCAACGGCATCCTGACAATTCAGAATGTGGCCAATACCGACGCCTCTGTCGTCGCCAATGCTCTGGGGGCAAAGCAATCGTCCAACACCGTCGTCAGCAATCAAAATTGCTCTGCCGGCGGCATCGCGGATCAGTTCAAGCAAAAAGGATCAGCTGTCATTTTCAGTGGGTATGGAATGGACTGCGCAGGTCCATAGTTCAGGAGGCGGGTTCAAGTCAGCGCGCTCTTTGAAAGTCTGTGTTCGATGCGATCGAGCAACTGGGGCGTGAACATTCGTCGTGGATCTGGAACTTACAGTCTGGGGGAACAAGTGAAGAAATCAATCAGTTCAATAACAACGATTTTGAGCGTTGCCGTCTTAGCTTTGGGCACGTCACTCTTATTGGCTTTGCCGAATGTACTGCACGCGCAACCAAAACCGCCCGAACAAAAAACCGTTGACGCCGAACCGCAAAGCACGTCCGCCACCTTCGGCGACTGGGTGATGCGCTGTAATCGGGTCCAGGTTGGCGACCAGCCGCAGCGCGTCTGTGAAGTTGCGCAAACGATCATCATCCAAGGGCAACAAGCTCCGGTCGCCGAATTGGCGATTGGCCGGATCAAGAAAACTGATCCGCTTAACGTGACCGTCGTTTTGCCGGTGAATGTCACATTCCCGAGCGCGCCGCTGGTGCATCTGGATGGGCAGCCATCACTTGAATTGACATGGAAACGCTGCCTGCCGAGTGGATGCTTTGCGGATGCGAGTGCGAAAGATGACGTTCTCCGCGCCTGGCGCGCTGCGAAAGCCAACGGACGGATCGAGACGAAAGATGCGTTTGGCCGCAACGTTGTTGTGACGATTTCATTTCGCGGCGTTGCGCAAGCCCTCGATGCACTGAACAAAGAACCGTGACAAAAACCTTCCGAGGAACACGAACAGATCAAGACTGAAAACAACCTGAATTAGTGAAGACTAACCTTACCAGCGGTAACAGTGTCCCCCGTGCGTTGGAGTATGCGGTGCAGAAACACGCAAATTGAAATGCGGCGTACTTGATTCAAATCAATGCGTAAATTTTAAGCACTCAAGAAACTGCGGTCGAAGAAACGGCCGAAACAAAGAATGCGGAGGCGGCCTATGTCGCGATATGGGCATTTGTTTCGGAAGTCGATAGCGTATGTCAGCTCGCTGTCGTTGATCGTGGCGCCCTTCGGGGGGACGGTCGCTCATGCGCAGAATGTGTTGCCGCAGGGCGGTTCAGTGGTGGGCGGCGCGGCGACCATTTCGCAACCGTCAACCAGCGTTTTGCGGATCGATCAATCATCGTCGCGCGCGATCATCAATTGGAATTCTTTCTCGGTCGGACAGCCGAACAGCGTTAATTTCTACCAACCCAATTCATCGGCGGCGGCGCTTAACCGCGTCACCGGTTCGACGCCGTCTTCCATCGCTGGCCAGATTAACGCCAACGGGCAAGTGTTTCTGGTCAACCCGAACGGCATCGCCATCACGCCGTCGGGCAACATCAATGTTGGAGGCGGTTTTGTTGGCTCGACGTTGGATATCACCAACAAAGATTTCATGGCGGGCAAGCTGAATTTCTACGGCAATGGTGCGTCGGCCGGCGTGAGCAATCAGGGTACGATCAAGACCGCACCCGGCGGTTTCGTTGGGTTGCTCGGCGGCACGGTCTCCAACCAGGGCACGATTTTGGTGCCGCTCGGCCGGGTCGGGATCGGCTCCGGCGAACAGGTGACGCTCGATCTTTATGGCGACGGCTTCATGCAGGTCGCGGTACCGACGGGCACCACCACATCCAACGGCCGTTCGCTGCTCGAAGTTTCAGGTTCCATCAGAGCAGCAGGCGGTAAAATCGAAATCTCGGCCGCAACCGTGGCGCAAGCGATCCGCGATGCCGTCAATATTTCGGGCGCGCTGTCGGCACGGTCTATCGTGGGTCGCGACGGCTCTATCATGCTCGGCGGTGGGCCGGGTGGTAACGTTGCCATCACCGGCAGTCTGGACACTTCTGGCCGCGCCGGCGCCGGAACCACCGTGATAACTGGCTCCAACGTTCAGCTATCGAATGCAAAAATCAGCGCGCAAAGCCTGCAAGGTCTCGGCGGTTCGGTCATTATCACGGCGGCGAATAATATTACGGTCAACAGTTCGACGCTCGACGCTTCCGGTGGCACCGGCGGTGGTGCGATCCGCATCGGCGGCGATATCCACGGCGCCGGCACCATCGGCACGGCGGCGACCACCACCGTAGACGAAGCAACCATCATCAAGAGCGACGCCGTCCTCAACGGGCCTGGCGGCACGGTCGTATTGTGGTCGGGGCAGTTGACCTCGTTTGGCGGGCTGATCTCGGCAAAAGGCGGCACGCAATCGGGCAATGGCGGCACCGTCGAAGTCTCTTCAAAGGGCAAGCTCGACTATCGTGGCGTGACGAATCTGTCGGCGGTGAAAGGCACAACCGGCACGCTGCTGCTCGACCCGGACGACTATGTCATTGACGCGCCGGCAGCGAGTGCGCTCGTCACCAATTTGGCGAGCGCCAACGTCACCATCCAGACCTCGGCCGCCGGAAGCGGCGGGCTCGGCGACATCACGGTCAACGCGCCGGTCAACTGGACCAGCGCCAACAGCCTCACCCTCAGTGCCTATCGCAACATCGCGGTCAACGCCGACCTCGCCAACACCGGCGGCGCGTCGGTGACCTTGCGCGCCGACAATGCGGCCACCGGCATCGGCACCGTACTGTTTGGCGGCGGCGTCGTTTCCACAGCAGGTACCGTATCAATCTTCTATAATCCAACCGGCAATAACAACACGACCGTCAATGCTTTCAGTTACACCACGCCGGCGAACTACGCGGGCAATGTTGCGGGCGGCGCGACGCTTAATGCCTACATGCTGGTCAACACGGTCTATGACCTGCAGAACATCCAGAACAATCTCAGTGGAACTTATGCGCTCGGCGGCAACATCGATGCGAGTGTTACGGCTGGCTGGAACGGCGGCGCCGGCTTCGTGCCGATCGGCAATGCCACTGGGTTCCCGACGCCCATCGGGACGGGGTTCGCCGGAGTATTCGATGGTCAGAACCGCGCGGTCAGCAATCTCGTCATCAATCGTCCCGTTGCGAATGGGGTCGGCGATTACACTGGCTTGTTCGGTTATGTGGCTGGCGGCACGATCAAGAATGTCGGACTGATCGACGCCAACGTCACAGGTGGTGAAGAATTCGTCGGTGGACTGGTCGGCTATGCCGGCCTCGGTAGTTTCATCCAGAATAGCTATGTTGCCGGTACCGTCGTTGGGACAATCAGCGCAAATCCGGTCTATGGCTACGACAATGTGGGTTACGTCGGCGGTATCGCTGGCCTGAACAAAGGAACCGTCACACAGTCTTATTCAGAAGCTGCGGTCACCGGCTACAATATCGTCGGCGGTCTGATCGGCTCAAACCACGGCACTGTGTTGTTTTCCTATGCCACAGGCGCGGTCACAAGCACTCTTGATCGCAATCTCGGTGACACTGGCGTCGGCGGCTTGCTCGGATACAACTGGATTGGCCCCGGCCCCACGTTCTTCGGCGTCGTGACGCAATCCTATTCAACGGGCCCCGTGACCTATGCTGGATTCGGCAACATTGGCGCGCTGGTTGGCTACAACAACCAGGGCACGATCTCGCAATCGTACTGGGATGCGACAGTCAACAACGCGATCGGCGGGCTTGGCGGAAACAATGGCGGCTCGTTCAGCGCGGTCGGCCTCGCCACCAGTGATTTCTACTCGGTATCGAATTTCACCGGGTCCGGCTGGAATTTCGGCACCGCGCCGATCGGCAGCGCGAACACTTGCAGCGGCGTGTGCTGGGTGATCGTCGACACCAATGGAAGCTTGAATAACTCGACCGCTGCCGGCGCCACCCGGCCGTTCCTGCTCAGCGAATATTCCACCACCGTCAGCAACCCCCATCAACTCCAACTGATGGCGCTCGATCTCGGTGCGAGCTACGCACTCGGCCGCAACATCGATCTCGGTCCCGCGCTTACTTCGGCGAGCGGCATGTGGAGTTCCGCCGGCTTCGTGCCAATCGGCAACGCGACCGGCTATTTGCCGCCGAACGGTACACCCTTCGCCGGCGCTTTCGACGGCCAGAACTTCACGATCAGCAATCTCATGATCAATCTGCCGTCGAAGGAAAACGTCGGGTTGTTCGGCTATGTCAGTAATACCGGCTTGATTCAGAACGTCAGCCTCAACGGAGCCGGCGGCAGCGTCACTGGTCTGTACGATGTCGGTGCACTCGTCGGCTACAGTTCCGGCACAATTCAGAATGCAAATTCGTCGATCCCGGTCTACGTCCCCGCCGGCATGTATCACTTGGGCGGCCTCGTGGGAGTGAGCACGGGAACGATTTCAAATTCCTCTACCAGTGGTTCAGTAACCGGCGTCGGCGGCTCTTCCTCAGTCGACGTTCTCGGTGGTCTCGCAGGGTGGAACAACGGCGGCTCGATCATCGGCTCGTCGTCCTCCAGCACGGTGACCGGCCGCAATTATATCGGCGGGTTGGTCGGCTACAACGGATCCCACCTTGCGTTATCGCCGCCTGACTCCGTCATCTCATTGAGCTACGCCACTGGCGCGGTCACCGGCAGCAGCTATGTCGGCGGCCTCGTCGGATACAACGGCGACACCACCGCGGCCACTGGCGCAGGTATCGGCATCGGCAGCGTGATGCAATCTTATGCCACCGGCACCGTGATCGGCGCCTTCGAAGTCGGCGGTCTGGTTGGACAAAACAATCTGAACACCGGGCTGGTGACGACATCATACGCGGGGACCGCGATCAGTCCGACGTCAGTGAGCGGCGGGTACCAGGTCGGTGGTCTCGTCGGTTTGAACCAAGGCAGCGTCACGGATTCCTATGCCATCGGCACGGTCACCAGCACCGGTTCGGGCGACGCTCGCGTGGGCGGGCTCGTCGGCGAAAACATGGGTTCAATCACTGGGACCAGCTTCGGGGCGAGCTACGCTTCCGTCACCGTCGTCGGCGGCGCATCCAACACCATCGGCGGCCTGATCGGTTACAACCATTTCGGCTCGGTTGCCAACGCGTACGCCAGTGGCGACGTCAGCGGTGCCTACTACGTCGGCGGTTTGATCGGAGTGAATGACGTCAACGGCAACATCAGCGGAATGTCTGCCAGCGGCACGGTAACGGCCACGGGCGACTATGTCGGCGGCTTGATCGGATGGAACACATCCAATGTGACGAATTCGTCTGCGACCGGTCTCTCTGTCAGCGGTAACTATTATGTCGGCGGGTTGATCGGCTACAACCGGGCGAGCAGCGTAACACTGTCGTCTGCCAGTAGTGCTGTCACGGGCGCCTGGTATGTCGGCGGGCTGATCGGGTGGAACGATGCCGGCAGTGTGACGCAATCGTCTGCGACCGGAGCGACCATCGGCAGTGTCGTTGTTGGTGGGCTCGTCGGATGGAACCAGGGCAGTATCAACCAGTCTTCGTACAACGGAACGGTGACAAGCACGGCGGGCACCTCCGTCGTCGGCGGGCTCGTCGGATGGAACGATTCCGGCACAATCGCGGGCACCGTGTCGAATTCACACTTCATCGGCACCGTGATCGGCAACGACTACACGGGCGGGCTTGTCGGTTACAATGGCTCGCATGGCGGACTGCAGACTTCCATAACGTTTAGTGATGCCAGCGGCACGGTCAGCGGCAAGCAATACGTCGGCGGTCTCGTCGGATGGAATGAAGTTAATACCGGCACCATTACGAGTTCGAGCAGCAGCGCCACGGTCGGCGGCACAAACTATGTCGGCGGGCTCGTCGGGTACGTCCGTTCTGGTGGGTCAATTTCCACATCCTCTGCCAGCGGCGACGTGACCGGCATATCGTTTGTCGGCGGCCTGATTGGTTACAACGAAGGCGGCTATGACATTTCCGCGATGTCGGCCAGCGGCAAAGTGACGGCCACGGGCGATTATGTCGGCGGGTTGATCGGCTGGAATGCGTCCACGGTGACGAATTCGTTCGCCACCGCATCGTCGGTGAGCGGCGTCGGATATGTTGGTGGGCTGATCGGATATAATGCGGTGGCGATAACGAGTTCGTATGCCGTGGCAGCCGTGAGTGGAAATCAATATGTGGGCGGCCTCATCGGCTACAATTCCAACGCAATCGTGACCGGCTCCCATGCAATCGGCGCCGTCAGTGGCAATCGCGACGTTGCCGGTCTTATTGGCTTGAACTCCGCGACAGGCAGCGTAACCGATTCCTGGGCCAGCGGAACGGTCACCGGGACCGGTTCGAGCGGCTATCACGTAGCCGGGCTGGTCGGTGAAAACGCCGGCTCGATCAGTGGCACCACGCTGGGCACGACCTACGCCACGGGTAATGTGGTCGGCAATTTGGCACAGGCCGTAGGCGGGCTTGTCGGCTTCAACCACGGCAGCGTGACGAACGTCTACGCCACCGGCACCGTTACCAGCACTGTCACCGGCGACGCGTTTGTTGGCGGGCTGATTGGCTATAACGGCTACGACGCAGTGGCGAACGTGAGCAACGTGTATGCTACTGGCGCAGTAACAGCAGCCGGCAATTATGTCGGCGGCTTGATAGGCGTAAGCAATTTCGCCAGCACAATTAACGGTGCGTATGCCACCGGGAACGTCACTGGTGCGGCAAACGTCGGCGGTCTGATCGGCTGGTCGAATGACACCGTGTCGAACGTCTATGCGACCGGCACTGTCAATGGCGTGCAATATGTCGGTGGCCTGATGGGGCAGGCCCTCGGCGGCGTGTCGAACGGCTACGCCACCAACAGTGTGACCGCCACAGCGAATTTTGTCGGCGGCCTGATTGGCGCGCTCGGCAGCGACAGCATCATCGCCAGCCTGAGCAACGCGCATGCGACCGGAAATGTTGTCGGCAGTGATCGCACTGGAGGCCTGATCGGCGTCATATTCCCGAACAGCACGGTGACGCAGGCCTACGCGACCGGCAACGTCACCAGCAATTCGTTTTGGGTTGGCGGCCTCGCCGGCGTCAACGATGGCACGCTCTCGCTGTCTTACGCGACCGGCAACGTTACGGGAACGGATGCGGTCGGCGGCCTCGTCGGCTACAACTGGTCTGCCGGAACACCGGTTGCCATCGTTACGCAGTCCTACGCTACCGGCAGCGTGAATGGCACGAACTACACTGGCGGTCTGGTTGGACAGAACATTAACTCCACTGTCACGCGGTCCTACGCCACCGGCAACGTCACTGGCACCAATCCGGGCGGCGCGCAGTCCACCGGCGGTCTGGTTGGCGACAACCAGAGCAGTACGGTGAGCCTGTCTTACGCGACCGGCAACGTCAGTGGCGAACGCGACACCGGCGGGCTCGTCGGTCGCAACTACAATTCTGGGGCTCTCGTGACGCAGTCCTACGCCACGGGCGCGGTCAGTTCGTCGACTTATTACAACCCTGGTGGTTTGGTCGGATACAATGAGTTCTCCGGCACGATTCAATATTCCTACGCTTTAGGGCCCGTGACGCTGCTGAATGGCGCCCAATGGGGTGGAGGCCTCGTCGGTTGGAACAACGGCAAGATCACCCAGGCTTATGCGAGTGGCTTAGTAACAGGGTCGGCTGCGCAATCGGTCGGCGGCCTCCTCGGCAACAATGGCAGCGGCACCGTCATCCAATCGTACTGGGATACGACGACCACAGGTCAAGCCCTGGCAGCGGGCACTGGCCCGTCGACAACCGGCCAACCGGCCGACGCGCATCCGCTGCAGAGCAGCAACCCGGCCGGTGTGGATTATGCCTACAAGACCGCGGCCTATGTCGGCTGGCAGTTCGACACGAGCCCGATCGGGCCGACCAACAATTGCAGCGGCCCATGCTGGGTGATCGTGGATTCCAACGGCACGTTCAACAACGCCGCGGGCGCCGCGGGCGCGACGCGGCCGTTCCTGCTCAGCGAATATTCCACCACCATCAGTAATGCCCATCAGCTTCAGCTGATGGCGCTTGCGCCGGCGGCAAGCTACACGCTCGCCAACAATATCGATCTCGGCCCGGCGCTCACGCCGGTGGCCGGCGTATACCCCGGCATGTGGGGCCCGAACAGCTTCGTGGCGATCGACACTGGGGCGCCGTTCAGCGGCAGCTTTGATCGTCAGGGTCACACCATTGCGCTGGTCTATTCCGTCGCAAACAGCTTCAGCACTTATGGCACGCTGGCGACGCCGCCAGTCACACTTTCCAAAGTGTTCAACAGCGAAGGCGTCACCGGCACGCTGACGGCCTATGACGTCCTGTTTCCCTTGGTTCCCGTGACGCTGGCGGCAAATACGAACACCGGCAATTACACCGTGAAAGTGATGGGGATCGCTCCCGCCTATGCCAGCAAATACACGGTCTCCAGCATCGGCAATACCGACGGCACACTGACCATAAATCCGTTGCCGGTTGTCCTCGCCGGCAGCCGAACTTACGACGGCACAGCAACGGCCGACTTCAGCATCCTGACTGTGGCTAACATCGTTCCCGGCGACACGGTGTATGTAAGCAGCGGCAGCGCGCCGCTGAGTGGTAAGAATGTTCCTAGCCAAAGCATCACGGACCCATCCGGCCTGACGCTCGGCAACAACCCGTCCAATAACTACACCCTGACCGGTGCCTCCGGCTCAGTCACGATCAACCCACTGGCGCTGACCGCAACGATCGGCGCGGTCACCACGACCTACGGCACACCCGCGCCAACCGGGGTGGTGACGCTCACCACTCCCATCCCCGGCGATATCGTGAGCGCCGCGACGGCGACCATCGTCAGCCCGGCGTTCAGCACGAGCGTGAACCTGAAAGCTGGAAGCTACGCGCAGACCGTCAGCGGCGCGCTGAGCGGGGCCGATAGCACCAACTACACCTTCGGCGGCTTCACCACGGCGACCAACAACTACGTGGTCAACCCACTGGCGCTGACCGCAACGATCGGCGCGGTCACCACGACCTACGGCACACCCGCGCCAACCGGGGTGGTGACGCTCACCACTCCCATCCCCGGCGATATCGTGAGCGCCGCGACGGCGAC
>Ga0335079_10001281_pt1 | contig 28775 bp, 27 predicted proteins | sample Lox_Sample_33_FD_206719 | JGI IMG/M metagenome (GOLD analysis project Ga0335079, IMG submission 206719) | Soil microbial communities from Loxahatchee National Wildlife Refuge, Florida, United States - Lox_Sample_3.3 | ecosystem: Environmental > Terrestrial > Soil > Wetlands | place: USA...
GCACCGGGCCAGCCCCGGCTAACGCTGCATGTATCTGCGAGTTCGAACCGGAGTTTGCATGTCACACCGCCGGATGATTGCTATCACATACACGTGGTTGGAGTAGGGCTAAGCTATGGGGCACCTTGGCGCCGGTGCTTATCCGGGCGCGCCTGGCTGGCCTATCATCTCTGGACCTATGCCGATCTTGCATCAACGGAGAACCTATCAGCAGGCAGCTAAGCGGGATCTCGGCGTCCCCGGGGAACTCGAATGTCAGATCATCACCGATTTCGAAAAGCTGGAAGAGCTGGCAGGAGTATGGGATGAGTTATGGCGTTCCGATCCGCGGGCGGAGGTTTTCCAGAACTTTACCTGGGCACGAGTCTGGTGGCAATGCTTCGGCGAGCAGTGCAAGCTGTGCGCGCTGGTGGTCTATGAAGTGGGGCAGGTAGTCCTTATTTTGCCCTTGGTAGAGCGCGCGGGCGTACTGCAATTTCTTGGTTTCCCGCAAGGCGATTATTTTGACTTGTTGTGCCGTCATTCGCGCCCATCGCAGCTACTGGAGATGGCGCTTCGATTTCTGTTGCGCCTCGCTCCTGGATGGAAAGAATGCCTGCTTGGGCCCTTACGGCCGGACAGCGAAATGGTCAATGCGGCGGGTCGACTCCCGGATGACCTGCGGGATCTGATACGGCTGCACACCCACAAGAGTTGTCCCACCATCCTTTTCGGCGAGAACCGAAGCGAAGTAATTAAGCAACTGCTTAACGGCAAGCACGCGCGACGCCGCTTGCAGAACCTGGCAAAGGCCGGCGTGGTTAGGTTCCGTCATATCGAAGACAAACAGGAGGCGCAGCGTCACCTGACCGATTTCTTCCGTTGTCATCGAAGACGCTGTGCGGTTTTCACCAGGACCAGCTGCTTTGAAAATCCCCAGATGTGCAAAATGGTGCGAGCCCTGGTTGAGGCCTTGGACTTGCGGCGAGAATTGAGGTTCGGCGTCCTGGAGTTGGACGGACGGCCCTTAGCCTGGAGTCTGGGTTTTGAGGCAAACGGAAAGTACTCGTACTACCAGCAAACTTTCGACATGGATGCGGAGGAATACGCTCCCGGCGACGTCTTGCTCCACCACCTGTTGGGCTATGCCAAAGGGAACGTGGATCGCGAGTTTGATTTCCTGCGCGGGGACCAGTTCTTCAAGCGGCGGTTTGCGACGCATATAAGGCAAACTCAGATGCTGTCATTCCGGCGTCCCGGCCTGCTTGGGGTACTTCGCCAGATGCACCGCTCGATCCATGCCCAACTGCGTGACATCAGCAGAGGAGCGCAGGCCCTGGTGCAAACTCATGTGTACCTTTTTCGGACCTCTCGCTCGATCTGTACGGGCAGACGCAACCTCATGCGGCGCCTTCGAAGAGCGAAACAGGCAGGAGCGTTGACGGAGTACTTGCTGCTGGCAGGGTGGGACCGGTTACGCCGCGCAATCTGGAGCAGACGCCATGCCACTCTCTTCGCAATGAAAGGCAGCCGAGCGGTTTCCGCCCGGCCTGAATCCTTGCCTGATACGAACATAGATATCGCGACCGGATACTTAAACGACCTGATCGACCTGGCCGTGGAGCATCCCGAAATTTCCTTTCCGGAATTTGGTGAATGCAGGAGCCGCTTGAAACACGGGGACCGAGTTTATCTTGTGCGAGAAAACGGCAAGATTGCGCTGGTGGTTTGGGCCGGGGTCCGGCCGATCAATGAATCGTCGAAATCCGCGGAGTCTCCGGCCAAAGCCGGAACACCCGCTATCACCGTGTATGAATGCTGGCCGATCAAGAATCCTGAAGCAGGCTGCGCCAGTCTCCTGGAGCGGCTCGGGAGAGAAGCTTCCGAGTCGAAGGCGAACGTGGCTGTTTACTGCCCAGCGCTGCCTCTGAAATCTCAACTCGCCCTGGAGGGGCAAGGCTTTGTGCCAAAATCTCGAATTGTGAGTAGCACAATACTTCACTGGCTGCGTCGTGATTCCACTCTTCCCTGTCGTTCAGCGGCAGAGCAACCGCGGTCAGATTGCGCTTGTCCCAATTTGAAGAAGAGGCCAACCACGTAAGACGGATGGCGGCTGGGCAATCCGGGACCGGTTTAGAGACATGGACGAAAATCCGACGCCTAAGCCTTATTGTTAGAGACCGCTTCGGACGGTCTCTCTTCCGGCCGGTGGTGCAGCAGTTCCACAATCCCCTGGTACAAATGTGCGCGCGCGGCGTAGCGTTCGCTGGCGCGCGTGATATAGCGGACATGAACTTCCACCCCTGCCGTAGTGGGGCGCAGATTGATGGCGGGGTCGGCCGATAGTGATTTAATGCGATAACGGGAGGTCGCGCCCTTCCATTCCTGTTCAGCCATTCGGGCGTTGGCGTCGGTTTCCCTGGCCACCATCTTCTGAATCGACTCGATAAGCGGATAGGGGTTTTGCCCTGACGGCACCAGAATCTGCAATTCGTCCCACAGCCACTGCCCACTGGTGGAAAAGTTGAAATAGTGGCCTTCGATGGCGAAGCCGTTCATGAACGCCACCTTGCGGCCTGTTGGGTGACCTGTGTCGGTCCAGTTGCCGGTTTCGAACAGAACCGTACGCATCAGGCCGATCTCGACCACTTCGCCAACCACGCCGTTGATCTCTACCCAGTCGCCCACGCGGATCCCGTTGCGGCCCATCAGCACGAACCAGCCAAAGAACGCCACGATGAAATCCTTCAGCGCCACGGTAAGGCCCGCGCCCGCGAGGCCGAGGATGGTCGAGAGCTGACTGGGTGTTCCAAAGATGACGAACACAATCAGCAGCACGCCCACGGCTTGCGCGGCAAACTTCAGCACCACGCGCAGCGTGTGCATGCGCTTGTTTTCCTGATTGGTGTCGGCAAGGAAACGATCAATCAGGCGATCCGCCAGGTAAACCAATAGCAGGATCAGCACGATCCAGAGGGCGGACTCGATCATGCCGTGAATCGCCGCTCGTTGGCGCGCCTGAACCAGCGCGATCCAATTAGCGTAGATGTCCGCCAGTTGTTGCTGGTCCTGGATACGCTTGTCGTATTCGGAGAGAGATTTTTGATGATCGGCAAGGCGCCGCAGGGAGCTGACGACCGACTGAGCATCCCCGTTCGAGGCTTCCTGCGGCGTGGAACTGGTCGGTTGATTTTCCAGCGCGTCGTGCTCCTGCTGCAGGCGGTCGCGCGCTTGCTGCGCCTGATCATGCGCCTGCCCCAGTTGTGCTGATTTCGGGCGAAGAGCGTTCCAAGCGCCGAATTGTGCCACCAGATTGGCCGCCGGAGCGGCCGCTTCGCCGTTATCGGGATTGGACGGATGGGTGATGTCACTTTGCTGCGTGGCTTGATAGCGAGCAAACTGGCGCTGAATGCGGCTCATAGGATCCGCGCCGGAGCGGAGCAAGTCTCCCTGCGCATCTTCCAGTTCGTCCTGGTCGAGTTCCATCTGTGCCTGGACCAGGTCCAATTGCTGCTGCACCTCCTGAGACTCACCGCCCTTCGCGGCCGCTTCTTTCTTGAGGCTGTCGGTTAACTCCTGGTCAGACTTGACCTGAGCTTGCGCGCGACGCACCCGCGCATACATTTCTTTGGTCTCAGGCGTGGCCTGTTGCTGGCGGGCGGCGGCATCGCGCATGGCCGTGGCAAAGGCCAGGTCCACGGTGTGATCCGCGACCCGAAGCGCTTGCATCGCGAGTCGCTGCTCGTCGCGTCCGCTGGCCAGAGCCGCCACGGCGCGCGCAGTGCGAATGGGGCCTTCATCCACCAACTGCGGACGCCGGGAACTGGGCGACGCCGAAGATCCCGTATCCCGAGTCATCAGCAAGCCAACCGCTGCCAAAACCACGAGCGCTAACAAGCCGACACCCATGACCCACTGGCGAGTTTTCGTCACCCGAGGCATAAGGTACGTTGAGAAAGATTAGCTCATTATACGGGTATCGCTCGCAAGCCCACGCGATCGCGACCGGGGCAGCACTGCCGTAACCTCGCCGAAGGGATGCCGTCCTTTCTACAATCAGGCCAGATGTATTCCTGGTGGCAGCAACGCACTGAGCAGAATTGGTCTCCCGTCTCGCGCGCAGCATTGGCGGGATGGCTCGCGTTCTATGCGGCCTTTTCGGTCTATGCCTTCTCGATGCACGGGGCTTTCCTGTTCATCGATTCTGCCAACCTGGTGGTTCACGAGGGTGGACACCTGCTTTTCGGATGGTTCGGACCAATGCTCGGTCTCTGGGGCGGAACCATTCTGCAGTGGCTGGTACCGCTGCTGCTGGCTGCCTACTTCTTTAGCCAATGCCAGGCGGCAGCCTTCGCGTTCTGCCTGTTCTTCTTCTTCGAAAACTGGCTCTATACGGCGACCTACATGGCGGACGCGCGGGCGATGGTGTTGCCGCTGGTCACCGCGGGAGACTCCGATTTCGTCGAGCACGATTGGCACACCATTTTCTCCAGCCTGGGAGTCCTGCAATACGATACGACGATAGCGGCGATCGTGAGGTTATCAGGTTGGGCAGGTATGTTAGGAGTTGTCGTTTGGCTGGTTCGGACGGCGCTGCATGCTCCGCAGGCGCAATCGGCAGGTTACGAGGCTGGGAAAGCAAAACCTTGAATCGCGGAGTTCACTAAGAACTGCCGCTGGATTCGTTGAGAACTTCCGGCGGCCTTAACTTACGTTGTTACCTGTCTAAAGTGATTCAGGATCGCCTCGGCTTGTGATCGTGTAACCACCGCTGACAGTGCCGCCACGTCTGCCTGTTTCACGGCTTGAACGCTGCCAAAGTGCTCCAGGAGCCTGCGGGTCGTGCTCTCACCAACCCCTGGAATCTCCCTGAGTTCGGTCGCCCGATCCCGCATCTGACGCCGCTTACGGTGAAAGGTCACCGCGAACCGATGGGCCTCGTCGCGAATCAGTTGCACCAGGTGCAGCACGGGAGAATGGTGATCGAGCGTCACCGGTTCGTTCTCCTGCCCGAACACGTAGATAATTTCCTCGCGCTTCGCGATCGCTGCCAATGGCTGGTTGATGATCTCTAAAGATTCCAGCGCCTCCGCAGCCGCGTGGAGCTGGCCCAGTCCGCCGTCGATCAACACCAGACTGGGCATTTTCTTTTGCTCATCCCGAATTCGCTGGTAGCGGCGCGCAACCACTTCCCGCATGGAGGCGAAGTCGTCCACGCCCTGCACCGTCTTGATGATGAATTTGCGGTAATCCGATTTCTTCATCGCCCCATCCTCCCACACCACCATGGAGGCCACGGTTTCTGCCCCTTGAATGTGTGAGATGTCGAAGCATTCGATCCGCTTGGGTAATTCGGTCATGCCCAGCGCCTCCTGCAGGGACTCCTGGATGGCCTTGGTCTTGGGCTTCATTACCCGGAAGCGCTGATCGTAGGACTGTTTCGCATTGTTGCCCGCCAGATCGATGAGTGATCGCTTCTCTCCTCGCACCGGCACGCTGATGTGAATGCGGGACCCGCGTCCTGCCGCGCTCGTGACCTGTTCGGAAAGAAGTTCTTCGAGCATCTCCCGGTCATCAAATTCGACCGGAAGGTAGACGTTGCGCGGCACGTAGGGTTGCCCGATGTATAGCTGCTTGAGCAGTGCCGAGAACAGGCTGCTGGGATCGAAATCCGGATGTGTGGAAGTGGGCGCTGGACTCCTCTCCCCATCACCGGTATGGATAGGTGCATCTCCGAATTCCGGCAAATCCTCCCAGAAAAACTCCCGGCGATCGAGCACGCGCCCGCCGCGCAGGTGAAACAGGTTGACCGCCAGCATGCCGTTTTCGTAGTGATAACCGAAAGCGTCTGCGTCGTCGCCTTCCACGCTGGCAATGCGCTGCTTTTCTTGTAGCTGGTCGACGGTGGAGATCAGGTCCCTGCACTTGGCGGCGCGCTCGTACTCTTCTGCGGCAGCAGCCTCCTCCATGCGCTGTCGCAGGGAGCGAACCAGGTCCGGCTGGCGGCCTTCGAGAAACAACTTCACGTCGCGCACCGCTTCGTGGTACGACTCCGGTGTAACGAAGCCTTCCACGCATGGCCCCAAGCAGCGCTTGATGTAGTACTGCAGGCAGGGCCGCGGATGAAAACGGGTGAGGTCCACCTTGCACGATGGAATCAGGAAATGGCGGTGAATCAGGTCCACAATGCGGTAGGCGAGGTTTGCCGGGAAATAGGGACCGTAGTACGCGCTGCCGTCTTTCTTCAGCCGGCGCGTGACATAAACTCGCGGAAAGCGCTCTCCCAGGGTAAGCTTCACATAGGGATACGTCTTGTCATCGCGCAGAAGAATGTTGAAGCGCGGCTGTTTTTGCTTGATCAGGTGGTTTTCAAGCGCCAGCGCCTCCTTCTCATTGGCGAGGATGATGTAATCGACATCTACTGCTTCGCGCACCAGAGTGCCAGTTTTGGCGTCCTCCACCCGGCCTTCGTGAAAATAAGAAGAAACCCGGCTGCGCAGGTTCTTCGCCTTGCCGACATAAATGATCTCTCCCTCGGCATTCTTGTAGAGATACACACCAGCGGAAGCAGGTAAGGTACGAATTTTTTGCAGGAGATCCACGAGAGTACTTCTATTTTAGATGATGATGCGGCACGATCTGACGGAATGAGTAAGCGGGCGGGGGCGACGCGGGGGCACAGATGGAGACACTTCCTCCTAGGCACCTTCTGGTTTCGATAATAGCTCCAATGCCTTCGCCAACTGCTCTGCGCCGCGGCGAAGTTCGCGGGCATCGACGGCGGCGAACCCCAGAACCAGACCTTCCCTGCGTACCCGTCCGGACGCATAGCGCTGAAGGGGAATGACCTCGACATCGTGCCGCGCTGCCACTGCCGCCGCTCGAATGGCACTCGATCCCCGCTTCAGCCAGCCTACGGTCTGCAGGCCCGCCTCGATCTTGGAAATCTCCAGCAATCCGGACAAGCGGTGGCCCGCTGCCTCTAGCAGCGCGTCCAACCGCTCGGCATACAATTCGCGCATGCGCCGGATGTGGCGGGCGAAATGTCCTTCCACGATGAAATCGCAAAGAATCGCCTGATCGATGAGTGGCGCGTGGCGCATGCTCGCGGACTGAGCGGCGGCAAACACATCTACCAGGGAAGGCGGGACCACCAGATAAGCAAGCCGCAGAGCGGGGAAAAGGACCTCGTTGAAACTGCCCGCAAAGATCACCGTGCCCGAGCGGTCCAGTCCTTGCAGGGCCGGGATTGGACGACCGGCGTAGCGATACTCGCTGTCGTAGTCATCTTCAAACACCAGGGTGTGCGAGCGCTGCGCCCAATCCAGCAAGGCCAGCCGCCGCCGCAGGCTCATGGTCACGCCCAAGGGAAACTGGTGTGCCGGGGTGACGTACACCAGGCGCGCCCGTTTCCATTGCCGCCGGCCGGCTTCCAGATCCAATCCCTCGGCGTCCATTGGCACCGGACACACCTGCGCCCCTACCGCGCGAAACACAATTGAAGCTCCGGGGTACCCCGGCTCCTCGACCCAAACCGGATCGTTCGGATTCACCAGCAGATGCGCCGCCCGCTCCAGAGCCTCTTGCACGCCGGAGATGATCAACACCTGTTCCTGTGAACACTGCACACCGCGGGATAGGTTCAAGTACTCCGCGACCGCTTCGCGCAGAGGCCTGTATCCCAGTGCCTCGCCGCCAGCGAGCAACTGGGTGGAAACCCGCCGCAGCCGGCGTGCCGCTACCTGCGCCCACAGCGTCGTGGGGAATGCATCGAGCGCCGGCTGGCCGGCTCGAAAGGCTCGCGTGGTTTTCGCCTCTACCCCCGGCACCGGTTTGAGCCGCCCGGCGTATGCTGACAATGCAATGCGCCGGGGCCGTGTCCGCGGTTTGCCGGGTTCTCGATCCACCAGCAATAACTCATCCGGCAAAACCTTGCTGACATAGGTCCCCGATCCCGTCTTGCCCTCGACATATCCTTCGGCCTTGAGCTGCTCGAAAGCGGAAACAATCGTCGCCCGCGAGAGCCGGTAGTCGCGAGCCAGATCGCGGGAAGCCGGAAGCCGCGTCCCCGGCTTCAGGTGCCCTGCCAGGATGGCCGCGCGCAACTCGTCGTAAAGCCAGCGATAAAGCGGAACCCCACCCACCGGCTCCCGCACATTCAAGGGCAGCGCGCTGGTTTCTTTCGGCATAAAAGTGGTCTGCTCATAATAGTGTAAATGGACATTCGAGAGAGTCCAATTAAAGCATATTCTGCGAGCATAGGAGAGTCATCCTGAAGCCCGCGCTTTTCCCGCCGGGCGAAGGATCCGGCGGGTGGGCACCCAACCGCCGGACACGGCAGCGGAGACAGGAACCAGCGTGGAAAAGGTCAACATCGCCAAGAAGTTCGATCAGATCACTGAATATTGGAAGCCTTACATCGCCGCCGAACTTAACGGCCAGATGGTCAAACTCGACAAGATCAAGGGCGAATTCGTCTGGCACCACCACGAGAACGAAGATGAGATGTTCCTGGTGGTCAAAGGCCGCTTTCGCATGGAATTCCGCGACCGCCACGAGTGGATCGAAGAGGGAGAATTCATCGTGGTGCCGCGCGGCGTAGAGCATCGCCCCGTGGCCGAAGAAGAATGTTGGTTCCTGCTATTTGAGCCGGGCACTACGCTGAATACCGGAAACGTGGTTAACGAAAGAACTCACCACGAGCTGGAAAGAGTCTAGCTCCGCGCTCTCAGCGGTCGTTCTCAACGAATTCGGCGATTTAGGAGTGGAGAGAAAGTCTTAAAGCGCTGAGTTACGCGAAGAAATCCAGGGAGATCGCCGAAAAACAGGAGATGAACATGTCCCAGAACAATGGCAATTCCACCAGCCTCCGCCTGAAGACCGGCCTTGCCGAAATGCTAAAAGGCGGCGTCATCATGGACGTCACCAACGCCGAGCAGGCCGTCATCGCTGAAAAAGCTGGCGCCGTCTCCGTTATGGCGCTCGAGCGTGTCCCGGCGCAAATCCGCGCCGAAGGCGGCGTCGCCCGCATGGCCTCACCGAAGAAAATTCGCGAGATCATGGCCGCCGTGTCTATTCCTGTAATGGCCAAGTGTCGCATCGGCCACTTCGCGGAGGCGCAAATCCTCCAGGAACTCGGCGTCGACTATATCGACGAATCTGAGGTCCTCACGCCCGCCGACGAAGCCCATCACGTCGACAAGCATGCCTTCAAAGTCCCGTTCGTGTGCGGCGCCCGCAATTTGGGTGAAGCTCTGCGCCGCATCGCCGAAGGCGCCGCAATGATCCGCACCAAAGGCGAAGCTGGCACCGGAGACGTGGTCCACGCCGTAAAGCATATCCGGCAGATCGTCCAGGAGATGAAAATCCTGACCGTCCTGAGCGAAGAAGAGCTCTACGCCAAAGCCAAAGAACACGGAGCGCCGTACGAACTGGTACGCATGGTGGCCAGAGACGGCAAGCTCCCGGTGCCGAACTTCTCCGCCGGAGGAATCGCGACCCCGGCCGACGCGTCCCTGGTGATGCAGTTGGGCGCCGAAGCCGTGTTTGTCGGCTCAGGAATCTTCATGAAGAACTCGACCGAGTTCGCCCCGCCGGAAGAAGCCGAGAAGCGCGCCAAGGCCATAGTCCAGGCCGCCACCCATTACAGAGATCCTAAAGTATTGCTTGAGGTCAGCGAGAGCCTGACCGGAGCCATGAAGGGCCTGGCAGTTTCCGGGCTAGACGAAGCCCACATGCTGCAGACCAGAGGATGGTAGAAGTGTCGATGCGGGAGGCATGGGAATCCGCCGGTGATTCTCTATGTCCTCTGTGGTTACGATTTTCTATGAAGATCGGAGTCCTAGCCCTGCAGGGCGATTTCGACGCCCACCGACGCCGGCTCGAAGAGCTGGGCGCCGAAGTCCTGCTCGTCAGGAAGCCCGAGCAACTCGATAAGATCGACGGCCTAGTCATTCCCGGCGGCGAGTCGGGAACGTTCCTCAAGCTATTGGGTGAAGAAGGTTTCGAAAAGCTCAGGCAATTTGTCCGCCTGAAGCCCACGTTCGGAACCTGTGCCGGGGCCATTCTCCTGGCGAAGGAAGTGGAGAATCCCCGGCAAGCCGGCCTGGGCGCGCTCGACATCCGCATCCGCCGCAACGCCTACGGCCGCCAGATCGACAGCTCCATCCGTGAAGGCAAATTCGGCGACGACCCGATCGAGATGGTCTTCATCCGCGCCCCCAGGATCGAGCGTGTCGGCCCCGGAGTAGAAGTCATCGCTACGGAAGACCACGACCCGGTGGCTGTGCGTCAAGGAAGAACCATGGCCGCGACCTTCCACCCGGAGTTATCCGCTGACTCGCGCGTGCACCGCGCGTTCCTGGAATTGGTTCAAAATGGCAAGCACTGATGGCACGCCACTCCGAAGACCGGTGGAGACGCGGCTCGCCGCGTGTTAGTAGCGCCACAGATTCCGGGTGAGCTCGGATCCAATCAAATCGGATAATGTCTCGGCTGCCGCTGCACCGTTATCCACCGCAGTTCCGTAAACTCATCCAAAGCGGCCTTGCCCCCGAACCGTCCCCAGCCGCTGTCCTTAACCCCGCCGAACGGCATCTGCGGCTCATCGTGAACGGTGGCGTCGTTGATATGGCAAATGCCAGTTTCGAGCCGCTCCGCGATTCGCATCGCACGGTTGATGTCGCGGCTAAACACCGCACTCGATAGTCCGTAGTTGGTGTCGTTCGCCACCCGCAAAGCCTCATCGCCGTCCTCGACGATCACCACTGGCACAATCGGTCCAAACGACTCTTCGCTATACACACGCATCGCCGGCGTCACGCCGTGCAGCACCGTCGGGTAATAGCACGCGCCCTCCGCCTTCCCGCCGCACAAGAGCTTTGCTCCCTTGGCCAGGGCGTCATCTACCACGCTTTTCACCCGCTCCACCGCGCCGTTATTAATGAGACATCCGATCTGAGTGTCTGGCTGCAGAGGATCGCCGACCGTCAGCGATTTCGCTTTAACGGCCAGCTTTTCCGCGAAGGCGGTGGCCACGGGTTTCTCCACCACGATGCGGTCGGTGGACATACAAATCTGCCCCTGATTCATGAACGCACCAAAGTTCGCCGCCGCCGCGGCCTGGTCCAGATCCGCATCCGCCAGCACGATCAGCGGCGCTTTGCCGCCTAATTCCAGCAACGCCCGCTTTAGATGCCGCCCGGCCTTCTCCGCAATGATCCGCCCCACCCTGGTGGATCCGGTGAAGTTGATGCGGCGAGTCTTGGGATGGGCAATCAGTTCATCCACTACGTCGGCCGCATCCTTAATATCGTTAGCGATGAAGTTGACCACGCCCGCGGGGAACCCAGCCTCCTCCAGAACGCTCACGATCGCCGCATGCGTTCCCGGCGACTCCTCCGACGCCTTCAAGATGACGGTATTCCCATAAGCCAGTGGAATGGCAATCGCCCGCATCCCCAGAATCAGGGGCGCATTCCAGGGCGCGATGCCCACCACCACGCCGACCGCCTGGCGAATGCCCAGGGCAAATGCATCCGGCAGATCAGAAGGGATAATCTCGCCCACAACGCCATAGGCCTGCGCAGCCGCTTCGCGTAGCATCCCCGCCGCAAAGAAGCAGTTGAACATTCCCCAACCGAAGGTCTCGCCGGTTTCTTCGGCGGTGATGCGGGCAATGTCGGTCTGACGCCGTTCCAGCACATCGGCTGCCTTTAGCAACAATCCGCGCCGCATAGCCGGAGGCGCGCCCGCCCAGGCAGGGAACGCAGCCTGGGCCGCGTCCACCGCCAGGCGTACATCGTCGCGCTTGCCCGCAGCCACCTGCGCCACAGGCTTTCCGTTATAGGGATTGATCTTGGTGTAAGTCTGCTGATCGCGTCCGCCGATCCACTTGCCATTAATGAACAGCTGGTGATTCCGTAGAGCGCTTTGCATGGGTTCTCCAGAACTCCAGAAAGTTTTTACAAGAAAGTGCTTGACAAGCCAATTGCGTAACCTTAGAGTTACGCATTATGCGGAACCGATCGGTTACATATTCCACGGAGGCCACCTTCCACGCCCTGGCCGACCCCACCCGCCGCGCCGTGCTTGACCTGCTGCGCTCGGGCAGTCAGCCCGCGGGGCAGATTGCGCTGGCATTCCCGGTATCCCGGCCGGCTATATCCAAGCATCTGCGGCAACTGCGCAAGGCGAGGCTTGTGGTGGAGACTCGTTCTGGCCGGCATCGCTTTTACCAACTCAATCCGGAGCCGCTGCGAGCCGTCGATTCCTGGTTGAATCAATATCGAATGTTCTGGAGCAAGAGTCTGGCCAACTTGAAGGTCTTTGTTGAAGCCGAGTACGAAAAAGAAAAGAAACACAGCGTTTAGCCCTTGGGGATGGGACATTCCTAATCCGGGGCGACGATAGCGAGAATTTTCTTGAACTCTAAGGAGAAGAAAAACATGAAACTCTCTCACTGCGCAGCAGTCCTGCTGGTGGCTTTCGCGGCCACCGGTGTTCTGGCCGAATCCGGCGCTCGGAAATCATTCGATGCCATGAAGTCCCTTTCCGGTGACTGGCAAGGCAAAACCGCGCAAGGCCGCGCCGTGGACGTCACTTACCGCATGACCGCTAACGACTCGGCTCTCATGAGCGAGATCAAGAGCGAAGACGATATGATCACCATGTTTCATCTCGACAATGACCGACTGCTTATGACTCACTACTGCGGAGCCGGGAATCAGCCGCGGATGCAGGGCGCCCTGTCGACCGACGGAAAGACCATCACCTTTGACTTTCTGGATGCCACCAATCTCGCAAGTCCCGAAGCCGGGCACATGCATCATCTAGTCATTCAGCTGGTCGACGCCGACCACCACACCGAAGCCTGGAGCTACGTCGATCACGGCAAAGAGATGACCGAGATGTTCGCCCTCCAGCGCAAGAAATAAGATCCGTAAGAGATGCGGCTTGCCGCGTCGCCAGCGGCAGCACCAATTCCAAAGGAGGCACGATTCATGGCAACCGTAGCCGTTACCCCCGACCAGGACGCGATCGCCGGTGAAATAGAAATCGCCGCTCCGCCCGACCGCGTTTTTCAGGCACTGACCGATCCCCAGCAACTGCTGCGCTGGTGGACCGGCGAGAGTTGTCGCGCCAAGGTCTGGCAGTTCGATGCCCGGCGCGGCGGCAAATGGCATTTCGAAACCGAAGACACGAAGGGCAAGCTGGTGGTCAACGGTGTTTCCGAATTCAAGGCGGATGGCGAAATTCTCGAGTACGATCCGCCACGCCTGCTCTCTTATACCTGGCTTGCCAACTGGCACACCAAGCCCGCCACCCGAACCGTGGTGCGATGGGAACTCGAGGCCAGGGGGAAGGGAACTCGCGTCAAGGTGACCCACAGCGGCCTTTCGACCGAATCCGTTGCTCGCAAGGATTACAGCGGAGGCTGGCCCGGCGTGCTGCAGCAACTGAAGAAGCATGTGGAGAACCAATAATCGGTAGCGGCGCAGCCTGCTGCGCCGCAACCCAGTTCAATTTCTGCACAAAAGTTTCTTAACGCTGCTATGCACCAGGAAGGAAATCTACCCCAATGGCCACCGTCATGAATACTCCCGATGGGGACGCAATTGTCTGCGAAGTTGACATCGCCGCTCCGCCCGGCCGCGTCTTTCAGGCGCTAATCGATTCTGCCCAGGTTCATGAGTGGAGCAGGAGCGATGCTTACGAACTTGTGGTTTGGGAACTCGATGCGCGGCCGGGTGGCAAGTGGCGCTCTACCTCCCAGGAAAAGGTTGGCAGAGACGGACGTCCGCCGGCGCTGCACGAGCATTGGGGAGAAGTGCTCGAAATCGATCCACCGCATCGGCTGGTGTACACCTGGTTTGCCGCATGGCATGAACGGCCAGAGGTTGCGAGCGTAGTTCGTTGGGAGCTGTCGGCCGCCGGTGCCGGCACTCACCTCAAACTTACTCACAGCGGTCTCGCTGGTGAACCGAAAGCCTGCGAAGCCTATAGCGGCGGCTGGCCGGGAATCCTGGACGCGGTCAAGAAATACGCGGAACGCTAAAACCTATGGCTGCGGTCACAGTCACGCCCGATCAGGATGCGGTGGTCGGCGAGATCTTTATTGCCGCGCCGCCCGAGCGGGTATTTCGTGCGCTCACCCATTCACAGCAGTTATTGCAGTGGTGGGGACAGAGGGGGATGTTTCGCTCGACCCATTGGTCCATCGATTTGCGGGTCGGCGGCCAGTGGCGTGGCGAAGCCGAAATGCGCGGGTCCTTGTTCTGGATTGCCGGCGAGTATCTGGAAATCGATCCGCCGCGTCTGCTGGTTTACACCTGGGTCTCCAGCATGCCGGGAGAGAAGCCCAGCGTAGTGCGTATTGAGTTGGAAGATGAAAACGCGGGCACACGCGTCAAGCTACGTCACAGCGGCCTGACCGGCAATGTGCCAGCCTTGGTCAATTACCAGGGCATGTGGCCGGCGTTGCTGTCGTGGGTACTGGACTTTGTGGAAAAGGGGGAAACCGCTGACACACGAACGTTTGTACCGCCGGTCCAACCGTAGAGGCGCGGCTTGCCGCGGCTCTGCCAGCACCGAACAATGAATGTAAAGGAGACAAGAAACGATTATGGCGACCATTGCCCTCACGCCTCAGCAAGATGCCATTACTGCCGAGATCTTCATCGCCGCGCCGCCGGAGCGCGTCTTTCAGGCGATTACCGACCCGGCCCAAACCCCCAAGTGGTGGGGACAGCAAGGCATGTACCGCGTCACCGAATGGCAGGCCGACCTGCGTCCCGGCGGCAAGTGGTCCAGCGTAGGGGCGGGGACAGATGGCAGCACGTTCCGGGTCGAGGGCGAGTATCTGGAGGTTGATCCGCCGCGCCGTCTGGTTCACACCTGGAAGGCAAGTTTTAGCGGCCAATTGATTACCACCGTACGCTGGGATCTCGAGCCGCGGCCGGTCCATAATCTGCAGCAAAGCGGTCCACGAAAGGCGGGCACGGGAACTCTGCTCCGAGTGCGTCATGACGGTTTCGCTGGCGCTCCCAAGTCCGCTCTCGAGCACGGCGAGGGTTGGAAGCGCGTGCTTGGCTGGATGCAGGCATTCGTGGAAAGGGGAGAAACCATCGATACCCGCAAGTAAACGCACATCACGGATGTGCGCGGATCGTCACGGTGGCAATCTACAGAATCTATCCGTGAAAATCCGCGCTATCGGTGGCGTTTTACTTCACGCCCTTGTCCGGATCCCACGAGCCTTGCTCTTTGCGCACGAACACGATCTGGCCAATGTGATAGGCGTTGTGGGTTCCGACGTGCGCAATGGTCGAGGCCGACTTCTGCAACGTCGCATCATCCATACTCTCGACGGTTGCTTCCAACTGCTTCATGACGTCATCCAACGCCTGCTGGGTCGCTGCCCATTGCTTGGCGTCGAACTTGGTGAAGGTTTCGTCGTTGTTGCCGCTGAATTTCTCCGGGGTCTCGCCCTTGAACTTGGCCAGCACTTGCCGGTTCCAGAAGACCAGGTGATAAGCTAACTGCCCGACGGAGTGATTGCCCTTGCCGTCGGTCCAGTTGGCCTGTTCGGCGGTCAGGCCCGAGACCGCCGTATTGCCATCGACGAACCAGTCTTTTGCGTTGTGGGTGGTCCGCAGTTGTTCCAGCAAAACGCCTTTAAGGGTGGTGGGCGCTTTTTGATCCTGCGCGGAAGCGAAGCCCGCCAGCGTCAACACCAGAAGGGCAATCAGTGATTTCATACTCGAATGGGTCTCCTTAGCCGTTGTAGTTTGGATCGATTTCCTGCCAATGAAAGGATAGACGTACTCCGCCCAACCTTGGCTAGCAAAAGAAACCAAGAGATATCTCGGTTTCAACCCATGTGCACCGATTTCCAGGACGGGCAGGCGGTCTGAACTGAATCCTGGGCGCGAAGCGCGGACAGCGAAGGGCTCACATCGCGCGGAAATCAGGGTGGATGCCCCGTTAGACAGGATCGGGGCCAGGGGATCGGTGCTCCTCAAGGTTGCGGTGTTCAGATATCATGACCTGCCGTGGCCTTGACGAGGGAATCCCTGCCCAGTTCGCGCCGCCGCGCGGCGCGCGACATCCTGCTCTTCGGGGTGTGCGGCGGTCTGCTCATCGAGGTCCTGAAGTTGACCGAGTACCGCTTCCTAGTGGTGGAGCATTCGGTGGAGATTTATGGCGCCCTGGTCGCAGCCCTGTTTGCCGGACTCGGCATCTGGTTGGGGCTGACGCTCACCGGCAAGCCGAAAGTGATTGTCAAGGAAATCGGGCTGCCGCCGGCCGGTCCGTTCGTTGCCGACGAAGCGCGTGTGAGCCAGTTTGGTATTACCCCGCGCGAGCTGGAGATTCTGGGGCTCATCGCCAACGGGTTAAGCAACCGGGAGATTGCCCACCGTTTATTCGTTAGTGAGAATACGGTAAAGACCCATTCGAGCCGGCTATTTGATAAGCTTGGCGCCAAGCGACGCACCCAAGCGGTGCAGATTGGCAAGACCGCCCGCCTGATCCCTTGATGTGTCCGTCCCACCCAAAAAGGTGATTTTTCGGTCCCCCATGCAGAATCACCCGAAAGTGTGACGACAATACCGGCGTCCCTCCGCTACTTTTCGGGCACGTGAAACCAGGTTTCACGGAAAGAGGCTTGAATTCAATGAAAAAGACGGTTCTGACTTTCGGATTTATCTCCGGCGCGGTGGCTGCTGCGACCATGCTGGCTACGGTCCCGTTCGCCGATAAGATCGGCTTCGACAAGGGGGAAATCCTCGGCTATACCACCATCGTGCTCTCGGCGCTCCTGGTGTTCTTCGGAGTGCGGTCGTACCGGGAGAACGTGGGGGGCGGACGGCTGAGCTTCGGCCGCGGGGTTGCGGTCGGCATCCTGATTACGTTGATCTCCAGCGTCTGCTACGTCGCGACCTGGGAGGTCGTCTATTACAAACTCATGCCCGACTTTGCCGAGAAATATGCCGCTCACATGGTGGAGCGGGCGAAAGCATCCGGGGCGAGCCAGCAGAAGTTGGATGAGACGGAACGGCGGGCCAAGGAGTTCAAGCAGATGTATGACAATCCGGTGATCAACGTGGCCATGACGTTTGCTGAGGTCTTTCCCATTGGACTGGTGGTGACATTACTCTCGGCCGGAATTCTGCGCAAGAAGGCGCGCGACCCGAGCAATTTGCCTAGATGAGCGTTGGGGATCGCGGATTATCGACCGTCATTCCAAGCGGCGGCCGCTCAGGCCTGACGTGGAATCCGAAGAAGGGGCATGCCCGGAACGGGGGCGGAGCAGATTTTCCAAAAACTCTTGCACCCTCCTGCGCTCCCCGGGAATCTTGTCTCTTTATCTTCTGCGCACGGAGACTCTTATGCCTAACCTACTTGCAGGAAAAGTCGCCCTTGTCACCGGAGCGGCGCGCGGCATCGGCGCTGCCATTGCCAAACGTCTTGCCGTCGACGGCGCCCTGGTCGCCCTTACCTTCAGTGCATCGCCGGACCAGGCCCATGCCGTCGTCGGTTCCATTGAGGGCAGCGGAGGAAAAGCCCTGGCCATTCAGGCGGACGCCGCCAATGCCGAGTCCACCCGCGCCGCTGTGGCGCTGACGGTAAAGACTTTCGGGGCGCTCGATATCCTGGTCAACAATGCCGGCATCGTGGCGGTCGCCCCGATCGACCAGTTTCCGTACGAAGATTTCGAGAAGATGATCGCCATCAACATCAAGGGAATGTTCGTCGCGACCCAGGAGGCCGTTCGCCACATGCGCGACGGCGGGCGCATCATCCATATCGGCAGCTGCAACAGCGACCGCGTTCCCTTCCAGGGGGGATCGGTGTACGCGCTCACCAAAGCGGCGGTCGTCGGATTCACCCGCGCTCTGGCGCGCGATCTCGGACACCGCGCCATAACTGTAAACAATGTTCAACCCGGCCCTACCGATACCGATATGAATCCCGCGCAGGGTCCCTCCGCTGCAGGCACCGTGCAACATGTCGCTCTGCGACGCTACGCCAAACCTCAGGAGGTAGCCAACTTCGTTGCTTATCTTGCCGGACCAGAAGCCAGCTTCATTACTGGCGCGAGCCTTCTGGTTGACGGAGGTTATGCCGCGTAGAGCCCGGTGCACCCTCTGTCGCGATTGCCGTTCGCATCAGATGCAGTCATGGGGGGCTTCTCGAGGGCTGGAACCGGCTTCGCATCTGTTGTAATCTGCTGAACTGTGATGCGATATTCCCAAGCCTGCCGCGCAGTTTCGCTTTTGATCGTTATCCTCGGATTCATCTCAACCACATCGCCTGCAAAAGAAAAAGAGATTGCCTGGAGCGCGCAGGAGAAGCCCATCTACGATCAGATTCACGGCCTGCGCGCCCTCCCCGACGATGTGCGCCGCGGCGTTACCCAGGATCTGGCCCTCAAGATCCGCCCGTTGCCCGTGACTCCGAACAAGCTGCGCCTCGCGGCAGCATTAGCCAACTTGTCCACCGAGGGCGATTTCGGTCAGGACACGCTGCAGGCCGTGGCCACCACCTTGGCCGCCGCACTTGAAGAGCAACCCATCGGCACAGCCGACGATCCGGCGCGCGAGTATGTAGTGCTCGCTTCCCTGGTTCGTTATGAGCACGTCCAGGTGTCGTTGAACGCGCCCCAGTTTTCCGCGGCGATGGCCAAACTGGAGTCTGCCGACAAAATTCGCCAGACCGCCGACTTCACTCTCACCGACCTGCAGCACAAGACCTGGACTCTGAGCCAGATGCGCGGGGAAGTCGTCCTGGTGAATTTCTGGGCTACCTGGTGTCCGCCATGCCGCAAAGAGATGCCCGACCTGGAAGCGCTTTACGAGCGTTTTAAGGACCAGAAGCTGGTGATCCTGGCAATCTCCGACGAAGAGTCTGGCAAGGTTAGTCCATTTATCGCCGATCGAAAGATCACCTATCCGGTTCTCCTCGATCCCGATAGCAAAGTGCATAAGCAGTTTGAGGTGGAAGGAATTCCCAAGAGCTTCGTTTACGACCGTGAAGGTAAGCTCGTAGCCCAGTCAGTGGACATGCGCACGCAGAGACAGTTCCTGGCAATGTTGAGCCAGGCCGGTCTTCAGTAGCCCGCGCTGGTTTCGCCACGAACGCAAGGATGAAAATACTCAGCGAAGCGGATGTTCGCGAAGGTCTTGATCCGTCCGCCGTTATTGTCGCCATCGAAAACGGGTTCCGGGAGCGGCTCAGCAGCGTCGTGCTGCCGGCGCGCACCCACATGGATGTGGAGAACGGCATTTTCCTCATCATGCCGTGCTATGACCGGGCCGGTCACGGGTTGGGCATCAAACTGGTGACGGTGCAAGACACACCCGCTCATCCCGAGGCTCGCATCCAGGCCACCTACCTGCTGCTCGATTCCGCCACCGGCGCGCCCACTTTGATTCTTTCCGCCAACTACCTCACCGATGTGAGGACCGCTGCCACCTCCGCCGTGGCAACGAAGTTCCTTGCCCGGGATGCGGTTCGCACGCTGGGAATCTTTGGCACCGGCCGGCAGGCGCGCGCTCATGGCCGGGTTCTGCCCCGGGTCCGGAAATTCGAGAAGATCTTAGTTTGCGGACGAACTCCAGAACACGTCCGCCGGTTTACCGATGAGGTTTCAGCTGAGTCCGGGTTGCCGGTCCAGCCGGTGAGCGCGCAAGATTGCGCCGCCGGCTCCGATGTGATTTGTGCCTGCACCGCGTCGGCCACGCCCGTTTTTGATGGCCACCTGCTCAAGGCGGGAACGCACCTCAACCTGGTGGGCGCATTTCAGCCCCATACTCGCGAGGTCGATTCCGTCACCATCCGGCGATCGCGGGTGACGGTGGAAACCTACGACGGAGTGCTGGCCGAGGCCGGAGACTTGCTGATCCCGATGGGCGAAGGCGTGTTGACTCGGGCGGGCATCGTGGCGGAGTTGCAGGAGCTGGTCACGGGCAAGAAAGCCGGCCGCACCTCGACCGGCGACCTCACGCTGTTCAAGAGCGTAGGGTGCGCGCTCGAAGATCTGGTAACCGCCGAACTTCTCGCCTGATTTGCCGGTGTTCCCCCAAACTGCGAGCAATAGGTTAGGATTTAGGTCGTAGCAAGATGGATTCTTCCAGGATCAAAACTATTCTCCAGCGGCCGCCCGCCGCGCTTAGCGCGCTGCTGCTGCTCGCCATTGCGGGATTTTTCGCGGTGAACCGGCTGGTGCACAAATTTCAGCACCATGAGCAGGACCTGGGCCGGGCTATGTTCCGGGCTGGTCAGCAGGCCCGGGTGTCGGGAAATCCCCAGCTGGCGATTGCCGATTTCCGCGCCGCGCTTGGCTTTGACCGCGACAACTACCAGTACCTGCTCAATCTCGCCAAAGCTCTGGCCGACGCCGGCCGGACTGAGGAAGCCGAATCTTATCTGGCGACCTTGTGGGAGCGCGCGCCCCAGGACGGCGACGTCAACTTGCAACTGGCTCGCCTGAATGCCGGCCAGGCGGCGACCGAGGATGCTCTGCGCCATTACCACAGCGCGATCTATGGCATCTGGCAAAACGATCCTGACCAGAACCGGAGGAAGTCGCGCATGGAGCTGGTGAGGTACCTGCTGCAGCATAACGACCGTACCCAGGCTCAGTCCGAACTGATTGCGATGGCGGCGGGTTTGCCGCCAGCCTCCGACTGGCATCCGCAGGTCGCGGATCTCTTCATGGAAGCGGGGGATTCCCAGCACGCACTGGGAGAATACCGGCAAGCTCTCAAACTCGACGCCAGGAATCCGCGCGCGCTCGCGGGGGCCGGCCGCGCAGCTTACCAACTGGGAGAATATTCGACCGCCGAGCGCTATTTGCGCGCCGCTTCCGAGCAAGGCTCACTGGACAGCGCCTCCAGGGAAATCCTCCAAACCAGCGATCTCATTCTCAAGGGCGATCCGTTTCGCCGCCGCCTCCCGGATTCCGAGCGACGGAATCGCGTGCAGGCGGCATTTCTGCAGGCCGGGGAACGGCTGCAGCAGTGCGCCCAGTCTCGGGGCGTGAATCTGACGCTGCCCACGACTCCGCCGCCGCCGCTGCAGGCGCTCTATGGCCAGTGGCTGAGCTGGAAGCCCAGGGTTGAGCCCCGGCAATTCCGCCCGGGTACCGACACCATGGATACGGTGATGGACCTGGTGGCGCAGATTGAGCAGGAAACCGAACAGGAATGCGGCCCGCCCACGGGTATGGACCTGGCGCTCCTTTTGATTGCCCGTAACCGCGACGGAGGCGACCGATGAGCGTTCCGGAAACGCCTCCGGTTGCGCCCTTGACCGACCCGATACCTACGCGTTCGCTGCTGGGATCCGCATTTCAGGAAGAACGTTTTTTCCTCATCCTCTCCGTTTTCATCGGCGTGTTCGCGGGGCTGGGCATCGTTTGCTTCCGGTTGGCGATCGAGTGGAGCCGCCTGGCGCTTCTTGGGGCGACGGTTCAGCCGCATGATGTGCGTCTGATTATCGCCCCGGTGGTGGCCAGCCTGGTGGTTGCCCTGCTGGTCATCCATGTTTTTCCCGCGGTGCGCGGCAGCGGCGTGAACCAGACCAAGGCTGCGCTCTATATCTATAACGGTTACATTCCTTTCCGCACCGCCATCGGCAAGTTCATTACTTCCGCGCTGGCCATCGGCGCCGGACACTCCCTGGGACCCGAGGATCCATCGCTGCAGATCGGGGCCAGCTTCGCCTCGGCCCTGGGAAGATACCTGCAGCTTTCGCGGGAGAAGTTGCGGCTGATCGCGCCGGTCGGGGCCGCCGCCGGACTGGCGGCCGCCTTCAACGCGCCCATCTCCGCTGTCCTGTTCGTGATCGAGGAAGTCATCGGACGCTGGAGCGCCGCGATTCTCGGCTCGGTAGTGCTGTCGGCGATTTCCAGTGTGGTGGTGGTGCGCTGGTTTCTGGGATCGGAGCCGCTGTTTCGCATTCCCCCGGTCACCGTGCTGCGCCCGCAGGAGTTGCTGGCCTATGCGGTTCTGGGCGTGGCCGGCGGGCTCTCGGCCCTGATCTTCGCCGAAGCCATCGGCTGGCTACGCCCGCGGCTGAAAGCCATGCCGCGATGGACGCAGTATTTTCAACCCGCCGCCGCTGGATTGCTGGTCGGCTTGATCGGCTACCTGGGGGCTCCTCAGGTGATGGGCGCGGGCTACGACGTCATCGATCAGGCCATGCACAATCAGTTCACCTGGCAACTGCTGGCGATTCTGGCGGGCCTCAAAATTCTTTCCACAACTCTTTCCTTTGTCAGCGGCACGCCCGGCGGGATGTTTGCCCCGACTTTGTTTGTCGGCGCCATGCTGGGCGGCGCGGTGGGCGCGGTCGAGCGCCATTTCTTTCCTCATCTCACCGGTTCGACCGGAACCTATGCGTTGGTGGGGATGGGCGTGCTCTTTGCGGGGTTCCTGCGCGCTCCGATGACGTCGGTTTTCATGGTGCTCGAGGTCAGTGGCAATTATTCGATTATTGTTCCGGTAATCGTCGCCAATACCTTCGCCTATCTGATCTCCCGAAGCCTGCAGCCCATACCGATCTTCGATGTTCTGACCCGGCAGGATGGTCTCGATCTGCCTTCGATGGAGGAACAACGCGAGGAACGGATTCTGCGAGTGGAGGATGCCATGCAGCCCGCTCCTCTGCTGGTGCTCGAGTCCACGGAAACGGTGGAGCAGGCGCGCCACAGAATCGCCAAGGCCGAAGCCGATTTGTTTCTGGTACGGCTCGATCCGTCCGGCTGGAGCAGCATCACGCAGGAAGCCCTTGCCCGCTTTGCCGGGGAAGGGAAGGGAGAGCTCACCCTGGGATCTGTTTTGCAAGGCGAGCGCCTGCCGTATCTCCATCCCGATCTGCCGCTGGAAACGGCGCTCCGCTACGTCCACCGCGCGGCCCTGGTGCCAGTGGTCAATCGCGCCGATTTCCGCAAGCTCGAGGGCATCGTCTCGCGCGATGCAGTGCTCAACAAATACGGCGGACAGTAGATAAGCGCGCCCGAGTTGCGGGCGCAGCCGATTCGGATTGTGCAAGCGGGTTGCACCCAGAAAACAATTTCTTCCGCATACGCCCGCAAATGGGCGGCGCTTTGAAAGGGCGCGGCTTCAGCCGAGCCGCACAGCCGCAAGCGGCCGGGCGGCTTTAGGGTCCGATTTCAACCCCTGGCGAAGATGGACGGCGCTGCCTTTCAATGCGTTTTAGAATGTCCTCATGCGAGCCATGGTGCTGCATCGTCCGGGTCCTGCCGAAAGCTCGCCCCTGCGGCTCGAAGAGGTTCCTACGCCCGTTCCGGCAGAACACCAGGTCAGGGTGCGCGTCGCCTGCTGCGGCGTGTGCCACACCGATCTGCACACCGTCGAAGGCGATCTGTCGCTGCCAAAACTACCCATCATTCCCGGCCACCAGCTAGTGGGCGTGGTCGATGCGCTCGGCCCCGGCGCTCACAAGCTTAAGGCAGGAGACCGCGCCGGCATCGCCTGGCTGCAATGGACCGATGGTCAGTGCGGCTTCTGCCGCCGCGATCTCGAGAATCTCTGCGAGCGCGCGCGCTTCACCGGCTATCACGTCGACGGCGGATATGCCGAATATGCCGTCGTGCACCAAGACTTTGCCTATCCGCTCCCGGCGGGGTTTTCCGACGAGCATGCCGCGCCGCTTCTGTGCGCGGGAATCGTGGGCTACCGCGCCTATCGCATCTCGGGGGCGAAGCCCGGCGATCGGCTTGGACTCTATGGCTTCGGCGCGTCGGCGCACCTGATTTTGCAACTGGCGCGGCATCAGGGCTGCGAGGCTTATGTGTTCACGCGCAGCCAGGCGCACCGTGATCTGGCTCGGGAGCTTGGCGCCGCATGGACCGGCGCCGCCGAGGACACGCCACCCGATCCACTGGACGCCGCCATCATCTTCGCGCCCGCCGGCGCTCTGGTGCCGCAGGCGCTGGGCGCGCTGCGCAAGGCTGGCACGCTGGCTCTGGCCGGCATCACCATGAGCGCCATCCCGCAGATGGATTACTCGTTGCTCTATCACGAGCGCACCGCACGCAGCGTAGCCAACAGCACCCGCCAGGACGCGCGCGACTTTCTGGCGCTGGCCTCCGAGGTTCCGCTGAAGACGGAAGTTCAAGTATTCAGCATGGAGGACGCTAACCAAGCCCTTGTGGCGATGAAGAGAAGCGAAATCGGTGGGGCGGGGGTCTTGAGAATTTGACCGGGCACCGGGCTCTCCGGCCCTTGGTACCACCACAACAAAAAGCCCGCTCCTTCCGGAGCGGGCTTTTCAACGCGCAAGTCACACGGAACTACGGCTTTACGTACACGTTTTCGCAGGTGCCTGGGACATTCTGCCCACGGGTTTTGCTGTTCAGTTCCAACATCATCTGGGTGATGTAGTACTTCTTGCCCAGCTTTTCGTTGGCGGTGTGGCCGTTCGGAGCTTTGAAGGTCTTTCCAAACTGCCAGGCGCAGCAGTCGCCGTTCTCGCCGCAAGTGTTGCCGGCCCATGCGGTGTGCATGTTGACCTGCGGGTCGCTGGCGGATTCTGAGAACTCGTGCCACATGATGTTAATGGTGCCATCGGCGCCGGGGTCGTTGTTCGGGCTGCCGGTCTTGTCGCCCACGACGTAGCTAGCTTCACAACTAGACGCGCAAGCCGCGGGGTTGCCGACCATCGAATACTTGATGGTTTCGCCGGTCACGATGTTGGTGGCGGGGCCATGGTATCCGCAGAACGAAGTGCACTGGCCGTCCGGATCGGCCACGTCGGTGGCGGTCAGAACGAAGTAGATGCCGTTGACGTCATCGGGAAGATGGCCATTCTTGATGGCGTTGGCAACGATGGTGCGGATCTGGGCGTCGCGAACACTCTTGCCCTGCGAGTAGTTGTCGTTATAGCTGTTGGTGGCCGGGTTGTAGCTGACGGTGATCGGCACGAAGGTGTTGGTGCTGTCGCTGTAGGTGGTGTTGATCTTGTTCATCTTGCTGCCACCCAGGCGGGTGAAGAAGCCGTCAATGACCTTGTGGTCCTTCGCGGTCCAAGTTCCGTAGTAAACGATGTAGATGTCCGGTGTGACTTCGAACACCGGGCCACCGTTGTAGCTGATGTTGGTTGCTTGGGCTTGCGGCGGTTGTTGGCCGTAAGGGCGCAACGCGTGAACCTGATTGCCCTCTTGGGCGAACGCGCAGGAGACCAGGCACACAGCCAAGGCAATAATTAACGCTTGTTTCTTCATCAAATTTTTCCTCATTTTCAGATAGTGTGGTGGGACGAGCCATCCCCAGTACTACGCCGGGAGTGGGAGCATTCTGTTGCTTCTTGCATCCGCTGTCAAGATGAAAGAATTTGCAACTTTAGGGAACCGGCGAGGGATGCTTTACTATTCTCAATAGTTTGCGAGCGACAGCACCAACTCACGACCGGCCCCGTTCAAAAACAAAGCCCGCTCCCAAAGGAGCGGGCCTTGGTTGGCGTCGGGATTACTGACCCGGACAGACGTGGGTCTCTACGTTCTGGAAACTCAGCCAGCTGTTCACCGAAGTGCTGGGGGGAGCGCCAAAATATCCGAGGAAAACCAGATCCTGCAGGTGGTAGGTGAAGCCGTGGAGCTTGTAGGGGAAATCTTCCAGCACCAGCGGGTCTCCGACTTCAAGAATGCTGTTGTCCTGGCAGCCCACGCTGTTGTCCACGAAGGGATCGTCCAGCCACTCCCCGATCTCGTGAGTGAAGGCGGCCGTGTCCTGGGAGAAGACGCGCGTGCCCTGATCGATCCAGGTGGTGTAGGCATAGGTTTGTCCGCTGGGCTGGCGTCCATTGGCGTCGTGGTAGCCGCCCACGCAGCACCCGCCGCCCTCGGTCAGATAGACGTCATAGGTGATGAAGATGGGTAGGGTGTTCGGCGTGATCTGGCTCTTGAACTTTGACAGGTAGGTCTGAAGGGCAGAATCGAAGGCATTAATATCCATCAAGCCAACCGTCTTGCCGCCTTCGACTGCGACTTTCCCTTGGGCCGGGGTGACGTTAATCGTCTGCATCGCCAGCATGGTCGGCTGGCCCAGCACGGTGTGGTATCCGGTGTTGGTCTGCACCGAGCTCCAGAAGTTGCCGCGCTGGAATGCGTCAATGTACTGATCGGTTCCCAGGTCGGTTCCGCCCTGGGTGAAGTCCACTTTAGCCTTGAAGATGGGCGAAGACTTGGCGTCCTTCAGGACGGTGTTGCCGTCCGGCAGCACGTGCTTCGGGCTGAAGGTCATGTTTCCATTCTGGGCGCCGTAGACCATCTTGATGGGGATGAGAAATGTCGGGATGGTGGTGGTGGTGTTGCTGGTCGACGGATCAGCGCCCACCATCACGAAAGTCCGCTTCACGCCCTTGAGATCGGTGAACGAGCCCGTCCACTGGGCCAGGTTGGCTGCCGGGCTGCGGTTGAACGTCTGAGGGTGCGGAGGCAGGGTTACGAATCTGGGAACCATGGGGTAGGTATCCTGCGCGAAGCCGATGCTGGACAGGCAAACGCACGCCAGCAGGGTCAGCGCAAGCAAGCTGCAAATTGGGAAGCTCTTCTTCATGGGAATTCTTTCGCTCCTTAATGGTCTGAGTAACAACCGACTGATGCTCACGCGCGGATTCCAACACTGGCCAGAAGTGAGGGGAACGCAGGCGAGAAAAAAGCCCTGCGATTTTCCTCAGTTCAGCGACGCGAGTCAATGCTTAGATTGTCAAAAATTATTGACGATCCGTGTGCGCGCGAGGGAGACCCGCAGAGGCCGCAAGCGGTTGCGGTACGATGTGCAATAGTTTGACAAATTGCGGGGCCGGGACCCGGTTAATATGTCGCGACGCGATATATAGGCCGGCCGGAGGGCCGAACCCGGGCGCCAGGTTTCGGATCGTTTTTCGCGGAGCAGGCCTCCGACGACGAGCTCGCCGCGGCTTTCCGGCCTCCAGCAGGGCTGAAAATCGAAATCCATTCCGCTTTCCTTTTCAACAACTTACCCCGTATAATGCACAATTCAACCATTCAATCCGGATTTCCGGCCCTTTGTTGTCTTGTGGATGCGAGGTTTCCAAGTCTTGCCTAGGATAAGGGCAGAGAACTCCAGGGAGAGCCCTATGCGGCACTTCCGGGGAAGGTCAGGCAAAGGCAAAATCTGGGATTCACCTAGACAGGGCGGCAAACGCAGGTAGAGCCGCGGCATCCGAGCAGTGGAAAGCGAGAAGAAATGCATAAGCCAGTGAAGTATGTAGAGAAGGCAGTGACCATTGGCGCCAAGGGCGTGTGGGCTGTGTTCGAGCGGCTCAACCGCGTGAAGCCCAATCCCTCTCCTACTCCAAAGTGGTCGGACCAGCCGCTGCTGAAATCCTACGAGAAGTCGAAGCCGCCGCTGGGCTGGCCGCGGGCGACCGACTCGCTCTGCCCGAAGTGTGTCCCGGAAATCCGCCAGCAGATTCTGGACGGCAAGTTGCCATACGAAATCCTGCTCAACGAGAAAGTCGGCGAAGTGAAGGCACAGATTGTCGAGCGCGACGGCAAGGTCCTGATGGTCAAGGACTGCCCCAAGCACGGGCATTTCGAAGACATCATGTCGATCGACACCGAGTTCACGCGCCACCTGGAAGAAGTTTTCCCCGGCCGCGATATCAAGGCCCACAACGACGAGAAGCTGCACCATCACGGCTCGTCGACGGTGAAGTACGGCCGCGGCTCGGTGCTCACCATCGACCTGACCAACCGCTGCAACATGATGTGCGATCCCTGCTTCATGGATGCCAACCAGGTGGGCTTCGTGCACGAGTTGAGCTGGGAAGATATCAAGACCATGCTCGACAACGCTATCACCATCAAGCCGCGCCGCCAGATGTCGGTGCAGTTTTCCGGTGGCGAGCCGACGCTGTCGCCCTATTTCCTGGATGCGGTTCGCTATGCGCGCAAAGTCGGATACAACAGCGTGCAGGCGGCGACCAACGGAATTGAATTTGCCAAGAGCTTCGAATTCGCCCAGCAGGCGGCCGAAGCCGGGATGCGCTATGCCTACCTGCAGTTCGACGGTATCGGAAACGCCGCCAACGCGCACCGTAAGGTGGGCAACCTGTTCGACGTGAAGTTGCAGGCCATCGACAATCTGCATCGTGCCGGCGTGGAAATCGTCCCGGTGATCACCATCGTCAACGGTATCAACAACGAGCAGGTCGGGCGCATCATCAAGTTTGCGCTCGATAATCCGAAGAAAATCGGCTTCCTGTCGTTCCAGCCGGTGTCGTTCACTGGCCGCGACGAGGCCATCACCGACGAGCGGCGCCAGGCGCAGCGGTACACGCTGGCCCACCTCGCCCACGACGTCAAGGATCAGACCGGTCTCGGCGAACCTGCCCGCGATTGGTTCCCCATCAGCTTCATGTCGACCTTCTCCGATTGGGCCGACCTGATGCACGTCAACGATCTGAAAAACGACTGGGGCCAACTCTCTTGCGGATGCCATCCGAATTGCGGCACCGGCATGGCCATCATGATCGACAAGGAGACCAAGGAAGCGGTTCCGGTCACGGCGTTTCTGAAGGGCGATCAGCTTGCGAAAGATATTGCCAAGGTGAACGACGCGGCTCGCGGCAAGTTCCTGACCGTCTTCGGCATGGCGCTCTGCCTGATGAAGAACTACGATCCGTTCAAGTCGCCGACGCACTTCAAGCTGATGGACCTGCTGAAGAAGTTCGACAAGAACTTCAACGCCACCGGCAAGAATTATGGCAAGGTGGGTCCGGACCGCACAATTGATGATGTC
>Ga0335079_10001282_pt1 | contig 28775 bp, 22 predicted proteins | sample Lox_Sample_33_FD_206719 | JGI IMG/M metagenome (GOLD analysis project Ga0335079, IMG submission 206719) | Soil microbial communities from Loxahatchee National Wildlife Refuge, Florida, United States - Lox_Sample_3.3 | ecosystem: Environmental > Terrestrial > Soil > Wetlands | place: USA...
TGGAGCTGAAGATCCGGTACGGCCCACTTCAAACTGCAGTGAAAAAATAGGACCGAGGAAGATATGAAGAAGCTTGCGTTGTTCGTGGTCGCGGTGCTCGCGCTGGCTGCGGGGGAGCGGGCCCTTGCGCAGACAGGGGATCAGTGGCGGAAAGCGGGCGGGACCCGCGAGTACACCTCCCCGCAGGAGCTGGTGTCGATCGCGCCGACCACCCCGCTGGACAGGGCCCTGGCGGCCATCAGCGAGATCAGCAAGAAGTTCACCGGGAAGATCATCGTGGACACGGAGCACCGGACGATGCCGATCAACATCGACATCCAGGGGATGCAGTGGAAGGACGCCCTGGAGGCGATCTGCCGGAAGAACGACATCTGGTTCACCGAGTACGAGAACTACATCCAGATCGGCCAGGGCTCCGGCGACCAGAGCAAGAACCAGCCCGGGGCCATCAACCCGACCGGGCCCGGCGGGACCCAGGGGAGCATCGAGATCCAGAAGGAGCCCGCGAACTTCCGGAGCCGCGAGGTCAAGATTTCGACGGTCTTCTTCGAGGTCAACCTCACGAAGCTCGACGAGGTCGGGATCAACTGGACGTTCATGAAGAGCACCAGCAACGTGGACATCAACGGCTCGTTCAGCGGGGCGACCCAGGTGACGAACAACATCTTCAAGGCCGAGGTGACCCCCCACGTGAGCTTCGCCAACATGGATTTCATCGCGAACCTCTTCTCGAACTACCAGCTGGGCGAGATCATGAGCAGTCCCGAGATCATCGTCCGCTCCGGGCAGAAGGGGCGCATCCAGGTCGGGCAGGACTTCTCCATCCGCGAGCGCGACTTCGCGGGCAACCTGATCGACAAGTTCTACAGCGCCGGCACGATCGCCGAGGTGACCCCGCAGGTGATCACCGAGCAGGGGGTGAACTTTATCCACATGAACATCGATGTCGAGCGGAGCGACGTCCAGCCGGGCGCGATCAGCACGCTCATCAACAAGACGAAGGCCACGACCAACCTGCTCCTGCTGGACGGCGAAGAGACGATCATCGGGGGCCTCTACAGCTCGGAAGTCGACGTGATCCGCGAGGGAGTGCCGTTCCTGAAGGACCTTCCCTGGTACGTGTTCGGCCTGCGCTACCTGTTCGGTTTTGACAGCGACAACCTCGTGAAAAAGGAGCTGGTGATCCTTCTCAGGGCGGAGCTTGTGCCCACGCTGCAGGAGCGGATCACGCAGAAGACGAAGGAAGACGGCGTGTTCGAGCGCTGGCTCCAGGACCAGCTCAAGTACGAGCACCACATTACAGCAAACATGAAACCGGAATGACAGCATCGGGGGATTCACACAACCGGAAGGATGCCAGGATATGAGAAAGACCATATGGGGAGTTCTCTTTGTCGCGGCGCTGGGGGGCCTCGCCGCGTCCTGCAGCAACAACAACAACGCCAACGGCCCGCAGGCGGGGCAGGGAGGCGTGAGCGGCGTCGTCACGGACGCCACGTCGTCGTCGCCGCTGGCCGGGGTGACCGTTTCCGCGCAGCCGCTGGGCGCGAGCGCGACGTCGACCACCACCGGCTCAGACGGCAAGTTTAGTTTCACGTTCACGATCGACAGCACCTCCTCTGTGCAGCTCGCGTTCCACCTCTCCGGCTACCGCGACACGTCGATCGTTGCGCCGCTCAGGTCGAATTCGATCACCTCGCAGAACGTCGCCATGGTGCGCCGCTCGCAGATCTCGGGCGGCGGAGGGAGCGGCATCGCGCAGACGATCGCGTTCCTGGGCGCTGCTCCCCCCGAGATCAGGGTCAAGGGGGTGGGAGAGATTGAGACATCGACGCTCACGTGGGAAGTGCGCGATTCGCTCGGCCTCCCGGTGGACGCCACCCATTCGATCCAGCTCACGTTCACGATCACCAACGGGCCCGGCGGGGGCGAGTTCCTCTCCCCCACCACGGTGACCACCAACGCCAACGGCCAGGCGATCATGACGCTCAGTTCCGGGATCCGGTCGGGCGTCGTCCAGGTGACGGCGACCGGCACGGTCGCGTCCGGGACCGTCACCTCCCAGCCGGTCCACATCGTGATCGACGCGGGTTTCCCGGACCAGACGCATTTCTCTTTCGCGCCGCCGATCCACAACCTCCCCGTCCTCGATATTTTCGGCGTGCACAACAAGGTCAACGTGCTCGTGGGCGACAAGTGGACGAACCCGGTCGCGCCGGGGACCGCGGTGTACCTCAGCAGCACGGCCGGCGTCGTGACTGCAGCCATCTTCACGGACGTGAACGGACAGGGCTCGGGGGATCTGATCAGCGGCAATCCGCGCCCGATCGGTTCCCCGTATGCGGCACAGGCGTTCGGGAACGGATACCACTACGTGGCGGCACGGACCGCCGGGCAGGGAGGGGTGACGGTGCTCGACAGCACGCTGATGCTCTGGAGCGGCGTCGCGATCATCGCGAATTTCCAGCCGACCAACATCAACATCAAGAACGGCGCATCCGTCCCGTTCTCGTTTAACGTCTGGGATGAGCTGGGCCACCCGCTGGCTGCGGGGACGACGATCTCCGTCGTGGCGGCCATCCCCCCGCCCCCCGATCCCAATGCCCCGCAGAACCCGGTGCTGGTCTCGTTCGGCCTGAACGGCGGGTTGACGCTGCAGGACGTCATCTTCCCCGGTCCGGGTGCGACGGCGTTCTCCGGGACGGTGAGCGACGGGAACTCCGCGTTGATTGACTCGATCGGCACCGCCGTGACGGTCACGGTCTTCGTGAACGGGCCGAACGGTCAGGCGACATATACACTTAACGGCGTCGTGCATTAATCCTCGTTCGTACCTGAAAAAGCCCCGTCTCGCTTCTCAGAGACGGGGCTTTTTCAATGCAGAGCTCAGAACTCAGAGCTCAGCATTCAGAGTTCAATCTCCCTCAATTTGCAATTCCCTCCTTCAAACCGTAGCTTTAATTTCGCCTTTTCTCCAATTCCCGTAGTGTATGGACGGCACAATCTCCATCCGCGGCGCGCGGGTGCACAATCTCAAGAATATCAACCTCGATCTGCCGAGGAACCGGCTGATCGTCATCACGGGGGTCAGCGGCTCGGGGAAATCGAGCCTTGCCTTCGACACGATTTACGCCGAGGGACAGCGTCGGTACGTCGAGAGCCTCTCCTCCTACGCGCGCCAGTTTCTTGAGCGGATGGACAAGCCGGACGTCGACCTCATCCAGGGCATCGGGCCGGCGATGGCGATCGAGCAGAAGACCAACACCCGCAACCCCCGGTCCACCGTCGGAACGACCACGGAGGTGTACGACTACCTCCGTCTCCTCTACGCGCGGGCGGGGCGGACGTTCTGCCGCAACTGCGGGAGACTGGTTACGCGGGATTCCGTCAGGACGGTGGAGGCGGCGCTTCGCGAGAGACTGGCCGCCTCCGCCGCCCCCGAGCTGCGCGTCCTGGTGACGTTCCCCCTTCCGACGCACGGGAGGGAACCGCTGGCCCAGTCGCTCGAGAATATCCGCCGGGAAGGGTTCTTCCGCCTGGTGACGGGCGAGGAGGTCATCGACCTGAACGAGACACCGGGCCCGAAGAAAATGCCCCCGGGAGGAATCCAGGTCCTGGTCGACAGGCTCGTCTTCAGGCCGGGAGAGCGCACGGAACGGCTTGCGGACTCCGTCGAGACCGCGTTCGCCTCCGGGAACGGGAAAGCCTCGCTCGTCGTGGCGGGGGACGGGGCCCCGATGCGGTTCAACCAGAACTTCTCCTGCCCCGATTGCCACATCGACTACGAGGAGCCCGACCCGCGCCTCTTTTCGTTCAACAACCCCTTCGGGGCGTGCCCGGAGTGCCAGGGCTTCGGCAGGGCCGTGGGGATCGACATGGATCTCGTCGTGCCGGACCCCCGCAAGACGCTGCGGGAAGGCGCGATACAGCCCTGGGGGACGCCGAAATTCAGGGAGTGGCTCCGCGCGCTCGTCCGCGCCGCCCGGGGGGCGTCGCTCCGGCTCGACGTCCCTTTTGCGGAGCTCGACGAGCGGGAGGTCCGGCTCATCAGGGAGGGGAACGCGGAGTTCGAAGGGCTGGATGCCTTCTTCCGGATGATCGAGCGGAAGGGGTACAAGATCTACTACCGCGTTCTCCTGAGCAGGTACCGGGGGTACACCACGTGCCCCGCCTGTCACGGGGCGCGCCTGCGACCGGAGGCGCTCGCGGTCCGCGTCGGCGGCAGGGGGATCGCCGAGGTGGTGGCCATGACGATCACCGGGGTGCGGGGCTTCCTGGAGCATGTGGAGTTCACGCCGGAAGAGGCCGCGATCGCCCGCCGGATCATGGACGAGCTGAAGAAGCGCATCGCCTACCTCGACGACGTCGGGATCGGCTACCTGACGCTCGACCGCCTCTCCAGTACGCTCTCGGGGGGAGAGTCGCAGCGGATCAACCTCGCCACGTCGCTCGGTTCGTCGCTCGTCGGCGCGGTCTACGTGCTCGATGAGCCGAGCATCGGCCTCCACCCGCGCGACAACGAGCGGCTGATCGCGCTGCTCAAGGCGTTGAGGGACGCAGGCAACACGGTGATTGTCGTGGAGCACGACGCCGACATGATGCGCGCCTCCGACATGATCGTTGACATGGGGCCGCGCGCGGGCGAGAAGGGAGGAGAGGTGGTCGCCGCGGGGACGCCCGCGGAGATCCTCAGGGCGGAACGCTCCCTCACCGGCGCCTACCTTGCGGGCCGCTCGCGCATCCCCCTGCCGCGCGTCCGCCGCGCAGGCTCCGGGATGGCGATCACGATCGAGGGGGCCACGCTCCACAACCTGAAGGGAATCGATGTCCGCATTCCCCTCAACATGCTCGTGTGCGTCACGGGCGTGAGCGGGAGCGGGAAGAGCACGCTGGTCCACGAGGTCCTCTGCCGGGGTCTGAAGAACCCCGGAGGAGATGCCGCGCTCAAGGGGGCCTGCCGGTCGATCGGGGGGAGGGAGCAGGTGAGCGCCCTCGAGCTTGTCGACCAGTCTCCCATCGGGAGAACGCCGAGGTCGAACCCGGTGACGTACATCCAGGTCTTCGACCAGATCAGGGCCCTGTTCGCCGCGACGCAGTCGGCGAAGATCCACGGGTACGCGCCGGGAATGTTCTCGTTCAACGTCCCCGGCGGGAGGTGCGACGAGTGCGAGGGGGACGGGGTGGTCAGGGTGGAGATGCAGTTCCTGGCGGACCTCTTTCTCCCCTGCGACGTCTGCAAGGGGAAGCGCTACAAGAAGGAGATCCTGGACGTCCGCTACAGGGGGAAGAACATCGATGAAGTCCTGGGGATGACCGTCACCGAAGCGATGGCGTTTTTCGGGGGAGAGGCATCGGGGAGGAAGGTCGCGCAGCGGCTGGGAGTCCTGGACGACGTGGGACTCGGATACATCCGGCTCGGCCAGGCGGCGACGTCGCTCTCCGGCGGAGAAGCGCAGCGCATCAAGCTTGCCGCGCACCTCATGGCGCCGGCGCCTGACAGGCACATCCTGTTCGTGTTCGACGAGCCCACGACCGGGCTCCACTTCGACGACATCGCGCGGCTTCTCCGCTGTTTCAACGCGCTGATCGAGGCGGGGAATTCAGTCGTGATCATCGAGCACAACCTCGACGTCATCAAGTGCGCCGATCACGTGATCGATCTCGGGCCGGAGGCCGGGGAGGAGGGAGGTCGCGTGGTGGGGACGGGCACGCCCGAGGAGATTGCCGCGCTGCGGGGGTCGCACACCGGGAAGTGCCTGAAGCCGCTCCTCTGATGCGTGACAGGCGTCACCGCCCGTCAGCCTGCCGCTTCGTAGGTTGTCCTCGCCGTGTCACAGAAAGGCACTGGTGCTGCTGCGGATGAAGGGGATTTCCGGAGTGTGTGCCAGTGCCTTTCGCCATCAATAGCCCAGCCCCACGTTCAGCGTAATAAAGAACCCGCCGAAGTCGTTCTTCGTCCCTGACAGGAGGCCGGTATTCGTGTCGTACAGCGAGGGGAGCCCGTTCCCCAGCAGGTACGTGAAGTAATACCGGAAATTGATGCCGAAGACGCCGGAGTTCGGCCCGCCGAAGTTCGCCCCGAACCCGATGTACGCCGACGCCGTGTAGTGCGGCGTCCCCCGCCCCAGGCTGTGGAAGAACTCCACGTCGTTCACCGCGATGGTGCCGTCCGCCTGCGGCACGAGGTCGACGAACGGGGACATGTAGACCATGGTCGGCCCGACCGCTGCGTTGACGTACGGCCGGAACGTGTCCACGATATCCTCCCGGAAGAGACGGTACTGGACGCCGAACATCAGCGGGAGCACCAGGAACCGGTTGAGCTTCCCCGGCACCGTCGAGTTGCCGTAGATGTCGTACTGTTCGATTTCGCGGGAGTCTTTCGCCTCCGAGACCGAGAAGCTGACAAAGCCGAAGACGTCGGGTGTGAACTCGCGCCGGTAAAACCCTCCGAGGCCGAACCCGTTCGTCGATATCAGGATGTCGAGCCCCCACGTGTTGAGGTACTCTCCCTGGTCGTACCCGGACACGTTCGCCCTGACCGTGCTGTCGGGCGCTCCCGGGAACGAGCGTGACTGGGCAAGGCCCGCGGGGGTGGCTGCCAGCGTTGCCAGCATGAGGACGGATGTTGCAGCAATGCGCGCGCGCATGATCTCCTCGCAAATGTCGGACTGTCAGAGGACGCGGAACAGACCCATCTTCAGGTACGCCGTCTCGGGCACGGAAGGGAGGACGGGGTGGTCGGGGGCGGCGCCCCTCCACTCCAGGAGCTGGAGGCGCCGGCCCGCCGTTCGCGCGGCGCCGTCGACGATCTCCCGGAACACGTCGGGGAGGATGTGGTGCGAGCATGAAGCCGTCATGAGGAGGCCTCCCTCAGGGATCAGCGGTAGCGCCGCGGCGTGCAGGTTCCTGTAGCCCTTCCGCGCCGCCTGCACGTTCTTCCGGCTCCGGGTGAATGAGGGGGGATCCAGCACGACGACGTCGAACGTCTTCCCCTCCGCCGCCAGCTCCTTCAGGCGGGGGAAGACGTCGGCCTCTTCGAAACATGCCGCCGTGATCCCGTTCAGTATCGCGTTCGCCCGGGCCCGCGCGACCGCCTCGGGCGAGATGTCGATTCCCACGACGCTGGCCGCCCCGGCCCGCCCTGCACTCAGGGCAAACCCCCCGTCGTTGCAGAACGCGTCGAGGATGCGGCGCCCGGCGCTGAACCGTTCCAGCACCCCCCGGTTTTCCCTCTGGTCCAGGAAGAACCCGGTTTTCTGGCCGTCCCTCATGTCCACCGTATAGCGTATTCCCCGTTCGTCGATCATCGTGGGCGACGGCTCACCATACAAAACAGTCCGCCCTGCCGGAAGGTTCTCAAGCGCCCGGAGCGGGGAGTCGTTTCTCGCCAGTATGCACGAGGGCTGGAAAAGCTCCCGGAGCACGTCGCAGACGAGGGGGAGCCGCATATCCATACCGATCGACACGGCCTGGACGGCGAACTGGTCGTTGTACCTGTCGATCACCAGGCCGGGGAGGAAGTCCCCCTCGCCGTGGACGAGGCGGTAGACGGTTTCGCCGGGATAGAGCCGCTCGCGGAGATCGCGCGCGGCGCTGATGCGCCGCCGGAAAAACTCTTGGTCGATGTCGACCACGGTCCCGGAGAGGAGCCGGACTGCGATCAGCGAATGGGGGTTGTACAGGCCGACGCCGAGCGAAAGTCCGCTCGCGGCGACGAGCTCCACCACGTCTCCCGGCGCAGGGCTCCCCCGGGTCTCGCGGACCTCGTTGCTGAAAGCCCAGGGGTGACCGGCCGTGATGCGCTTCTCCTCCTTGTTCCTGAGGACGACCTGCCGGGGAAGGTGCGGCTGCAGCATGAAGCAATGTATGACAATGGCGCGCAAATTACAAGCTGCACGCTTCCCACGCTCCGTTCGTTGAAATTCGATACACTGATGGGTATATTACATAGCTATGACCAATCAGACACACGGAACACCGGATGCAGTGAGCCGCCGGAGCGTCGGAGGAGTGATCTTCGACATCGACGGGACGCTCACAAGGACCAATGAGCTCATATTCGCGACATTCAACCACGTGATGTCCAGGCACTGCGGCAGGACGTACGAGCCGAAGGAAATCATCGCGCTCTTCGGACCGCCGGAGGAGGGGGCGCTCCTCCCGCTGGTCGGCCAGGAACGCCTCCCGCTCGTCATGGACGAACTCTGCGCCTACTACAGGGAACACCATCACGCCATGGCGTCGCTGCACCAGGGGATGGAGGGGGTGCTTGCGTTTCTGAAGGACAAGGGGGTGCCGCTCGGGGTGTTCACGGGGAAGGGGAGGCGCACGGCGATGATCACGCTCGATGCCCTCGGGATCACGCGATATTTCGACATGATCATCTCCGGGAACGACGTCGTCCGTCACAAGCCCGACCCGGAGGGGATCCTGAAATTCATCAGGGCGTTCGACATTCCCCCGGCCGACACGCTGATGGTCGGCGACGCCCTGGGAGACATCACCGCTTCCCGCGGGGCCGGGGCGACGTCGGTCGCCGTCCTGTGGGATTCCTACGACAGGGAGCGCGTGCTCCGCTCGGCTCCCGACCTGGTCTTTCACGACGTGGACGGGCTGCTCGGCTGGCTGAAGGCGAGCGCCCGCTTCCCGGGAGAGCAATCATGAACGCACAGCAGGGCCTCCGCATCGGGGTTGTGGGCGTGGGCCATCTCGGCTCCCTGCACGCGAAGATGCTGGCCGACATGCCGGGCGTGTGCCTGGCCGGCGTGTACGACGCCGACCCGGCGAAGGGGAAGGCCGCCGCGGATCAATACGGGGCTGAGTGCGCCGCTTCGCTGGAGGCGCTCCTGGACAGGGTTGACGCGGTGACTGTTGCCACGACCACGGTCGCCCATGCGGCGGTGGCCCTGAAGGCGCTCGAGCGGGGGAAGCATGTCTTCGTGGAGAAGCCGATCACGGAATCGATCGGGGAGGCCGCTTCCCTGTGCGAGGCGGCGGCCCGGAAAGGGCTCCTGCTGCAGGTCGGCCACATCGAACGGTTTAACCCGGCCATCCTGGCCCTGGAGAAGTACACGATCGCCCCGATGTTCGTCGAGTCGCACCGGCTCGCACAGTTCAATCCGCGGGGTACCGATGTCGGCGTCGTGCTGGACCTCATGATTCACGACATCGATCTGATCCTCTCGTTTGTCCGGTCCCCGGTGCGCGCCGTGGAGGCGAACGGCGTGGCGGTCGTCTCCGACAGCGTCGACATCGCCAACGCGCGGATCCAGTTTGAAAACGGGTGCGTCGCCAATGTGACCGCGAGCCGGATCTCCCAGCGGAAGATGCGCAAGATGCGCCTCTTTCAGAAGGACGGCTACATTTCGATCGATTTCTCCGAAGGGACTGCGGAAGTCTTCCGCCTGGTGGGGGAGAACGAACCGGAGACGAAGGGGACGATGATGCTGGGGGAGCTTGGCTCGGGCAAGCACAGGAGGAAGATCGTCTACGAGTTGCCTGAGGTGAAGGAGGTCAACGCGCTCCGCCACGAGCTTGCGCTCTTCGCGGACGCGGTCGCCTCGGGCAGGCCCCCGGTGGTGAGCGGGGAAGACGGCAAACGGGCGCTGGAGGTGGCGAGCGCGATCATGGAGAAAATCAGCCAGCAGTCGTTTCCGGGATGATGGAGAGCGGCGCGGCCCAAATCGATCTGCAGCATCCTCTCCTGGCGACGATCGGCGGGATTGCCGACAGCCTCGGCATTCGCGCCTGGGTGGTCGGAGGGTACGTCCGGGACCTCCTGCTCGGGAGGACCGACAGCGACATCGACGTCATCGTGGTCGGGGACGGGATCGCGTTCGCCCGTGCCGTGGCCCGCGAAACGGGTGCGGGCCCGGTCGTGGCGTTCGAGCGGTTCGGCACCGCGATGCTTCCCACGGCGGGAGGCAAGGTGGAGTTCGTGGGGGCGCGGAGGGAGCGGTACGATCCCTCCTCGCGCAATCCCGCGGTGGCCCCGGCAACGCTCGAGGAGGATCTCCACCGGCGCGACTTCACCGTGAACGCGATCGCGGCGGGGCTCAACAGGGATTCGTTCGGCCGCCTGGAGGACCCCCTTGCGGGCCGGGAGGACATCGTGCGCAGGCTGCTCCGGACGCCGCTGGACCCGGCCAGGACGTTTGACGACGACCCGCTCAGGATGATGCGCGCGGCGCGGTTCGCGGCGCAGCTCAAATTCACGATCGATCCCCCGGCCCGCGCGGCAATCGCCCGCATGGCGGACCGGGTGTCGATCGTTGCGCCGGAGCGGATTACCGGGGAATTCATGAAGATCCTCGGAACCACCGAGCCGTCCGTCGGGATCCTGCTCATGTTCGACACCGGGCTGCTCCAGCATGTCTTTCCCGAGATCGCCCGGATGGCGGGAGTGGACCAGCGGCGGGACCATCACCACAAGGACGTTTTTCTCCATACGTGCACAGTCGTCGATAACGTGGCCCGCGCCTCGGGCAACATCTGGCTGCGGTTTGCCGCGCTCGTGCACGACATCGCCAAGCCCCGCACCAAGGCATTCCGGGAGGGCACCGGCTGGACGTTTCACGGGCACGAGGAGCTCGGGGCGCGGATGATGAAGAAGATCTTCCAGCGGATGAAGCTCCCGTTCGAGCACCTCCCCTACGTCGAGAAGCTCATCAGGCTCCACCTGAGGCCCATGGCGCTCGTCGACGACGGGGTGACCGATTCCGCCGTCAGGCGCCTGGTCTTCGAGGCGGGGAACGACATCGACGACCTGATGATCCTCTGCCGGGCCGACATCACGTCAAAGAACCCGGCGCTCGTCGCCCGGTACAGCGGGAATTACGAGAATGTGCTCCGCAAGATCGCCGAGGTGGAGGAAAGGGACCGCCTCCGGAACTGGCAGCCTCCCGTCCGGGGGGAGGAGATTATGTCCGTCTGCGGCATCGGAGAGGGGCGCAGCGTGGGCCGATTGAAGAAGGCTATAGAAGAGGCCATACTGGACGGACGGATACCCAACGAACACGATGCCGCCCTGGCCTATCTCCTCTCCATAAAAGACGGGATTCTGGCCGAATAGCGCGTGATTATGAGGTTTTTTCCGAAACTTTACGTGGTTCGCTTCGTTAAACAAATACCGTCAGCAACCGCATTCCAGGAGCAACTTATGAGATGTGTGAAAGCAGCAGTTCTGACCGCAGCCCTCTGTTGCGGACAGGCCGTCTACGGCCAGACAGCCAATCTTACGCTCGACCAGGCGACGCAGGTCGCACTGGAACATAATCAGGCCGTTATCCAGGCGGACGCGAATGTCGGTGCGGCGCACGCGGGGGTCCTCTCCGCCTACGGGGGATATCTTCCCAGCCTCTCCGCGAGCGGGTCCTGGGGCCGGTATGCCACCGACAAAGCCTCCAGTACGACCACCAGTTTCGGCGGCGGCACATTCACCCTCCCCGCAAACCAGAGCACGATCAACCAGTTCCGCACCGGCATAAGCGCGAACATGACGCTGTTCGACGGGTTCAACAGACAGGCGCAAGTTGGGGCCTCCGGCTCGCGTTCAACGGCCGCCGAGCAGACTGCCGTGCGGACACGCCAGTCCATTGTGTACCAGACGCAGAGCGCGTACCTGAACGTGCTGCGCAACGAGCAGCTCGTGAAGGTCGCAGACGAGAATCTCAAGCGGGACAATCGCCAGCTCGAGCGGATCACGGAGTCGGCGAAGGTCGGGGCCGCGGCGCAGGCCGACGTCTACCGTCAGGCGTCCACGGTCGCCGCCGACGAGTATTCGCTGATATCCGCCCAGTCGACGTACGATCAGTCGAAGGCCGACCTGGTCGATCTGATCGGGCTGGACGTGGGGAGCGACTACACGTTCAACGATTCCGCAATTTCGATCGACATCACGCAGGCGCAGCTCGATTCGGTCTCCGCTCTGTACGCCAACTTCCGCGACCTCCAGAAGCGTTCGCTGGCGGCGCGTCCCGACTACCTGAGCGCCCAGGGGACGCTGGATGCCGCCCAGTCCGGCGTGACATCCGCCCGGAGCACATACTTCCCCGCGATCACGGCGAACGCCGGCTACTCGCTCGGCACCTCGGATCAGTTCTCCAACCTGTCCGACACCCGGACGCTCAACTGGGGCATCGGGATATCCTGGACGATTTTTGACGGCTTCGCGACGAACGCCAATGTCCAGTCGGCGATCGCCAACCGGCGGATCGCGGAGATCGGCCTCGTGCAGACCGAGCGGGACATTTACGACCAGTTGAAGAAGGCGCTGCTCAGTTTCGACGCCGCGCGCAAGCAGTACGAGGTGAGCCAGAAGGGGGTCACCTCCGCCACGGAGGACAGGAAGATCGCCGAGGAGAAATACAACCTCGGGGCGGGGACGCTGCTGGACCTCCTGACTGCCAACGCGAACCTCGTGCAGGCCCAGGTGAATCTCGTGAACGCGGCCTACAATTACATCACGGCGAAACTCAACGTCGACTTCACGATCGGCGAGCGGTCGTACTGACCGCAGGCGTCGCACGGTTTTCTCATATCAAGGAGCAACGGGCATGGCATCGAACGGGAAGAAATCGCGCAAGAAGGTCTTCATCATCTCCGGCATCGTGCTGGTCCTGGCCGTGCTTGGCGTGTTCGTGTTCCTGGGGAGCAAGAAGGAGCCCATCCTCGCGGTGAACGTGGAAAAGGTGACGTCGCGGACGCTGACGCAGGTCGTGACGGCCACCGGCAAGATCCAGCCGGAGATCCACGCCGCGATCTCGCCCGAGGTGAGCGGCGAGATCGTCCTCCTCCCGGTCAAGGAGGGGTACCGCGTGAAGAAGGGGGACGTGCTCCTCAAGATCAAGCCCGACATCTACATCGCGCAGCGCGACCAGTTCAAGGCCGCGCTCAATCAGGTCAAGTCGGCGCTCGTGAAGGCCGAGGCGGACTACCGCAGGGCGGAGGGCCTCATGGCCAAGAGCCTGATCGCGCAGTCGGACTTCGACCAGGCCAAGTCGACCTACGAGGGAACGAAGGCCCAGTACCAGCAGGCGCAGGCGTCCCTCGACCAGGCGGAGGAGAGCCTGCGCAAGACGACGATCTCATCGCCGATGGACGGGACGATCAGCCAGCTCAACAACCAGCTCGGCGAGCGCGTCCTCGGCACGCAGCAGTTCCAGGGGACCATCGTCATGACGGTGGCGGACCTCTCCCGCATGGAGGCGGACGTCGACGTGAGTGAAAACGACGTCACGCTTGTCCACGTCGGCGACACGGCGCGCATCTCCATCGACGCCTTCCCGGACAGGAAGTTCAACGCGGTCGTCTTCGAAATCGCCAATACCGGCACCACCAAGAATTCCGGCACGCAGGAGGAGGTCACGAATTTCACCGTCAAGATGCGGGTCGTGGACCCGGGCGTGACGCTCCGGCCGGGGATGTCGATGACGTCCGACATCGAGACGATGACGAAGCAGAACGTCCTCTCCGTGCCCATCCAGTCCGTCACCACGCGCGCCCCCAAGGTGGAGATGAAGGAGGGGCAGACCGACGGCCAGAGCGGCATGGTCATGGCCTCCGGCCAGTCGCAGAAGGCGAAGAACGAGAACAAGCCCAAGGAGATCGTCTTCGTCGTGGAGAACGGCGTGGCGAAGGCGGTCCCCGTGAAGCGCGGAATCGCGAGCGACCAGTTCGTGGAGATCGTCGAGGGACTCAACGAGGGGGCACAGGTCGTCTCGGGGAGCTACAAGGCGATCAACCGCGAGCTGGAGGACGGGGCCAAGGTGAGGATCGAGGAGGCACACAAGTCCGGACCCGGTCAGCCGGGCCAGGCGTCGTGAGGCAGCGCACCCAACCGCACACAGGACACGAGCGATGGACACGATCATCGAGCTGAAGAACATCGTCAGGACGTACGACATGGGCGGCGCGGAGGAAGTGATGGCGCTGCGGGGGGTGTCGCTCAGCATCACCAGGAACGAATACGTCGCGATCATGGGTCCCTCCGGGTCCGGCAAGTCCACGCTGATGAACATCATCGGCTGCCTGGACACGCCGACCTCGGGACAGTACCTCTTCAACGGGATCAACGTGAGCGAGATGAACGACAACGAGCTCGCGAAGATCCGCAACAGGGAGATCGGGTTCGTCTTCCAGACGTTCAACCTGCTGGCGCGGTCCGATTCCCTCCATAACGTGGAGCTTCCCCTCATTTACGCGGGCATCCCGTCCGCGGAGCGGAGGCGGCGGGCCACGGAGACGCTCCAGCACGTGCAGCTCGGCGACCGGATCCATCACAAGCCGAACGAGCTCTCGGGGGGACAGCGGCAGCGCGTCGCGGTCGCCCGGGCGCTTGTCACGCAGCCCTCGATCATCCTGGCCGACGAGCCCACGGGCAACCTGGACTCGAAGACGGGCGAGGAGATCATGACGCTCTTCGAGCAGCTCCACGCCCAGGGGAACACGATCATCCTGGTCACGCACGAGCCGGATATCGCCGAGCACGCGCGGCGGACGATCCGCCTCAGGGACGGCCATATCGAGAGCGATGAGCCGGTGGCGAAGAGACGGACATACACGGCGGCGAAGGCATCCTGAAGGGGGCGGCATGGGCTACTTTTTCGGCGAGCTCAAGGAAGGGCTGGTGATCTCGTTCCGGGCGATCCGGGCCAACAAGATGCGCTCCGTCCTCACGATGCTGGGCATCATCATCGGCATCGTGTCCGTCACGCTCATGGCGACGGCGATCGAGGGGGTGAACCGCGCGTTCGAGAAGAGCGCCGAGGCGTTCGGCACCGACGTCCTCTACATCGACAAATTCCCCTGGTTTTCCAGCGAAGACTGGTCCACGATCCGGAACCGGCGCATGCTCGAGGTTTCGTACGCCGCCCGCGTCGAACGCCAGTCGATGTTCGCCGCCGCGGTGGCGCCGGTGGTGCTGACCAACCGGCGCGTCACGTACGGCGACAACAGCATGGACGGGGCGTTCATCAGCGGGACGACCTCCCAGTACCTTGCGACGGCGGGCGTCAACCTGGACGACGGGAGGTTTTTCACCCCCGAGGAAGGCTCCGGGTCGCGCCCCGTCTGCGTGGTGGGGGCGAACCTGGTCGAGAACCTCTTTCCCCGCGGGGATCCCATCGGGAAGACCATCCGCGTCGCCGGGTACCCGTACACGATCATCGGGACGATGGAGAAGCAGGGGGGGCTCTTCGGGACGTTCACCGCGGACAACCGGGTGTTCGTGCCGTTGAATTCCTTCCAGACCCAGTTCGGCGGCAGGCGGAACGTCACCATCCAGGTCAAGGTGGCCGACCTGAAGCAGATGGAGGACGCGAAGCTGGAGCTGGAGGGGATCATGCGCGCGATCCGCGGACTCCCGCCGGGGAAGGCGGACGACTTCAGCATCAACCAGCAGGAGATCCTCACCCAGACGTTCGCGCCGATCAGCCTGGTCATCGCGTCGATCGGACTCTTCATCACCGGGCTTTCCCTCTTCGTCGGGGGTATCGGCATCATGAACATCATGTTCGTCTCCGTCACGGAGCGGACGCGGGAGATCGGAATCCGCAAGGCGATCGGCGCCAAGCGGCGGACGATCCTCATGCAGTTTCTCTCCGAGGCGGCCGCGCTCTGCCTGATCGGGGGGATGATCGGCCTCATCATCGCATTTCCCCTCAGCCTGATCGTGGACCAGTTCCTCCCGACGGCGATGCCCCTCTCGGTCGTGTTCATCTCCATCGGCATCTCCCTCATTGTTGGACTCGTCTCGGGATTCCTCCCGGCCTACCGGGCCGCCCGGATGGACCCGGTGGAGGCGCTCCGCTATGAGTAAGCTCGTTCTGGAGTGGGACAGTTTCCGCGAGAGCCTGCTGATGGCGCTCGCGGCGGTGCGGGGGAGCAAGCTCCGGTCCGTCCTCACGCTCCTCGGCGTCGCGGTCGGCGTTTTTTCCATCGTCTCGGTCATGACGGCGCTGGGCGTGCTCCGCAACAGCATCGAAGAGGGGATCACGCAGCTTGGGGCCAATACGTTCCAGATCCAGAAATTCCCCTCCGGCTTCGGAGACAACGGCCGGGGGAGGTTCCGCAACAGGAAGGACATCACGTACGAGCAGGCCCTGGCGGTCAAGGAGAAGATGACGCTGGCCGAGGAGGTCGGGATCGAGGGCTGGCAGTTCGACCGCGTGGTCTTCTGGCAGGGACTCCGCACCAACCCGAACGTCATGGTCTGCGGGGAGAACCCGGAAGGCGTGGTGACCAACGACTGGGTGATCGAGAGCGGGCGGAGCTTCTCCGACGCCGACATGGACGAGACCAGGATGGTGGCCGTGCTCGGTAAGCCGGTGGCCGAGAAGCTCTTCCCCCCGTACATCGACCCCGTCGGGCAGACCATCCGCGTGGACGGCGCGATCTACACGATCATCGGGGTCTTCCAGAAAAAGGGGGGGTCGCTCGGGGGAAACCAGGACAACTTCGTCTGCACGCCCATCACGACGTTCTTCTCCCGCTACGGCAGGGAGGACCGCGACATCCACATCATGGTCAAGGCGAGAAGCCGCGACGTGGTGGAGGACGCCGTGGAGCAGTCCCGCATGATCCTGCGCGCGGCGCGCCACGTCCCCCCCGGGGCGGAGGACGATTTTGACTGGTTCTCCAACGATTCGCTCATCAACCAGTTCAACGACCTGACGCTCTACCTGCGGATGGGGGTGCTGCTGGTCAGCTCGATCGCGCTGCTGGCGGCCGGCGTCGGCATCATGAACATCATGCTGGTCTCGGTCACCGAGCGCACCAGGGAGATCGGCGTGCGCAAGTCCGTCGGCGCCCAGCGGAGCGACATCCTGACGCAGTTCATGATCGAGGCGGTCATCCTCTGCGAGCTTGGCGGTGGGATCGGCATCGTGCTCGGCGTCATCGGGGGGAACGTCGTCGGCATTCTCATGAGCGTGCCCGCCGTCATCCCGTGGGACTGGGTGGGTATCGGGATCTTCGTCTGCTCGGTCGTCGGTCTCGTCTTCGGCGTCTATCCCGCCTGGAAGGCGTCAAACCTGGATCCCATCGAGGCGCTCCGCTTCGAATAGTATTCAGCATTCAGAATTCAGAGCTCAGCATTCAGCATTGAAGAACATCCTCACATTCTCCACTGCCCGTGAGAGCCTTTTGATGGCCCTCGCCGCCATCCGCGCAAGCAAGCTCCGCTCCATCCTCACGATCCTGGGCATCGTGGTGGGCATCTTCTCGATTATCTCCGTGATGACCGCCCTCGGCGTGCTGCAGCGGAGCATCGAGGAGGGCATCACGGAGCTGGGGGCCAATACGTTCCAGATCCAGAGGTTCCCGCAGACGTTCGGCGGGCCCAACAGGGGGCAATTCCGGAACAGGAAAGAGATCACGTACGAGCAGGCGCTGCAGGTGAAACAGCGGGAGTCGCTTGCCGAAGAGGTCGGGATCGAGGCCTGGCAGGGGGGGCGCGTCGTGTTCGGCGAGCTGGCGAAGACGAACCCGAACGTCGCCATCTGCGGCGAGAACCCCGAGGGGATCGTCACGAATGACTGGACCATCGAATCGGGGCGCAGCTTTTCGGACGCGGAGATGGACGAGACCCGGCCGGTCGCCATCCTGGGCAGGCCCGTCGCCGACAAGCTCTGTCCCCCGTACGTGAACCCGGTCGGGGAGACGATCCGCTTCGACGGTGGGGTCTACCAGGTGATCGGCGTGTTCCAGAAAAAAGGGGGCATCCTCGGGGGGAACGAGGACAATTTCGTCTGCATCCCCATCACGACGTTTTTCGCGAAGTACGGGAAAGAGGACCGCGATCTCCACATCATGGTCAAGGCCCTCAACAAGGACGTGGTTGACGACGCGGTCGAACAATCGCGCATGATCCTCCGCGCAGCGCGCCACGTCTCTCCCGGTGCGGAGGACGATTTCGCGTGGTTCTCGAACGACTCCCTCATCAAGCAGTTCAACGACCTGACGATCTACCTGCGGCTCGGCGTTCTCGTCGTCAGCTCGATTTCCCTCCTGGCGGCGGGAGTCGGGATCATGAACATCATGCTCATTTCCGTCACTGAACGCACGAAGGAGATCGGCATCAGGAAATCGATCGGCGCGCAGAGGACCGACGTCCTCGCGCAGTTCATGATCGAGGCCATCATCCTGTGCGAGATCGGCGGCGCGATCGGCATCGTCCTCGGCATCCTCGGCGGCAACGTCGTGGGCCTGCTCCTCGGCGTCCCCGCGCTGATCCCGTGGGGCTGGGTGGGCATCGGTCTTCTCGTCTGCTCGCTGGTCGGCATCCTCTTCGGCGTCTATCCGGCCTGGAAGGCCTCAAACCTTGATCCAATCGAGGCGCTACGTTTCGAGTAGCGCCTCGAATTCTGAATTCAGAGTTCAGAACTCAGAATTCAGAATTCATCTCCATTGAAATTCCCTCCCCAATGTGCTATCTTTGCGTATCACCACCCCGTTTCATCCGGCAGGTCCATGCAGTCGCACGTGCTGAGTGTTGCCAAGTTCCGCGAGAGCGCCCTGATGGCGATGGCGGCCATCCGCTCGAGCAAGCTCCGGTCTGTCCTGACGATGCTGGGCATCGTCGTGGGCATATTTTCCATCATTTCCGTGATGACGGCGCTGAGCGTCCTGCGCAACAGCATCGAGCAGGGGATGACGCAGCTCGGCGCGAACACGTTCCAGGTCCAGAAGTTCAGCATGGATTTCAACACCACGCCGGAACAGCGGCGGAAGATGTGGAACCGGAAAAACATCACGTTCGAACAGGCGGTGCAGGTTCGTGACAGGGCCACGCTGGCCGACGCCGTGGGGATCGAGGGTTCCACGCAGGGGAAGATGCTGTTCTGGGAGGGGAAAAAGACCAATCCGAACATCACGATGTACGGGGAGATGCTTGAGGGGCAGGTGACCAACGACTGGACCGTGGCGTCCGGCCGGGGGCTCGTCCAGCAGGATCTCGACCTGTCGCGGCCGGTGATGGTGCTCGGTTCGGCCGTGGTGGAAAAGCTCTTCCCTCCCTACATCGATCCCGTGGGACAGACGATCAGGACCGACGAGGGGATATTCCAGGTTGTCGGCGTGTACGCGAAAAAGGGGTCGTCGCTCGGGGGCAACCAGGACAACTTCGTCGTGATCCCCCTCCCGACGTACTTCGAGAAGTTCGGCCGGACGAACCAGAGCCTGCACATCATGGTCAAGGCACTGAACCAGGACGTGATGGACGACGCGATCGAGCAGGTCCGGGGCATTCTGCGGACCGCGCGCAAAGTGACGCCCGGGACGGACGACGATTTCTCCTTCTTCTCGAACGACTCGCTGATCAAGCAGTTTAACGATTTTACCGTGTACCTCCGGATGGGTGTCCTGGTGGTGAGCTGCATCGCGCTCCTGGCCGCGGGGATCGGCATCATGAACATCATGCTCGTGTCCGTGACGGAACGGACGCGGGAGATCGGGATCCGGAAATCGGTCGGCGCCCAGCGCTCCGACATCCTTTCCCAGTTCATGATCGAGGCGGTCATCCTCTGCGAGATCGGCGGCGCGGTCGGCGTGCTGCTCGGCATCGCCGGGGGGAACGTGGTCAGCGTCCTGACCAATTCCCCGGCGGTGATTCCGTGGGACTGGGTGGTGATCGGCCTCGTCACCTGTTCCCTGGTCGGCTTCGTGTTCGGCGTCTACCCGGCATGGAAGGCGGCGCACCTCGACCCGATCGAAGCGCTCAGGTACGAATGAGCCCGCTCCTGACGGTGCGCGCCGCGGTCCTCGCGGCGCTCCTCCTGCTCTGTGCGGCGGCGCCCGCCGCCGGCCCCCTGAGGGCGCAGGAAAAGAATGACAGCCCGGTGTTCAAGAAGTACCATCCCCCTCCCCCTCCTCCGCTCGTCGAGTCATCCGACGCGCTGTACCAGATGTGGCAGACGTTCATCGTCACCCGGAAGGCGAACGCCGGCGACGTGCTGGCGCAGCACGAGCTCTCGATCCGCTACCTGCTGGGGCGGGGGGCCGCGGCGGACACCGTCCGGGCGGCCTACTGGATGCGGAGGGCGTCGGATGCCGGCTACACCCCCGCCATGTTCAACTATGCGATCATGTGCTACAACGGCTGGGGCGTGCCCTGGGACCCGTTCGAGGCGTACCGCCTCTTCCGCGCGACCGCGCTGAAGAAAATGCCGGAAGCGGAGTACGCGATGGCCCAGTTCATGACCGAGGACCTCGTCGTGCCGCGGAACTACGATTCCGCGTACGCCTGGGTCAGGAAGTCTGCCGACGCGGGATACGCCCCGGCGAAGGAGGCCCTGGCGCGGCTGGAGCGGGAAGGCATAGGTCCGGGGCACGCCGACAGCGCGAAACAGGCGCAGCCCAGGGCGCCGAATACCGGTCTTGTCTTCCTGGACTTCCCGCAGAGCGAGGAGCCGGTCTCCGGCGACAGCCTCCTCCTGCGGGAGGCGATCCAGAACGCTTCCCCCTCGCTGCGCAAAGCCCTGGGGGTCTCGAAGCTCCTGGATTCAGAAGCGCCGGCTGACTCCACGACTGTTGCAGCGCTCCTGAGAGCGGGAGACGCCGGGAGCCCGGAAGCGCTCACGGTGCTTGCGAGGTCGTACGAACGGGGGATCGGCGTCACGCGCGACCCCGTGAAGGCGTGCGCCCTGTACGTCCGGGCGATCAGGCTCGATTCGCCCCGCGCTCCGGAGCTGCTCATGAAGCTCCTGGAGGAGAAGAACACGCTTCCCCACATCAAGGCCGAGGCGGGAAAAGGGGACCCGGTGGCGGAATTTGCCTGGGCGGGGCTCTCCGCGCTCGGCTTCGACGGTGCGCTGGCGCAGGCGCAGGTGTACCTGAGCGGCGACGAGGCGTTCCGTCTCCTGGAGAAATCGGGCGAGCGTGGCTACACGCCCGCCATTGTCGAGGAAGGGCTCGCGTACTACGCGGGGAGGTGGGTGCCCCGGAACGTCGAGCAGGCGATGGAGCTCTGGACGCACGCCGCGTCGCTGGGGAGCAAGGACGCGATGGTGAGGATTGCCCTGACCACGCTGCGCGCCCCGGCCGACACGTCGGGGAGGCGGGAGGCGGTCGGGATCCTGGAGAAGGCTTCCGAGGAGGGATCGGTCCTCGCCGAGGTCGGCCTCGGCTACTGCTACGAGACGGGGACCGGCCTTCCCCGCAAAGACGCCGAAGCCGCCTTTTACTACAGGGCGGCTTCGATGCGGGGGAGCCAGGACGCCTTCCGGGCCCTGCGCCGGATGCACGACGCGATCCGGCCGGAGGACCCGGAGTTCAAAATACCGGACTGACGGCTGCGCCGTCAGTACAGGAACATCGGCTTGCCGAGGATGTGCGTCACCTTTGGCCGGTAGTTCTCGCTGTCGTACAACTCGTCGACGTCCACGGTCTTTTTCCCCTGCGAGATCTGCTCGATGGGGTTGACCGTGTACTTCCCCTCGCGGAGCGCGACCATCTTGCCGAATTCTCCCCTGAGCACAAGGTCGGTAGCCAGGCTCGCGTAGCTGATCGCCACCATCCGGTCGAGCGCGTCCGGTTCCCCGCTCCGCATCAGGTAGGCCACCTGCTGGTAGATCACGTGCGAGCCGGTCAGCTTCTGGATCGCGTCGCCGGTGATCGCGCCGATGCCCCCCAGCTTCTTGTGCCCGTAGGCGTCCGCCTGCCCGTACTCGACGATCTTCCCTCCCGTCAGCTGCGCGCCTTCCGAGATCGTCATGATCGCGTAGTTGCTCGGGTTGTTCTTCTTGTCTTCCGTGAGGAATTTTGCCAGCCGCTCCGGGTCGAAATGCACCTCCGAGATGATGGCCCGGTCGACCCCCGCAAGGTACGCCGAGATGAGGGAGGTCTCGCCCGAGTTCCTCCCGAAGAGCTCGACGATCGCGATCCGCTCGTGCGAGCCGGTGGGCGTCCTGAGGTTGGTGATGAAGTCGACGCTCCGCGTGACGGCCGTGGAGAAGCCGATGCAGTAGTCGGTCCCGAAGACGTCGTTGTCCATCGTCTTGGGTATGGCCACGACCGGGAACCCCTCGGAATGGAGGCGCACCGAATAGCTCAGCGTGTCGTCGCCGCCGATCGTGATCATGGCGTCGATCCCGAGGTCCGCCAGCACCCGCAGCACGTGGGGGGTGAAATCCAGCCTCGCGTCGCCGGTGGGGTGCTTCGGGTCCACCAGGAACGCGGGCGTCTCCGAGGCTTTGACTTTCCCGGGGTTCGTCCGCGAGGTGTGGAGAAACGTCCCGCCGGAGCGGTCGATCGTCCGCGTGTTGGTCTTCGTGAGGGGGATGACCCACTGGGAGGACCCCTGCTTGTCGGCCGGGTTGTAGTTGAGCAGCCCTCCCCATCCCCGGCGGACGCCGAGGACTTCGTAGCCCGCGTCGATGGCGCGGAAGACGACCGCTTTGATGCAGGGATTGAGCCCGGGGACGTCGCCGCCGCCGGTGAGTATGCCGATGCGTTTCATGGAGTTAGGCCTTCATTCGTTTTCCTTTTTCCTCGTAGGTGAAGATCCATCCGCAGATCTTGCCCGGATCGATCTCTGCGAGGTTGTTCCAGTAGTCGCGGTTGTGCATCGTGCGTGAACTCGTCTCCTCCGCGGGGAGCGCGTCCACCATGCGGCAGATGTCGTTCATCCTCCTGAGCCAGACAGTCATGTTCTTCTCCCGCAGGTCCACCCATCCGTCGTGCGCCCAGCCGTCGATCGCCCTGGGCGTCACCGGCAGCGCGTCTTCCCCCCTGCGGGGAGGGATCTTGATGGCCGCCCCGCGGAGCATCGATTTCCCGTCGGGCATCAGTATGGGGATGCCGATGGAGATGATCTGGGAACGGAGCTGCGCGTCGATGGCGACCAGGTCGGTGAGCCTGCGGCTCATCGTCCGGGCGTCCGAGCGGGCGACGCTGCGGATGTCGCCGTAGCAGAGCTTCAGGAGATACGATTCGTACAGGAGCTTGGAGAGGCGCGGCGGACCCAGCATCTCGAACGCAACGCTGTCGACCCCGTGTTCGCGCTCGAGCTTGCGCAGGCCGTCCATGGCGCCGTTGAACATGAATCCCGCGCGGTAGGTCGGCGCGAGCGTCGCGTTGTCGAGCGCGTTGATGATGTCGTGCCCGGTGTTCCCGGCCCGTATCTCGAAGATGGTGCTCTCCGCGATTTCCTCCGGGGTCACGAATTCCATCTGCCCGGGAGTGGAGATCGCCTCGAATTCGCCCCGCGAGAAAAGGCCGTTCTCCCCCGTGTCGATAAAGACGCTCTTCAGCGTCTGCCCCGTCGGCGTTCCGGCTTCGGGCATTGCCAGGTGCAGCGAAGTGCCGAGCCGCACCGCCGCCGAAGGGGGACAGTCCACCAGTTCGATCGGACGCCCGCGGCGCGTGATCTCGCCGTAGGCGATGTTCTTCCAGGCGATGGCGGCGGTCGGCTTGATTTCCTTCGTGATGGGGGCGTCGGGCGTCCTCCCCATGAGGAAGAGGAGGAGCGTGTGCGCGCCGGCGACCGCCGATTTCGACAGGAGCACGCGCGACGGCCGCTCCTCGCTGTGCGTGTAGGGGATGTTCAGCCCCATCCCCCCGGTGCCGCTCGTGCCGATCTTCACGTAGATGCCCGTCCCCGCTTCCTGCATCGAACGGTACATGATCTGGACGTGGCGGATCAGCTGCGGGACGTAGAGCGTGCAGAGGAGACGCTCGATGCCGTCGAGGAGCTCTCCGGGCGGGGGCTTCCGCGAGGAGCGCGCACGGCGGACGTCCCGGAGGAGCTGCAGCGAGACCTGGAAGATGTCCTGGTAGGCGATCCCCGTCGCCGAATTGACGCAATCCACGACCACGTCAGGCCGGTACTGCTGCATCAGGCGGTGGAGGCTCGAGCGCCGCAGGGCGGGACCCGAGAGCTCGCCGACGATGTCCTCGATGACCATCGCGCGGTACCGGGCGCTCGCCAGGATGGCCTCCCGGGGCATGTCCTTGAGCTGGTGCCGGACGAAGATGTTCCCCCACCAGGGGATGAAGAACTTCGGCCCCGCCTCCGGGTAATCCGCGCGGAGGCGGGCCACGGCGTCCTCGGCCTCCCGCCGCGTGAGCGACGTGACGACCATCCGTTTCGGGCGCTCGTCCATGAACCGGCGGCAGATCGCCGATCCGACGAGGCCCCAGCCGCCGATGACCAGGACGGTCTTCCCCTGAATGTCCATGCGTGCGTGTCGAGTGGGTCGGGAATGTGACTACGGTGCAAGAACGGAGCAGTTACCTAATGTACGGCGCGAGGGGAAAAGATTCAATACACGATAGTCAACGGACAATAGTCCATTGACTCATGGGCTATTGTCAATGGACTATTGACTATCGTCAATTGGCTTTTCACCGCGCACTGACGTGCGCGGTGAAAAGCCTGTCTGCCCAGCCGATATTCAGGAGCGCGCCGTCGCCGTCTCCCGAGAACCAGATCCTGAACGGGTCGATCGCCGCGGCGGGCCGGTCCTGCTTCATGGCGATGCGGGCGAGGTCCGACTTCGGGTCGTACGCGGGTTCATGTCCGGGCGGCTTCCTGCTGATGATGAGCGTCATGCCCGCGGCCGACGGGATCGAGTACACCGTGTAGGCGCCGCGGGGAATCGGCGTGCCGCCGATCGTCACGTCGGCGTCGGTCGTGAGCGCGGTGGCGAGGTTGGCGCCCGTCCGCCAGACCGAATCATAGGGGACGACCACTCCCCAGATTGCGCGCCCGCGCTGCCAGGGGCGGCTGTAGTGAACGGCGATGGTCTTGCCCGCCAGCGTGAGTGCGGCGGAATCCCCCGGACTGAGCGGCCGCACGCGGTCGCTCTTCTGGAAGGGGACAAGGACCGCGGTCCGTTCCCACATGAGCTTCATGAGGCCCGAGGTCTTCCCGGTGGCCTGCAGCGTGACGGTGAACGTGTCGACCACGGCCTCCGTCTGTTCCGCCGTCGCGTCGAACCGGGCGAGGTCGAGCGCGGGCTGGTACACCGTCCCCCACTGCCCCGTCTGTTTGTTGAGGATGACCTTCCATCCCGCGGGGGAGGGGAGGGTCCAGAGCGTGTACGTCCCCCGCGGCACCGGGACGCCGCCGAACATCATGTCGAACGACGTTTTCAGGTGTGTGGCCTGGTTTGCCCCGGTGCGCCAGACCTGGTTCCACGGGACGAGCCCCCCCATGATCTTTCTTCCGCGGATGGAGGGACGTCCGTAGTTCACGCTGATGACGTTTGTATCGAGCGTGAGGAACACGGAATCACGCGGGCTCGGGATCGTCCGCTGGGCGTGCGCGTCCGGCGACGCGGCAAGGAGCCCCGCGCAGAGCGCGGCGCACAACACGACACGGTTCATGGGTTCGGTTCCCTCCGTTATGCTTTTTCCACCACCACGGCGGTCCCGTAGGCGAGGACCTCGGTCACGCCCGACATCACCTCGTTTGCGTCGTAGCGCATGCCGATGACCGCGTTCGCCCCGTGCTCCGTGGCGTGCTGCATCATGATGATGAACGCTTCCTGGCGCGTCCGCTCGCACAGCTCCTGCAGGAGAGAGATGTTTCCCCCGAAGAGCGTCTGTATCCCCGCGCCGATGTTGCCGACGATGGAGCGGGACCGGACGGTGATCCCCCGCACGATGCCCAGATTCCTGACGATACGGTAGCCGTCTAGCGTGAATGCCGTGGTGACCAGCTTGGGATCCATGGAGTGCCTCTCGTGAGCGTTATTTGATTTTCAGTGACCCGATCGCTTTTTCGTACGCCTTCAGGTACTCCTCCCGCTGGGGACGGTACCAGTCCATCGTGACGCGGAAGACCTTGTCGTTCTTGACCGCGAAATAGAATCGCCGCTCGACGCTGGAGGTCGGCGCGTATGTCAGCGTCATGGCGGGGAGACCGGCGACGGTCGCCTTCCCCTCCGAGGCCCCCCTGTACCCCTTTCTATTCTGGTCGAACACTTTCTCCACGGTGAGTCCCTTGGCGCCGAAGACGTCGATGCGGATGGAGCAGTCCTGCCGCTGGCCCCGGAGTTCCATCACCTCGTCGTTCGAGCCTTTCTGGACCGGCACCTGGTTGTAGTTGTCCGGCGCCTGGATCGCGAAGAGCTTGCCCTGGAATTCCGTGAACGTTTCGGAGGGGAGCGTCGCGTCCCGTCCCGGCGCCACCGGCTTCGGGAACTGGATCGATGCGAGCGAAGCGTCGAACACCTGCTTGTACGCGTCGTAGTACCCGCCGAAACCGGCGGTCTTGATGTCGTACACGACCGTGTCGGTGGGGACGTAGATGTGCTGCCCGGTCTCCTTGATCGTCTTGGTGTACATCCCGGTGTACGCGTAGCGCACGCCGGTCTTGCCGCCCAGCGTGACCGAATCGGGTTTGGCGACCACGAACCCGCTCTTGCTCATGTCATCCATGATCTTCCGCGCGGTGTCGATGCCCGCCGAGCGGATCACCGAGACCGCGATGGCCACGCCGTCCGGGAACTGCCCGGTCGGGTCGAGGAACTTCTTGTCGACGTCCTGCGCGCTGTAGAACCCGGCGCGCCCGACTTCGGCGTTGACGATCCATCCCTTCGGGTACTGGATGGAGTACCCGAACCCGGGGTCGCGGTAGAAATCCATGTCTCCCACCTTCACCGGTTCCATTTTCTTTTCCCCTCCGCATCCCGCGATGACGAGGAGGAGCACCGCGTACGCGAGGAGGGCGGTGCTCGCCTGAGTACGGCGCGTGGTGGTCATTGCATTGGCCTTTCTGAGGATAGTGAATGGTTGATGGGAGTCAGTGTCTGGGGACGACCACGTCGTACCACGGCTTCTTGTCCCGCGTCCCGGCCTGGTCGACATGGATGTGCTTGGCCTCGGTATACTCTTTCAGCCCGTCGAGGCCGAATTCCCGGCCTATGCCGCTCTGCTTGTAGCCGCCGAACGGGGCGCGCTCGCTGAGGAGATGCCATTCGTTGATCCAGACGGTGCCCGCGCGCAGCGCGCGCGCGACGCGCATCGCGCGCCCGGGGTCGCGCGACCAGACCCCGCCGCCGAGCCCGTAGTCGGAATCGTTGGCCATCCGGACCGCTTCATCCTCGTCCTTGTAGCGGATCACGCACAGGACCGGTCCGAAGATCTCCTCGCGGGCGATCCGCCAGCCGTTTTCCACCCTGTCGAAGATCGTCGGTTCCACGAAGAACCCCCGCGCGGAGGCCCCGTCCGGCGGGACGTGGCCCCCCGCGACCAGGACGCCGCCATTCGCCTTCCCGTCTGCGATGTAGCCGAGCACGCGTTCCTGCTGCCGGCGGGAGATGAGGGGACCGATATCCGTCTCCACGTTCATCGGGTCCCCCGACTTCATCGCCCGGACGCCGGAGACCAGTCGCGCGATGAACTCGTCGGCGATCGCCGCGGGCAGGAACAGGCGCGTCCCCGCCTCGCAGCACTGTCCCTGGTGGTAGAACGCGGCGTACAGCGCGCCGTCCACGGCCAGGTCGATGTCGGCGTCCTCCAGGACGATGTTCGCCGACTTGCCGCCGCATTCGAGCGTGACCTTCTTCAGCGTGGGGGCCGCCTCGCGCATCACGCTCCGGCCGACTTCCGTCGAGCCGGTGAAGGCCACCTTGTCCACCAGCGGGTGCGCGCAGAGCGCCACCCCCGCATCCTCGCCGAAGCCCGTGATGACGTTCACGACGCCCGGCGGCAGCCCCGCCTCGTGCACCAGGCGCGCGAGCTCCATCGCCGTCACCGGGGTCTCCTCCGAGGGCTTCAGCACGACGGTGTTTCCCGCGGCCAGCGCCGGGCCGAGTTTCCAGGCGGCCATCTTCAGCGGAAAATTCCACGGGATGATCGCCGCCACGACCCCGACCGGCTCGCGCAGGAGCACGTTGGCGCTCAGCCCCTGGCGCGACACGGCGTCGAGCTGCTCTGTCAGATCGCCGAGCGCGTACTTCGCGTATGTCCCGAACGCACGCGCGCTCAGGTAGATGTCTTCTTTCGCCTTCTTGAGCGTCGACCCGGAATCCGCGACTTCCAGCTCGACGAGCCGCGGGGCGTTGGCGTTGATCGCGTCGGAGAGCTTCTTCAGGCAGGCGGAGCGTTCTTCGCGGGACATCCGCGGCCATGGACCGGTGTCAAACGCCGTGCGGGCGGCTTCCACCGCCCGCGAGGCGTCGTCCGCGTCCGCGCGCGCGCATGTTGCAAGCGTTTCACCATTGAACGGGTTGAGCGACGTGAACGTACGCCGCGTCGCCCCGTCGACGAATTGCCCGTTGATAAAGAGCTGGTACAGTCTCACACGCCGGCCGGTTGTCGGTGCCCACTGAAAAGACGATACGGAAGATAGAGAAAAAAGTAGAATTCATCAAACAGTCGCCCCTGACGACCCTGGCGCGGGGTGGCGGAAGGGGCACTGCCTGAATCCGGCGCTTCCCGCACTTCGCAGGGACGTTCCCGCACTCTGCGGACGCCGGCTGGGGTGTTCCCCGCGGGCGGCCGGGAACGTAGGTGTCGGCCGGTCAACGACTTATGACCGTCCCCCGAGCAAACGGCGGGAGTGGCACGTCAGTTGCGCCCGGTTCAGGTGCATTTCAAAGGCCCTGCGTTACTCACCTTACAGTGTGGAGGTTCACGTATGAAGCGCATTGGTTACGCTCTTGCGCTGGCGCTCTTTTTCACCGGAGCCGCACATGCGCAATTGCCCCCCGCGCCGGTCGACCTGGACGCAAAGCAGACAACCCAGGTGCCCCCCGGCGTGGAGCTGGGCTGGTCTGTCCCGAAACTCCTGCCCCCTGTGCCGTTGAACATGTTCAGGGTGTACCGGT
>Ga0335079_10001283_pt1 | contig 28753 bp, 31 predicted proteins | sample Lox_Sample_33_FD_206719 | JGI IMG/M metagenome (GOLD analysis project Ga0335079, IMG submission 206719) | Soil microbial communities from Loxahatchee National Wildlife Refuge, Florida, United States - Lox_Sample_3.3 | ecosystem: Environmental > Terrestrial > Soil > Wetlands | place: USA...
ACGGGGTGGGTGAAATCTCCGGGGAAAGGCGCTTTGCTGGCACTTTTCCAGGGAGTTTTCACCAAAGTCTCGGGATGGCGCTCGAACAACGCCACCTGCCCGTTTACGGGACTGAAATAGAAGGCCACGCTTTCGGGCCTGCTTAGGCGCTGGTATTCGTCTCGGACCTGCTGGAAGTGGCGTTGGCCCGAGCGCCATTTCTGATAGAGCGTTTCGACTTCGGCGTAGTTGAATTGGGTCTTGGCCACGTTGAGGGCCGTGAGATCAGCGGTCGAGAGTTTGTGTTGATCGCTGCCTTCGGCCTGTTTGCGAAGGCAGAAGTAGTCCACGATTCCGCCTGGACTGTCGGGGTTCCAGTGGCGTTTGAACAGACTCATGAACAGTTCTCTGGCGCGGTCGCGATGCTTCTCCTGCGTCGCGACATAATGGAAGTTCAGCTTCGAAAGCTGCAAAAAGAGCGGGGTGTAGGCATCCAGATGCGTCTTAAAGCTGTCAAGACTTTCAAGACCGGGATCAACGAAAGAAAAGCAGACCACAGGGGAAAGAGAAGCACCTAGAAGCGGGAACATCGGGAACTTGTCGACGAAATAGCGGTCGGTGAACCCGCCGCGGATGGCTCCGGCATAGCGCTTGGCCGGCAGATATTTCTTGTCAATGCCGAGCTGCTCGGTGAAGAAGCGAACCTTGTCGCTCTCGGTTTCGAAGAAGTGGAAGTTCAGCCTGCCAAGAATGAAGTCGAGAGCAGCGAGGCGCGTTCGGATATATTCGGAGGAGTGCTTGCGGCGGAAGCGGACGTTGTCCTTGCCGATAGCTTCGTAGAGATTTCGCGCGAACAGGTGGTAGAGCTTGCCGTTTCTGAGACACGGGCGTGCCGAGGCATGTCCTTTTTCGAGCACCTTGCGAACGAAGGAAAGAGTGCGCTTGCCGGGCTTGCCGCGGATAAAGCGTACGAATTGCTGGCAGGTGAAGTAGCCAGAATGAGTAGCGACCAGATAGAGGAAATTGGCTTCCGCCTCGGTATAGCCGAACGCTTGGAGCGCGATGGTGTACATGCGTGGGATGCTCATAGGGCAAAAATCCTCGCGGTGATCTCTTGCTGATCCATGACCCGCCGCAAGCGATCAATATCCTGGTGTCTTGCGTAGAGGTGGAAACCGGCGCGGGCTTTTGCGGCCAGTCCCTGCGAGCGGTATTCGCGGGTGGCCAGTTCGAGGTCGATGCGCTCGAGTTCTTTGGCATCGTTTTCGTACTCGATGCGCAGGTCGGGAATGGGGATGCTGCCGCCGACAACTTTAAGGCCGTGCTTCGTGGCGACGCGGAAGGGATGCTCTTCTGGATGTTTCGTTGAGACTTTGTTCAGGTCCCGGTAGAGTTGCTCCTTCAATTCGTAGTCCAAAATGACGCGGCGGACGGAGCCGCCATTCATCTCGATTTCCGTGGCAATGCGTTGATAGAGGCGATAGAGCCCGGCGTCGTGGGCCAGTTCCTTGGGCTTGCGGAATCCGTCGTAGAGCGCTTGTTCTCTTGGCACTAGATGTTGGTGCCTCACAAACCGCTTGCCTTCTTTTGTCAAAGCCAGCACCCGGGAATTGGGCTTCTTCGGCGTCTCAATTTGACGGTCGGAAATGAGGCCCTGATTTTTCAAGTGTTGGAGATCCTGCTCCAGACGGGCTCGGTTTTCGTCGTATGCAAAGCGGCGCAAATCCTCTAAAGAAATCACACGAAATTTGCCAAGATCTGTGAGTGTGAAAATTTCGGACTCGCGAAGGGCATAATTTTGCTCGCGAATGTGATAGGTTTTTCTGTAGCGATTTGCCAGGCGTTCTTGGATGACTTGTTCGCGGTCGGGTCGCGCATCGTTTCGCTCGCGAATGATAGTTCGGCCGCTGCGTCCGAGAGGGCGGCGATCGGCAGCCCTTTCCAGAAAGACAGAGAAATCAGAGAGATCGTAAGAACGCGGCATGACCAGTAACCTCCAGAAGTGGAAGCACTGCAACTCGTCTGTGTTGCGGCTTGGGGGTTTTTCCCGCGGGTGAATGGGCCGACACCCAATCTTAGTTAAACGCGATCTCCGCGAAAAAAGTTGCTCCGAAATCGAAGCAATTCAAAAAATATCTGAGCATTTTTTTGGTTTTTGCATGTTCTTGCATATCGTTGCGGAGTTATGTCTGGTCTTGCATGGTGTTAGTGGTTGTTCGGCAAGTGAGAGTTACCGGAATCGGCCGGGCCACGGAATTAAGTCATCAGAGGACCTCCTATATATACAGAGGCGCTGTTTTGGGGAAAACCTCACCGGGCACAGCACATTTTGTTGCTGAAGCCGTTATGGACAGCCTGCCGTTCGGATTGCAACGAATACAGGTCGGCGATCAGGCTCGGCCGTCGAGGCAAGCACAACAAAAGCTGCGAGAACGGAAGTCCGCCGTCTCTCTACGTAACGTACTATATACAGCCATAGTACTTTATTTCGCTTGACAGCAATAATCGTTACCTTTAGAACTCTCGCCAATATTCCCTGTGGAGGCACGCATGTCCCCTTCCCGCCTCGCTCTCGTTGTCTCTTTTTTCCTGGGTGCCCATCCGCTCGTTGCCCCGCAAACCGAGACGCAATCTCCGCCTCCAGCCACTTCAGCGCAGGGTGCCGCTGTTTTGCAGAAAGCCCTCGCGGCACTTGCTCCATCCACGCCCATTACCGACATCACTCTCTCCGGCACCGCTCGCCGCATCGCCGGCTCCGACGATGAAACCGGCACTGTCGTCATCAAGGCGCTTGCCGGAACGGGCAGCCGCATGGACCTCACGCTGCCTTCTGGCCCGCGCTCCGAAATTCGCAACCTCTCCGCAGTCAACGATCCGACAGGATCGTGGTCCGGTCCCGATGGCGTCTCCCACGCCATCTCCTACCACAATCTCCTCACTGATGCCGGCTGGTCCCCGGCTTTCACGATCGCTAGCCTGTTGTCCGTCCCAAACGCTGTCATTACCTACATTGGCTCGGAAACCAAAAACGGACAATCTGTCATCCACGTTTCTGCCTCACAAACGTTCCCCACCTTCTCCGCGGACCCGACGACTGCGAAGCTTATGCAGCACCTCACCCAAACTGACATCTTCCTTGATCCGTCCACCTCTCTTCCGGTCTCAATAGCCTTCGCTACCCACGCCGACGGCAACGCGTTGCTCGACATTCCGATTGAGATCGATTTCTCCTCCTATCAGACAGTCTCGGGCTCCCCCATTCCTTTCCATATTCAGAGATTTATGAACAACTCACTCTCGCTCGACCTCCAATTCGAATCTGCGACTCTCAACTCCGGTCTCAGCTCGTCTACCTTCTTGGTAGGGGGTGCACAATGACACTTCCATACGTCACATCCCGAGCGACGCGGAGGAATTGCTTTTCTCTTCTTTTGCTGCTCGCTCTTTCTGTTCCCGCCTCCGCCCAAGTCGCGACGGGCACACCTACGTTCGGCTCGTTCGCCGGTGGCCCAGATATCATGGATCTGGCGAACCTAAATGCGCACATTACGATTCCAGTGCTTCACAAACCAGGCCGAGGTGGAATGAACTTCGCCTACGACCTCAACTACGACAGCACCGTTTGGGGTCCGGTCGGAGCGAGCGGGTCACAATCCTGGATACCGGCGAGTAATTGGGGCTGGCAGGTCCTAGGGCAATATGCTGGAGTTTTGTCCAACAGCGTGCAAGGCAGCGTCTGTACGATCAACGGCCACAACTATCATGGGGTCACCATCTACTACAACTGGCACTACTGGGATCGTTTCGGGATCAATCATCTCTTCCCTAACGCCCAGACCTACATGTACACGAGCCCTTGCGGCTCTGGAACCACTTCCGATCAACAGAACGCATCGGACGGTTCCGGATTCCAACTCAATGCTCAAGGAAGATCTGGATATGTGCTCAGTTCTGCTGGTGCGAACCTGGCCTCCGCCCTTGCAACCGACCGAAATGGTAACCAGATTAGCGTAAATAGCGTTACTGGCGCATTTACAGATACACTCGGCAAAACCGTCCTGACGATGTCCGGAAACGCGCCAAGTCCCGTTACATTCACCTACACCGCGCCATCAGGTGGGAATGCTGTCATTACAGTGCAATACCAGAGCTACGCGGTTCAGACGAATTTTCACTGCAGCGGAATCACAGAATATGGCACGAACGGTACAACGACCGCGAACCTCATCAGTGAGATTGATCTTCCCGAATACAATTCGACAACTAACCCGAGCGCTCGTTACCTCTTGGCCTACGAAGCTACGCCTGGCAAGAGCGGATTCTATACAGGTCGCATCGCCTCCATAACACTGCCTACGGGAGGCACAATTTCGTACGCCTACTCCGGTGGTGGTAGTGGCGTGAACGGCATTTCGTGTGCAGATGGGTCCGCGGCGACGCTCGTCCGCACTACACCAGACGGTGTCTGGACGTACGCACAGACGAAGGGAACCGGTGCCGCGTCCACGACAACTTTCACGGACCCGGCCAACAATCAAACGGCGATTCAATTCCAGGGCATTTACGAGACAGAACGGCAGATGTATCAGGGTTCTACGTCCGGAACTCTTGAGCAAACGATTTGGACTTGCTACAACGGCAGCACCACGCCGTGCAACTCGGCCGGCGTCTCGCTGCCAATCAATCAGCGAACCGTGACCCAGCAATACGGCACTAGCGGGCTCGAATACCGACAAAACTATTTTTACAGTTCAAACGGCGGTTTAACAGAGGAAGATGATTACGACTATGGCTCAGGCGCACCCGGCTCCCTGTGGTCTGCCCCCCGAATCCGCAGGGTGGATCATACGAAATTCGCATTCGGTAAGTCAGTCCTTTGTGGGGCAGCTTCGGGCGGCGTAGTCGCGCGGAGCGCGACGGAGCCGGCGGAAGCTGCCCGTTGCCGCGCATATTCCGCCGGCGTTTGATAGCCCAGCGAGCTGTGCGGCCGTTCCTCGTTGTACTCCTTGCGCCACGCGGCGATTTTCCGCCGCGCATCCCACAGATTCTCGAACCAACTCACGTTCAAGCATTCATCCCGCAACCGCGCGTGAAAACTCTCCACGTGCCCGTTCTGCTGCGGCTTTCCCGGCTGGATGTGCACCAGCTCGATCTGCCGCTCGATGCACCACGCCAGAAAATGCCGCGAAGTCAGTTCCGGCCCGTTGTCGCAGCGAATCGCCAGCGGCTTTTCTCGCTGCGCGAGGATCGCCTCCAACGCTCGCGTCACGCGCCGACTGGCGAAACTGGTGTCCACTTCCAAAGCCAGGCATTCCCGCGTGCACGCGTCCACCACGCTCAACACGCGCAGCGCTCGCCCGCTGGCCATCCCATCGTGTGCGAAGTCCAGCGCCCACTCCTGGTTCGCCCCCGTCAGCACCGGCCGCGGAGAACCCAGGCGCAGCAGTCGTTTTCGCATTTTCCGCTTCACCGTCAGTCCCGCCTCTCGATACACGCGATACACCCGCTTGTGATTCACGCGCTCCCCGCTGCGATCCAGCAGAATGTGCAAACGCCGGTAACCGAACCGCGGCTTCTCTCGCGCCAACTCCACCAGTCGCGCGCGCAACGGCTCATCGTTGCGCCGGCTCTGATACCGGAAACTCGACACCGCCATCTGCAGCAGCCCGCAGGCCCGTTGCTGGCTCGCCGGATAGTGCTCGCGCAGCCAGCGCACTTCTTCCCGCCGGGCTACGAGCTCCACCCGTTTTTTGCGATCACCGCCCTCAACATTTCTTTGTCCAGGCTGAGATCCGCTACCAGCCTCTTGAGCCGGTGATTTTCATCCGTGAGCTGCCGCAACTCCTGCGCCTGGCTCACGTCCAGTCCCCCGTACTTCGCCTTCCACGCGTAAATGGTGTGCTTCGACACGCCCAGCTCCCGCGCCACATCCGCCGCCGTGCGTCCCGCTTCCAACTGCTTCAACGCCCCGATCATCTCCGCTTCGCTATGCTTGCCCTTCGACATGACACTCCTCCTCGTTCCGCAGAATCATATACACTTCCCTGCGAATTGAGGGGAGCAGACCAAGGGGGCGCAGTAGAGGTTGGGACAATGGCTATGGGCATTGTTGGACTGGTATGTGCCGTGGGTTTGCGTGGTGGTGGAACCGGCGGCGACGCCGGTATGCGTGCCGTAGGAGTCCACGGTGACGACCGACGTGTTAGAAGAGCTCCAGCTGAAATAGAAGTTCGCGCTGATGTCGTCGTACTCGGATTCGCAGGGATACCAAGCCGGGATGCCGTCCTCCGCAGCGCCCTGGGAGGGCACGCTAATCGGGTTGTACCAGAGGGCGGGATTGGCCCAGCCGCAGCAGGCGGCGCAGCCGTAAACGACGTGGCCATAGGTTTTGTCGTAGATGACTTTGCCTTCGAAGAGCGTGCCGACACCCTTGTTGGTGAGGTCGCGGATTTCGTAAGAGCCGGTGGTTAAATCCGCAGGCAAGGTTTTGCCGTCTTTGTCGGGAATGTTTTCGCGGATTAGCTTGCCGATGTCCATCCACATCTGCTCGCCCGGTTGCAGGGTCTGCTGCAACTGGTATTTTTGCGTTCCTTGATTATAGAAGAGGGTGAAGGCCGCAAGGGTTGGCTTGGTGCCGCCGTTTCCGGCGGTGATGATCGAGTCGTGGAGCGCGTCATATTGCCAATGGCCACCAATATTGCCAATGGCCACCAGCCCAGAGGGAGGCGAGTTGGTCGGAAAAAGGCCTTTGCGAGCCGTATTTTAGGGAGTTATCGAAGCTGGCGGCGACGGCGACGATTTCATCTGGCAGGCGATCCGTGGTAAGGGTCACGGAAGCCCAGTGAGCTGAGGGCGGAATGACTTTGCAGTTTTGCATGGAGGCAACGTCAATCTGACGAGTTTCGTAGGGAGCCAGGCGCAAGGCGGTAGCGGGAACTTGTCCGTTGGCTGAATCGCTGTGCCAGTTGCGGCGGAGGCCCGTTCCTATAAGGTTACGGAGTGGGGAGGAAGCTGAGGAGGTTGGGGAGGCTGAGAGTGCGGCCGGTGGCGGCGAGGATGGCCTGGTTGCCAGTAGTGGCTTGGACGAGGTTGGAGGCAGCGGTAGCCGGATCGGCGGCGACGAGCGCGTTTTGTTGCGTGCTGAGATTGAGCTGGTCCTGACTGAGGAAAGCTTCGCTCTGATTGATCTGGTTGAGAGCGTTGCCGTAGAAGACGCGCTGGGTAGCGAGAGTGGAAAGGGCGTTCTGCACTTGCGTGACGGCGTTGCCGATGTTGGTGGTGTCGTTGGATTGCAGAGCGGTGACGAGATTCTGCAGCGAGCCGAAGACGCTGCCGGAAGCGTTCTGGAAGAGTTGAGAGCCGGGGACGTTGGTGTTGATGCTGTTGCCGTTGGAAAGTTGCGTGGAAGCGACGCCGGTGTTGCCGTTGTAGGTGACAGCGAATGTCGTGGGATCGACAGTAAAAGGCTGGGTATTGACGGCGGTGCCGGAAAAGAGGTAGCCGGAGGGCGTTTGCGTGTTGGCGAGGCTGGCGACTTGGGTCTGAATGCCCTGCACTTCCGCTGTGATGGCGGCGCGGTCCTGGATGGAGAGCGTACCGGTGCCGCCTTCAGTGCCGAGGGAGATGGCGCGAGTTAAGGCAGTGACGACGTTGTTGAGCGTGGAGTCCGCGACCTGAAAGCGGGACTGCAGGCTGGAGATGTTCTGGAGGAACTGGTCGTCCTGGCTGAATTGATTGCGATTGAGCACGTCGGCGGAAGCAGCGGCGGGATTGTCGGAGAGTTGTGTGACTTTGAGGCCGCTGGAAAGCTGCTGGGTGGCGGAGTTGACGTTCTGTTCGCTTTGCTGAATGGCGGTGAGCAGATCGGGAAGCGGATTGGGATTGACGCGAAGAGTCATGGCTTAAGCTCCCGGAACCATGTTGATCGTGGTTTGCATGAGGGCATCGACGATGCCGGAAATTTGCGCGGCGGCCTGATAAGCCGTTTGGAAGCGAATGAGATTGGCGGCTTCCTGATTGATGTCCACGTTGGAGACGCCGCCTTGCAAATCCTGAAGCTGCTGGAGGACCTGGGTGCCGGCTTGTTGATTGGTTTGCGCACTGGAAACGTCGTTGCCAATTTTGAAGACGAGGCCGGAGTAGGCGTTGAGAGGAGTCTGGCCGTTGACTATGGGCTGATTCTGAATGGCGAGAAGCGCGTTAGCGTTGGTATTGTCGCCAGGATTGCCAGGAGCAGGGCCGGCGCTCGCAGCGATTTGGGAGCCGCTGGTTATGGCGACAGCGAGATTGGCCGCCGCGCCAGTGCCGCTAGCCGGCGGCGGAACGAAGATGCTGCCGCCGGCATTGCCGTTGAGGTCGAAGCCTTGCTGGTTCTGGGTGTTGACGGCGTTGGCGAGATTGGAAGCGAGCGAATCGAGATTGTTGAGAATGCCGGGAATTTCCTGATCGCGAATCTGAATTTGGCCAGCGAGCTGTCCCCCAGTGATTTTGGAAGTGATGTCCACACCCTGATCGAAGACATTTTGGAAGCCGGTCGACGGGCTGGTTTGCGTGGAGAGTTGGAAGGATTGATTGCCGACAACGAGCGGCGCGCCGCTATTGGTGGTGAGCGTGATGGAGCCGTTGCCGGCGTCGATTTCGGAAACATCGATTAGACCAGAGAGTTGATTGATGAGCTGCTGGCGCTGGTCGATGAAGGGGCCGGCGTTTTGGCCGGCGCCGGTGGCTTCGGAGACTTGCGCGTTGACGGCGGCGATTTGTGTGGTGAGGGTGTTGATCTGACTGACGGACTGGGTGACGCCGACATTCTGGCTGCGCTGAATGGTGCTGAGATTGTTGGCGGATTGATTGAAGGCGGTGGCGAGATTTTGCGCGGCGGTGAGGACGGCCTGGCGCGTGTTGGGATCACTGGGATTGGCGGAAAGCTGGGACAGGCTGTTGAAGAAATTGGTGAGCGGAGTCTGCAGGCCCGTGCCGGTGGTCTGGTTGAAGAGCGATTGGATTTGCTGGCCGGCGCTGAGAAAGGCGTTCAGGGCGCCTTGCGTTTGCGTTTCTTGATTGACGCGAAGATCAAGGATGGCGCTGCGCTGGCTGGTGATGGAGCTGACGGCAACGCCGGTGCCGACATTGAGATTGCCGAATTGAATGGGCGACTGTTCATCGAAATTGGTGATCTGGCGCGAATAGCCGGGAGTGTTGGCGTTGGCGATGTTGTTGGAGGTGGTTTGAATGGCAGTCTGCTCGGCGAGGAGCGATTGCGCGGCGATGTTGAGGCTGGCGGAGAGTGTGCCCATGTTAGAAGGTCCCTTCTGCAGAGGAAAAAACGCGGGCGGCGCCGTTAGAGGGTAGCGGCGCGCTGCTGGTTGTTCGCGAGTCTGAGGGATTGGCGTACGTCATGGCGAATGAGTGGTAGGAGTTAAGGAGAGCGTGGACGGTGCGGCGCGAGCGGCGAAGGAGCGCGCGGTGCTCGTCGTTGAGACGCCTGACGGTGGCTTGGGCTTGCGAAAGGCGAGCGAGAATTTCGCGGCAACGGAGCGAATCGGGATCGGAAGCAGGTGCTGGAGCGACGGCGTGGGTCGCGCACTGTTGCTGGACACGGTCAAGGTGCGCGTCGAGGGAGCGGATTTCCGCGCAGAGTTTATCCTGGTCGGCGATGCGGGATTCGAGGCCGGCGATATCGAGAGCGACGATGTCGGTACGCGCAGCGGTGAGCGCGGAGGCAAGCGAGCCGAGAAGCGCGAGACGGCGTTCGAGAAGATCGAGGTAGCGTGTGTGGTCAGCACTCATGGTCAGGCCCGTTCATCCAACTGGTGCTTTTCCTCTTTTTCATCCAAATCAATGTCCGGCGCAGACGGGGGCGCACTTGCGGGAGCCGGCTTGCTGACGCGGTGAACGGAGAGAGCCTGACGGTCGCGGGCGCCACCCTTTTCTTGTCCAGAAGCTGCTTCGATACGTACCGGCGGCGCTGGACTGAGCTCGGCCACGGCACGTTCTCCGATTACTGCTTGCGGCCACTCTGGTCGGCGATGATGGCGTCGGCGACCTTGACGGAGTCGGGTTTGTAGTTGCCACTTTGCACGCGCTGCTGGAGAGCAGCGACGCGCTGAGAGCGGACTTCGGGCACGTTGGCCAGATTGGCGGTAAGAGTCTGTACCTCGCCGTGAGCGCTGGAAAGGCTGAAGGTATCTTCGCCGGCGACGGAAGACGCGCGGGAGCTGGACCCCGAGCTCTGCGACTGGACCGGCTTTGCCGGAGTGTTGGAGACGCGATCTGACTGCGGATCGTTTGGAAATTGGATTGTGGGGTCGATCTTCATGGCCTAACTCCTGAGCCCAGGGGCCGAAAGCGGGCCAATACAGTTCCTGAGCGTTTAGCGTACCTATCGGCCGAATCTGAAAAGACTTTAATGGCGCCCGTTGCCGGGGCGCTACTCACTAGAGATATCGGCAGAGGACGCGGAAGCTTTACCGGAAACGGAAAGATTCTCAGGCTGAGAATGGGCGAGCATCGGTTCTAAGCGCTTTAGAATCAGCTTGCTCAGGCCGAAGCCACCGGCTTTGGCGACAGCATTGGACATTGTATTTACGCTGAGGTCGTTCAAGGTGTCGTGGGCGGGATCGGCAGAATCGTCCTCATCGGGGTCAGCAAAGGAGGATTTCATGGATTTCCACAGGGAGGAGATGAGCATGCCCTCGAATTCGGCGGCGGCTTGGCGGAGCTTGTGGAGACGCGGGGATTCGGAAGAAGGCGCAACGGAAGCATTCCCGTTTTGGGAAGCCGCTGCGGCGTTCTGGGCGATGGAAGTGGAAAAAGAATCGGAGATGAACATCAGAGAACCTCGAGTTCGGCGTTAAGGGAGCCGGCGGCTTTGATGGATTGCAGGATGGCGACGATGTCGCGGGCGGAAGCGCCGAGAGTCTGCAGGCCGCGGATAAGCTCTTCGACGGTAGCGCCTTCTTTGAGCTGAATGACCTGAACGGGACCTTCGTTGGCCTGCACCTGGGTTTGTGGAACGACGGTGGTCTGGCCGTTCTTGGAGAGCGGCGCGGGCTGCGAAACCTGAAATTCGGTAGTGACCTGAATGGAGAGGTTGCCGTGAAGGATAGAGCAGGCGGAGATGGTGACGTTGCCGCCCATGACGATGGTGCCGGTGCGTTCGTTGACGACCACTTTTGCAGGCGGTTTGAGATGAATGGTGAGGTCGCCGATGCGGGCCATGAGAGATTGCACGTCGGTAACGCTGGGAATTTCGATGCGGCGGCTGTTGACGGCGTGGGCGGCGTCGGAGCCGAGATCTTTGTTGATGGCGAGAGCGATATCGCGAGCGGCGTCAAAATCTGCGTCGCGGAGAAGAAGATTTACTGATTTGAATTTAGTGAGGTCGACGGAAGTGTCGCGTTCGATGAGGGCGCCTTCGGGAATGCGGCCGACGGTGGGGTGATTGACGACTTTGGAGTTGGCGGCGGTACCTGCGCTGTAGCCGCCAATAATGAGCGGGCCTTGCGCGACGGCGTAGACCTGGCCGTCCGGAGCGGTAAGCGGCGTGAAGATGAGCGTGCCGCCGGCAAGGCTCTTGGCATCCCCGATGGAGGAAACAGTTACATCCAATTTCATGCCGGGACGAGAGAAGGGCGGAATATCCGCGGTGACGAAAACGGCGGCGATGTTGCGGACTTGAATGTTGGTGAGCTGGGATTTGATGTTGACTCCCATGCGCTGAAGCATGTTGGCGAGCGTTTGGATGGAAAAAATCGTTTGCTGTTTATCGCCGGTGTTGTTGAGACCGACGACGAGGCCATAGCCAACCAGTTGGTTGTCGCGAATTCCTTCGACAGTGGTGAGGTCTTTGATACGCGCGACGTGGAGTGCAGGAGCGGAGGCAGACTCGTCATTCGCAAAGGCGAATGGCGCAGTAACGAGAGCAGAGAACGACAGAATGGCGACGAGCCAAATTAAGTCTGGGCGGTGCGGCAGAAAAACCCGCCATCTGAAGAGGGCGGCTACAGCGTGGCGGAGACCTTTGAGGAGAGACATGGGGGTTCCTTTAGAACGTCAGTAGCTTCAGCAACGTGCGGATGATGATATTGGGCTGGCGGGTGGCATCGGCGACGGCGCCTTTGCCTTTGATTTCGACTTCGAGGTCGCTGACGGAGGCGGAGAGGATCGAATTGTCGAGTTGCAGGTCTCCCGGGCGTACGATGCCGCGCAGGATGATGGTTTGGCGGTCGTTGCCAACCGTAATGTCGCGAGAGGCTTGGACGACGAGGAAGCCGTTGGGCAGAACCTCGAGGACGTGGGCTTCGAGGTCGACGGCAACCGAAGAACTGAGCGTAGAAGAGCCTTTGCCGTCGAGGCTGGATTGCGAAGAGCCGCCGAAAAGATTTTGCAAGCGGTTTTTGGCGCCCAGCGTGCCAAGCAGGCCAGTGATGCCGGACTGGGCACTGACGGCCCGAGTCTGGCTGTTTTCGCCTGCACTGGCGGCCGTGAAATTGTCAGAGAGACGGATGAGCACAAGATCGCCGGCATTCATAGCCCGGTAGTCATTAGAAAAGACGGCGAGCGAGCCCGTGGGAACCCAGAGGCTGCCGATGGTCGCAGGAACAGCGGCATTCATGGCGCGAGCGCGCTTGAGATAGTCATCGAGAAGAGTGGACGGTGTGTCCCGCTTGGGTTTCTTGGACTTTGGGAAGGCGGGAGTCGAGAAAAGAAGAGTGGTGAGAATCAGGGCCGTGAAACGAGTGAGAGGGTACACGAAAAATCTCCTAGAGCGTGGCATCGAGATAATCAAAGGCCACGACGCGAGCTTGCACGGTTCGGCCGGTAGCGACGAGACGGACGCGAACGACTTGATCGAGATAGCCGCGCTGTAGAGGGCGGACTTCGACGACCATGTCCATGACGTCGGAATGAAGATGAAGACGAGCGGGCTGATTGGTGGTGACAAGAGGGGCGGCGGAGTGCATGACCGAAGCGGCGTTGGAGCTGGTGGCAAGCATGATCGGGAATGGAGTGGCGTTCGAACGGAAAAGCAAAGAGGTTGGCGCGTGAGCAGCGGGAAGATTGGCGATCACGTAAAACGGAAGAGCTCGTCCTGGCGCCTTGGGCAAGAGGCGGAAGCGCATGCGGTTGATGGCGGGATCGAAAGTGATTTGGGTGACTTCGAGACCAGAATAGCCCGGTGGTGCGGGAATGGCGGGGTCGTGCTGCAGATCCGCAGGCTGAAATTGGGAGAGATTTGGAAGATCTGGGCCATCGAGATCATTCCTTAAAGCCAACTGAATGGCAGAAAAGATTTCGCGCGAAGAAATGGATTGGCTTTCGCGACGAATTGTGATTTCCGCGGGGATGATAACTTGGGAGGAAGGCAGACCGGCCGAAGCGACAGCGGCCGCAATTGTTGGGCGCGAGATTTGGCGTTCGGAGCCAATCTGCGGCGCTGCACCCAGAGAGATTTGTTCCGCAGCGACGCGGAGATGCTGCGGAGCGTTCGGAGGAAGCAGATTGGCGAGGAGAATCGCGTCGGCATCGACGACGACGTTGGTGAGCAGCGCGATGCGCAGAGGACCGGCCGCGGTTTCGCCGATCGAAATCCCTGCCAGCAAGACGACGAACACGACGGTCCGTGAAATGCGCATGGGCGGCTCCGATCAACTGGTGAGGCCGTTGACGGTCTGAAACATTTCGTCGGCGGCGTGGACCACGCGAGAATTGGCTTCGTACGAGCGCTGCGCAAGAATCATCTGGATAAATTCGTTGACCACGTCAACGTTGGAATTTTCGAGGGAGCCTTGCTGAATCGTACCGAGGCCTTCAGCGCCGCCCGGAGTGCCGGTGATGGCATTGCCGGAGGCAGTGGTTTCGAGGAGCAGGTTTTGGCCAATGTTGTTGAGGCCACCGGGATTGGCGAAAGTAGCCAGCTGAATGGTGCCGACCTGCTGGGCTTGCTGCTGACCGGGAAGCTGGACGCTGACCGTGCCGTCGGTGCCAATGGTGATGTTCGTGGCGTTGGGGGGAATGGTGATGGCGGGTTGGAGTTGATAACCGTCAGCGGTGACGATGATGCCGGTTTGATCGAGGTGGAAAGCGCCGGAGCGCGTATAGGCGAGTTCGCCAGTGGGCAGTTGGATTTGAAAAAAGCCCTGGCCTTGAATGGCGAGGTCGAGCGGATTGTTGGTGGTGTTGAAGTCGCCTTGAGTTTGCAGAATTTCGGAAGAGGCGGTGCGCGAACCGAGGCCGATTTGCAGGCCAGTGGGATAGGTGGATTGTTGGGTGGAAGCGGCGCCGGGAAGAATCATATTCTGGTAGATGAGATCGGAAAATTGCACGCGACGGCTGCGGAAGCCGGCGGTGCTGCCGTTGGCGAGGTTATTGGCCACATTCTCGAGATTGAACTCCTGGGTTTGCATTCCGCTGGCGGCGGTGTAGAGAGCGCGATACATGTTCTTCTCCTGAAGTGATGAAGTTTTTTTGTTCCGCGAAACTGCTGCGGCTAGTTCCCTTCCCGACTGCTAAACCTGCGAGAGCTGTTGAGCTGCCACGCGATTGAATTCGTTGTGAAAGATGGAGAGTGCTTTTTCCATGAGCCCCGCGCTGCGCTGCACTTCGATGAGTTCGATGGTGCCGCGCACGGGATCGCTGTTGGAGGTTTCGAGCTTGCCTTGCTGGACGTTGGCGTCCGGAACGGACTGCGCCGCATTGTCCGGAGCAACAAAATAGGAATTGCCTTCCATGGTCAACGGCGTGTTCGGTGGGAAATTGACAATTTTGAGTTTGCCGACAAGCGTGCCATCAACGGAGAGCGTGCCATCCGCACTGACAGAGACCTGCCCGGAAGGGATTTGCATGGGTCCCTGACGATTGGGGCCGAGATCGGCCATGACAAGGTCGCCTTGCTGCGTGACGAGTTGCCGTTGCGTGTTAAAGCTGAAGTTGCCGGCGCGCGTGTACCGGTAACCGTTTTTGGTTTGCACCATGAAGAAACCAGCACTTTGCAGAGCCAGGTCGGTGGGATTGCCCGTGGGAGCGAGCGTGCTAGGGGAAAGATCAAGGCTGGCGCCGCCGAGGACGCCATATTCGTTGACGACTTCATTGATCGGCGTGGTAAGGGAGGGTTGAAGCCAAGCCGAGAAGGAGCGATAGAACTCGTGCTGGGATTTGAAGCCAGTGGTGGAGATATTGGCAAGATTGTTGGCGACGACATCGAGCGCATCCATGCGCGCAGCCAAACCGGCGAAAGCGGAGTAGAAGCCGCTGTCCATGAAGAACCTCCGGTAGTGGAAGTGCAGGCGGAGCGCCAACTAAGGAGTTTCTAAGCGGCGGCAAGCGCGTGAAAAGAAAGGAGTAGTACGAAGAAAAAATAAGCGTTTTGGGAAAGCGAGAGTGAATGGGATGGATTTGCCGAGAGGGACAGGCGGAGCGGCAAGAGTTGCCGATGTGAAGCTGCCCGGGGAAACCGCGATTGGAAGACAGAGGAGCTCAACGCGGAGATCACAGTGGACTCGCGGAGGTCGCGGAGAGAATTGTGCCGACAGATTTCGTCTAGCTGTTGGCAGTTTCTTCGGCAACGGAGTTGGCGTTAGCAATGCCGAGTTGGACGAGTGGGAGCAGGTGGATGTACTCAGTCTGCAGCATTTCCATGAGCGCCTGGCGTTCGGCTTCGGAAAGACGCGGAAGACATTTCTGGATGAAGGAAGGAGGTTCGGTGCCCGGCGGGACATCGGGTATGGGCGCAGTGCCGGCGCAAGCAGATGCTTCACTAGAAAGTCCGGGCACATCGCCGGTTTCTGAGGAAGCGGCTTCCGTTGAAACTTCGGAAACCGGAAGCAATTCAGCGGGAGCAACCTGGGTCATGAGGAATTGGTCCGCCGTGGCGACGATACCGACGAGATAGGGATCGTGCTCGGCGCGTTCGGGAGCGTGATGGTACTCGAAGACGTCGATGAACGAAGGCATGAAGTTCCAGGCGACCGCCATCCAGCGACCGACTTTGCAATGGTCCATGCCGAAGTACTCGCGTTCGAGAGCGACGTTGTCGAGCCAGTTGGAGGGAGGGAGACGGCGATTTTTGGCTTCTTCTTCGAGGACGAGAATGGAGAGAGGAAGCTGACCGATGTCATGCAGCAGGCCGCAGAGATAGGCTTGCTCTTTTTCGAAGTAATCGATCTGGCGAGCGATACGTTCACTGAGCAGGCCGGTGAGGAAGCTGTGCTGCCAAAAGGCGATGAGTTGCGGGCCTGGGACGCGTTTGCCCGCAAACTGCATGAGCGAGCAAGTGAGAACGAGGGTGCGCAGGCGGTCCGTACCGAGAAGAATGGCTGCTTGCTCGATGCTGATCACGCGGCGACGGAGGCCGAAGAGCGCGGAGTTGCAGAGACGCAAAACCTGGGCGCTGAGGCTAGGATCAGTGCGAATGACTTTGCCGACTTTTTTGAGGTCGACAGTAGGACTGCTGAGAAGTGCGTTCAGATCCATGACATAAGCGGGGAGCGTCGGCAGATCCTGGCTGAGGATGCCGGTGAGGCGCTTTTTGCGGCGCTCCTGTTCGGCGGCGAGACGAACGGGCGAGGTGGACAGCAGAGAGTTGGCCGGATGAACGGGGATGCTCATGATTGGGCAGCGGCGTGAGACACGCCAACCTTTCTACCATCGGCGGAAACAGCAAAAGCTTTAGCCCGCTCTGATGGTCGTTCCAGAGGTTTTGCGGAATTTTCGGAGAGGACGCGGAAGAGGAGATCGCGGGAGGACTGGGAGCCGAAAAAGCGGACCCAGATGAAGGCGCCGGCGCGGGCGATGACGATGCGTTGCGGATGGAGTTCGATGGCGTAGTTACAGATAGTCCGAGCTATTTCCGCGGAGTCGCGAACGGTATCGAACGTGGTGCTGCTGCCGGAGGCGAGCTTGCGGAAGCGTTCGAGTTGCTGCTGAACGGCTGAAGCTGCAGCGACACAGGGAAAGGTGCGGCAGAGGAGCATTTGTTCGACGGCGTAGAGGAAGGTGTGGTCGACGCGCTCGCCGAAAGCCAGATGCAGGACGCGAGCGTCCGAAGAGGCGTGAGCCGGGACTGAACTAGCGGATTCGAGGAGCGGCACCGGAATCAAGTCGCTCCAGGCTGCCGAAGGTTCCTGCATATCGAGCGGAAAAACCGGACAGCCCCACTGCTGGCCGAGCGCGGCGATAAGCTGGTGCGGCGCGAGGTCGGCGGTTTGACGCAGCCAATCGCCGATGCGGCCGTGACCTGCTTCGCGTTGGCAACGGAGCGCTTCGCGGAGCTGCGCGGAGGAGATGACCCCGCGACGGACGAGGAGCAGACCAAGCGGGAGGCGATACGTCCGCGGCTTTTCGGATTGAAAGCTGGAAAGCAGCGAGTGGACGCGACCGAGGATAAGCGGCTCGAAACAAACACGACTGCAATACCAGCGGCCGTCAAATTCGAGGCCAGAATGCTGGTGCAGCCAGTAGGGCCAGAGTTTGCCTTGCTTGGGACAGGCTGACCCGGCACAGCGTGTGGTGAGGCGAGTCCACCAAAGCTTGGGCAGAAACGTCAGGCGAAGATCGTTTTGGCGGTTAGCGGCGAGCAAGGCAATATCGGTGGCGCTCATCGACGTTAGTCCTTTGTGATCATAAATTGATGGCCGCAACACGTTCGTGAAGTGCAGCGACTTCCGTGACGCGCAAGCCAAAGTTGCCGTCCACGACCACGACTTCGCCGCGCGCTACAAGCCGGCCCGCGACGTGAAGTTCCGCGGGTTCGTTAACCATTTGATTGAGTTCGACAACGGCGCCAGCCATCAGTCCGAAAATGTCGCGAAGAAGCATTTCGCGGTCGCCGAAGCGGATGGTAGCTTCCAATTCGACATCCATAACCAAGCCAAGATTGGCGGGGAGTGGCTCATTCTGCAGAGGGGCGACGGAAATCTCCGCGGACTCAGCGGGAGGCGGAGGCGCCGGCGTTTCGGCAGGTTCGGGAGGAGGCGGGATAGGAATCGCGGACAGCCCTTCGCTCAAATCGCCGTCGAGGTAGAGGCGCAGCGTTAACGAGGCAAATTTTTCTGCCACCAGCGTGAAGGTGGAGCAATGGGCAGTGACGGGAGCGGGGACAGCGGTAGCTTGGAAGGTAAGGGTAAGCTCAGAACTGAGTTCCGCTTTCCAAGAAGTGGCGGTTTGGCCAGCGGCTTGGCGAAGAAATTCGGCGAAAGCGTCCCGGTCTTCGTCGGAGAGATGTTCCGGTTCGGCCGCAGTGGGCCCGGCGCCAGTCAGGAGCTGCGCGACTTGCAGGGCGGCGGCCTTTTCCGCGACCCACAGGAGTTCACCTTTCGCAGCGCCCGTACAGGTAAAGCGAATGCAGACTAACTTTTCGAATTCCTGCTGAGAAGGCGCGGGAGAAGCGACAGGGTCGGTGGCGATGACGGTGGGAGCAGCCACACCATAGGAAGCAAGCGAGGAGGAAATGTTGTCTGCCCACATGTTGCAGAAGGGTTTGAATTGACTGGCCGTGCCGGGCATCAGACTTCCTCGCTGGTTTTGGCGTTGGGAAAGCCTTTGTCGCGCAAGCGGGCGCGAAGCCGGATTAAAGCGGCGGTGTGAATTTGCGAGACGCGGGATTCGCCGATGTTCAGGATGAGACCAACTTCTTTCATCGTGAGTTCCTCGAGGTAATAAAGGGCGAGCACCTGGCGCTCTTTTTCGTCGAGCTCATCAACGGCTTGCGAGAGCAGCGCGCGCATTTCGGAACGCAATGCGAGATGAAACGGATCTTCGTCAGGGCGAGATGCGACAGCGGCGAGCTGGTCTTCTCCAGGGTCGTCTTCCGATTGGCCGTGCAGGCTGCCGAGATCGAGGCCGCGCAGTTCGCCCAGGAGGCGCTGAAATTCGTCGAGGTTCATACGCAGATGGGCGGCGAGTTCGGGCTCAGAGGGGGAATGGCCGAGTGATGAGGCGAGTTCGCGGTGCGCGTCTTCGATCCGGCGGGCCTGGCGGCGAAGACTGCGTGGACTCCAGTCAAGCTGGCGGAGGCTATCGAGAATCGCGCCACGAATGCGGAAGCGAGCGTAAGACTTGAGCTGCACATTTTTGGCCGGATCGAATTTGTCCACGGCATCGATAAGACCGAGAATGCCAGCGTGGACAAGGTCTTCGAACTGGACGTGGGAAGGCAAACGGTCGTGAATGCGCCGTGCGATGTAGCGAACTTCCGAGAGATTCTCGGCGAGCAGGCGTTCGCGTTCTTCCGGATCGAGGATGCGCGAGCGTGATTGCCTGTCGGCGTGCGTGGTCAGCACAGGGCACCTCCGGCGCGGCGGAGCGCAGCTGGCAGGGAGCCGCTCATCGCACGACTCCTAAGGACTGCACAGAGATGGTCGGAGGAATCTCGGGCGGCGAGAGCACGACGATGCGCGGGATAAACGGTTCGAGCAGACGGCGAAGGTGGAAACGCACCGGACTGCCGCAGAGAAGAATGGTGGAGCTCAGAGCCACGCGGTCGCCGACGAGGCGCTGGAGACCTTCGAGTACGTGGCGCAAAGGAGCTGTGGCGCCGAGCGTGGGACGCTCGTCGCCGGGCTTGGGATCGAGCTGGCGCTGAAATTCCTGTTCAATGACCGGATCGAGCGTAAGAACCTTAAGCTTGCGGTCCGGGCTGAGGAGGGGCTGCACGAAGGAGCGGCCCAGCGATTGACGAACGGCTTCGACGAGCGCGACTTGGGATTTGCTGACGGGGGCGGTCTCGAGAAGCGTTTCGAGAATGCTGGCGAGGTCGCGGATGGAGACTTGTTCGCGGAGGAGTTGTTGGAGAACTTTTTGGATTTCGCCAAGAGTGAGCAGGCGCGGGAACAGTTCGTCGATGAGCTTGGGATGAGTTTCGCCGAGCGCGTCGAGTAGACGTTTGGTTTCCTGGCGGGTAAGGAGTTCGTGGGCGAACTGGCGAACGATTTCGGCGAGATGGGTGGCGAGAACGGAAGTTTGGTCTACGACAGCATAGCCGCTCGACAGTGCCTGTTCCTGCAGGCCAGGAACAATCCACATCGCAGATGCGCCGAAGGCAGGCTCGTTGGTGGCGATACCGTCAATCGGCGGAGCGGTGGGTTCCGAGCTGATGGCCAGGAGGCGTTCTTGCTGCATTTCCCAGCGGGCCACTTCGACGCCGCGGAGGAGGACAACATATTCGCGCGGTTTCAGCTTGAGGTTGTCGGTGATGTGAACCGATGGGACCAAAAAGCCGAGTTGCAAAGCAAGGTGACGGCGAAGCGCGCGAATTCGCTGGAGGAGTTGGCCGCCTTGGGATTGATCAACAAGAGGCACGAGGGCGTAGCCGACTTCGAGACTGATCTCGTCGAGTTTGAGCAGCGTTTCTAGTTGTAGCTGCGCGTCGGGCTTCTTCTTGTCGCTGACGACTTCGGCAGCTTTGACGTCGTGCGGAAGCTGCTTGGGCGCTCGCGAAGCGAGATATGCGGTGATGGCGGCAAGAAGGAAAAACGAGAATTTGGGCAGCCCAGGGATGAGGCCGAGGAGAAACATCACGCCGGCAGCGATGCGTAGAGGCATTTTGCGGCTGATGAGCTGTTTGCCGAATTCAACGCCGACGGTCGCGCCGCTAGAGGTGCGGGTCACCACCATGCCGCCGGCCACGGAAACGAGGAGCGATGGGATCAGCGTGACGAGGCCGTCTCCGACGGTGAGGATGGTGTAGGTTTTGGCGGCTTCGACGAAGGGAATGTTCAGTTGAAAGACGCCGATGAGAAAACCGGCAATGATGTTGATGGCGGTGATGAGGATGGTCGCAAGCGCATCGCGTTGGCTAAAACGCGCGGCGCCGTCCATGGCGCCATAAAATTCGGCTTCTTTGCCGATTTGCTCGCGGCGAGAGCGTGCAACTTGTTCATCGATGAGGCCAGCGTTCAAGTCGGCGTCGATAGCCATCTGTTTGCCGGGCAGGGCGTCGAGAGTAAAACGCGCGGCCACTTCCGCTGTGCGAACGGCACCATGGTTAATGACGAGATACTGGATGGCGATGAGCGCCAAAAAGATCACGAAGCCAACAACATAGTTGCCGCCCACCACAAATTGCCCGAAGGACTGAATGACACTTCCGGCTGCTGCGGAACCTTCCGTGCCGTGGAGCAGAATCCGGCGACTGCTGGCGATGTTCAAAGAAATGCGGAAGAGGGTCAGGAATAAAAGCAGCGTGGGAAAGACGGAAAATTCGACGGGTTTGAGGATGTACAGAGCGGAGAGAAGGACCACGACGCCCATGGTGATGCTGAGCGCGAGAAAGACGTCGATGACGATGGCCGGAACAGGAACCAGCATCACAAAGACGGTGGCTACCGTGGCGACCGGGATCAGCCACTCGGAAGCGGATTTAGCCTTGTTGTTATTGGCAGGAGTTCGTGGCGATGCCATAAGAAGTTAACGAGCCCCCATTCCCGCGGGCGCTGGACGACCTTGCATGCGCATCTGGGCGCGATAGATGAACGCCAGGATTTCCGCGACGGCAGCGTAAAGATTCGGCGGAATCATTTGGCCAACGTCAGCGGCTTTGTACAGCGCTTGGGCTAACGGCGGATTTTCGACGATGGGCACTTCGTACCAGCGGGCAAGTTCTTTGATTTTTTGTGCGATGAGATTGCGACCCTTGGCGACAATTACTGGAGCGGCCATCGTGGCCGGCCGATATTCCAGAGCAACGGCGTAGTGGGTGGGATTCGTGATGACCGCGGTCGCGCGTTCCACTTCTTTATGCAGCGCGCGACGATGCATTTCGCGGCGCAAGCGGCGAATGCGCCCGCGAATCACGGGATTGCCGTCGGTGTCTTTGGTTTCCTGTTTGACTTCCTGCTTGGTCATGCGCAGGGATTTTTCATAGGTTTGGCGCTGCAACAGAAAGTCCACACCGGACCAGGCCAGTAAGACGAGGCCCGACTGCCAAGCCAGGCTGAAACAGAGTTGGCCCATCAGTGCGAGCGCAGTGCGCGAATGGAGCCGCGAAGAATGAAGAATCAGCGGCGCGCTTTGCAGGATGACGCGAAGCGCCAGATAGAAGATGACGCCCGAAGGCAAAAGTGAACGCAGGATCCGACTCAGACCGGCCAGGGACAACATTTGCTGGAGATTGTTGACCGGGTTCATGCGCGACCAGTTGGGACTGAGCGCTTCGGTGGAGAACACGATGCCACCTTGCATGAGCGTGCCGCCAACGGCCACGAACAGAGCAACGACAAACACAGGCGCGATCCATTGCGCGACTGCCAGCGCGGTCCAGCCAATGACGGGCGCTTGATCGCTCCAATCGGAGCTGATGCTAGCGTCCAGCGCGCGCACAAAATAGCTTTGCCAGCGAGCGATCCAAATTTCCGGGTGCCAGGCAAGCAGAATCACGATCGCTAGCAGGGTAAGGGCCGTAGCAAGGTCACGCGCCCGCAGAACTTGGCCTTGTTCGCGGGCTTTGTTGCGGCGACGCGGCGTAGCTTGTTCTGTGCGATTGTCAGGCACGTATCGTCCTTACTGGGCCAGGTGGAGCAAGCGTTCGCTCCATCCGATTGCGAGGCGAAATTGGTTTTCAAGAAACACCGGCCAAATAGCGACGGTGAGCGAAAGAACGGCGTAGCCGATCAGGCTTTTGAGCGGAATGCTAAGAAGAATGGCGGGCAATTGCGGCGAGGCTTTGCTGAGAAAGCCCACGGCGACGTCGAGCACGATCGTGGAAAGGAGAATCGGCGTAGCGATTTGCACGCCGACAAGCCACAGTCCGCCAGCGTCGCGGAAGAGTTCGTGCAGCACGGGCAAACGGAAGTTCGCCTCACCTAGAGGGACGTAGTCAAAACTCTTAACGACGCCACGCAACAGCCAGTAATGTACATCCAACTGCAGAAAAATCAGCAAAGCGAAAAGTTGATGAAAGACCGAGAGGACCGGCGTGTCCACGTTCGTTTGTGGATCAATGATGTTGACGAGGGAGAAAGCAAACTGAAAGCCTGCAACTTGGCCGGCGAGCGTCGCGCCTTCAAAAATAAACTGCAAACACAGGCCGATGGCCAACCCGAGGATCGCTTCGCCAAACGCAAAGCGGGCTATGCCAACGACGGTCAAACCCACTTTGGGGACCGCAACGACGGGGTAGAGCAGCGCGGTGATGGCTAGAGTGAAGCCCGCCTTGATGCGGAATGGAATGGTTGCGTTGCCGATGAACGGAGCGAAGCTCATCAGGCCACCGACACGGAGACTGATAGCCAGGATGCGGAGAACGATTTGTTCGAGAACCGGGACCACGCGCTATGCTCCGTTATTGGGTGTACCGGCGAAAATCGCCGAACAAACTCTCGGTGAAGATGACCAGGTGATGGAGAATCCACGGGGTGAGAAAAAATAGGATGATGCCGACGGCTGTTAGGCGCGGCACCGTGGAAACCGTGGTGTCTTGAATCGAGGTCATGACCTGGCCGATGTTGATCAGCAGGCCAACCACCATCGCGGAGAGAAGGATCGGCATAGCCACCCAGAAGGCGGCTTCGATGGTCTGACGGGAGAGTTGTACGACTTGTTCGGGCGTCATGCGGCGGCCTCAATAGTGAAAACTCTTCATCATCGAGCCAACGACGAGGTTCCAGCCGTCTGCGACAACGAAGAGAAGAATTTTTAGCGGCGTGGAGATCACCACGGGAGGCAACTGCAACATGCCGATGGACGTGGTGACCGAAGCCGTGACGAGATCAATCACCAGAAACGGTAGAAAGAGGACAGCGCCGATCTGAAAGCCGGTTTTCAACTCGGAAAGGATGTAGGCAGGAACTACGATACGCATGGAGAGGTCTTCGGGCTTTTTGGGGCGTGGTTCTCTGCTCATTTCAGCGAAAAGAGCGAGATCTTTTTCGCGGGCGTAACCGAGCATGAACGAGCGGAGCGGGCCGGCCCCTCGGTCGAGCGCTTGCCAGGAATTGATGCGGCCGTGTTCCAACGGGATGATGGCCTGTTCGTGAATCGCGGAACCAACCGGCTGCATGATGAAGTAGGTGAGGAAAAGGGCGAGGCCGATGAGCGTCTGGTTGGTGGGCGCGGTCTGGGTGCCGAGAGCCTGACGCAAGAAATGGAAGATGATCAGTATGCGGACAAAGGGCGTCATTGAGAGAAGAATGGCAGGAAGTAGCGTGAGCAGCGTCAGCAGGAGAATGATAGTGATGGAGTTGGAATCGCCACGTACGCTGAGGCCAGGAAGCTGAATGACGGAACTTTGCGGCGCCGCGGAGGCAACTGCCGGAGTTAAAAGGAACAAAGCCGCGGCGAAAAGAACCGCGTTTAGACATTTGCGAGAGATGAAGTGCGCAACTGACATCAATGCACTCCATGAGAGAGATGCAATTCCGGCGATGGCTCGTGGCGAGGCGGAAGGGCCTGGGCGGGCTCGAGGCGATCGAGTAGCGTGATCGATTGGCTGGTAGCGCCGATGAAGAAACGGCGTCCTTCGAGTTCCACAATGGCGAGAACACGCTTGTCGCCGAGCGAAAGCGTTTCGCAGAGATGGAGCGACTTTTCGCGACGCCGAATCGTAATGCAGCGCAACAGCGCGACGATCGCAGACAGCAAGCGCGCGAGCCACGACGTAGCCGGGGCAGCCTCGGACCTGTTTGGTCTTCCGTCCATTACGCGTCGAGCTGCTCCAGAGGAAATTTGTTCATCAGCCAAGCTCTGTGATGCGGATGCCCAGCTTCTGCCCGACAACTTCAAATTCTGCCCAGCCAACCCGGCGAGAGTTGACCACTACCGGAACATCGGCGCTGTTGGCATTCTTGGTTTCGACGACCACTCCGGGCTGAAGACGCAGCAACTCGCCGACTGTGAACGTTGCGACGGGAAGGTCAACGCTCAAAACACATGGCAACCAGTTGGCCTCGTCCCACAATTCTTCAGAAACAGCGATGGGAATTTCTCTAGGGAGCGCAGGCAACGTGGCCATAGTCAGCGCTGCACCAGAAATTCCGTGAAATAGATCTCCCGGACCCCGAGTTCAGGGACGGCGCGGTTGAGCGCGCCGAGTAGGTTTTTTTTGAGTGCGGCTTTGCCTTCGGGAGTCAGAAGTTCGTCGGCTTTGCAAACGGTCAGCACGGAAAGGATGGCATCGCGAACGCGCGGGACGGGCAGCGACTGGGCGGGTTTGGCCTTATCCGCACCTTCGGGCAAGCGGTCGATACCCAAGTCGAGGGTGACCCGGAGAAAATGTGTTTCTTCAGGATCGGCGAGGTTTACGGTGAAGCCCTCGAGATGAACGATGTACTTGGGCGTGGCTACGCCTTGACCAGCGCGCACCGTGTCGTCGCCGTGGTCGCGAGATTGACTGAACCAGGCCCAGCCGCCTCCGGCAACGATGGCGAGCACCACGATAGAAACCAGCATTGACCGCGATGATTTTCTTCCGGCGCTTGGTCCACTGGCCGGCATTTTTTTTGCTTCGTCCATCCCCGGAGGGGAGATGCAATTCGAGAACCGAAGCACCAGTGAACTAGGAACAAGCACGCGTTTCGATGAAGTGCCAAGTACATGGAACGGTGAGGCTTGTACCCGCAATAGCGGCGGAGGCTGGGAGAAGAACAGTCGCCACAAAACGCGCTGCCAAATCTGATAGGAAACTCATTAAAGAGTCTTAAGATGGCGTGGCTGCGGCCCGCCCATGCGTTGTTCTGACACGACTGGGCCGCGGCGACGTGTTCTGGGCCAACGTGCTACTGCACGAGGTTAATCGCCGTCTGGGTGACTTGATCGAACGTCGTGATGGATTTCGCGTTCGCTTGGTAGCTGCTCTGCGCGACGATAAGCTGCGCAAACTGCGTGGCGATGTCGACATTAGATTGCTCAAGCGAACCCCCAGTTAAAGCGCCGCGGCCGCCAGTGGTCGGCCCACCAACGTCCGCCGCGCCAGACGAAAGCGTGGAAAGAAACTCGTTGGAGCCGTTGCGCTGTAAACCCTGTTCGTTGGCAAAGGAGGCGAGAGCAATCTGACCGAGAGGAGTGGTTTGGCCGTTGCTAAAGACACCCTGAATGGTACCGTCGCTGCCGATGGAGAAGCTGACCAAGGAGCCGCTGGCAAAGCCGTCCTGCTGCGTAGAGGAGGTCGCGGAAGGGCCAGAGACCTGAGTGAGCAACCCGCTGCCATTGGCGCCGAAGAGATTCCAAGCAAAAGTCAAATTGTTAGAGCCGTCGGCGAGGTTGGGAATGGTGATGCCGGCGATGTTGGCGGCGGGAGTAAGGAGCTGGCCGTTACCGTTGAAGGTGAGCGTGCCGGTGCTTACGACCACAGGATTGCCCGCCTGGCCGACATCGGCGGCGGGAATCGTAATGTTATAGGTCCAGGTGTTAGCAGCGGTTTTTGTGAAATTGTAGGTAAGCACGTGAGTGGCGCCGAGCGCGTCGTTCACGGCGACTGAGGTGCTGAACGAGCCACCCACAGCGGTATCGGAATCGAGATTGAGAGTGAGCTGCACGTCGCCGGTAGCTTTCGGAGGATTGGTGACGCCGGTTTGAATCGACAGCGGGCCGAGCGTGGCATTCGCATTGATCACGCCGTTCACCGCGGGATAGCCTTGGACGGCGGCCCCGTCCTGTGTCAGGAGCTGGCCGTCAGGGCCGAGCGAGAAGTTGCCGGCGCGCGTGTAAAGGGTTTCGCCGTTCTTCTGGACGATGAAGTAGCCAGCGCCTTGAATGGCCACGTCGGTGGGTACGCCGGTGGACTGGATGCTACCCTGCGTCAGATCGGCGCTGATGCCGGCGACGCTGGTGCCCACGCCTTCCTGAATGGGGTTGCCGTCGCCGCTCGAACCAATCTGCTGGTAGAACAGATCCTGGAATTGCGTGGTCTGGCCTTTGAAGCCGACCGTGTTCAGGTTGGCCAGATTGTTGGCGATCACGGACAGATCCGTGGAGCTGGCATCGAGTCCGGACAGAGGGATTGAAAAAGAGGGCATGAGTTTTCTCCTAGTTGGATTGCGAATTGAAATTCAAGGAATTCAGCTGCGAATAGAGTTTTGCTGCGGCGTGCACGACGGAGTTGTGGCTGGAGCTGTTGGCGGGATGGATCGCGGAGGTGCTGCCGGCGGTGGCTGCGGGCGCGCTTGTGGATGGGCCACCCTGGACTGCACCGACCAGCGTGTCCATATCGCTGCGAATCTGGACAATCTGCTGGAGAGTGTTAATGGAGGTGAGCTCATTGACCATCTGATCAGGATCCATCGGACTGAGCGGATCCTGTGTTTGTAACTGCGCGGTAAGCAGCGTGATGAAAGAATCCGGGCCGAGGACGTTGCTTGGCGTGTTCGGCGACGAGCTACTCGAAGCGGTGCTACTACTCTGTGCTGCGCTGCCGACGATGGGATTTGGTGAAGTCATGTTTCTGCCTCTCTTCGACTAAGCCTGCACACTAAGGCGGCCCTGAGAATCGAAAATACCGACGACTTCCGGAACGAACCACGCGGCTCGCTGCAAGCCGACGTTCTCGCTTGTGTAGACGGGAGCTTGGCGAGAAGCCTGGTTACCGCCGCCACGCTGCCCCTGCTGCGCGTTGGCGCCCGTATCCCCCGCGGGGGAGTGCAGCGAGCCCTGCGTAAGGATCACCTGGTCGACGCGCAATTGCTTCTCGGAAAGAGTTTGCTGTAAGGCTGGCAGTTCGACGGCCAACGCAGCGTGCGCGTCGCGTTTTTCCACGACGATGGCCGCGCCGACTTCGTCGCCGACGACGTGGGCGCGGAGTTCGATGGCGCCGAGCTTGTCGGTTTGCAAGGCAATGCGCAGTTCGCTTTGGTTGGCGGCATCCGATAGCCCGGCATCGTTAACGAAACGCCCGCCGGTGGTGTCCGGCGGGTGCAATGGTGGAAGCGGCGGCGCGGCTTGTGCAGGGGCGGAGGGCAGAGTTTCGGTGGCGGCGAGATGGCTGGAGGATTCGGCAGGTGGAGGCGTGATGAGGATCGGAGAGATGGCGGGACTCAGTGCCGGTGTTGGCTGTGGAGCATTTGGGCGTGACGTTGCACTCGCCGCAAGTGCATCAGAAAGGTTGGCAGCAGACGACTTAGCAACTTGCGAATTGGTCGGCGGAGAATCGGGCGAGTTCGAGGCGTCGGTGGAATCGGAATCGTTCTGTTCATTCGAATCTGAAAAAGAATTCTGCGGCATGGAGCGCGAGCTCGCTGGAGCGGAAAGTGCTGGGGAAGGAGCGGCCTGGCTCGAATAAATGCCCGACGGCGCGCCTTGGAAGCTCTTGGATAGGTTGGCGTTGACGGTGCTGGCTAGTGTGGAAACACAATCCGGGGCAGGAAGCAGCGCGAAATGATCCGCAGCGGGCGCTTTGGGTTGAACATCCGGGCGCGATAGTTCGACTACGCCAGAAGAAGGCAGGCGGCTGTCGCCGTCATTGGCAAGCAACTCCTGGAACTGTTGCAAGATGGAAGAGAGCGGTTGGCCATGGTTGGCAGCGACACTGGAGGACGTCTGCACAATTCGCCCCGCCGGTGCGGCGCTTTGGCTAGGCGCTATTGGTGTGCTGCTTGCGTTCGGCACAAGCGCGGCTGGTGCGGCAGATGGTCTGCTGGCGCGCGGTGTATTGCTGGCGAAATTCGTGGTGACGGCCGCGTCGACCGAGATGGTGAGCTGCGGCAAAAGAGAGCCTGTGGTAGTCACTTCGGGAGCCGTAATCGCTTCAGGGCTGGGGACGGCGTCATTTGAGCTGGTGGTGGCCAGGGTGTTTGGATGGGTCGGGGAATCTTGTGTCGCGGGAGTTTCTAGCAGAGAGACGAAGGCTGCT
>Ga0335079_10001288_pt1 | contig 28699 bp, 25 predicted proteins | sample Lox_Sample_33_FD_206719 | JGI IMG/M metagenome (GOLD analysis project Ga0335079, IMG submission 206719) | Soil microbial communities from Loxahatchee National Wildlife Refuge, Florida, United States - Lox_Sample_3.3 | ecosystem: Environmental > Terrestrial > Soil > Wetlands | place: USA...
TTGGATGCGGATGTGCGTTGAGTTTATCTACCAATAATTTTAGATGCGCGGGCGTTGTCCCGCAGCATCCACCGACAATTGAAATGTGGTGTTTGGTCACGAATTCAAAAAGATCATTCGCAAACGGTTCAGGCTCGAGCGGATACACGGCTTGACCATCGACATTGAGCGGCAGCCCGGCATTCGGAATGCACGAAACCGGTAGCGTGGATTGTTCCCCGAGGATGCGGATCGGCTCGCGCATGTGCTCGGGTCCCGTGGAACAATTAAGGCCGATGACATCGATGCCGAGGCCTTCGAGGATGGCGAGCGCAGCCTCGACGTTCGTGCCGAGCAACATGCGTCCGGTCGTATCGAGTGTGATCTGGGCTTGAATCGGCAAATAAGTTTGAGTCTCGTCGAAGGCTTTGTGAGTGCCGGCGATGGCGGCTTTGACTTCAAGAATGTCCTGTGAGGTTTCAATAAGCAGAATATCCACGCCGCCGCGAATCAGACCGACCGCTTGTTCGCGAAAAACATCGGCGAGTTCATCAAAGCTGACGTTGGAGAGGTCGGGGTCGCTGGCCGATGGAAGCTTGCCGGATGGGCCGATGGAACCAGCGACGAAACGATTTTGGATTGCTGATCGTTGATTGTTGCTGGTTGAATATTCATCCGCGAGCCGGCGCGCCAGTTTCGCGGCCGTTTCATTGATCTCGATGACGCGGTCTTGCAGGCCATATTCCTTCATCGTGATGCGGTTGGCGCGGAAAGTGTCGGTCTCGATCACGTCCACGCCGACCTCGAGGAACGAACGATGGACTTTTTCCACGGCTTCGGGATGGGAGATGACAAGGTAATCGTTGCAACCGTTATACTGTTCGCCGCCGAACTCCTTGGCGGTGAGGTTCATCTTCTGTAAGCTCGTCCCCATCGCGCCGTCGAATACAAGAACTTTCTGTTCGAGGGCGTCGAGGTATTTTCTGTTAGTGTATTTTCGTTGAGCCATTAAGTTCTCCTAAACTATAAAAAGTGGCCTCAATTCCAAGCAAGAGCCCGCGACTTAAAATCTCCGTGAGCTTCTTGTACGAAATCAGGTTTGCCGTAAGGCCAGCCCTCAATTGGGCCATCGGAAGGCAATTCTTCTGGCCATTTTTCTACGACTTCTCTGGGTGCAGAAGTTGAAATGTGAGTGTTCCCAGTAGAGGGCCAACCGCTGGCCTTGTTGAAAATAGTATCGGAGAGATCATAGATGTTCACTAAGACTTTTTCGACATCTTCATGTCCTCTAATCTCTTTCCAATAGCTGTAGAAAAAATTGGGACCGGGATGGTCATCGCCGAAATTCGGAGCAATAGATTCCTTACAAGGATTTTCTTCAAAAAAGTCTTCGAGAGTCACTCCAGGCGGTGGTTGATTATAGCGCCAGTCTGGTGTGCGAAATCCTTGATTAAGAATCTTTGTGAGAAGTTTTGCGCGGTTGTTCATAGCGAATTGCCTTTCTTCCACAGCCGCAAAATGAAATCCTGATCAAAGTTCGGCGCGCCGAGTTCGGTCAGTTTTTGCAAGACTGTCGAGCGGTGATCCGTGCCATGATTGACCATATGCAACAAAATCTTCCAGCGCAGGTTCCGCATGTCTTTGGCATTTTGTGCTAGTTCTTCTTCGCTCACCGCATTGACGTAATCAGTCAAATCTTTTGCCACGTTTTCGAACAGTTCGCGCGCAGCGGCGCGTGTGGGATAATGCTCGAATTTCAAAGGACCAACATCGGCTTGATTTTTCAAACCCGCCAGCCAGGGCTGATCTGTACTTGAACTATGCACCATCAAGTCGCAGACTGAGCCTCGCGAATAGGAGTCGCTTGCGAGAAGCTGTTCGTCGCTGATTTTATTGATCGAGTCCCACACGCGATGCGTCATCGCGACATGATATTCAGTATAAGTCTTGGCGAGTTCAAGCGAAGTCATCCTATCTCTCCTTCATGTGTCATTGTCAAAACAAAATCGCCTCTCAAAATGAGAGGCGACGTAGTAACAAAGTCATCTCTCATCTCCCGGACATGCGTCCGCCGAAATTGGCACCTGTTAGTTATGTAGTTGAGTAGTTACGTAGTTTCTTGCCTGCAAACTACATAACGATCGAACGGTCCAACTACCGAACTAAATTCGGTTGCCGAGGCTTCATCGGGTCGGTCCCTCAGCCTCTCTGGATGAGCAAAACTCTTTAAATTGTTGCGGGAGTTTATCATAACGGAAAGAGATTGTCAAATTGAAGGAAGCCGGAAGCAAATTCCTCAAAATGCTATAATCCTTCCATCTTATGAGCAAAGCCCAATCCGACCATTTCCACAACACACCAATTTTGTCCAATGTCTTATTGGCATTGCTGATCATTGTGCTAGCCTTGATAGTTTTGTCGCAGGCCAATCCGGGCCTGAGCCTGCCGGATCGTGATTATGGAATCTTTTCTTACATCGGTCAGCAAATCGTACTGGGAAAACTTCCATATAAGGATGCGTGGGATCATAAGCCGCCGGCAGTTTTTTATGCAGACGCTCTCGGGCTCTGGATGGCGCACGGTCTGCGCTGGGGAATTTGGGCGATCGAATTTCTTTGCCTGGCCGCGGCGATCTGGTTATCCTATATCTTGATCAAAAAACTATGGGGAGTTTTCCCGGCCCTTTGCGCAATCGCAATTTGGACATTTGGCTTGAATATTACATTGCAAGGCGGGAACACCACCGAGGAATTTCCACTTCCGCTTCACTTCCTAGCCTTGATCCTCTTCCTGCGACTTGTCGAATCTCCCGAAACTGCTTGGGATGGCTTGTTCATCGGCTTGGCTTTTTCCGTCAGCTTTTTATTCCGCGCCAACAATGCAATGATAGAAACTGCCGTCGTATTGACGCTTTGGCTGATTTGGATCTTTCAACGAAATTTCCTCGTCCTTCTTCGACAAATGATTGGAATGGCCCTCGGCGCGCTGTTGCCGACCCTGCTCACATCGTTCTACTTCTGGAGGTTGGGCCTCTTCAAAGCCATGTTCGACGCGTCCATCACGTACAACGTGATCTACAGCGAAACAAAATTTAACGGTGCATCGGCGTTGATTGCAGGCTTGCGAAATCTCGGTCTTGTTGCCTGGGTTGGATTGATCGGGTACGGCGTTGTATTGTTCCTGCTAATCCGTCACTGGCGCGCCAAGACAAAACCGCCAGCGATGCTGATCCTTCTATTGATCGGCTGCCCCTTTGCCGTCGCGGTCACGGACCCGGCGCAAAGAAACTATGCACATTATTTTGCTAATTGGTTGCCATTCATCGCCTTGTTGACCGGCTTAACGTTCTACTCCATCCAACACCTGATACCCAGATTCAAAGAATTGAAACTCTCTGAATCTTATGATCTTGGGTTTGCGTTGGTTATCGCTATTTTCTACTGTGTTCTCAGCGGCCTTGCTGTCGAAAACTGGACATCGTTTGTAAATCTTCTAAACCGTTCCAACGTGGAGCGCGATTCGGTGATCTCGGTCTATGTCGAAAACAACACGAAGCCGGGTGACACTGTTATATTCTGGGGCGGATTTCCCGGCGAGAACCTGATGTCGCAGCGCGCTTCACCGACTGCATATATCACTTACCCATTATTGCTCGACGCGAATATATCAGAAACGTTTAGCGATCAATTTTTTCGCGACTTGAAAAATAACCGTCCCGCCCTGATCGTCGATATGGAATATGCCAAAGCCCTTTCACTTGATCCGGAGAAGCGGGCCGCGCAACTCGCAGAGCGACAAGAATGGCCGTATCTCCCGGCCAACATTGAAGATGTATTGAGTTTCATAGATAATAATTACCACCCCGAGACCACTTTCAGAAACGCGAAAGTCTATCGCCTGAACGGAACGACGGGTCCTTAAATCCATTTCGAGGCATATCCAAAACCAACGGGAAGTCAACCCTTGAGGCGAGAATTGGCTGCGTTAAGAGCCTCCAGCAGCTCCGCCTTCATCTGCGATGCAATCGCCGTTTCACTCTTGTATAAGTCGTTCATCTCTTCAATATCCATTTCCAAATTGTACAGTTCGTAACCGTCCTCATAGTTTCCCGGATATCCCGGAGAATGGATCAATTTGTAGGCCCCTTTCCTCATCGCCACGGTCGCCGTCCGGAAAGGCGCAAAGGCCGGATTGAGTTTTGCGTCCATCGAGAAGGTGCTCCTTTGGGGGTCCGGGACCCCGCCCAGGCCGGGCAACAACGTCCCCTCACACCAATCGGGGACTGGCTGATCGGCTAAACGAAGCAGGGATTTAATACTCGGAAATAAGGTGGAGGTCTGATAAAAACTTTTGCGGAGGGCGATTTTGGAGTATCATGATTGTACCTCAAAATTACCTTCTATAAAGGGATACTCACTATTGTAAATGCCTCCTATTCTGCAGACTTTGAACACAAGAAATCCTCGACTCTATCTGGCGCTTTTCCTAGGGGCAATGATTGGTTTATCAGTTTATTGTTACTGGTTGATAAATATATTCCCTCCAACCGGTAAGTGGATATTCTTATTGACCATGCTGACAAGCATTGTGGCGGCAGCAGGCTCCTTTTTCCTGATCGAATTATGGCTCCTTCCGTGTTGGCCTATACTTACCCAGCCTCAACGGTGGCTATTGTTGGGACTGAGTGTTCTAATCGGCTCCTTTTTGTTATTTGCTGGAACGAGTGCATTTAAATCACCTGATAGATATTTGGCATTTCTGTTGCCTAATGAAAAAATAGAAATCTCTGTGCCTCCATCAAAGAATCCACTTAATGCAGATGTCGCTATTCATTTGTTCTCAACGTCGATGGGCAACGTATCTTTTAATTCAATTAAATATCAAGGCTGGCAAAGAAAAGGAAATTTGCTGGTCCTTACCAATAGAAAAGATAATTCCTTGGAATGGGCAGGAATAGCAGGTAAACAAGTATCCATTGTCCTTTCTGATTCAACACAGCAAGCAATACTTCAAATTTCGACCGATGGAGGCGAAGATACTGTCAATTTCTCTTCAGGAATAGGAAAGCAATATCTCTATACCCACAGCTATGCCGTTCCTTTCTATGCCTCGCGAACAGTCGTCATTCTGCTGGGAATTGCTGATTTTAGTTTTTTATGTTTTGCGATTGGGTTATTAATTTATGATAAAAGAAAATGGGTCCTGGCGTTTCTCCATCAAACGATTCGGGGTTTGTCGCCAGCGAACCAAACCTCCGGAGAGGCCAGTACGATCCGGGGTTGGGGAATTGTGACTGGCACAATCTGTGTGGCGATTCTTTTGCGCGTCTTCCACTTGGATTATCTTGCGCCTCTTAGAGATGAATACACTCAACTTTTCGCTGCAAAGGCTCTAGCAAGCGGCTCAGCGCTAAATCTAGTGTATCAGCGCAGCCTATTCATTGTCACCCTGCCCGTCGCTTTATTCTTTCGAGTTTTTGGTTTCAAATTGTGGGTCGCTCGACTGCCCGGCGTCTTATTTAACACTTTAGCGATCATCCCCTTATACTTGATTACGAAAAGGATCAATTGGCAGGTTGCACTTCTTTCCTGTATTTTATATGCGACCAATCCCTGGCTAATTGCGGTTTCCAGGATTGTCCGGGAATATGGATATTATCCCTTTTACTTTTATTGGATCATTTATGGAATGGTTATGTTCCTTGAATATTTTCCAAATAGCTTCCTGACCGCCGAACGAAAACATGTATTTAAATCCCCTATCATTTTTTCACTGGCGTTGCTTATTTTACCTCTCATTTATATGATGGCGATTGATCCAAACTCGACATTCAAAGTGATATCAATTGCATATGGGGTATTCGGCCTGTTTGTGCTGTTAAAGATTATTTCCAAAAGCAAGGCTTCCATAATAATACTTACAGCTGCTCTCATCACCTCGCTTTTCGCAGTTCTATATCTTTACTTTGCAAAAAGTGGTGATATCTCCTTTCATCCACTACAAGGCTATTGGATTCGGTATTTTTTCCCAAATCCGCAGCAACAATGGTATTTCAACAGTCTAGCTATTATTTATGTCTTCGGGCTTACTTGCGCGATTCTCCTAGGAATACAGGTCTACAAGTTTAACTTTATTCCGTCCTTTTTCCTAGTACTTTTCTCTTTATCCCTGTTTTTTTATATTTTTTTCTTCACCCGCTATGTCCAGGCCCGTTATTTATTTCATCTGGAATTCTGGTTCATTCCGCTTGTAGCCATTGGCTTTTTCTGCATTTGGGCATTTTTAAGGGTAATTTTTTCATGGAGCAGTACTTCCGCATTGTTGGTATCATTGGCACTACTGGCATTATCCACAAATGGTTCCCAAATCCTGCTCCCCACATTTTACAACAACTATGGATGGATGCCAATTACAGAAGAATATCATGATGATGTGAGGATGACTCAATCGTTTCTACTTGACAAAGTGAAACCGGGTGACGCACTGATTTCCACAGATTATGCCCAGTATAATATCTTTGCGGGCAATAGTGCATTTGGAACGATCTACTCTTACAGCTACATCAACGACAATAGCGCAACATATTTCTCATCGATTATTGCGCAACACGATTCAGGATGGATTGTTCTTGACGATCAAATGTACGAGGCGATCAAGCCCTTTCCCCTTAAGACAACCTTTTTAAATAACAAAGAAATCGACTATATGAGTAAGGTTGCCAATGAGTATATTTGGCGATGGAGTTCAAAATAACTGGACAAACGATAAACTAGACTTTATTTTTGATCTTTGAAAGAAGGCCTGCATGGGGCAAGAAAATCGGGAAAGTTGGTAATTTCCAAAAAAACCAGATTAATGTCCAGCCATAAATGATCAACGAGACAATACCAAAGATGGCAAGAGTTTGCTGAAGAGTGGGAAAAGGTTCTTCACTGCTGCGAACATTTTCTTCAATCTTATTTCTCTAAATTATTCACGGGTATAGGTTAGAACCAACCATATTGACGCAGTCAGGATGTTCGCTTTGTATCATGCCGATAAAGTGTTGTCAAATTTACCAGCACTTTCTATCATCATTACCAGCCATTGAGGGAAAAAGTTGATCGCATGAGCAGCATCGGGATCTTGCATACTTTTTATCAGATCAAATTGCTGATGGGTGCGTGCTGAATTGAGGCAGGCCATTTAACGGCTTACCCCGCGATCGCGCGCGGGGTAGCCAAGGACCAACTTAGAGGGAGGAGAGAGAGTTTATCAAGCAGGTTTTTTTCGAAACCTGCTATGATCACAAAGGTTGACGGTCAGGATTGGTACCGCACCAGAGACAGCCGGGGGTGTCCATCTGATTGCAGATCATGGCATTGGAGCAACGATGTGCGTTCACTCTTGGCGGTTGATCAGGCAGATGCTCAGCCGGATAAATCACTTCATCTTCCAGCGCAACCTCATGTCCAACCAGCTCACAGTACTTGATCTTATCTACATGCCAGGTACGGAACGCCATTTTCATCTCCTGACTATGTTTATAGTGTAAGAGATGTCGAATTTAACTGCCAGTGACACGCGTCACATATGCCGATGACAAACGGCCGCATTTCGAGACCAAAAAGGTCGAATCTATATTGGATTATTTGCTCAGGCGGTAAATCGTGCCACGCCGGTCCGCGAAGTAGATTTCCCCGGAAGGATCTTCCCCAAAGGTGGTAATGTTCGCCTCCGTTCGAAACAACAGTTGCGACCGCCATCCGTTATTGGTGTGGATCAATCCCCAGATGAAGCCGCTACATTCATCACCGTAAAAGTAAATACCCTGCCACTCAGGCAGCGTGCCACGATACACATGTCCGCCGATAATGGCGCAACCACCCACAGCATGACTATATTCCGTCACCGGAAAAGTGAAGTTGCCAGTTGCCGGTGGATGCCCGGCATATGGATGCATCCCTTCATAATAGCTCCAGCCGAAGTTCAAGCCGCCGGCATTCGCCGGAACAACATCCACTTCCTCCCACGTGTCCTGACCAACATCCCCGATATAGAGGCTGTCGCTGGGCAGGTCGAACGAAAACCGCCAGGGATTCCGCAGGCCATATTCCCAAATTTCCGGTTTGCCGCCGCCACCTTCGGCAAAGGGATTGTCGGAGGGAATGGCATATGGATCACCATGGTCTACATCGATTCGTAGAATCTTTCCAAGCAGGACGTTTGTATTCTGTCCGTTTCTGGATGGATCGCCTTCCGAACCCCCATCGCCTAGTCCCAGGTAGAGATAACCGTCCGGGCCAAAAGCCGTCTGACCACCATTATGGTTGGGAAAGGGCTGTTGAATGTGCAGCAAATCTTTTTCGCTGGAAGGATCGACGATATTACCGTTGGCTGTGAAACGGGCAATTACTGTATTTCCGTTCAGATCAATATAATTGACATAGAAGTAAGGATTCTGTTTGAAGTTCGGATGAAATGCCAGCCCCAATAATCCTTGCTCGTTGCCCTGGCTGCCCACTTTGGAGATGATATCGAGAAAGGGAGGATCAAGCATCTGGCCGTTTTCGACGATGCGAATTCTTCCATCCTGTTCGATGATGAACATGCGTCCCGAGCCATCGTCGGGAAATTGGATATCCACTGGCGAGGCCATGCCAGAAATGACAGGAATCCATTGATACGCCGATGGATCAGGAAAGGTATCAACATTCGGCAACGTAGTTGGCGCGGGAGCGTTCGTTGCAGTTGGTGAATTAGCAAGATGTGTTGGAGGCGGAGCGCTGGTTTGGGTGGCAGAGACAATGGCCGACGTTGAAGAAAACCCCTCAGGGGTGCTTTGCAAGGGCGTGCTCACGGCCCCGCAAGCCAGAAGAAGAATCGTCACCAGTAAAATGAATCCGACTCGACATCTACCTTTAATCATCTTCGTGTCTTTTGATTCCATTATACCCGCAGAATTCGCAAACCGGTGGAGGGGTAAAATGGGGGCCATGCCCTACCTGATCGATGGTCATAATTTGATTCCAAAACTCAGTTTGCAGTTGGATTCACCCGATGATGAAATGCAACTCATCGGCATCCTGCAGGAATTCTGCCGACTGGAGCGCCGCCATGCCGAAGTTTATTTCGATGGCGCGCCGGCCGGCCCGGCACGCACCCAAAAGTTCGGAATCGTCACGGCGCATTTCATTCGTCTCGGAACGACCGCGGATTCCGCGATCAAGATCAGGTTGGAAAAAATGGGACGCGCCGCACGCAATTGGATGGTGGTCAGTTCCGATCACGCAGTTCAAATGTCAGCTCACACCGTTCACGCCGACGTGATCTCGTCGGACAAGTTTGCAGGGTTGCTCAAGAAGTCATTTTCACCTAAATCAAAATCGGATTCGGAGAGCAAGTTATCTTCCGAAGAAGTGGATGAGTGGCTTAAGTTGTTTGGGCGGAAAGAGTGAAATTTCGGACAATTAAAATCGGAATTCTAATCCCTATTTAATGTTGTACAGATAATTCAGATGTATATTTGCGGTACGACACCTGCCCTCCCTCTTACTGGTATTTAAGGTGTCAACCACCGATACTCAGTTCGCATGTCCCCCCCATGCTCGCTGAACGGTGGTGTCCCTCCCCCTCAAGGTTGTCAGGCGTGTCAATGACACGCCTGACAATCGTTTAAAGCATATAATCATTGCGATGACCACTGCCTATACATTTGTTCCATCCCCTTCGCATCTTTATTCTGATCATCCTGAACATCCCAACCGCTTTGAATTATTGACTCCTCGTCTCGAAACATTTGGCGCACAAAGATTGGATGTGATAGCCGCAACGCGCGAGGAAATCGCGCGTGTGCATCATCCTGGGCTGATTAAATCATTGGAAGAGGTTTGCCAGGAGGGACCAGCCATCATCGATTATGCCCCGACGTTCGTGACGCAATCATCATTTGATGATGCTCTTCTCGCCTCGGGCGGGGCGTTGAGCTGTACGCGCGCGGTCTTGAGCGGATCCGCTCGAAACGCGTTTGCTATTATCCGACCGCCGGGACATCATGCCGAGCCGAATCGTTCGATGGGATTTTGCATCTTCAACAACATCGCGATTGCGGCGCGCGATGCATTATCAAGTAGAATCCATCGTGTGGCCATCATGGATTACGATGTCCATCATGGCAACGGGACTCAAGCCGCGTTCATGGACGATGAACGCATGGCTTACTGTTCAACTCATCAATGGGGAATCTATCCCGGCACAGGCTGGTATGCAGAAGCACCGCGCGCCAAAAAGCGAATCGTCAATGTGCCCTTGCCCGCCGGTTCGGGCGATCAAACCTATGAACGCATTGCCAATGAAATCTTGGTTCCATACATTCAATCCTTTAAACCCGAATTGATTTTAGTTTCCGCCGGTTTCGACGCGCATTGGAACGATCCCCTCGCCGGGCTTGGACTTTCCAGCTCTGGCTTTTATATGCTCTCGAAGAAACTGGTTGGCTTAGCCGAAGAACATTGCAACGGAAAAATTGTCTTCGTGCTTGAAGGCGGATACAACTCACGTAATCTTGCCAATGGCGCCGCGGCTGTCTTTGCCGCGCTGAGCAATAAACCTTTCATAGATCCTGGCGATGTCCCGCCTCGCAAAGAGACCGATGCAAGCGAGATGATTGAGAAGGTGGGCGAGTGGAATGGGTTCTAAGCTGTAGGTTTAATGCCCGGTTCTCTGCACGGATAACAAGCACAGTCCATCTCGGCATATTGCCAGCACCGTAGAACCATCCGGCGACCAAGCCAAACTGGTACCGGGAAAGCCTCCATAAACTTGATCGGACAGGACCAGTGGATTTACCTCGCCCGAGAGAAAATCAACCAGATGGCGGAATGATCCGGGTTGCCAACAGGAAGAACCGGCGCAAAAGAGTGTGCCAATTGCGAGCAAATGGCGATTCTCTGGTCCCCACGCGATATCGCTAACAGCATGCCCGCCTTGATTTGCCATATATGGGCCGATCAGCTTGGCAGCATCGATTGGATACAACTTTCCGGTTGCGGTGTCCAGAACAGATAGGTCATAATCTTCCCACATGGGAAACTGAGATCCGATAGATTTAATAACAGCCAGGAAGCGTCCATTTGGACTCCAGCGCGCCAAGTAAGCCTATCCACCAACATTTAATTTACAAACGCGTCCCGTATCCATATCCAAAAGAAATGTAATAGCTGACCTACTTTGGCCGTACCGGCTATAAAAGAAAATTTGCGATATTCAGGGCCGCCAAGACATTTTATAACTGCCAGCACTGGGATCCCATTGGGTCAAATCGAAAGGCAGCGTTTCGGCCGATGTTAAAGAACCTTGAGAGACTTCGCGTTGATAAAGTCCTTTACCGTCACCTCGCAAATAGATGATTTCACCACCATCTGGCTTGACAGCTATCGAGGAGAAAAATTTGCTGGCATTTGAGCTGTCATTCCCAGTCCATGTTGCATTTTCCAGACTCGGAATATCCGCAGGATTGCCCCGGCTTAGTTCGAGTAAATACTTAATGGTCGGATCGGGTTGTCCGTCTTTATGAGACTCCGAAATGAAGTCTCTTTCGGGATACACCACAGCATTCAGCCCGGCCAACCACAATGGTGGCGAATCATAGATGTATTCTCCCGGCGAGCGTTTGGCATAAATGGGAATCTTGATCGTTCGAGCATTAAATAGTTCGATGGACTGGTACTGTTCATATCCTTTTTTAACCGCCTCCCGCATTATCAATGCTTGCTGGCTGTCTGGCGTCCATCGGGAAATATCGAACCCGGCGTTCTCATCAGTAATCATCACCCTCGGCTCTGAAAACGTGTAATTTTCCGGTGAGGATTGTTCAGTCGTAGTTTGTAGCAACGGAAAGATGCATGCAGCGGTTCTACCGCAATAGGAATTGTTTGCATGGGGACAAAAGCCGTTGGCGAGATGTAGGTTGGGATAGGCGGCATTCGCGGCCATCCCGTCCCAAGCGCGAGTAAGGTCGATGTGGTCATGGGTAATGGAGTAGACGAAATACTTGGCACAGGAGTATTGGTTGTCACTAATGGATGGATTTGCATTTGCGTGATGCACGATGTTGAAACTAAAACAACTATGCCGATCAGCAATAAAACCTTAAATATTTTTCGGCGTTGCATTGCTTCCGAGAAATTCTTTAAGGTTTTCATGGACCGCCTCCGTTTATCTATCCCAACTATCCAACCGCCTTCTCCATTTCCTCCAAAACTCACCTGATCGCACCCGCGCTTCCTTCCCTATGACATGACACGGCAGGGATTCACATCAAAGCATTCCATATCTGTATTCGTCAACCTGCTGATCCTTGGTACTTGACTATTTTCTGCCGCGGGCTATACTGGAGGCAAGCACGGGGGCAAAGAATTGAAAGCAGGAAAATGCCGCTATTCTCCGGATGTCCGCGGAAAGGAGATGAGAAGATGGCTGGCAAACAAATTGGGCAAATCACCCACTACTTTGATCACATCAGCGTGGCCGTCGTGCAGCTGACCCAATCATTGCATGTCGGCGACACCATCCATATCTTGGGCCATTCGACTGATTTTAAACAGGATGTGACATCCTTGCAGATCGAACATAGATCCATCGACGAGGCCGAGCCCGGCGACGACGTGGCATTGCAAGTCATTCAAGCGGTGCATCCCAACGATAAAGTGTTCAAGCTCACAGACGAATAAGGGTGTGGCGAGGCGTCACACCCTTACAGCCCGAGTTCTGCATTGAGTTGTTTGAAATAATGCGAAGGTTCTAGAGTTTCTTGCCGAAACGTCTTATCCTAATCTTCCGACCGCCTTTTCCACTTCATCCAGAATCTCGCCTGACTTCACCAGCGCTTTCATCTTATTGTGATCGTTATACAGCGGACGATCCACTTCGAGATGTTCCACATGATTGCGAATCACTTCACGCGCCTTTTGCGTGCCTTCACCCGGCGTGAACTGGCGGAAGTCCAGGGCTTGCGCCGCCGCCATGAATTCGATTCCCAAGACGCCGTAGGCATTGTCCAGAATCTGCCCGTTCTTGATGGCGGTATTCATGCCCATCGAGACGAAATCCTCCTGGTCCGCCGCGGCGGGGATGGATTGAATGCTTGCAGGCGCAGATAGAATTTTCTGTTCTACCACTAAATGGTCGGCGGTATATTGCGAAAGCATCAGGCCGGAATAAAAGCCGGGCTCGTGCGCCAGGAAATCCGGAAGTCCCTGGGAAAGAGCCGGATTGGTCAAACGATTCAAGCGCCGCTCCGCCAGCACGCAGACCATCGTGATCGCCGCGCCCGCCATATCCATCGGCAGTGAAACCGGCGAGCCTTGGAAGTTCGCGCCGGTCAAAGTCAATTTCATTTCAGGCACGAAAATCGGATTGTCGCCCACACCGTTCAGTTCGATCTCAACCTGCGAGCGCGCATAGGCAATCGCATCGCGCGCCGCGCCGATCACTTGCGGCGTTGAGCGCATCGAGTAGGCATCCTGCACCTTCGTCTTCATCTTGCCGGTTGTGAGATCAGAGCCTTCGACCACCTTCATGATATTCTTTGCGGAGGTGATCGCGCCTTTGAAGCCGCGCAACTCATGTAACTTCGTGTTATACGGTTTCATGTTGCCAAGCAGCGCCTCGATGGACATCGCCGCCGCGATCTCGGCCTGCTTCAAGAATCTTTCCATGTCATAGATGTGCAGGGCAGACATGCCAGTCAGGACATTCGAGCCGTTGATGGTCGCCAGCCCGTCACGTGCTTGCAAGCCGGGGATTTCAATTCCGGCGCGTCGCATCGCTTCCCGACCTGGCAATCTTTCACCGTTATAGAAGGCCTCGCCTTCGCCCATCAACAGCAGCGCGGCCTGTGCCATCGGTGCCAGGTCGCCGCTTGCCCCGACCGATCCTTTTTGACAAACCACTGGTGTGAGGCCTTTGTTGAGCATCTCCACCAGTGTTTGAGTAATCACGGGCCTGCATCCAGAATTGCCGTGCGCATGGACGTTGATGCGTCCTGCCAGTGCCGCACGTACATATTCGATCGGTGCGGGTTCGCCGATGCCCGCGGAATGGTTATACACTAGATACCTTTGGAATTCCTTGACCTGTTCATCGCTGAGCACTTTCTCCGAAAATTCCCCGATGCCGGTGTTCGTGCCATACATGATTTCCTTTGCCGCCAGCTTTTCCTCCAGCATGGCCCGGCAAACTTTGATGCGCTCCAAAGCTTCGGGGGCTAATTGAGCTTTTTCATTGTCGCGTGCAATCGCAACGAGTTTTTCAATGGTGAGGGATGAACCGTCGAGGGTGATGGACATATAGACTCCTGATAGAAAATCTCTTATTGATCTATCCCCCACCAGCTCTTCGAGCCACCTCCCAAAATTCAAAGAGCGTTTCGGGAAGAAGGGCAGGGGCTTTCGTTATTTTACTCCAAAGGAGAAGAAGAGCGCTTCCTACCCATGGGAAATACAAACAATCAGCTAGATTTTTGCTTGTGCAAAATTCCGCGCGGCTAGTATCTTTTTCCTATTGCGTCTCTCTTCATATTTCTATTATATTGTCAGCATCCGATACAGGTAAGCCTTATGAATAATCAAAGGAGAAATGCCATGAAAATGAAATTTGCGTTGCTTATTCTATTCCTGTCTGCATCCCTGGCCTGCGGATTGCTGAACAATGCGGTGAATCAGGCAGTGGGCAGCGGAAGTAACTATCAAACCGTCTCAAGTCTGTGGAGCGATGTTCCACCCATGGATGGCCTGCAGCCTTCGCAAATGGATCTGCCCTTGCCGGTTAAGCTGCTCATGCGCACCATCCTTGGCAATCTCGGCCGCCTCAATCCCCAGGGTCAGGACCAAACCACCGGCAACATTGATTGGATCGTCTTTACCACCACGAAATCCCCGACGGACGTCGAGAACTTTTATACCAATGCACGTATGGTGGCCAGCGGCTGGGACGATGCCGGCCAAGACTCCACTTGCGTAAGTAGCAACGATGCCAGTTCCGCGCAGGTCGGCGCGTTCTGCGCATTTCAAAAACAGAAGGACAACACGCAGCTCGCCATAATCATCACTCAGGACGCTTCAACCAAACAGACCGACGTTTTCTTTCTACGTCTGCAAGAATCGCCGACGGCCGTTCCCACCCAGTAAGAATCAACACGCGTGTTGCGTGGTTCGTCGGCTGGCACCGATTTCAAATAATCGTTGTAGGGCCTCTCGCATTTATCTCAGAGGCCTTACTTTCAAGTAAAATAGGGTCCATGTCTAACGAAAAAGAATATATGCCGCAGCGTGCGATGACCATTCAGGCGCATCCAGATGATCAGGAATTTTCTGTGGGAGGCACGCTCGCGAAATGGTCGAAAGCCGGATGCGAAATCGTATCGGTGGTCATCACGAGCGGCGACTCAGGCTCCAATGATCCGACCAAGGACGCCTCCTATAAACCAATCCTGGCGAAACTGCGCGAAGACGAACAACGCGCTGCGAATGAAGTCTTGGGCGTAAAAGAAACGGTCTTCCTGCACTATCCTGATGGCGAGTTGGAAGCGACGATTCCTTTGCGTAAAGAGCTAACGCGCCTCATCCGCATCCACAAACCGGATGTAGTTCTAACAGGTAGCCCTGAAGGATGGTTCTTTGGAAATGATTATGTGAATCACCCCGATCACCGCGCCGCGGCTCAGGTTGCGTGCGAAGCGGTGTTTCCGTCGGCGGGGACGAGGCTTATTTTCCCGGACCTGTTAGCAGCGGGCTACGGACCGCATAACGTCAAGCGCCTGTACATCCACGAGAATGAAAAAGCCGATACGTGGGTGGATATCAGCGAAACGATCGAAGTCAAGATTGAAGCACTGAAGCAACATGTCAGCCAGGTTGACACTCACGAAGTGGATAAATGGATGTACGAATGGGCGAAAGAAGCCGGCAAGGCAAAGGGCATCCAATATGCGGAGGCGTATCGCGTGATGATGCTGCAAGATGAAGAGGACAAAGGCTAAAGAATGTAGGCGAGGCGATGAGCCTCGCCTCTTTTATTAGATGGAACAGAATTGGATGAATTTGTACAAACAACTTGACTTTACCCGTCCGTTGTGCTATTTATAGATAAATTCCGATTGAGGTCGTGAATGCACCGCGAACGTGTTTCTGAAAATGTATTTTGGTTTCAAAGTGAAGTCTATGCCCAAGTGACGGCGGGTGTGGTGGTCGGCCCGCAATGGGCCGTGGTAATTGACACACTGGCTCTTCCGGACGAGACGCTCGGCATGCGCGAGTTTATCGAGCATGAACTCAGCGTGCCGGTGCGGTATGTGATCAACACGCACTACCATGCTGATCATGCGTGGGGAACTTGTTTTTTCCCTGATGCAACCGTGATCGCTCATGAACTCTGCCGCACCCTATTGGATCAGCGCGGCCGGCCCTCGCTGGAGGCCGCCCGCAAGCAAAACACCGCCCTCCGCCAAGTAAAGATCGTTTTACCGCATCTGACATTTGCCGCAGGCGAAATGAACCTGCGCGTGGGCAAGAAAAACTTAACCATCCTGCCTGCTCCTGGACACAGCAGTGATGGTATCGCCGTGCTGGTCGAGGAGGATCGCGTGCTCTTTGCAGGCGATGCCTTTATGCCCTTGCCCTACGTGGTCGACGGCGACCTTGATGATATTGCCGTCTCCATCAAAAAGATTGGCCGTATGGGCTTGGAAAACATCATTCAAGGTCACGGCGATATTATTCTACGCGGCGAGATCGAGGCGGCAGTGAAAGAAAACCTCAATTACATCACCAACGTCAAAAAAGTCGTCAAAGCCGCCGCCCGGCGCAAATTCGTGGATGAAACGTTGGATTCGATGAGGATTGAACAGTGCGGTAAAAGCCGGGTCCATTTGGGCGGTCTGGCTGAAGGGTTGCATAAGCGCAACCTGCAAGTGCTCATCAAGCAGGCGCGCGAACAATAGGAACTTTCTGATTAGGAAAAGCAGGCCCTATGTGCACCTGCTTTTTTGTTTATTCCGGTCTACTGGCTTTTTTCTTCTTCCATGGACGCCAGCCGTGAAATCGTTCGCGCCCTTCCAGCAATGCCTTGATGTTAGGACGCAAAGCCCAAAGAAGGATAAAGAAAGTTGCCACGCCGTAAATAATATATTGCCAGTGAGTCGAATAGCCGAGAAAATAAAGCCCCGCAAATATGACTATGGCGCTGAGCGAAATGCTGATGGTTGCCAGCGAAGCATAACCGACACCGAACAGCATCAGCAACGGGACGGGGAATCCCAGTAGGATCAACCACCATAGCGGCCATAACAGCCCAATGGCCCCGCCTGCCGCTGGCGCGCCTCCGGCTCCGCCGCGCAAGCGAAGTTTTCCCTCTGAAGCGCGTTCTATCAGAAAAATGGAATAGTTGTGTCCCAGCACCGCCGCGATGGGAGCCAAAACTTCTATCCAAACGTTGGGAGCCAAGGTTCTCGCCAGCCAGACCGCTGCAATTCCCTTGAACATATCGAACAACGCAGTTGCGGCGCCTGCCCAGCAACCGGCGGCACGCATTGCATTCGTTCCGCCAGTGCGTCCACTGGCAACCTGACGAATATCTTTGCCGGTCGTCAATTTTACAATGAGGAGACCAAATGGTATTGCTCCCAAAACATACGCCAGCACCACCACGCCGGCATCAATCCATGTTTGCATCAATGCTCCTCCAGATTTGGCAAAAACTGTAACACACGAAAACCATTAAGGTTGCTCGTCCTCAATTACTTTTAGTTTCACCTCCGTGACCTGTTGATTTTGGATCCAGAATCCGCGTGCCGTCCACCTGCCTTTCTTTCGCGACCATACAATCTGTGCGACAGAATAAGCGGCTTCTTCAATGTCGGTCGCGGAGACCGTGTCGGGCCCTGCCGGGTGGGAGTGGAAAATTCCGATCAAATCCAATCCGCTCGAGTCGATCCAATTGAACGCCTCAAGCTGATCTTGGGGATCCATCCTAAACCGTACCGGGCTTTGAGCCTGGTTCTCGATCAACAGGACTTTTTCAACCAAATTATTTTTTCCCACCAACAGGCCGCAAGCCTCAAGCGGTGCTCGCTCGCGGACATGAGCAAGCATAATATCCCAATCTTCGCGTTGGAGACTCAATTCCATCAATGGATAAGGATCGCGGCGACCCACGCCAGGGCGAGAAGCATACCCGGTTCGAGCGCGGCCCGCCGCAACGGCACATCTTCGCTGAGGTTGGATGCCAGAGTGGTAAGCGCGTATAACGGGCCCAGCAGGGTTAAGCCGAATTGCAAAGGCGAGATCGTCCAATAATGCACCCCGGCCGCGATCTGTGTACAGGCCAGGGCGATACCGATTGCCCAAGGGAATTCCCAGCGACCGCTCAAGCGAAGATGAAGTGTACGCAAGGTGACCAACCCGGCAGCGACAAATATGGCCGGTGCAATCAAAAAGAGGCGCGTGCCTGCCGCGCGTAGCGCAATCATCAGCATCAGAAATAGCGCATAGGAAAGCGCCGTCAGCGCGGCCGAAGCCAACGCATAAGCCGGCGCGCCGGTGTCCACCGAAACATATTCCGCCATGAAAACCAAAACAAGGATTCCTGTACTGATAGCCAGACCAAGCCACCAAAGCGGGCCAAATGGCAAGACATTAAGGCTTACGCCAATAATGAAGGCGGTCAAGGTGGGCAACAACCAATGCTCAATGGTATTTCCCTGCAAAGCAGGGTGGCTGTGTAGCAGCCAGTTCATGCCCGTAGCGGTGAGGCCGGTGGCCAGGACGGCCATCGCGGCACTGAGAGTGAGAGGATAAGCAAAATAGAAGCCGGGCAACTGCAGGGTCAGCGTGAAGCCCGGAGCGTTGATCAGACGCGTCAGCGCATAAGCCAGCAAAACGGCTGCAGTCAGGACGCCAACGCGGTTCCCTTCTGGTAAATAACGTTCCGCCGGAGGCATGGCTTGATTTTACCCGATATAAGGCAAGCAGAACGCCCAATAGAACGGTATGGTAGAATCAAAAGGCTATGAACTTAAAGCACGAAATTCAGACTTTCCCCCCACCGCCAGGCATCATTGGCTCACTTCGGGCTGGATTTGACACGATCGCTGCACATATTAGCGCCATTCTTTTGCCGCTCGCACTAGACGTGCTATTGTGGCTTGGTCCGCATATCAGCATGAACCAACTCATCCAGCCCGTTCTTCTCCAGTTCCAAAGTTTTGCTTCGAATACTGGCATCTCGACCAGCGACCTCAAGAATGCCATGGATATGTACACCCAGTTCTTTCAACAATTCAACCTGCTGGGCGTTTTGCGGACCTTTCCCATCGGCGTTCCAAGCTTAATGAGCGGAGAAATGCCCCTCAGTACGCCAATCGGCACGCCCATGATTTGGCAGATCGACTCATTCGGACAGCTCTTCGGCCTGCTCCTGCTTTTGACGATCTGTGGCTGGATTTTTGGTGGAATCTATTTTCGATGGATTGCCGCATTAATTGTCCCCGATTCGTCCACCGCGACGGCACCCGCCATCTTACAGACGGTTCTTTACTCGCTGGTTTGGCTCATCCTCGCCTGGATGATTGGCCTGCCCATTGGACTGCTTCTATATATCCTCTTTGCGATCAATTCGTTGATCGGAGAGGGGGCTCTGTTGGTTCTGGGATTTTTGTCGATGTGGTTGATCGTGCCTCTTTTCTTTTCGTCCTTTGGAATCTATCTCCGCAAGCAGAACGTGTTCGTATCCTTCTTGAGCGGTCTCCAAATGACACGTTTTGCTTTGCCAACCAGCAGTCTATTTGTTTTGACCATGCTGCTGATTGGCTTCGGGTTGAATTTCCTGTGGGCCATACCGGAAAATAACTCGTGGCTCACGCTAGTTGGCATCCTGGGACACGCTTTCATCGTGACCGCCTTGGTGGCATCGTCCTTCGCGTATTACCGGGACACCACGGCGTGGCTTCAGTCCGTGATGGAAAAATTGCGCGCGGCGACGCCGACAACACAAGCTTGATCTCTCGGAGGATTTTGTGGCTGAGAAGAAAGAAAAGAACAACAACGTTAGTTACGAGGCAAAAGATATTCAAGTGCTGGAGGGCTTGGAGGCTGTCCGACGCCGTCCCGGCATGTATGTGGGCGGCACGGATATCAAGGCCCTGCATCATCTGGTCTATGAAGTTGTAGATAATTCGATTGATGAAGCGCTGGCAGGAGTCTGCAACCGAATCGATATTGTCATTCATCCAGATTCCAGCGTTACCGTTCAAGACAATGGACGCGGCATTCCGGTTGGGATGCATCCCACGCAAAAGAAATCGGCGCTGGAAGTGGTCATGACTACACTTCATGCGGGCGGCAAGTTCGGAGGCGGCGCATACAAAGTATCCGGCGGCCTGCACGGCGTCGGTGTCAGCGCGGTCAATGCGCTTTCCGAGTGGTGTGAGGTTGAAGTTCGCCTGGATGGACAGATTCATTTTCAGCGGTATGAACGCGGTTATCCAAAGGCCCCAGTAAAAGTGATCGGAAAGGCCAAGCCGACGGAACACGGAACCAAGACCACATTCAAGTATGACCCGCAGATCTTCAAAGAGGAAATGGAATTTCGCTTCGATACGCTGACTCAGCGATTCCGCGAAATGGCGTTTGTCACGCGCGGCGTGACGATTTATTTCATAGACGAACGAACCAGCCACGAGGTGACGTTTTATTTCGAAGGCGGCATTACATCTTTCGTCCGCTATTTGAATCGCAACCGCGAAAACCTGCATCCGGTGGTGTATGTTCAAAAGGATATAGAAGGCATCGGCATCGAGGCCGCCATTCAATACACCGACGCGTACGCCGAATCGGTGTATTCATTCGCCAATACGATCAACACCATCGACGGCGGCACGCATCTCACCGGACTTCGTGCGGCCGTGACGCGCGTGGTCAATGATTATGCGCGCAAGAATGGTCTGCTCAAGGATGCCGATCCGAATTTCTCCGGTGACGATACGCGTGAAGGGCTGACCGCCATTGTCTCGGTCAAGCATCCCGATCCGCAATTCGAGTCGCAGACCAAAGTCAAATTGATGAATCCGGAAGTGCAGACCTATGTTCAGCAGATCGTCGGTGAATCCTTCGCAACCTTCCTCGACGAGAATCCACAGGCCGCCAAAGCAATCATCGCCAAATGTCTGACGTCGGCGCGCGCCCGCGACGCGGCGCGCAAAGCGCGCGATCTGGTCATCCGCAAATCGGCGCTTGAATCTTTGACTTTGCCCGGCAAGCTGGCGGATTGTTCCGAGCGCGATTCAGCGAAGACGGAGTTATATATCGTCGAAGGCGACTCGGCTGGCGGCTCCGCCAAACAGGGACGCGACCGACACTTCCAAGCCATCCTGCCTCTGCGCGGCAAGATCATGAACACCGAACGGGCGCGGCTCGATAAGATTTTATCCAGCAATGAAATCAAAGCGTTGATTTCCGCATTGGGCACTGGCATCGGCGACAACTTCGACATAGAAGGCTTGCGCTATGGTCGTATCATCATCATGACCGATGCGGATGTGGATGGCAGCCATATCCGGACATTGCTGCTGACGTTCTTTTTCCGCTACATGCCGCATCTGCTTGAAGACGGTCATCTTTATATTGCCCAGCCTCCGCTATTTCGAGTGGCTCACAAGAACCAAGTCAAATATGCGTACAGCGATAAAGAGAAGGACAAAATGGTCAAGGAGATTGGCAGCGACAAGGCCAACGTCCAGCGATACAAGGGCCTTGGCGAAATGAACCCTCAGCAGTTGTGGGAGACAACGATGAATCCGGACAACCGCACCCTGCTGCTTGTCACCGTGGACGACGCGGCGGAAGCCGACCGCACCTTCGACATGTTAATGGGGGATGCGGTGGATCCTCGAAAGCGGTTCATCCAGACGCACGCAAAATTCGTTAGAAACCTGGATATTTAATACGGAAACGAGCAAGACGGGGCGGACCCATTGCATCCGCCCCGTCTCCTACCGGCTTTGTTATGAAAGTACTACATTTTTCTTTATATAATCTGTGTAAAATGCACAGGTAGGTGCTCTCATGACCCGGTTATCCCTGTCCTCTTCCGTTCGCTCGAATACATCCATCAATCAGGCCCTTCAAGCTGTAGCATTTGTCTATCAATTCCTGGCGGTAGCCACTTTTATTGCCGCGTTTTTCCTTGCCAACTGGTGGATGAGTTTTCCCTTCCTTGGTGCTTTTTATGAGCACACCATGGTGTTCAATGGTGTAGTTCCGACCGGGACGGATGCCTCCTGGGACCTTAACAATCAGGGCGTGAAACTGGGGGACCAACTGATTTCAGTGAATGGACAGGCAGTTCACAACACCTTTGACGTACAAAATATCCTAGCTGGTTTCCATCCGGGCGATCAAATCCCCGTCATCGTTCGCTCTGCCGACGGTGGCCAGAAAACCTATGACGTCACGCTTCACGCCTTCACGACCCAAAATCGAGTTCAATACTTTATCATTCCGATTTTCCTCAGTTTGATCTTTCTAGTCATCAGCCTTTGGATATTCGTGATCCGCCGGACGGAATCCGCCGGGCGCGCATTTGCCCTGTTTGCCTCTTCCTTAAGCATCGGGGCTGGTTCGCTTTTCGACTTGTATACGACTCACGCTTTAACCTATCTGTGGACGTTAAGTTTGCCGGTCGCGGGTGGTGCGCTGATCGACCTGGCGCTGGCATTTCCGCAGGAAGCAAGTTTTGTGGCAGGCCGTTCCTATCTGCGTCGAGTAGGCTATGCCGTTTCCTTTCTTCTTTGTGTGTACGCCTATACCACCCTATTTAATTTCTCTCATCCGACAAATTATATTCAAGCATGGCAATACATATATGTTTACCTGGGCTTATCCAGCCTCGTATATATTTTGTTCAACGTTTACTATAGTTTCGCGGCTCCGTCGCCCGTGATCAAGGCTCAAGCGCGCATGATTCTAACTGGAACCATCATTGCCTTTGGCCCCATAACTATTTGGTTCCTCACCACGCCCTTTCACGTCTTTGGCTTTACGCCTTATCTGCTCATTCCCATCGTCATTTTCCCGCTGACCCTTGGTTACGCCATTCTGCGATTCCGTTTCCTGCGCACCGATGACTGGATGCGTCAGGGTATGATTTATGCACTCCTGACTATTTTTATAGTCGGCGGGTACGCCCTGTTGGTCAGCGGATTAAGTCTGATTTTCAGAGCGGCCATGCCCGCCTCAAATCCCATTTGGGTGGGCGGCTTGGTTTTCGTGATCGCGATTTTCCTGGACCCCGTGCGGATTCGAACCCAGAGCGTCGTGGACGCCACCCTTTTCCGCGGCCGACGTGCGTATGCCGAAAACATCCAAAACTTTGGTCATGAGCTACACAGCGCCCTCGACTTAAGTACGATTGGTCGGACTCTTCGCAAGCAGATCAACTCCACATTGGGGCCGGACCGGCTTCACATCTACGTGTATGATTTGCTTAACGACCAATATACTGCTCTGCCGATCGAAGACGGGCGCGCCAGCACCGATATCCGGTTTTCTGCCAGCAGCGCGTTGGCGCAATATTTCGTCTCGGAGCAATTGCCTTTGTATCTGGATGAGACTTCCCTGCCCGAAAGTTTGAGGACCGAGCAAACCCGCCTGACCCTGTTGGGAGCACGCCTGTTCGTGGCTTTACCTGGCCGGGGACAAGCGACCGGCTGGCTGGCCTTGGGGGCGCGACTTAACGGCCAACCCTACACCCCCCGTGATCTGGTTTTTCTTGAAAATTTGTGCGATCAGGCATCGATTGCCATCCAGCGTATTCAAACGGTTGCCAATCTCGAACGGCGCGTACAGGAAATGAATGCTCTGACCCGCGTTTCACAGGGCGTCAATGTCACTTTGACCTTCGATGATGTTCTTGAATTGATCTACGCCCAAACGGCCCAGATCATCCCCACCTCCCATTTACACATCACCCTGTACAACAAGACCAACAATTATTTCTATTATGGCTTTTGCGTTGAAAATGGCGACCGCATTGCGAGTCGTGAAAATGTCCCGTATCCGCCGAATACCGGTCTGAATCCGGAAATCACACGCAGAGGACGTCCCATTTTGACGCAGGATTATATGCGCGAATGTCAAGCGCGCAACCTGGCTCCTGAAACAGAGGGCGTCTTCGCGTGGATGGGCGTGCCCCTTAATGCAGGCGCGGAATCCATCGGTGCCTTGAGTGTTGGCAGTCGCGATCCCGGGGTCGCCTATACACGAGGTCAGCTGGATCTCTTGCAGGCGATTGCCGACCAAACTGCCGGCGCGATCGTGAAAGCCCGTTTGCTGCAGGAAACGCAGCAGCGTGCGCGTCAACTCGGCACCTTGAATGATGTGACTCGACAGTTGACTTCCACGCTGGAAATTGACCCCTTGCTTCGCAACGTGCTTGAAAGCGCAGTTAATATCTTGAATTGTGAAGCCGGCAGTTTGTTCCTTGTGGACGATCAAACCAGGGAACTGGTCTTCAGGGTAACCGTGGGGCCCGTGGCCAAGGATCTGCTGGGCCAGCGTCTTCCCGCCGGGAGCGGAATCGTCGGGCGCGCCGTTGCCACACGAGGACCTGTGATCGAAAATGACGTCAAACATTCTTCCGGCTGGAGCCCAAACACGGACGAAAGAACCGGTTTTACGACGCGTGCCTTGATGGCCGTGCCTCTGCAAATCAGAGATAACGTGATGGGAGTTATCGAGGTGATCAACCGCCGGGATGGGCTGCCTTTTGTAGACGAAGATCAGGCATTGCTGACCGCCTTTGCCGGTCAGGCAGCAGTCGCCTTGGAAAACGCCCGCCTCTTTACATTGACGGATCAGGAACTGGCTACGCGCGTCGAAGAACTCTCGGTGATGCAGAGGATTGATCGGGAACTCAATGCCAGCCTTGAATTGGATCGCGCCATGCGCATCACGCTCGAATGGGCCATGCGACAATCAGGAGCGGATGCAGGCCTGATTGGAATGATCGAAGAGAACAAATTGCATATCGTGGCACAACAGGGGTATGAGGAACGTCTGGCAGAGTTTCAGAACCAATTGATGCCGTTGGACCTGCCCGTGTTAAAAACAGCTGTGGAGACCAATCAGCCGCAGCGGATCACCCTGGACGCGAAAAGCACGGATGGTTTATTGCCCGGCGCGCATACCCAGATTGTAATCACCATTCGCCGCGAGGCAGCTGTCATTGGATTAGTGCTCCTTGAAAGCACGAGCGATACCCAACAGGATATCGCTTTCCTGAATCGCCTGAGCGATCATGCCGCCATTGCGATCTCAAATGCCCAGTTATATGACGAAGTCCAACGCGCCAACCTTGCCAAGAGTGAATTTGTTTCCTTTGTGGCCCACGAGCTCAAAAACCCAATGACTTCCATCAAGGGGTATACAGAATTGATCGCAGCCGGCGCGGTGGGTCAGATCAACGAGATGCAGACCAACTTCCTGAATACGATCCGTTCCAATGTGGAGCGGATGTCCACCCTCGTTTCGGATCTGAATGACAACTCCAAGATTGAGGCGGGCCGTCTGCGCCTGGACTATAAGGCTGTTGAAGTCACGGAACTGGTAGATGAAGTGGTGCGTTCTACCAAGCGGCAGGTGGAAGATAAGAAACAAAGCATTAATGTGGATATGCCGCCCAACCTGCCGAAGGTTTGGGGCGACCGCACACGTCTTGGACAAGTGCTGACGAACCTCGTCAGCAACGCCAACAAGTACACGCCGGAAGGCGGAGCTCTGTTGATGGGAGCAGAACTTTCCGGAAATCGCTGGGATTTGGAAGGCGCACCGCAAGTCATCCATCTTTGGGTGAAAGACAATGGAATTGGCATCAGTCCTGAAGATCAGCAGAAGATTTTCCAGAAATTCTTCCGTTCAGAGGATCAAAAGGCGCGCGAAGCTCCCGGAACAGGCTTGGGCCTGAATATCACCAAAAGTCTCGTGGAAATGCAAGGCGGACGAATTTGGTTCGAAAGCGAATTTCGTCAGGGAACAACCTTCCATTTTACCGTCCCGGTGGCCGAAGGCTCAGCAGAACATATGTCACTTATCATTAAGGATCAAACCTTATGACCTTTCAGGTTTCCATTGGAACGGCTCAAGCCCTCGATGGGCGCGAAGCGGGATTGCAGGCTACACATCAAGCGCTTAACCGTCTCGGCGCGGGGACGCCGGGGCTGGGCATCTTGATCGCTTCGCATCAATTTCAGGCTCGAGAGGTGGCGGCGGGGATTGCAAGCTTACTAGGGGATGTGCCGTTAATAGGATTTAGTTCTCCAGCCGGCTTAACCAACTCGGGGCAACATACCAATTCTGTCGTGCTGACTTTGGTGAAAGGAGAATTTCAGGCTGAGGCCCATTGGTTGCCTGGCTACGCTCAATCGGGCCGCGAGACAGCCGCAGGCCTGATGCAATTGGCCTCGGCACACAAGGATAATCAGGCCGCGCTTATCTTCGCGGATGGATTCAATGGCGATGCGGAACAATTCTGTTCCGCAATACAGCTTGACACTCTTCCAGTCGCAGGAGGCCTCTCAAGCGGCGACTTGCATACCAGCAACACCTATCAAATGGCCCGCAGCCAAACAGGCACAGGCGGTCTGGCGGCGGCGTTCATGAGGGGAAATTTTCGTATCGGGGTCGGATACGCCCATGGCTGGGATCCTGTCGGTAGTCAATTTCGAGTGACGCGTTCGCGCGGTTTCTGGCTCCGGACTCTGGATGGCCGCCCGGCTTCGGAAACCTACGCGGAACTTTTTGGATATCCAGCGCGAGACTGGGCATTTCCGCCATTAAACTATCTTGCGCGTTTGTATCCATTAGGTGTGGAGCAAGGGGATGAGCTGATGGTTCGAGCTCCTATTCGCGTCGAAGCGGACGGGAGTTTCCGCATGAATGCAAGTGTTCGCGACGGTGTCGATGCCTACCTCCTGGTCGGAAGCCATGCATCCTGCGTCAAGGCCGCAGGTCAGGCTGCCCAACAGGCTTTGTCCGCCCTGGGAAATGCACAACCGTTCTTTGCACTGGTGTTAGTGGATATCGCTTGGCAAATGCTTTTGAAAGCCAATCCAGGCGTGGAGATGGCTGCTGTGCAGGATATCTTGGGTCCGTTCGTACCGCTGGCGGGCGGCTATACACTCGGCCAAATTGTCCCCGGCAAAGACGGTGCCTCTCCGTATTTTTTGAATCAACACATTGTGGTGATCGCGTTCGGGGAAGCATCTTAAAACTATTTTTTATACCTTTAATTTACCGCAAAAATTGATTCCGTACGGTGAACTGCGCGCAGATCAATAATGCTGTCAGGAGATAGACATGTATGCCGGTCTGGATGGACTAAGAGCGATCGCATTTTTGATGGTGTTTTTGCTTCATGCAGATAATCTGGGCATCGGCTGGGCAGGGGTGCAACTCTTTTTTGTCCTTTCCGGCTTTTTGATTACAGGTATCTTGCTCGATATGAAAAAGAACTTTCCGAGGAAGGATTATTTCGTAAAGTTTTATGGACGCCGTTTCCTTCGGATTTTCCCGCTCTATTATTTTTACCTTTTCGCGATGCTTGCCTTGACGTTTGGGCTGGAGAATTCAGGCTTTGCGATTCCCCAAATGGAATTATTTCGTGCACAATTCCCCTTTGCGGTTAGTTATATCTACAATTTTTTTTGGATGACCTCCACCAATCTTTCTAATTTTCTCAGCCACTTCTGGTCGCTTTGCATCGAGGAACAATTCTATATTGTCTGGCCTCTCCTGATATTCCTCGTGCCTGAGAGGCAGCTGAAGAATCTGTTTGTTGCCGCAATCGCAGGCGGGTTGCTGTTTCGCCTGGGATTCACCCTCACGTATCAAATCCATCCTTTTTCTTTTGTGATGCGGGGAGCCTGGTATGGAATCTACGCTTTGCCCTTCTCGCACATTGATGCGTTTGGCTTTGGCGCTTATATCTCTCGTTTTCAGATACCAAAAGCCGATAAACAGCTGGCGATCCTGATCATTCTTGTGCCTCTGGTCGGCTACATCAGCCAATTCTTATCCACCGGAAGCATGGGCAGTGTGGATGCTTTCGGCTACCCGTTTTTCATGAAAAATGGATTTCAATACGTTTGGGGGTATAGTCTGTTGGATTATTTATTTGTCCTAGTCATATCGGCAGTAATTCGAGGGGGAGGGTTTTGGCGTTTGTTGAGTTGGAAGCCTCTGGCTTTTCTAGGTAAAATTTCTTACGGCTTATATGTGTATCACCTGGCGGTTGTTTGGTTTGTGCCCCGCCTGCTGACAGGCATCTTGACCGGACAATCTTTATTGACGAAAACCGTTTTAACCGTTATTGAATTCTGTATCACGCTGTTGGTTTCAGTCCTCAGCTATTTCCTTTTGGAAAAGCCTGTTTTGAGCTTGAAGGACAGATTCTTTGCAGTGCACGACCACAACACCGCCAGCATCCCGAAGAGGTCATAGATGATATTTTCAAAGAAAATCGTGCTCAGCATTTCCGTAGTGGCCCTTTCCACCATCCTGCTTGCGCTTGGCTTCGATCATAACGCCTGGGGAGTGGTTCGTGAAAAAAAATTTGAAACCTTTCAGAACGACAGTGAAAGTTTAGTGATGGCACGCATGGTCGCTTCGCGTGAATATGGGTTGGCCTCTTA
>Ga0335079_10001289_pt1 | contig 28691 bp, 24 predicted proteins | sample Lox_Sample_33_FD_206719 | JGI IMG/M metagenome (GOLD analysis project Ga0335079, IMG submission 206719) | Soil microbial communities from Loxahatchee National Wildlife Refuge, Florida, United States - Lox_Sample_3.3 | ecosystem: Environmental > Terrestrial > Soil > Wetlands | place: USA...
ATGAAATATACGATCACTCCCGTGACCGAAACATACAGCCACAGCGGAAATGTCCAGCGGGCTATGGCCCGGTGGCGATCGAAACGCTCACGCAGTGCCCGGCTCAGCGTGATGATGACCATGGGCACGATCACGACGGCCAGGGTCGTGTGCGAAATCAAAATGCTGAAATAAACTGGCCGCGACCAGCCGTGTCCCTGAAAGCGCACCGAGCCGACGTGGTAGTGATAGTAAAGATAGGAAGTCAGAAAAAGGCTCGAGGAAATCAGCGCGGCGATCATTACAGCCCGATGCGCCGCCATGCGGCCGCGAACGATGAAGCCGCGCCCGATTAGCAACAGCACCGCACTTGAGCCGTTTAGCCACGCATCGATGGTGGGGAAAATCGCGTATTGTGCCGGAACTTGCATCATGCGGCAGGTTTAGTCGTGCGCCGGTTCACCATTAGAAACGAAAGCCCGAACATCGCTCCAGCAAACAAAATCAGCGTGGCCAGCGACGAGAACAACGGAAATGCAGGCGTGCTGGACGGATAAAGTAAATCGCGCAGCGCTTCCACGCCATAGGTTAGGGGATTGGCTCGGATCAACACCCGAATCCATCCCGACGCGCCCGACAAGGGGAACAATGCGCCGGACAAAAGCCACAGCGGAATCAGAAAAAGATTGATGATGGCGTGGAAGGCCTGGGACGAGTCCATGGGCCAGGCAATGGCGAAGCCGAGCGCGGTAAGAGCAAACGAAACCAGAAAAACGGTCAGTACGACCAGAAGCACTCCGCCGAGATCAAGCCGTATGCCTACGAAAGGCGCGAATGCTAGAAAGATCAGTCCTTGAATCGTGGCGAGCGTCGTGCCCCCGAGCACCTTGCCGAGCACAATTGCCGAGCGCGGTACAGGCGCGACCAGCACCGAGAGCAAAAATCCTTCTTTGCGATCCTCGATTACCGACATCATGGTAAAGATCGAAGTGAAAAGCACGATCATGATGAGCGCACCGGGATAAAAATAATCAAGATAGTGCTGCGACCCGCCGCTTCCAGAGCGGAAGGAGCTGCCGAAGCCCGACCCAATGACCAGCCAGAACAGCACCGGCGAAGCGACCACACCGACCACGCGCGCCCGCTGACGGTAAAAGCGCACCACCTCGCGCCACCACAGCGTGAACGCGGGCAATGACACTCCGGTCATAGTAGGCAATGCTGCGGTTTGAGTCGCCATATGCGTTAGTCGCCACCAAGAACCGGGAAAATAAACCTCCAGTTCTCAGGAATCTCAATTCTCGGTTCCCAGTTCTTGATTCATCCCTTCAGCCCAGAACTTGTGTCCGGTTCGATGAATGAATACATCTTCCAGGGTCGGCTTGCTCACCGAGACCGCCTGAATCTCTCCGGGAAATGCCTCGACCAAATCGGTGATGAAGCGATGCCCTTCTTCGCGCTCCAGCCGCACCTGATTATCGAGCACTTGCGCGTCCAGGCCAAATCGCTTGCGAATTTCGGCTGCGACAAACTTCGCATTCGGCGTATCCAGCAGAATCACGTCGCCGCCGATCTCGCTCTTCAACTCGGCTGGCGTGCCGAGCGCCACTAATTTGCCTTCGTTCAAAATCGCCAGGCGCGTGCAGTGTTCAGCTTCTTCCATCAGGTGCGTAGTCACGATAACCGTGACTTTTTCTTCCTCGCGCAAAGTTTCCAGATATTGCCAAAGATCGCGGCGCGCGCCAGGATCGAGGCCAGTAGTCGGCTCATCCAGAAGAAGCACGGAGGGATGATGGAGCAGGCCCTTAGCCAGTTCCAAACGGCGCTGCATGCCGCCAGAAAATGTCTCAGCTTTCTCTCGCGCGCGATCGGATAGCCCCACGCGGGCCAGCATCTCCTGAATGCGCTTCTTCAGGGATGCTCCGCGCAAGCCATACAGATGTCCCTGGTGCCACAGGTTCTCATAAGCGGTGAGCTTTATATCGATGCTCTGGGCCTGAAAGACAACGCCGATTTCGCGGCGCAACTGATTTGGTTCTTTCGCAACGTCGTGGCCCAGGATCAGGGCCCGCCCGCCAGACGGGACCATGAGAGTGGAAAGGATGCGAAACAGAGTTGTCTTTCCGCTGCCATTCGGGCCGAGTAAGCCGAACAACTCGGCAGGACGAACATCGAAGGAAACGCCATCGAGCGCGGTGCGACCGTCATAGCGGTGAACCAGGTCACGAACGACAATCACCGAAGTCACGGGAAGGGAAGAGTCCTGGTTGGCTTCGGACGCGGCGTAGGCGGGAGCTTTCGAGGCCACAGGCTATTTTACGCTACCGGATTGTGCGGCTTAAGCGGCAACTGGATTGCGCTCCCCACTGCGAAGCGGTTCGCGGATGGCGGCTGGCACATGGCGCCAGACCTGAATGGCGAGCACCACAGAAGTTGCTAACAACAAGGCGCCAACCGCGACGTGAGCCACAGTTGAGATTACCATCGGCAACTCTGGCTGCACGGCATCATGGCCCCACGCGACCCGGGTCAGGAACGCGAGAAAGCCCAGGCAAAGCTGAGCGATCAGCAACGCCAGCAAAACCACCGCCGGACGCCTGACAGCTTCGATTCTTGAATATCGGGAAAGGGCACGCACCGCAGTCCAAGTGAGGATCAGGGCAACCAGCGGAGCGTTTATTACATGCGCCCCCCAGCTCATGCCGTGATGGCGAAACATGGCGCCGAAGATGAGTTGCAGGTAAAGGATCAAGATCGAAAGCAAAGTCAACGTTTGCAAGCTGGGACGCTGCACATCAAATTCGACTCGAGGAACTTCTTCAATCCATCGGCGCCCGGTGAACACCGCGATACAAACCGCGATGCAGAAGAAAGTCTGCGCGACTGCGGCATGCGCGGTTGAGACCGCTGGCGGCAAAAAGTGCAAAACGGTGATTCCGCCCAGTATCCCCTGAATCACCACGGTTCCCAGGCCCGCGACCGCCAGAATGCGCAACCAGCGCCGCCGTTCGGCCCGCCAAGTCCAGACGGCTAGGATAATCGTGCAGAGACCAACGAACTCCGCCACCATGCGATGGGTGTGTTCGAATCGTACGCCGCCGACCATGTGAGGGATCTTGTAGAGCGAGCCAAAAGAAGTGGGCCAGTCGGGAACGGACAGGCCCGCGTCATTGCTCGTAACGAGGGCGCCGGCCACGATTAGGACAAGAGTCGCGCAGGCCGTAAAGATCGCGAAGCGATGAAGGGCTGGGTTGTAGCTTGCCTGCGACATTCTCAACAAGACTCCCCAAGACCAGCCAGGATTGGACGGAGATCCCGCCCAATCCCTGGGCAAAGCTTTTACGGTTTGAACGTGGCATCGACTGTCTTGCTGTCCTTAGCGGCCAGCGTGACTTTCTGGTCCTGCTCACCGAGCTTTTCCTGCACGAAAGCAATCGTGTAATCGCCCGGAGGCAGTCCTTTGATTTCATATTTGCCATCTGGTCCCGTGACTGCGTAGAAAGGACTTTTCACCACGTTCATGTACATTTTCATCCAGGGATGCTGGTTGCACTTCACCGGCAGCATGATCTCTTCGCGGGCAAAGCTCTTTTCGAGTGCCGGCGATTGCGGCGGCTGTGACTCGTTCCACTCCCGGTTGTTCGCGGGCGTGGGATGAATGTTGTGGGTAGTGGGATCATCGTTCTTGATCTCGACGGTCTGACCCGCCATCACTCCCAGAACGTGAGGATGATACTGACAGCCCTGCTGATTGAGCACGACTGCATCTTTGGGTACGTCAAATGTCATGTTCCCTAAACCGTCTTTGACGTAGACAAACACATTGGCCAGCTTGCCACCGCTGGCCACCACCGTTTCCGACATATTATTGCCCTTGCAGGCCGCGTCCTGGCTCATATCAATCTTTGAAGGCTTGGGCGCCGTTCCGTCGAGCTTCACGATGCCGTTCACGCTGGCCACCGTATTGGGATCGATGGGTGTGGCCGCGGGCGCCGGCGAAGTGGATTCCGAAGTGGCCGCCGGCTGTTCCGTTGTTTCTTTCTTGTTGCAGGCCACGAGCAAACCCAGGCCGAGCAAGCAGATCACACCGAGCATTGCGAAAGCTTTTTTATTCATGAATGTTGCCCTTTCTGGAGGTGAACTGTTGCGCGGCCCACAAGCCACGCAACTCTATTTGTGCAGACCTGTTATTTTACCGCGAACCACCTGTTGCCGCCGAACTGGTGGAACTCGAGCTCGGTTTCGGCGGCATCACAGACGAAGCTCGCGTGTGCCCCATGGCAGCCGCCACGCGATGCTGCTCTTCCGGCGTAAGCTGGAAGATATAATCGACCAGCAATTTGCGATAGTCTCCGGTGTAGCCCTGGAACGAAGACGGCGTCGGCCCGGAAAAGACCCACTGGTGGTTTTGCTCTCGGAACAAGCCTGACGGCATCGCCGTGCCGGGACTGATCGCTTGCGGATCGGTAATCCACCGCTCTACCCAATCCGGTTTCAGGCGCTCTTTGGCCAGCAGGAAGTTGGGAGCGGTCGCAAACTTGTCGTGCTGCGGATCGCCGGTCGCATGGCATTTCAAACAGGGCGCAGCGGTGCTTGAAAACAAGCTGCGCGCCATGTCGGTTTCTTTCGTTGTCAGCGCGGGAACCGTCTCAGGAACGTAAGGCATCGGCTGCTGCGAGAGCGCCTGGAAGAAACGCACCAGCTTGCGCAGCTCATTGTCCGAGAATGAAAACGTTGGCATGCGCACTTGCAAGTACGGACGCACGCCGTTGCGGTTTGTGTCCGTCGTACTTAACGAAGGATTCGACAGGAAACGCCGCAACCACTCGGGATCGACGCGCGCGCCTTCCGTGAGGAGTTTCGGCGGCAACTGCTCCTGAACATCTTTGTAGCGGAGCATTTCCATCAGCACCGTCTCCTGTCCGGGAATGAACTGATGGCAGCCCATGCAGTTGTATTTCCTGATTACCCACCAGCCATCCTGAATGTCGCGGCGTGCGTCCCCGGGCCGGTATTGGTAGCTCGCGGGCAGGGAAGTCTCCTGGCTGCCCATCAGGAAAGTAGTCAGGTCGCGAATCTGCTCTTTGTCGAGATGCAGATTCGGCATGCGCAGCTTTTCTTCGTCGCTTTTGATCTTGCCGCGATCGTAAATTTCCGGTTCAGCCAGCTTGTGCTCAAAGAAGCCCTTGGTGTTGTACCACGGACCTGTGGCCGGCCCATCAGGCAGCCGCGCCAGATCTTCTGGATTGGTAATCGGTTCCTTCCCACCGCGCTGCGCAACCTCGGTGAACAAAGCGAAATCCAAACGCTCGATTGGTTTGCTGCCTTCAACCGTGAGATCAGTGCCAATGCGTCCTTCATCTTCCAAGCCGGCGATCTCATGACATCCGGCGCAACCAAAGTGGCGAATCCATTTCTTGCCCTCATCTTTCAGGCTGGGATCGTCCATGAACGCAGCGTTGGCGTAAGCAGACGGTTCCTGCTTTTTCTGCATCATCAAATAGCTGGCGATGTCCTGCGCATCTTCCACGCTGAGCCGCAGGCTGGGCATCACCGTCATGTTCTGCACCTGCAGTTCGTGACCGTCGTTCGGACACTGGCTGTGCTCCAGATCAAACTGATAAGGCAAGCCTTTCTTGGCGTAATCCTCTGGGCCAATATCCTTCTTTTCGTAGGGACAATACGGCCGCGTACGCTCACGCGCGTTGTGAATCCAGCGGACCAGATAATCGTAATTGTCCTTTTCGCCCACTCGCGTCAGGTTCGCGGCAAACGTTCCACCCATCATTTGCGAACCCTCACCGATGGAGTGGCATGCGAGGCATCCGCGCGACTCAAACAGTTCCTTGCCGTGACCCGGATTGCCGGGCTCCTGCTTCGCCAGCGGATCGGTCAATGCCGATTGCCACAAGTATGCCGAGATTACCTGGATCTGGTGATCACTCAGGCGGAAGTTCGGCATCTTGGTGGTAGGACGAAAATCGGTGGGCTTTTTCAGCCAAACGGGAATCCAGTTCTTATTCAACTTGAGCCGCACATCTTTCAGGTTCGGCCCGACTTTTTTCATGTCCTGCATCAGGCTGTGCGACTGAAAGTCAAGCTGCTGCAGGCGGCCGTCGATTTTGCTGTTCGCCACTCTCAGGGCAATCGCGCGATCGTTAAATTCTTTCGCTTCCTGATTGGTCGCGGCGGCATCGGCCTGCTTCATTAGGTAAACCGCCTGCTTCGAGTCATCAGTCTTCTGCTGCTCCAGCAATTTGATCTGCTGGTTGACCGAAACCAATTCCTCCGGTTCCTTGTCATAACCCTCGAAACGATGGCAGCCCATGCAGCCGCGCTGGCGGAACAGATCCTTGCCATTGTTGATCGTCTTCCAGGTCAAATCTCCGATGTTGAGGAACATATCGGCGGAGTGGCAGGTCTGGCATCCCGCTTCCACGTTCTTCTTCGGATACAAGGGCCACAGCCAGTGCTCGTAATACCCGTGCGCCTTTTCAACGCTGGTGGTCGCGCGCCCGTTGCCCTGATGACAAGGAGAACAGCCAAAGCGGTCAGGATCATGTACTTTCAGCAGCTCAGGCTCAGGATGGCTGGTGAACGCGAGCGCATATTCGTCGGGCTTCTTTTCGCCTTTCGGAGTCATTGCCGCGACCGTGATTTTTACCGGTTCGCGAATTCCCATGTGGCAGGATTCGCAACGGTCGACGATGTTTGCTTCGGGGACATTAATCTGGACGATCTTCGGGTCCCATTCGGCTGTCTTTTTCTTCAGGCCGTCGATCTGTGACGGCGTCAAATCGACCATGTGATCGGAGATGTAAGCCGACCGTTTAGTGTCCGCCGCGGTGACCGGCTTCAGAACCTCGCCCAGCTCCGCGCTGATTTTAGTGCGTTCGTCTTTGAGCGCGTTGTATTTCTCTTCGAGTTGTCCGTAGTTGAATTGTTCTTTGTGGCCATCGGGAAATTCCACGGTGGCTTTTTTCTCTTTATATTCCTTCAGATCGTTTTGCAGGCTTCTCTTGGCGGAGGCACTGGTTTCGGTTTCGATCTGGTAGGTGATCGCGTTCGCGTAAGCGCGCCGGTCGGTAAAAACGTTCTGCACGGCCAGAATCTGCGCGTTCAGATCGTTGATCTGTTTTTGAAGCGCATCGCGATGCGGCTTGGCGGCATCGTAGGCTTGTTTGTAGGCCTGGTCCAGGGTTTGATAGTCCGAGCTTCGGGTAACTTCTTTTTCTGATTTATCGGAAACCGACCGCGCGCCGTTGAGGAAAGCTGAATAGCGTTGCTTCCACTCGTGTTGAAAAGCCTTCCACGGGCGCTGCCCCCAGTTCTCGTCCCATAGTGCCCAAAAAAGAGTGGCCATGAGGAGCACCATCGCGGCCAAGTAGACGGTCGCGTATGACTTGGTCACGATCGGGTCTTGCTCGGGGATGGGTTGCTCGGGCACCAGATCCTCCCAACTAGTTGTTGGTCACTCGCTCTTGGCCCTTAGCTCTTAGCCTTTGGCTCTTAGCTAACCGCCAAGAGCTAAGAGCCAACGAGCTGAACTTCACACGTTAAACCACGGCGTAATCCACACGTATTTAATGTGCAGCGTCAGCCGCAGAAGCATCTTGATCGGCAGTCCCACCATCGTCAGCATGAAAAACATCATGATGGAATACTGCAAAAAGCTCATGCGCCGATAATCCTTCGGGTTGTAGCGGCGAAACAGCGCGTGCAGAGTCAATCCGCCCAACGCGTAGTAGCCGCCGACCACAATCGCGCCGAAGATTCCTTTGGCCAGATTGGACGTGATGCCAAGAAGGTCCGGCAAATCCCGGTTCACTTCGTAGATCAGGCGATTGTGGTCCCAGGTTTGTCCCGGCCAGAACCATTGCCACCCCGGCCCGCGAATAAAGGTTCCGATGAGGATCATCGCCACCCACAGAACGATGAAGCCAAACAAAAATGTGCCGATCGCAAACTTGCGCTGCTTCCACGTGTAATAGCCGCTGCCGAGCGGATTGGTGTCGATATAAGGAATCACCATTAATCCGACGATGATCAATGTCGGCATCACCACGCCGGCGATCCAGGGATCGAAGTAAACCAGCATTTCCTGCAATCCCAGGAAGTACCACGGCGCTTTCGCCGGATTCATGGTCAAGTTGGGATTGGCCGGCTCTTCCAGCGGCGCACTCAGCGTGATCGACCAGACCATCAGAATGATCGTAACGATGATCGCGGCAAGAAATTCCACGCGCAGCAGAAATGGCCAGACGTGAATTTCTTTTTGCCATCCGGGACGGAACGGCCAAGTCTTACGGTGGTGCGTCTTGGCCATGGCGGGATTGGTTTCGAGCTCACCGATCAACTCGTCGTTGGCTTTGGCCTGTTTCCACGCCAAGTAAATGTAAAAAATCAGCAGTGGAATCATCCCGACAATCGGGACGTTGTCGGGCGCAGAGGCGATCTCCCAAAGTTGATGCCAATCCATAAGTTCTCCACGAACCATGTGGGGGGACGGGTCTCCGACCCGTCCTATCGTGCGAAGCACGATATTTCAATCCACCAAGCGGGGCTTCCTTCCGCCAGACGGCCGACGGCGACCGTCTCTACCCAAACTTATCTTCGCGCTTTGTCCGCCTCAGCCTGTAACATCACCGGCGCCGGTCCGGAAATGCCGCCATCTTTTCGCACCCGCCAGAAATGGACGATCATGAGCACCGAAGCGACGATCGGAATTCCAATGCAATGCCAGATGTAGGAGCGCAGCAGAGCATTGGAGTCAACGATCGAGCCGCCCAGCAATCCGAAACGAATGTCGTTGTATGGGTTCATCCCGAGCATCTTGCCAAACGGGCCTTCGTGGCCCAGCAGCGGCGTGGCCCGCGCCATATTGGTTCCGACGGTAACGGCCCAGAATCCGAGCTGATCGTCGGGCAGAAGATATCCGGTAAACGAGAGGAGCAAGGTGAACACGAGCAGCAGCACGCCGATATTCCAGTTAAATTCCCTCGGCTTTTTGTACGAGCCGGTCAGGAATACCCGGAACATGTGCAGCCAGACTGCAATCACCATCAGGTGGGCCGCCCAGCGGTGCATGTTGCGCAGCAACTTGCCGAAGGGAACGTCGTGCTCGAGATAAAGCACATCGCGAAAGGCCTGGACCTTGCTGGGGTGGTAATAGAACATCAAAAGCACGCCGGTAAACGTGAGCACGATGAAGAGATAAAACGTGATTCCGCCCATGCCCCAGGTGTAGCTGTAGCGCACAGCATCGCGATTGATCTTGGCCGGATGCAGATGCAGGAAGACGTTGGAAAGCACGCCCAGAGCGCGGTTGCGCGGCGTGTCATCATGCTTGTGGCGGAAGATGGAGGTAAAAACCTGTGTCTTGGTTGGATCTTTCAGCCCCTCGATCTGTTCTTTGGCCTTGGCCGGCATGTCCGTCTTGAGCGACTGGACATCTTCCTTCACGCCGGCCTTTACTCGATCCAGCAGGCCTACGCGTTCACCGTTCTTTCCGTTTCCATTTTCCTCAGGCATTTTGACCTCTTATCAATCCACATAGGCGCGGGTCTCCGACCCACGCTGGTCAAGCGAAGTTCGACAATCTTTCCCTACGACGGCAAATAGGCTCCAACATCGTTGAACTGGGTTGGCTGGCCCTTCGGCCATTGATAGAGCTTGGCAACGTCCACCAAAATCTGGCCATCCGGGGCCAGTTCTACGTGCGCCCGATCCATTGGCCGCGGCGCCGGTCCTTCAAAGTTAATGCCTTCGCTGTCATACCCGCTGCCGTGGCAGGGACACTTGAATTTATTCTCGCTCGGCTTCCAGTCGGGAGTGCAGCCCAGGTGGGTGCAGCGCGCATAAATCACGAAAATGCGATCCGGCGTGCGATCGACCCAGATGCGATATTTCTGCTGGAATTTGGTGTCGACTCCCAAGCCGTAATCCGCGGGATAGCCGATCTTGAACGAAGTGGCAGGTTCGAACAAAGTTCGTGGCAGGAAAAACCTCAGGAAAGCCAGAAACCAAGCGACCAGAAAAGCCGCGACCGCGCACCACACCAGCCGCCGCCGCGAGCGGTTGATCTCACTGTCTTCCGGCCCGACGGATGCGACGCCACCGGCGGCCGCAGCTTTTGATGTGCCGACCGCTGGCGTTCCTACATATTTCGTCGATTGACCTTCACGCGCGACCGAAGTTGCCGCGGATGGCGCCGCTGCCGATGCCGCCGCGGCCTGTGCCGCAGGACGCGGAGCTGCCGCTTGTGCGGCCGATGAGACTGCCGGCGCAGCCGCTACCGCCTCGGCGGGCTCGCCGAGCAACGCCGCGATTTCGGAGTCATTCAGTGGAGCGAGGTTCTTCCTTCCGCGACGCGCTTGCTCGGCCGCAATTGCCGACTTACTCCACTTTTTCCCCTGCGCGACCCATTTGGCGACTTCTTCGCTGATAGCGCCTGTGGCAGCTGAAGTGGCCGGTGGCGCACTCTGAACCGGCGTGGCCTGGGGAGCGGTTGCCGGCGGCGCGGTTGCAGCAGCTGGCGCTGGAGCATCCACGGCGGACGGGGCCGGCGCGCCGTCTTCCCATGGCATGGGGACCCCGGCCTTGAGCGCTTCAATTTCGGCATCGGTCAGCAACTGCAGGCCCTTGCGCTGGCGGTACGCCTGCTCCATGGCAATGACCGAATTGTTGAGCGCCTGCCGCGGCAAGGGCGGTAAATGCCCTAGAATTCCTTTGCTCTCGTCTGCCATTCCCGCCTAATCCTCAGTCCCTGCGTGCCGGCTCAATCGGCTGCCACCAGTCGTTCCTCAGGTTCACGCACGCCGATTGCAGTCAAAACCAGGTCTGCCAGCGCCGAAATGAACATCGGCGAATCGTTCAATCCATCGGTCATTTCAAATTGTTGGATGCCAAGAGAAGTCGCGAACTCTCGGGCTTCGTGGTCGATCTCACCCAGGGTTTCCACGTGGTCAGAGACAAAAGAAACCGGAACCACGCAGACTTCTTTACGTCCCGCCCCTGCGGCCTCTTGCAACGTAGCGCGCAGTGATGGCTGCAACCACTGGCTGGCTCCGACTTTGCTCTGATAGCACAGCGAGCGGCGGTTCTGCCAGTGGCCGCGTTGCATGAGCAGTTTTACGGTCTCTTCGATCTGCGTCTGGTAGGGATCTCCCTCTTCGATTACCGATACCGGCACGCTATGCGCACTAAAGATCAGTTCAGCTTGTTCCGGTTCCGGAAACCGCGCAAGGGCCTGGTCGATCTTCTCCTTTATTGCCTCCAGATACATTTCGTGACGGTAAAACTCCTGCACGGTATGGACAGGAATGTCGCCGTGAAACCGCCTGCGCCATTCGTTCAGACTGCTTCCCGTTGTTGTCCTCGAATACTGCGGATAGAGCGGAAGCAGCATGACCTCATCGCACCCGCCTGTGCGCAGGTCCGCGATAGCTTCCTCGGTAAACGGATGCCAATACCGCATCGCCACAAGGCAGTGTGCGTCCAAACCTTGAGCCGCCAGTTCAGCCTGGAGCGCCCGCGCCTGCTGTTCCGTAAACCGCCGGATCGGCGAACCACCTCCGATCACCGAGTAATGCTGGTGCACCTTCTTCGCTCGCGTCGAAGAGATCAGTTTTGCCAGAGGCTTGCGGGCGATTCGGGCGAAAGGGAAGTCGATGATATCGGGGTCGGAGAAGAGATTAAAAAGAAATGGCTCGATTGCTTCCAGCGTATCGGGCCCGCCTAGCTGGAAGAGCACCACACCCACACGGCGTGTTGTCTGAAACATCCCCCAGAGTCCCCAGATCGAAGCAAGGATGTTACTCAAAAAAGCGGAAGGCCGTCAACGGACTCGCTCTGGTGGTACTGTTACACTGTAACAGTACCGCTCTGGTCTTTTGCGGAGGAGTCGGCCCGAAGCCCCGCGTTTTTTCGGTTGACGCCTTGAACGCTGCCCGAGAACTCAGCAAGAGCGGGCCGCAGACTTTTCCGATCGCATCGCCGCGATCACAGAATCTGCGAATTCGGAGGTCCCGGCTTTGCCTCCCACATCGCGGGTGAGCTTCTCGCGGTCGCGATAGACCTTTTCGAGAGCATTGCGGATTTTAAGAGCCGCCTCCGGCTCGCCGATGTGCCGGAGCATCAGCAGAGCGCAGCGCAACACGGCGGTTGGATTGGCGATATTTTTTCCGGCAATGTCGGGCGCCGATCCGTGCACAGCTTCGAAAATCGCGCAATGCTCACCCAGGTTGGCGCTGGGCACCAGTCCGAGTCCCCCGACCAGCCCGGCGCAGAGATCAGAAATGATGTCTCCGTAGAGATTTTCCATCACCATAACGTCGTACTGATAAGGATTCATCACCAATTGCATGCAGGCATTGTCGACGATGTGTTCGCCGTAGGTGATTTCCGGATATTCCTTCGCCACCTTGCGCGAGCAGCGCAGGAAGAGCCCGTCTGAGAGCTTCATGATGTTCGCCTTATGAATGGCGTGGACTTTCTTGCGTTGATTCTTTCGGGCGTACTCGAAGGCAAAATGGGCAATGCGCGTAGACGCTTTCTCGGTAATGATTTTGAGGCTCTCAACTACGCCCGGAACCACTTCGTGTTCGAGCCCAGAATAAAGACTCTCCGTGTTCTCGCGCACGATGATCAGATCTACATCGGGATAGCGTGTGGGAATGTGAGGCAGATTGCGGATCGGGCGAAAGTTGGCGTAAAGGTCGAACTTCTTGCGCAGCGTAACGTTGATGCTGGCAAATCCTCCGCCGATTGGAGTCGTGACCGGTCCCTTCAACGCCACTCGTGTCCGCTCGATCGATTCGGCAAGTTCTTTGGGGATGTATTCACCGTACTTCTGGTAAGCCTCGGCACCAACCTGAAATGACTCCCATTCGAATTTGACGCCCGTAGCTTCGAGAATGCGTACGACGGCGTGCGTAACCTCAGGGCCGATGCCGTCTCCGGGAATTAAAGTAACCTTGTGCGTCACGATTTATGCGCGGGCGAGTCGCCCCGCGCCCACACCCACACAGTCAGTTCTTGCCTGCTGGCTTCGCGCGTACTTCGGGTTCCTTGGTCTTCAACAAATCCTTCAGTTCCGTCATGAATTCCTGCACGTCTTTGAAGTCGAGGTAAACCGAGGCGAAGCGCACGTACGCAACTTTGTCATGGCGGCGCAGGCGGTTCATGATCAGCTCGCCCAGCTCGCTGGTTTTGCGCTCGCGCTCCGCAGATTCAATCACGAACGCTTCGGCCTCGTTGACAATCTGCTCCAGCTTGCTGATCGGAACCGGCCGCTTTTCACAAGCCCGCAGCAGACCATTGAGCACTTTCTGGCGGTCGAACTTCTCCCGTCGGCCGTCTTTCTTCACTACCATGTAGGGAATTTCGTCGATGCGCTCGTATGTGGTAAAGCGCTTGCCGCACTTGAGGCATTCGCGGCGGCGGCGGATGGAATCGGCTTCTTTACTTTCGCGCGAGTCCACCACCTTGTCATTTTCAAATCCGCAGAAAGGACACTTCATGGCGCGGGGAAGAACCCTTCGCATTGTAGCAGGACGGTCCCGGCGACCGATCAGTTCAGCAGGGCCTTGACGCTTTGCGGCAATTCGAAGATGGAGTCTGGAATCGGCTCATAGCTGATGGACTTATAGGTGAAAGTCTGCGAGTCTTTGCCGGTGCGGGAGGTCACTTTGGTCGCGACCAGCGGTCCGCCGAAGTTTTTGTAGTCCTGAAAAAGAACGATAGAGATGGCTGCAGACTTGTCGTCCGATTGAAAGCGGTAGCCGGCGAGCAGGCCGGTGCGGACGTCATAAAACTGATTGTTGTCTTTGCCCCAATGCGTGGTCCCGTGAAGCCAATAACAGGGGCGGCCATCGAAAGCCGCGATTCCGGCCAATTCGAGCTTTTGAAAATAGTCCGGCTGGTGCAGTGCGTATTGCAGGTCAGCGTCCCGGCGCACCGCCTCAAGCGGCGTGTCTTTATCGATGCTCGTGCCTTCAGCGGTAATCGCCCAGGAAGTGTTGCCATCGAAGCCGAAGGTTCGCTTGCTGCCGTCGGGACGGCTCACCTGCATCCGCGTCTTGAATGGCTTTGCCTGATAAATGAAAGTTGCCTTCCCTTGAAAATTCGTCGACTCGACTTCGCCACGCACGGTTTCGGATTGGACTCTCTGGATGGCGTCTACGCCTCCTAGAGCCTGCTGGTATCGTTCCAGAACTTCACCTGCCGTTCTGAGCTGAGCTTCCTGCGACCAGGCAAACGGCGTGGACGCGAGGGCCATTCCGGTCACTGTGAGAATTGCCCATTTGACGTGACGCATGTCGGTTTAGACGAGCCTTCAGAAAAAAGGTATTGGGAATTTCGAGTGGGGTAATCGTGGCCCAGCCTCAGGTCAAAGCACTTTCTTCCGCCACCTGGCTTTCCTGCGAAAGCTCGCGCAATGACAGCCGTTCCTGGTGTGCCAGCAGCAGGCCGAGTGGCACGATGGCGACAAAAGTGACCAGCCAGAGCATGATGCCGCAACTCGCGGCCAATTCCTCCGGAACGCCAAAGATATGTTGCAGCGCGGCAATGGTAGCCAGTTGTGATCCACCCCCTACGCCGGGTAACTGAATCAGCGACCCAATCATGCTCGAACCCATGAGCAACAAAATTTGCGTTTGCGGAATTCTCAGCTCGTGGGCTCCATAGGCCAGCGTCACTTCTTTATAGGCCACTGCAATCATGCACCACATCACCACAGAGGTTACGATCAGCCAGACCAGGGAACTTGGCCCGTGGATGGTATTGAGGCCTTCACACAACTCGCGAATTCGCAGGGCGATTTTGTGCCCAAGATTGGAAGCGTGTCCGGCAAACCGCCGCTCTACCCAACCGGCGATCGCTACTCCGCTGCGATGCACCACGATGGCAGCAATAATCAGACCGGCGGAGAGCGCAGCAAATGCCAGGCCAGCTCTCTGAAATACTTCCGGGTGGGGCAGTCTTCGGGGAGCGACGGCAAGGAACACCGCGATCACTAATAACACGGTAAATGCGCCAATATCAAAAATCCGCTCAACCGCCCACACGCCAAGCTGGGAGGAAAAACTCAGCTTTTCGCGGCGGGCGATGAGAAATGGCCGGATCAGCTCGCCCGGCCTGCCGAGCAGCGCCAGGCCGGTGAATCCGATCACGGTTGGAGCAACCAGGCCCAACGCGGAAGCCTCCGGCCGGACCGGTTTCAGAAAGATCTTCCAGCGCAGAGAGCGCATGGCGTACCCGAGATAGATCAGCGCGGTGGCGTGGAATATATGAATCCAACTGAGGCGCCCGGTTTGGCTGCCGAATTTTTCCCAGTCGAAGTTTCGCCAGGTGCGAAACTGCATATACACCAGAACGCCCAGGACGACCAAGACGAGAAGATAGATATAAATGCGTTTACTTTTCATGAATCCGTGCCGCCCCAAAAACCGCCGCGTCGGCAAAACCTCGCAGCGCAAAGGTAAATGACCACGCGGCAGGGGTCAAACCGTGCTGGCGAACTGAAACTAACCTTCAGTGGGACGGCACTGACGATTGGGAGACAGCAGCTGACTGCGGAGCTTTCGGCTGAGCCTTGTGCGCTTTGTTCTGTGTACGTTGCGCAGCCTTCAGCGCTTTTTGCTCGGCGATCTTCTTACGGTTGTAATCGCGGACGATCTTGGCTACGTAGACCTGCGTCTCATGGTAAGGCGGTACGCCGCGGTATTGCTCCACGCGCTGCGGCCCAGCGTTGTAGGCGGCGAGGGCCTTGATTAAATCAAAGTTGTAGCGCTCAAGAAGCTCCCGCAAATAACGCGTGCCGCCGTCCACATTGGCGGTGGGGTCGAAGGCATTTGACACGCCCAGTTTCGAGGCCGTTTGCGGCATCAGCTGCATGAGGCCTCGCGCGCCCTTGGGCGAGACGGCATGGGGATTGAATCCACTCTCGGCGCGGATCACGCTGTTGATCAAATCGGGATCCAGGTTCTGCCGCTTGCCGATGCCGTCGATTACCTCATCCAGCCTCTGCGGATTCTTGAGCCCGCCCGGCTGCGCCGCCGTCAACCCTGTCGCTTGGGTTGCCGGCACAATCGGCGCCGGAGGCAAAGGCGGCGGCGCCAGGTCCTTTTCGAAGTGATCGATTTCAACCGTCGGAATGTCTACGAAGCCGCTCTTGTCATTCCCGAGGTAAAGCCGGGTGACTGCGCCAAGCAACTCGCGGTGCTCATGCCGGATGGAAAACCCATTGCGCAGAATGGCAAGGTCGGCTCCCGGCGCATAGACCGAGGCGGCGAGCAGTCCAAGAACCAGCGCGAGTTTTCCGGGAGTCGGCATGCCTGACGCAAGCACGCTATCGAAACTTTAAGCAGTCACTTTGGAGCCACTAAGGACTTGCTCAATCGCGGCGGCCACGCCATTCTGGTCGTTCGGCAGAGTGACCGCCCAGCCGCGTCCCCGCAGCTCTTCCGATGCATTCCCCATGATAAACGGCACGCCGGCAAAGGCAAGCATTTCGATGTCATTGTAGTTATCACCGATGGCCATGACCTGCTCCCGGGTAATGCCCCGGTAATCGGCCCATCGCTGGAGCGCGTGGCCTTTGGAGCAGCCACGATTGAGAACGTCGACGATCGTCAAATCCCGAGCCGGATACTCCGTCCGCAGAATCGTTATGTCATTTTCCAGGCCACTGTTTTTGAGCGTCGCTAATGCTTGTCGCATCGGATCAATGGCTCCGCAAAACATGGCCTGCACCGGGTCCGTGGTCAGCGAGTCTTCAATCGGAATCACAAAGTCAATGTATTGCAGGTTCTTTTCCAGCCAGCGTTGAATGCTGGCCGTCAGTTCGCCCATGCGCTCGAGCACGATGGCGCCTTTGCTTTCCTTGTCGAACGTCAGGACCGTATTTCCGCGAAACTGCCGCATCGCACCGCAGAGGCGGTGGCAAGTTTGGGCGGAAAGAAGATCACGATGAAACGTCTCGCCCGCAAGCGAGCGCGTAATGGCGCCATTGGAGCTCATGAGCCAAAGATCAAATCCAAGCTGGCTCACAATGGGAAGCGCAAAAGTGTGTCTCCGCCCGGTTACTACGATTACTTCGACTCCTTCTTCGTGGGCGCGGCGCAACGCGGCCAGATCGGCCTCAGAAATTTTGAATTCAGGATTTAACAGGGTTCCGTCGATATCAACGGCCAGCAGGCGGATAGGAAGTTTCGCCACGGGTAATTCTAACACCGTTCGTGCACGCCTGTGCCCCGATGTGCATGCTATAGTGCGCACAAACCTATGGGCTTTATTGGACTATTTTATCCTTGGGGCATCATTTTGCAGGCGGTGGCGATCGTTCACTTTATTCGCCGCCGTCCCGATACGTACTGGCTTTTCATCATTCTGTTTCTCGGGCCAATCGGCGCGCTCGTTTATATCGCTGTGGAAGTGATTCCCGACTATGGCATTCTTCAGCAATCGTTCAAGGCCTTTCCCCGCCGCCGCCGGATTCACGAGCTGGAGTCTGCCATTCTGGACAATCCCTCGGCAGGGAACTACGAGGAGTTGGCCGACCTCTATCTCGAAGAAGGAAAGTACGCCCGGGCGCGCACATGTTACGACAAAGCAATTTCCTCGCGCACAGACTCGCCCGATCCGTTTTACCGCCGTGGAATTACTGAGGTCGAGCTGGGGGACTTTGCCGCCGCGCGTTCCGATCTGGAGCGGGTGGTGGCGGAAGATCGTAAGTACGATTTTTACCGTGCCGCGGGATTGCTCGCCTGGACTTACGCCAACACTGGCGATCCCGAAAAAGCAGACGCGCTGTTCCAAGAAGTCACGAAAATTTCGACGATCTCGGAGACCTACTACAACTACGCTCGATTTCTGGCCTCGCAAAACCGCAATGCCGAGGCGCGCGAGTGGGCGCAGCGCATCCTCGGCAAAAAACCGACCATGCCCGGCTACTTGCGGCGCCGGGAGCGTCCCTGGTTTCGCAAGGCGAATAGCCTGCTGAGAAGCCTGCCAGCGTGATCAAACGGTTTCGCGGTTCCTGCTACACTCTGGCGAATGGGGATAATTCTCTATTTGGAGTGCACCAAATGTGGTGCACACTACGGCGCCGATAAACCTCAAACGGTATGCCCGAACGACGGCGGCGTGCTTTATGCGTATTACGATTTGCAAAATTTAAAGCAACACTTTAAGCCTGCTTCGCTTGCCGGACGCACTGCCAGCATGTGGCGCTATACGGAAGTTCTGCCCGGATCGCAGCCGGTCTCGCTCGGCGAAGGTTTCACGCCCATGCTTCGCAGCCGCGAGTTTCCGAACGTCTACATAAAAGACGAGGGACTAAATCCAACCGGCTCGTTCAAGGCGCGTGGACTCTCGGCTGCCGTGAGCATGGCGAAAGCGCATGGTCTGAAAAAGCTCGCCATCCCTTCGGCCGGAAACGCTGCCAGTGCTCTCGCCGCTTATGCCGCCGCGGCCGGAATTGAGGCGTACATCTTCATGCCTGAGGATGTTCCACTGGCCAATCGCATCGAATGCGAGAGCTACGGCGCGCACGTCACTCTGGTAAATGGCCTGATCAGCGATTGCGCGAGAATGGTCGCCGAGCAAAAAGAAAAACAAGGCTGGTTCGACGTCTCTACGCTCAAGGAGCCGTTCCGCGTGGAGGGCAAGAAGACCATGGGCTACGAGGTTGCGGAGCAATTGAACTGGCGGCTGCCAAGCGCGATTATCTATCCCACAGGCGGAGGCGTTGGCCTGCTGGGAATGTGGAAGGCGTTCGAGGAGATGGAACAACTGGGCTGGATTGGCTCCGAGCGTCCGAGAATGGTGGCTGTGCAATCCTCAGGTTGCGCGCCAATTGTTAAAGCATGGGACGAAGGCAAGACCGGCACAGAATTCTGGCCACATGCCAACACCATCGCCGCCGGTCTGCGCGTGCCGAAGGCGTATGGCGACTACCTAATTCTCGATATTCTGAAAAAAAGTAAGGGCACAGCGGTCGCCGGGACCGATGAAGAAATCATGAACGCTCTCGGACACTGGCCCCGCGTGGAAGGGATTTTCGCCGCTCCCGAAGGTGCGGCGGCGCTGGCGGCGTATCGGAAATTGCGGGCCAGCGGATTTTTCACCGCGGACGACACCGTGGTTCTGTTCAACACGGGCTCTGGACTGAAGTATCTCGACGTGATCGAAGCGTGGAATCGCAAGAACCAGCGCCCGGCATCGCGCCAGATCGGCGGAATTATCGGACCGTACTAAATAGCCGTCAGCCATCAGAAAGCCTTCCGTGACACCGAAAATAGAGGGCAGTAGCTGGCTAAAGCTCCTTCGACGGAATTCCGGTGTGGGTTTTCCTGACGGCTGAGGGCTGACGGCTGTTCTCGTGCTACATTTTCCCCAGCAGGACCTGTTTCAGCGGCGCGATGGAACAATCCCTCATTCTCGTCAATTTGCTGGTGAAGCTCGGCGTGGCAGCCGCGGTTGCCAGCGCCCTGGTGCGCTCGGTCGAATTCAAGTCTCTGCTCTTCCGTGAAGAGCGCACGGTCCGGCAAAAAATCTATCTCGCGCTCTGGATTGGCCTGCCGCTCACATTGGGCGTATGGATTCGCCTTACCGCCAAAAGCTTCGTGGCCGGTGATCTGGCTTTCGAAACCGCCATTGTTTTGGGAATTCTTGGCGGCCGCCTCACCGGCGTGGTGGGTGGAATGATGCTGGCGCTGCCCGCCACGCTGCACGGCGAGCTCGCCGCTTTGCCTTTTAATGTTCTCTGCGGATTCGTCGCGGGCCAGCTGCGCAATATGGCCCCGGATCCGGAGGAAATCTGGTCGTTCTCTCCGTTCATTGATCTCAGCATTTACCGTCTCATCCGGCGCAATTTGCCGCGTCCAAAACTGTTCGACTGGCAAATCATGTTTTTCGTCACCATTGTGGGTCTGCGTTTCGCGCAAACTGAGCTGGCGCAATTCCTGCCCTGGAGCATCTTCAGTGTTGAAAGCCCGAAGATCTGGGTGGAATCGCTTATCTACGCCACCTCGATCATGGTGATCGGCATTGAGCTGAAAATCTGGAACAGCGTCCGCTTGCAGATCAAGCTTGAGGAACAGGAGCGCATGCTGTTGCAGGCCCGCATGGAGGCGCTGCAAAATCAGATCAATCCGCACTTCCTGTTCAATACGCTGAACTCGGTCTCGTCGCTAGTCCGCTTTGACCCCGATACCGCCCGCGAACTTATCATCAAGCTGGCAAACATTCTGCGCCGCCTGCTGCACAGCAGCGACGCCTTTGTGCCCTTACGCGAGGAACTCGAATTTATCGACAACTATCTCGATATCGAAGTGGTGCGCTTCGGCCACGACAAATTGCGCGTGGTCAAAGAGCTCGATCCCGGCTCGCTCGACACCATGATTCCCAGCATGTTGCTCCAACCGCTGGTCGAGAATTCCATCAAGCACGGCTTATCGTCGAAGATCGAAGGGGGCAGCATTCACCTGCGCAGCCGCTTGACCGATTCGCACCTTATTATTGAAGTCGAAGATGATGGCGTCGGCATGGGATCTGCACACTTTCTTGAGAAACCAACTGGCCTGGGAGGGACGGGCATCGGCATGGCCAACGTCGCGGAACGGCTGAAAGTGCTTTACAGTGACACGGCGCACATGACCATCGACAGCCACGAAGGAAAAGGAACCCTCGTGCGCCTGCGCCTTCCTGTCTTACAGAGTGAGGAAGTCGCCGCCGCGCCGCTTTACGACGAGCGCTCCAGCACACGGCGATAGAACGCTTCGTACTGGGGAATAATCTTGCTCGTACAGAAGCGTGACTGAGCACTTGCCCGGCTGGCCGTTGCCATCGCTCTTAGTTTGGCCTCATCTTGCAACAACTCGGTCGCGTAAGTGGCCATCGTGTCTACCTCTCCTACCCCTGCCAGATAACCGCTCACGCCGTGTTCAATCACTTCCGGAATGCCACCAACGCGGGTTGCGATCGGCACCACTTCGCAAGCCATCGCCTCGAGCGCCGCCAAGCCAAACGACTCCAGTTCACTGGGCAAAAGCATAATGTCACCCAAGGCCAGCTTTTCCTGTACCTGTTCTTGTTTTCCCAGGAATAGCACATCTTCGTGAATGCCCTTTTGCACGGCCAGCCATTCCGCCCGTGAACGGTCGGGGCCGTCGCCGATCATCACCAGTCGCGCCGGCACCTGCTTCCGCACGCGGTCGAAAATCTCGATCACGTCCGTAACTCGCTTTACCGGGCGGAAGTTAGATAGATGGACCAGAATGCGTTCTCCTTTCGGGGCGTACTCGGCGCGCAAGCTGGGATCCTCCGGCCCGCGAATGTAGGTGTCGCAGTTCACGAAGTTGTAGATCACCTGAATGTGATTTTTGACGTCCAGTTCTCGCATGGTGCGTTCGCGCAGATATTTCGAGACGGCGGTCACGCCGTCGCTTTGCTCGATGGAAAAGCGGGTGACGGGCAAATAAGAGCGGTCGAGTCCCACGAGCGTGATGTCGGTTCCGTGCAGCGTGGTGACAAAGGGCAACTTGCGGCCCCGGGGCTTGGCCGCCAGCATCTGGCGCGCCAGCAGCGCACTGACAGAATGCGGAATCGCGTAATGTACATGCAGAAGATCGAGGTCGTAGAGTTCTGAGACCTCCGCCATGCGCGTGGCCAGCGCCAGATCATAAGGCGGGTAGTCGAACAGGGGATAACGCGAAACTTCCACTTCGTGATAGTGAATGTTGGGATGCGGGCTGGTCAGTCGAATGGGTTGGGCGTAGGAAATGAAATGAACCTCATGGCCGCGTTCGGCCAGCTCCAGACCCAGCTCTGTCGCCACCACCCCACTTCCCCCGTAGGTGGGGTAGCAGGTGATGCCGACTTTCATGCTCGCTCCTCCCGCCATGGTGGTTGTTCCATTCGATGGCAACCAGAGGGCAGAGATTCAGGGATTTTGCCGTCCTTGGGCAACCAAGAGCGGATGGAACGAAGCAGGCACTATACCGCAAGCACGTTTCGTGGCAGATTCAGGCAATCACAGCTTCCACTCTGCCCTGGCCGTTTTCGTAGGCGATGCGCACCATGGCGCCCAGCTCGGGCGTGGCATTGAGCAGATTTCTTGGATGGGCAATGGCGATAGTGCAGGAGATCCGCTGCACCACGTGCTCCGTACCAATCCAGATGGCTTTTCCCGTATAGACTCCGCCCTGGGTCGATGGGAGACGGGTTTTGGCCTCTTTCGCCAAAAGAACTCGGACCTGGTCTGCCGCCTCCTCCAAAGCGAGATCGGTTGCAGATTTTTCCGGCCGCTCGTTTTCTTCCGCCGCTCTATAACACTGTTCTCTAAAGCCGGCGACACGATATTGCACCAGAGCGGCGTTCAAAGCATTCACCAGGGTCTCTTTGTCACAGGGTTTGGTTAGAAACCGGAAAATGCATCCCTCATTGACAGCCCGCTTCGCAGTCTGAATGTCCAGGTTGCCGGTCAACATGACCCGGATCGTCTCGGGAAACTTGACCATAACTTTGGCCAGCAATTGCGCGCCATCCATTCCAGGCATGCCCATATCGGCCACCACCACGGCGAAGGGCCCCTTGGTCGACAATTTCTCCAGAGCCTCCTCGCCTCCCGGGGCTGTTTCGACCTGGAAATTATTGTGCAGGAGACGTTCATACCCTGCCAGCACCGCCGGCTCGTCATCAACTAGGAGAATCTTGTCAGGCACGAATTGAGTCCCAGCTAAACTGTTTGAAAGTATTAATGTGACAAGTGTTTGGCAAGACTTCGGCTGGGTTTGCCAGCTTACCCGGACCAGCCTTGCCTAGATTAATCGGCAAGTCGGGAAGCGTACTTAAGTCGGGCCAAAAGAGATTTTACGGCCGCGTTCTAGGTGCCCGGGCCCGAAGCTGTGCCGCTTTCGAGTTCTTCCAGTTTATGCTGCAGCCGTTGCTGGGTCGATGCTTCCAGGCCCGTGAACTCAATACCCATACCTACGCCACCATCGCAAGTGCGAACCACAGCCGAGGTCACGATCCTCTCCGAATCCAGCCAAAAAGTGATGGATAAAGCCGTACCAACCGAAAACGGGAGCTGGGTTTCTACGTAACACCCACAGCCTCCTATGTCCGTGGCCTGCGTATGCATATGGGAGTGGTCTTGGTTTGTCTTGATCTCGAGCGGAAAGGCGATCCTGTGCCGTTCGTACCGTCTCTTGTTTTGCAGGCTCGAAGGTAAATCAGCAGCTGCGGCCATGGAAGCCGGATTTGCATGGGCTTGGGCCAATTTTTCTTGCCAGGGGCAGGGCTGCCCCTCCAGCACTTGCAGTCCGGCCTGGAGTTTTTGCATTTGGCCCGAGTCGATCACCCAGGTGATTTTGCCGCGTGCTTTCTTCTCACCGAATTGAATGCCCACCACATCGCCGACCTTCAGTGGGTGGTGAATGTCACAGAGTTTGGCGTCGTGATCGTTGCTGCTTCGCGCCTCGGCATCCTGAAAGAAAGCGTGGCCATCGGCTCCCATCCCCCAGATTCGAACAGGGAAGGCCACTTCGACGCGAGGCCCTGGATTGTCGGTCATAGCGACAGTACGAGTCCGCTCTTTCCTCTCGCAACGGCAAACACATGATAACCCGCGCTTCCAAGATCAACCGTTACCAAGGTGTTTCGGGCTATGGCAAGGAAGCCCCGTTTCCGCCATTTTTCGCGGTTACCTATTCTCCAAATTGCGCGTAAGAAATTAACTCAATACCCGCGTCCTCCAACAGTTTTCTGGCTTGAGACGAACCCAGCAGTTGCAACTCCCGTTCACGGGAGACCCGCAGACCTGTCCGAACCTGTTCAAGGTCCTGATCGTTGTAACCGGGATGACAGACCAATTCCCAGGTTCCTTCCGCCAGGTGTTCAATCATAAATTTAAGGAGCCGCTCGTCCAGCCAACCCGTAGAAACAACGCCAAACGTTCCATCCGGCGTCAACATGCCGGCTTGCCGAACCTCTTTCCGGAATTTTCCTGCCAGGCTCCCCAAAATCTTGACCTGGGCCAGGCGCTTCCACATGCCGGCACGCTGAGTCAGCAAGGACAAGCGGGCAAATTCAAAAGGATTGCGAACTTTTCCGACGCCGCAAGCCGTGGCGGCGCGAAGCAACGGCGCCAGCACTTGCGGGAGCATGTGGGTGTGCTTGTGTGTGTCCAGGTGAGAGACGCGAACCCCAGCAGCCTGCAGTTTGCGGATCTGGGCTGTCGCTTCGGCTTCAATTTGTTCTGGAACCAGCTTGCCGGAGGTCCCACGAACGGCCAGGCCGCCGAATCCATGGAAAAAGCGTGCTCTGTCTGTACGGTCTCGGGCGGCAATTAAGCTCGAAACGCGATCCGCATCGAGAATCGGCGATCCATCCACGAGAAGCACGTGGCAGCCAACGCTCAGCTGGGGCACGGATTGTGCAACGCAAACCGCTTCGGAGAATGCCGGCCCGCTGGCCATCAACGTCGTGGAAGTGACTACGCCATTCTTGCTGGCTTCGACTATCCCGCGATTCACGCCGTGCGTCAGCCCGAAATCATCCGCATTGACGATCAATCGCCGCATGCGGGAAAGTCTAGCAGGTAGGCCGGAACGCCTACGGAAACACCCGGCGCATTTCAGTAGGGTAAAATATGAATCTCTCTCGAGTTATGCGAGGGGCGGTTAGCTCAGCTGGTTAGAGCGCCTGCCTTACAAGCAGGAGGTCGCAGGTTCGAGTCCTGCACTGCCCACCAGTTTTGCCATTCCCATCCCCCGCTTATTAACTACTTGAGCATCGGGGAAAGACCCGATTTTCAAGGCGGCAGAGTGCCTGCATGATCACTACATCGTCTGCATCGCAAGACCACCTTTCATCGAGGGGGACATTATGCAAGCTCAGATCAATGCCGGGAACGCCGGGTGGAGAAGCGTCTACGCGGCAGCTATTCTCGAGAGCGATAGAAACAGAATTCCGGCGCGCATTGCGGAAGCCGAAGCAAGGATTGCAAACCGGGCGCGCGAATTGTTTGAGACATCGAATAGCGATGCGATTGAAACCGAAGCTCTGGATGATGCGCTCTACATGCTGCGGGCTTTGAAAAACTGTCTCAGCGTGGATGCGCCGATAAGCTTAGCCGCGTAAGAGCAGCCATGCGGACTTTTTCTGACCGAAGTACACGGAATCCTGTATTGCCGTTGAGTGCGGTGAGCCGCTAGGAGAGGTTCATTTGCCTGATCTGAGGTTCTTGATATGGAACATGAGGTAAACCGTCCGCCGAATTCTGTTCTTATTTCTTTTCTCTTCATATTTGCTCTCCTGGGGACGACTGCCTACGCGTTCGTTTGCTTGTTTAGATGAACCAACACTCCTATGGACGATCAGCCGACACAGCGCTCTGACATCGAGTTCCTTTCTGCTCCGAAATGTCCGTAGAATCCAATCCTTCCGGTGCGACGCGTTGTTCATAACCATTTGCGCGCTAGTCTGATCGCTGTTCCATTCTGACTTGGTTTCTAGTTCGAGGTATCATTCGCAGGCACTGCTATCTTGATTGCCCAAGCCAATCGCGGAAAGGAGTTTCAAGGCCGATGACAGGAAAGGTGGCGATCGTTACCGGAGCCAATGGCGGCCTGGGAAGACACGTGACCCAGGCTTTTCTCGATGCCGGCGCAACTGTACTCGGAGTGGCGCGAAACATCGAGCAGTCAGATTTCAAGAGCTCTTCTTTCACGGCCTTATCGGTAGAGCTCGCTACGCCGGCTGGTGCGCAGAAGATGGCCGACACCATAACCGCTCGTTTTGGACGGTTGGATGTGCTGGCGCATACAGTGGGGGGCTTCGAAGGCGGCCAGTCCGTCATGGAAACCAGGGACACAACATTTCAACGAATGCTGGAGCTCAATCTGAACAGCACTTTTTATGTTTTGCGCGCCGCTCTTCCGGTCATGAGAAAGACGCGAAACGGCCGGATCGTTGCGATCGGGAGCAGGCAAGCTGTGGAACCGGGGGCCCAGGTTGGCGCTTATAGCGCGTCGAAAGCCGCGATGGTCTCCTTAATCAGGACGGTGGCGCTCGAAAACAAGGACGCCGGAATTACCGCGAACGTGATCCTGCCCGGAACCATCGACACGCCGGCGAACCGTCGGAACATGCCGGATGCAGAGGTCGGCAAGTGGGTGCACCCGTCGGCCATTGCCAGTTTGATTTGCTGGCTGGCGAGCGATGCCGGGAAGGACGTGAACGGAGCCATGATTCCGGTCTATGGCAATGGCTTGTGAAACCGGGCCAGGTCATCGGAGATTCATTTCGTTATTTCCGTTTCGGATGATTTGGTGAGAGGGATTCGTGTTTGTGTGCGTCCGCTGGTTCACCCCTCCGGCTCGCGTGTAGCTCTCCGCTCTGCTGCATCAGCTTCGCTACCAGTCCCGTCCATCCGGTTTGATGACTGGCGCCGAGGCCAACCCCGGAGTCTCCGTGAAAATATTCGTGAAACAACACTAGATCGCGCCACTGTGGATCGGTGTGAAATCTCTCGAGCTCTCCGAACACCGGCCGTCGTCCCATTTCGTCGACCAGAAATAGGCTCGTCATGCGACGGGACAATTCTCCAGCGATCTGCCAGAGAGTCATCATCGTCCCAGAACCGGTGGGAAATTCAACTTTGAAGTCGTCGCCGAGGTAGTAATGAAACTTCTGCAAGGATTCAATCAGCAGATAATTCATCGGAAACCAGACCGGACCACGCCAGTTGGAGTTGCCTCCGAATAATCCGGTCGTAGATTCCCCCGGTTCATAGTCCACGCGATGCTCTCTCCCGTCTACCACCAGGCTGTAGGGATGATCCCGGTGAAACTGCGAGAGCGCCCGGATGCCGTAAGGCGACAGGAACTCGCGTTCATCCAGCATGAATTTCAAAATACTGCGCAGCTGATCGGTCGACACAATGGAAAGCAGCCGGCGTTCGCCCATGCCCTCGGTCCGCATGCAGGCTACGTTTTCGGTAAGGTCGGGACGGTTATCGATGAACCACTCCATCCGCCGCCGGAAGTCCGGCAATCGATTGAGTGTCTCTGGTTCCAGAGTTTCCACCGCAAATAAGGGGATCAGGCCCACCAGGGAGCGGATCTTCAGAGGAAAGGGAGTGCCGTCGGGAAGCCGCAGCACGTCATAGAAAAATCCGTCTTCGTTGTTCCATAGTCCCATGCCATCTGAACCGCGGTGCCCCATGGCATGCGCAATATAAATAAAGTGCTCCCAAAACTTGCTGGCGACGTCTTCGTAACAAGGCTCTTCAATTGCCAGTTCCAGCGCGATGGCCAGTAAATTCAAGGTGTACATCGCCATCCAGCTGGTGCCATCTGATTGCTCGATATATCCGCCCGTGGGCAAGGGCGCGCTGCGATCGAAGATGCCAATGTTGTCGAGTCCGAGAAAACCACCCTGAAAGATGTTCTTCCCCTCGGCGTCTTTTCGATTTACCCACCAGGTAAAGTTCAGCATCAACTTGTGGAAAACACGCTCCAGGAAGCTCCGGTCGCCCTTACGTTTTCGTTTTTTCTCCATCTTATAGACACGCCATGCCGCCCAGGCGTGTACCGGGGGATTGACGTTGCTCAGTTCCCACTCGTAGGCGGGCATCTGCCCGTTGGGATGCAGGTACCACTCCCGCAGCATGAGCACCAACTGCTCTTTAGCGAAGTCCGAATCAACCAGCGCGAGCGGAATCGTATGAAACGCCAGGTCCCAGGCCGCATACCACGGGTATTCCCATTTATCCGGCATGGAAATCACGTCGGCGTTGTACAGATGGGTCCACTCGTGATTGCGGCCGCTTCGGCGTTCCAACGGCGGCGTAGGATTGTCGGGATCGCCCTCCAGCCACTCCTTCACGACATAGTGATAGAACTGTTTCGACCACAGCATACCGGCTAGCGCCTGGCGCATTACGTTCTGCGCGTCGGGCGAGAGGTCGGGCGGAATCACAGTGCTGTAAAAGTCGTCCGCTTCGCGCCGGCGCTGGAGAAAGATTGTCTCGAAGTCGGAAAACGCATTTTTGAAATCTGCATTCGCCAGCCTGAGTCGGACTACGGCAGTTTCGCCGGCGCCTACGGTCAACACATAGTGGGCTGCCGCTTTCGTTCCCTTGTGCTCGGGATTGACCGCGGCCCGGTCGCCGTTCACGACATAGTTGTTGATGCCGTCCTTCACATATGGACTGCGATTTCCGACAGCAAACAAGCGCTCATAGTTGGTTTCGTTTTCGGTGAACAGCAACTCCGGCGAACCTTCACAATGAAGCCACCACTTGCCTAGATGCGGCACTTTTATCTCGATCACCGGATCCGGTGCCACGCGAGCTTCGTGAAGTTCAGGTCTTTGATTGCGCCGGCCCCAGGACCAGGTGTTGCGGAACCAGATCGTGGGAAGCAAGCGAAGGTTGGCCGCCTTGCGGCCACGATTTGTCACCGCGATTTTGATCAGGATGTCCTCAACATCCGCCTTGGCGTATTCGACGAACACGTCGAAATACCGGCTTTCGTCAAAGATCCCGGTATCGAAGAGCTCGAACTCCTTGTCATCTTTTCCCCGCCTCCGATTTTCTTCGACCAGCCCTTCGTAGGGAAATTCGGCCTGCGGATACTTGTACAAATACTTCATATATGAATGCGTGGGCGTCGAGTCGAGATAGAAGTATTGTTCCTTCACAT
>Ga0335079_10001290_pt1 | contig 28686 bp, 21 predicted proteins | sample Lox_Sample_33_FD_206719 | JGI IMG/M metagenome (GOLD analysis project Ga0335079, IMG submission 206719) | Soil microbial communities from Loxahatchee National Wildlife Refuge, Florida, United States - Lox_Sample_3.3 | ecosystem: Environmental > Terrestrial > Soil > Wetlands | place: USA...
AGGTTGTAGCGATTCTTCGCTTGCATCAGGAAAGCCCTGCACTCTCCCAGGGCGAGCGCAGTCCCGTGCGATGGCCTTCTGAATCTGCAGGCCAAACCTTCTCATTCTTAAGGCAGATTCCCGCCTGCGCGCACGTCATTTTCGTAGTGTTAATTGGCATTTGCGCATTCTCCTCATTCGCGGCTGCGCAGCAGGAGCTCATTACTGGAATTGAAGTCCGCGGTAACCGGCGTATTCCCGCCGATACGATCAAGAGCCGCATCTTTTCCCGTCCAGGAGACGTTTACGATCAGGCCGCTCTCGAACGCGACTTCAATTCCCTTTGGAATACGGGATATTTCGAGGACATTCGCTTCGAGCGCAAGCAGACTCCGAAGGGCTGGGACATCATCATTTACGTCAAGGAGAGGCCAACCATCCGCGAGATTGACTATGTTGGCCTGAATGCTGTTTCGAAAAGCGATGTCCTTGACCGGTTTAAAGAAGCAAAGGTGGGACTTTCGCCGGAAAGCCAATACGATCCGACGAAAGTCAAGAAGGCTGAGGTCACGATCAAAGAGCTGCTTGCCGAACACGGGAGGCAGTTCGCGACGGTCAAAACCGAAGTGCGCCAAATTCCCCCGGCAGCGGTTGGTTTGACGTTTGTGGTCAAGGAGGGCCCAAAGGTCAAAGTCGGCAAGATCACCTTCGAAGGCAACAAGAATGTAAAGGCACGATATCTTCGCGCGGCGATGAAGAACTTGAAACCCATTGGCATTCCACACTCGATTTTCCTTGAAAACCTGTTGGCGCGGACCTACGACGCCACGAAGCTCGAAGAGGACACGGAACGGGTGCGTGAGGAATATCAGAACCGGGGCTACTTCAAGGTCATTGTCAACGATCCCCAGACGAAGATCGTGGATACTGGACATTCGGGATTCCACATTCCGCTGCTTCAGCACGGGCCGGGAAAAGCGGTGAGTATCACGATTCCGATCGAAGAAGGTGACAAATACAAGCTGGGAGAAATTACCTTCAAAGGAAACAAGGCGATTACGAATAACAAGGCACTGCGCAGGCTATTTCCCATACAGGACGGCGAGGTGTTCGACCGCAGCAAGATCGCGAAGGGCCTCGAGCAGTTGCAGAAAGCGTACGGCCAGTACGGGTATATCAATTTCACCTCCGTGCCGAATACACACTTCGATGAAGAGAAAAAGCTGATTTACATCGACATCGATATCGACGAGGGCAAGCAGTTCTACGTGCGGCGGATCGATTTTTCGGGCAATACGACGACGCGCGATAAAGTGATCCGCCGCGAGCTGGCACTGGAAGAAGGGCAGGTTTATAACCAGCAATTGTGGGAGCTTAGCCTGATGCGGCTCAATCAGTTGGGTTACTTTGACCAGCTTAAGCCGGACGATCCTAACGTAACGGAACGGCACTTGAATGAAAAAGAAGGCACCGTAGACCTGACTTTGAAGGTGAGGGAGAAAGGTAAGAACAGCATCGGCCTGAGCGGTGGCGTAAGCGGTCTGGCAGGGACCTTTGTTGGCCTGAGTTACAGTACCAACAATTTTCTGGGTCTCGGTGAAACGTTGACCGTGTCGGCAAATATTGGCAACCTGGAGCGCGACATCATGTTCGGGTTTACCGAACCCTACTTGTTTGACCGGCCCATTCAGGCAGGTTTTACGGTCTACGGCCGGAAGTTCATTTACGACCAGGCACGTGAGGCGGCGCTGCTCACCGGACAGCAGATCAACCTGCCTTCCGCCTTGCTGGAGAATTTGCAGAACTACACACAATCGAGCAAAGGCTTCACGGTTAGCGCCGGCTATCAGTTACACCACTCATTTAAGCGGGTTGGGATCAGTTATCAGTACGACGTGTCGTCCATTGTGGCGCTGACCACCGCTTCAAAGTCGCTGTTCAACTATTTGGCGTTCAGCGGTGTCAGCGGCCCCAGCGCCCTGGATGGAATTGTCACGAGCAAAGTAGTTCCGAGCTTTACAAAAAATACGCTCGATCGCGCGCTTTCTCCACACCGAGGCAGCAGTATTTACATCGGGAGTGAAATCGCGGGAATCGGCGGCACCGTAAGGACGATCCGGCCCATCGTGCAGTTCAAGCACTTCAAGCCGATGCAAAAGGGGCGCAACACGGTGGGATTCAATGTCACTGGCTCTTTCCTGAGCGGTTATGGCGGCCGGGTCGCACCACCATTCGAGCGCTTCTATGACGGCGGAGAGAACGACCTGCGCGGCTTCGACATTCGCTCAATTTCGCCGGTGGCTTTTCTCCCGAGTCAGGCGAGTATTACCCTGCGTAACCCGGACGGGTCGATCGTTCCAAAAGATCCGAGCAATCCGCTGCGCGGTTCTTACACCATTCCGGTTCCTGTAGACCAGATCGTGTTTCCGGGTGGCGATGCCAGTCTGGTCGGAAACCTCGAGTATCGCATTACGATTGCAGGGCCGGTTGCCTTGGCGCCGTTTGTTGATACGGGCGTAGACCCGATCATTCGGCCTTCGCAGTTGAAGATCAACTCCTCGGAGCTGAACCTGATCAACAGCACGGTATTCGGCTGCCCCGCCGAGGGTGTGGGACTGAATTGCATCGGAGGACAACAACCGGGCGCCCCAGGCTCGTCCATCCCAGCATTTTCTCAGCAGTTGCAGCCTTTGAGCGCCACGAACTGGACCGTGCGAATGTCCACCGGACTGGAGCTGCAGGTATTCCTGCCCGTGATTAACGCGCCTTTCCGAGTCTATTGGGCCTACAACCCGCTGCGCCTGGATACGATTGTGAATTCGCCGATCCCGATCACACGGGAGATGTTCCCACCGGGAGCCGCAGGAGACTACACGTTCCAACTGGCAAAGAATGCTTACTCTCCTCAATACCAGCTTCGCGAACCCCGCAAGACCTTCCGTTTCACGGTGGCGACTACCTTCTAATTTGACGGCACGCCGCTCGTCTCCCTATAATATTTGCCATTCACACCCTGCAAATCCAGTTGCTCTAGGGTGGTTCTCTTGCGCTTGCACTTGGCAGGGACGCAGGAAAAAGTCCTGCCTTCCTTAATGTGCTGCGAAGTTGACGGAGCGACGCAGCGCGGCGCTATCGAGAAAACGATCTGACCAATAATCCGGAAATTCCGAGGAGTCAAACTAATCCATGAATAACCAACTCGTGCGCTTGTTTGTCACGGCAGCATTTGCCCTGCCCAGCCTGGCCGTGGCGCAGGCCCAGGCAAAGAACGCCGACCCGCTTCCGGCGGCGCCGAGCGCGGCGTCTTCCGCCAATGCGCCGACAAGTCCCATTCCGACAGGGAGCAAGCTGGGCACGATTAATATTGAGCAGGCGATCTACGCCAGCAACGAAGGCCAGCGGGACTTCGAAGCTCTGAGCAAGAAGCTCGAGCCGAAGCAAACTGAGCTGAAAAACATGAACGACGAGGTCGAGAGCCTCAAGAAACAGCTCAATACATCCGGCGACAAGCTGACCGAGGACGCGCGCGCCAATCTCGTAAAGCAGATCGAGCAGAAGCAGAAGGCTCTGGAGCGCGCGGTTCAGGATGCCCGCGACGATGCCCAGAACCAGCAAAATGAGATTGCGCAGCGTATTTTGCAAAAAATGGCCCCAATCATCATGAAGTACGCGGGTGACAACGGCTATGGCGTAATCGTGGACACTTCAAATCCATGGCCGCAGGGTCCGGTACTTTTTGCCGGCCCGGGAGTTGATATCACGAAGCCGATAGTCGAGGCTTACAATGTACAATCGGGTGTGCCCGCGCCCGCCAGGCCGGCAAGCAAGCCTGCGACGACCGGTTCAGCGAGGCCGGGTGCAGCCGGGACAAAGCCCGCAGCGCATACTGCGGAGCCTAAATAGCTTGGGCTAACCAGAATTCAAGATGCCGCTTTCGGGCGGCATTTTTATTGTTTCATACCGAGCGCGCGGTCTCATCAGATTCGCACTCAGTGCCTGATCCGCATTGTTGACGAGGCCAATGCCTGGGCATATCGTGCACCCGCCAAGGTTCCTTATTTGTCCGTGCTATTTAAAAGGAGACGAAAATGGTCCCAAAGCAACATCCACGAATGAGGTCCGGCGTTCTCGCGATTGTCTTGAGCTTGCTGTCCACGCTGTGCATGGCTCAGGCGGCCAAGGATGGTTTCTTCAAAACGTCTGATGGCGTGAAAATCCATTACATCGAAACGGGCTCGGGACGCCCCGTTGTCTTCATACCGGGTTGGACCATGCCTGCATGGATCTGGCAGAAGCAAATCGACGCATTCTCAGACGAATACCACGTCGTTGCGGTTGATCCACGCTCTCAGGGGGAGAGCGATAAGCCGGAATATGGGCATCTGCCGGAAACGCGGGCCCGCGACTATAAGGAACTGGTCGATCATCTTGACCTGCGACAGCCGGTGCTGGTGGGCTGGTCAATGGCCTGTGGCGAGCTGCTGAAGTATGCCGAACAGTTCGGAACTGGTAACGTCGGCGGGCTTGTGCTGGTTGACGGCTTCGTTGCGGAGAAACCCACCGCAGAAACCTTTCTGGATTTTTCCGAATGGATGAACGAGCTTCAGCAGGACCGCCGCAAGCAGGCTGATGAGTTTGTACGCAGCATGTTCAAGAAGCCGCAAAGCGAACAATACCTGCGGCGACTGGCGGACACGTCGATCGAGGTTCCGGCAGATACCGCAGTTGCGCTCATCTATAACATGATTGCGGCAAAAGACTGGTCGGCGGCTTTTGCGAAAATCAATGGACCCGTGCTCTTTGCCTATCGGCCCGAGCTGCAGGACATTGCAGATTTCCTAAAAGCGAAACTCGGCAGCAAGTTGCAGCTTAAACGATTCGAGGGCGATGGTCACGCGCTGTTTATCGACGATCCCGATAAGTTCAACCAGGTGCTTCGAGACTTCCTGCTTACAACGGCACCTCGATCAGGGTTGGTCCCCCGGCTTGCAATCCCGCGTTCAGAGACTTTGCAAACTCGTCCAGCGAACTGATCCTGGTTCCGGGAACGCCCATGCTTTTTGACAACTGAACCCAGTCGAGATCGGGGTGCCCGATTTCGAACAAAGGGCGCGCTCGTGGCCCGGGCCCGCCTTCCCCTAAGTAAGAGAATTCGCGTTTGAGCACTGCGTAAGCACGATTGGCAAATACTACGGTTGTGACATTCAGTCCTTCCCGTGCCATTGTCCACAGCGCTTGAGAGGTGTACATCGCGCTCCCATCGGCAGTGAGACACAGAATTCGACAGTCCGGACAGGCGACGGCCGCGCCCACGGCGAGCGGGAGGGCAATTCCGATCGAGCCTCCCGTGTTTCCCAGCCACTCATGGGGAGGAGCGCCGTGCGTTGCCGCCATGAGTCCGCGGCCGGAGGTCATGGATTCGTCCACCACAATGGTCCTTTCCGGCAGCAAAGCTCCGATGACAGATGCAAGCCCGGGCAAGCTGATGCTGCCCTTCGGGATGGAAGGTCGCTCGGGCTGTACGGCGTCTGGCTGATTGTTCCCGAGCGATAATTCAAGCGCCAAGTCTTCAAGCGCCGCGACATAATCCTCTCCCGGTAAGGCAAGCGTATGGATAACGCATTCCGAAGAGAGAAACAAACTGTCTTTCCCCGGGGATGCAAAGTAGGCGCGCGGCACTTGCGTGCCGACCAGGATAAGCTGACGAATTTCCTTGAGTTGCTCGATGGCCTGTTCGAGCACGTAATTCACGCGGTCTACACGCGGAAGTCCGGCGCCGCGCTGCAAACGACGAAGCGGGTAAGGTGCCAATAGCCTGGCGCCTGTTCCGGCTGCGATTCGTCCGGCAGCGACAAGGCCACTGCCATAAAGGGCATTACCGGTCATCAACAATGCAGTGGGTAATCTCGAGCGAAGCATCTCGGCGGCTTTCTCAATCTGTTTGTTGGCCACTTTCGTCGGCCTGGGGAATTGAGGTGCGGCAGCGGTTTGTCCTCCCTCGCTCCACGAAACATCCGCGGGCACAATTAGGGTTGCAATTTGTCCCGGAGCAGTGCGCGAGGCCAACACAGCCTCAGCACCATCTTTACCGAGTTCAGCTGCTTTCCTCGAAGTCTTCAGCCAGTGCGAGTACGGCTTCGCAATGCCCTCGATGTCGGAAGCGAGCGGCGTGTCACATTTGAGATGAAATGTGGCGTGTTGTCCGATGACGTTGACGATGGGTACCTGTGCCCGAGATGCGTTGTGCAGATTAGCCAATCCATTGCCCAGCCCTGGGCCGAGATGCAGAAGCGTGCAGGCCGGCTTCTCAGACATGCGCGCATAACCGTCCGCGGCGGCTGTTGCTACTCCCTCGAACAGTGTGAGTGTGGCACGCATCTCAGGAACAAGGTCGAGAGCCGCGACGACGTAGATTTCCGATGTGCCGGGATTGGTAAAACAGGTGTCAACACCGCAGGCTACGAGCGTGCGGACCAGAGCTTCTGCGCCGTTCATTCTCTGAGGAGGATAAATGGGATTGCAGTCCGCTGGAAGTAACTCCGGCAGCGAGTCTCAGCAGTTACAGGTTTGGGGTTTCCGCGTGGCGAGGTACACCCGGCAAAACTTCGAGTCCAGCCTTTCTGGTTTCATACTGAGCGAGAGCGATCATCTCCTCTTCACATTCGGGTCGAAGCGGACAGCGTTCGTATTCAGAGAGCAATTCGCCGACCCTTTGTTCAGCACGCTGCAAGATCTCAGGAGCACCATCTGAGCCGCGATCAATAATTGCGGAAGGAAAATGCTGCTCCTTGCGGAAGAGCGCCCGAGTTTCTTTCAGCTTCAAAAAGTCGCCCGTGAGACCGGCCTGCGCGAACATGCCGACCGCCAGCAGCTCGGTTCGTGGCTCAAGGCCCTCGATCAGCCGCTGGGCGGAGGCGATTGCCTCGGCATCAATCACTAGCTTCTCGATGCTGTGACAGGCGAGAAAGTCGAGCATGCCCGCCCCTGACATCATGTTGATGCCGGCAAGAGCGCCTAAAGCCGCCGATATGCTGCTTTCCATTCCAGCCTGCGCGTCAATTAAACGAGCATCACTGGCCACCGTGTAGGCGTGCGTCGGGAGACCGAAGGACTTTCCAACCTCGGCACATGCAACGTCGAGCATAGCCGTTTCGATAGCGCCCATTGGAGTGTTTGCGGTGTGCATATCGAAAATCGCCGGAGCACCTCCCCAAACGATTGGGGCACCGGGTTGGGCCAGTTGATGAATAGTGATTCCGCTAATGCACTCTGCCGCATGCTGGACAACCGCACCGGCAAGCGTTACGGGAGCGGTCGCACCCGCCAGCGGCATGCTCACGATCTCGGTCGGCACACCTGCGCGGGCGAGATCCACCAGGTTTTGGGAAGCGAACTCCGACCAATTCAGCGGCGGCGAAGGGCAAACGTCGAACACTGCGCGAGGCTGCCGGCGCAGGGCGTCAGTTCCCCCGCTTTCGATCGCAAGCAACTCCAGCAGCACATGCAGGCTGGAAGCAGAAAAAGCGCCTGTAATTACCGGCTTTTCGGAAAAGAGAAGAACGAGGAGCAACCGATACCAGTCGCCGATCTCTTGCGGAACGTCGTTACACACCATTGCGGTTGACTGGGCCGCGAATTGGGGCAGCATTTCTGCCACCTGGATAAGGCGAATCAGGTCAGCCGCAAGTGCCGGGCGGGATTCCTGCATTCCGGGATCGAGAATATTCAGGCATGACGACCCAGGATCAAAATGTACTTTGTTTCCTCCGTAGTGAACGGCTGGGGCGCTATTCCGGTCATACACTTCGAAAGAGCGCGGCGCAGATGCCAGGGCCGCGCGCGCAATTCTTTCCGGGATATGAGCGATGCCATGGCCAATCTCAACCGTCACGCCCACATCCTGCAGAAGTTCGAAGACACAGGGCGCGACGCGCACACCCGGATTCTCGATCAGCTGGAATGCTTCGTCGACAATCCGTTCTGTGAGCGGCCGATCGAGCAATTGCAGCCAGGGCCTCACACAGGCACCGCCAGAGGGACGTGCTGCCTTGCTCGCATCAGTTCGCGAGCCATAGCTACCGCGCTCATGGCATCTTTTGCATATCCATCAGCGCCGATCTGCTCTGCCCAGGCGCGGGTAACGGGAGCACCGCCGACCATAATTTTGACGCTTCGCCTCAATCCCGATTTCTCGATCGCTTCGATGACCGTCTTCTGGTTTCGCATTGTGGTAGTCAGAAGTGCTGAGATGCCTACTATGTCGGCTGCAAACTCTCGAGCTTTGGTGGCGAACAACTCTGCAGGTACGTCAACGCCAAGATCGTGAACTCGGAAGCCGTTCGCCGTAAGCATTGTCCCGACCAGGATTTTGCCAATTTCGTGAATATCGCCGTTCGTGGTTCCCAAAATTACGACACCAGCCATGGTCCGCTGGGCACCTGACCTGGTCAACTCCGGCTCAAGGACTGCCATGGCCGCACGCATAGCTTCAGCTGAGGCCATCATGTCGGGGAGAAACATCTGATGGCGGGCGAACTGCTCACCCACGTTTTGCATCCCGGCAACGTAGCCGTTATTGATTGCATCGAGCGGAGCAATGCCGCTCGAGAGTGCGTGGCGTGCCAGTTCAGCAGCAATGTCGGGAGCGCCTTCAATGATGCTTTGCTGCATTGCGGCAAACGTTTCGCAGGACATTGGAGCCTCGGGTCATAGTGGCTTGGGCCGAACTGATCATGCTGTGATCTTGATCACAGAGGGATGTTCGTTAGAGAGGGTGCGGGCGGCGTATTAGAGTTTTGCACGCCGGACCAGTTCGTTGATCCTGGCGGCGAGGCTGTCGAAATGGATCGTCATGATCCCGAGATGATCGCCGGGAACCGTGGTGATCTCAAGCTGGGCAACGAACGGCCGCCAAACCGCGGAGGCATTTGCCGGGAAATCGGTGGGCACGGCTGCACGAACGAAATTTACTTTGCCGGGATAGAAATGGGGCTGATAATGTTCCAGCGCGGCGTAGGCGCTTTCACGTAAGCGTGCCTGAAGCGGGGAAAGGGAGTTGTCATCTGTTGAGGTAGAAGAATTCGGTCCTCCTAAATGACCTAAAAAGCGCTGTGCAGTTTGCCTCAAGGTCAGGCGCATTCGCTGGCCTGCGGAGAGATAGCGCACATGCGGATAAGAATCGAGCATCGCCAGCAGCGCGACTCTGTCGCCTCGCGCAACAAGCTGTTGAGCCATCTCCAACGTGACCAGGCCGCCCAAGGAAAACCCGATGAGAAAATAGGGACCCTTGGGTTGCAGCCGCCGGACCGCTTCAAGAAAGTATGTGGCCAGATCTTCGATGCGCTCGAATGGCTCCTCGGCCCCATCGATGCCCCTCGCCTGCATCCCATAAACCGGCTGCGGGGTATCGGTGTGCTTTACTACCTGATAGAAATCCATGACGCTTCCGCCGAGGCCATGAGTGAGGAAAACCGGCGGCTGAGCGGTCCCGGACTTCAACTGCACAAGAGCGGGAATCTTTGGTGTAGTGCGTTCATCGAGCACACGAGCAAGGGCCGCAATCGTTGGCGCGTGGTAGATCATGACCGGCGGCAGATCCCGGCCGCAGGCGCGCGCGATGTGATTGAACAGTTCTAGCGAGAGAGAAGAATCACCGCCTAAATCGAAGAAGTTGTCTTCTATTCCAACCTGCGGCGTCTGCAGCACCCGCTGCCATATAGCAGTTAGGGTTTCTATGGTCGAAGACGCTGCTGGGTTCACGCTAGATGGTCCCGGCGAGCTGTGCTCTGGGAGCCCGGGAGTGAGCGAAATCCCAGTACAGTTCTCGCGCCTTGGTATAGATCGGGCCGAACGGGAGAGAGCGATCGTCAACTCGAGTCACGGGTACGACCTTTGAGTAATTGCCGCTTGCGAAAATTTCATCGGCTTTGCGGAAGTCGTCGTAGGTTAGAGTTGTTTCGATCACGGTTATGCCACTCTGGCGCAGCAATTCGATTACTCGTTTCCGCGTGATTCCAGCCAGGAAGGTTCCGTTCGCGATGGGAGTGAAAACCACACCATCTCTCGCCATGAAGATGTTCGAGGTAGCCAGTTCAGCGACATTACCGACCATGTCGCAAAGGATCGCGTTATCGAATCCACGAACACGGGCCTCAAATAGCGCCCGCGAGTTGTTCGGGTAAAGACATCCGGCTTTGGCATCAACCGGCATGGTTTCAAGTGCAGGGCGGCGAAAGGGCGAGAGGGTGATGGAGAATCCTTTTGGCTGCCGCATCGGGGCCTCGTAAATGCACAGGCACCAGCGAGTCGATTCCGGATCGACTGCCTGCAGGTTCCAAAGGCTTTCTCTTTCGGCCCAATACATTGGCCGAATGTAAAGCGCTGTGTCTTTCCCAAACTTCGCGATACCTTCCTTCGCCAAAGCCAGCCATTGTTCAACCGGGACTGTCGGCTTCAGGAAGAGCTTCTGGGCGGAATGGTTTACACGCGCGAGGTGAAGGTCGAGATCGGGAGTCACTCCCTCAAATGCGCGGGCGCCGTCGAAGACCAGCGAACACATCCATGCGGCATGAGTTCGCGGGCCCATGATCGGAACATTGCCCTTATGCCAGTTTCCGTCGAAGTAAGTCCAGGTTTCTGACCAACCTTCTCCTAAAGCCAACATGCCTCCTATCTTGTCGAAACCGGCATTGCCTCGTCGATGGCCTGCCGCAGAGCTACGGCCAAATGCTGAACAAATGGCTCAACCAGCATGGCCGCCGGATAGACCGGCAGAACGACAGTTTTTTGCCCTTTTTGCGCTAGTCTGTCCCACTTCAAATTTTCGTCACTGAATGCCCGATATTGCTTCTTCGGGCGAATATCAAGGATGCGACCTGGAAACGGCTGCGGGACGTAGTTCCAGCAAGCGCGATCGTTTGTCCTCCAGATCTTCGCCAATAACAAAGCTTCCGACTGCGCATGATCAGGCTCTTTACCGAAACGAGCCAGGAACATTCCCCACCAGACAGGAATTCTTGCACGGAGAACAGTCAGCTTCTCGCGTAGAAACTTCCTTTTTCCCGAAAAATCGGGGCTGAGGAAACTGGCAATATGAAAGCGCCATTGTTGGGCAGTATGCGAGCTCCTCGTCCAGAAATTCAGCGGAACCAGATGCCAGTTCATGGTGTCGAAGAGCGCAAGCAGGGCGACGTCTTCAGATTGAGCAGCAAGCTGCTGTGCGACTTCATACGCCACAGTTCCGCCCATGCAGTAGCCGCCGAGGAGATACGGGCCCTGTGGCTGCACGCGGCGTATTTCTTTGATGTATATCGCAGCCATGTCTTCAATGCGAGTAAGCGGAGCACAACTGCCGTCTAATCCTAAACATTGCAATCCGTAGAACGGCTGGTCTGGACCCATGTGCTGTGAAAGCTCTCGATAGTTCAAAACGTTTCCGCCGGCGCCGTGCATGCAGAAAAATGGAGAACGTGGACCCTGCGGCTGAATGCTGACGAGAGGCGACCAGCGATTCTCTGACAATTCGCTTTGCAGAACCTTCGCGAGTTCTTCAATCGTGGGGGCGTCATAAAGGCAAGCCAAGGGGAGCTTGACATTGAAACGCTTCTCGATCTGGGCAAACATCTGAACTGCGAGGGAGGAGTCACCGCCGAGGTCAAAATAGTTTTGATCGGGAAGAATAGAGTCAATACTCAGCAGCTTTTGCCAAATGATCGCAAGCTCCTGTTCGAAGACACTACGAGAGGCCGTTGGTTGTACTTCAGTTCCGATCATTGCGCCTGACCCGGTGCGGGTCTCCTGTGCCTCCATGGACGGGACTCCCAATACTCGCTGATCTGCGCGGGGGACCAGAACCAGCTCGGGAAGGTATTCTCAATTATCGCAATTCTTGCGTGCAGAAAGGAACATATCTAACTACATGGGGGAAAGCAAGTTACAATCGTTTATCGCCAGAGATAAAGACCTCTGGTGCACCGCGATTTGCTCTTCGGTTTTGAGCTTACCCTGACCAAGCTTCCTGGCAACTAAGTAGATGATGAAAAAGCGAATATCGGCAGGGGCAACGGTGGTGTTCTTTAGCCTTATATGTTTGGCCAACGAAGATATTTCGGATATCATTCGGCGCTCGGTTCAAGCCAATGCGCGTGATTGGCAGGCTTCCCCTCAGTATGACTGCTCCGAACGCGACCAGGATCCGCACGGAGCAAGCAAGACCTACCAAGACCTAATAGTTCTCGGTTCCCCATACCAAAAGCTGATCAAGATCGACGGGAAGCCGCTTTCGGTGCAGGAGCAGCAGCGGGAGCAGCAGAAGCTCGAAACGGCGATCAGTGAGCGGCGCCACGAATCGGTACAGGAACGAGCACAGCGCATCGCGAAATATGAAAAGGAGCGGAGGCGCGATAACGAACTGATGGACCAACTGACAAAAGCTTTTGATTTTACCCTGGCTGGGGAGCAGACGCTGGATGGTTACGACGTGTACGTGCTCAAGGCGAAGCCTCGACGCGGCTACCGCCCGCCAACCACCGATACAGAGGTTCTGAAAGGTATGGAGGGCGAACTATGGATTGATAAACAGACGTATCAATGGGTGAAGGTGGAAGCGCATGTGATTCACCCGGTTTCGATCGAAGGGTTTATGGCGCGAGTGGAACCCGGCACCAGGTTCGAACTGGAGAAAATGCCGGTAGACGATAACATCTGGCTGGCAAAGCATTTTTCGATGAAAGCTCATGCCAAAGTTTTCTTTTTATTCAGCCATAATGAGCAACAGGACGAATGGTATTTCGATTATCACAAAGCAAGCGATCGGCAGGAGCAGTAGTTCTCATCAAACGCCGGCAGCGTAACCGAAGACGGACTTAAGTTCGAGAAATTCCGCTAATCCCGCCTCGCCCCATTCGCGGCCATTACCCGACTGCTTATACCCGCCGAAGCAGCCGGCAAAATCAACGCGCGCCGCGTTGATATGCACATTGCCGGCGCGAATGCGTTTTGCAACCGCACGAGCGCGATCGAGGTCTCCCGAGGTCACGAATCCCGACAAGCCATACGGGCTGTCGTTTGCGATGCGAACCGCATCGTTCTCATCATCGTAAGGAATTATGCAAAGGACGGGGCCGAAGATCTCCTCTCGCGCAATAGTCATGTCGTTGCGAACGTTTGTGAAGACGGTTGGTTTGACGTAGTAGCCCTTGGTGTAACCTGCAGGCTTGCCCGAACCGCCTGTAACCAGCGTTGCGCCTTCATCGATCCCCTTGCCGATCAACTGCTGGACTTTTTCGAACTGAGCGCGGCTGGACAGCGGCCCAAGATGAGTTTGCTCGTCGAACGGATCGCCGACTTTATGTGCTTCTGCAACCTGTTTTGCCACGGCAGCGGCGTCTTCCATCTGTTTTCGCGGAATTAGCATGCGAGTTGGAGCGTTGCACGATTGACCGCTATTACGGAAACACGAGCGCACGCCCTCTTTCACCGCGGAAGGCAGGTCGGCGTCGTCAAGGATGATGTTTGCGGACTTCCCGCCAAGTTCCTGGGTAATGCGCTTCACGGTCGGCGCGGCAGCAAGAGCAACCGACATGCCGCCGCGGCTTGAGCCGGTGAAAGAGACCATTGCTACATCGGGATGAGTTGCAAGGGCTTTACCTGCAACCGGGCCTTCACCATTGATAAGGTTAAACACGCCAGCAGGCACCTGCGCTTCGTGCAGTATCTGCGCAAATAGATACGCAGATAATGGCGCAATCTCACTGGGCTTGAGCACCATGGCGCATCCGGCAGCGAGCGCAGGCGCTACTTTGCAGACGATCTGATTCATAGGCCAGTTCCACGGTGTAATGAGCGCGCAAACGCCAACCGGTTCTTTGCGCATTAGGGTTGAGCCCTTCAATTCCTCGAACTGAAAGCGTTCGAGCACTTTGACGATTTCGGTCAAGTGACCGAGACCTGCCCCGACCTGGGCCCCACGTGAAAGCGAGATCGGGCATCCCATCTCAAGCGAGATGGCTTGTGCCATCTCTTCGCCTTTTGCGCGATAAACTTCAATGATCCGCTTGAGAAGCGCAAGGCGTTCGGAGGCGGTGGTGTCCGAGTATGAACAAAAAGCACTCTTAGCTGCCGCGACGGCTTTGTTCAGGTCTGCTTCACAGGCGAGAGAGAGCGTAGCGAGCGGCTCTTCCGTTGCTGGGTTAATTGCGATGTGGTCATGTGGAGAGGTTGGTTCGACCCATTGGCCGTTGATGTAGAACTGACGGCAGTCTTTCATTGAATATTGGATTCCGTTGTAAGCAATGGCGCTTCAAAGCAAGCTAGATTTGCGGCGATGCGGCACATTTCGCATGCAACTGCTCGATGATCGCCCGGAACTCGTCGTCCGTGAGAATACGGCGCTTCGCGATGGAGCGTCGCTTTACTTCGGCAAGAACTGGGGCGCGCATTTCAGGTTTGACACTGATCCCTAACTCCTCTGCCTTAAGATCAATGCTATTCAGCCCACTCTTTTTCCCCAGCACAATGCCACGGCGAGCATTAACCAGCTCTGAGGAGTACGGTTCTATAGCCTCTGGAATGTAGAACTGACTGGCAACCGCACCGCTTTCACGCAAAAACAGGTTGTCGCCGACCAGAGGCTTCCAGGCCTCGAGCTGATAACCGCCGGCCCGCTGCACTGTTTCGGAGATTTCCCGGGCTTTGGCGAGATTCAGTTCGACAGGAGCGTCATAGAGGCAGCGAAGAGCAAGTGCGATCTCGCAGATGTCGGAGTTGCCGGCGCGCTCGCCCATGCCATTGATCGTTCCCTGAATCCACGTCGCTCCGCCGCGAACTGCAGCTACAGCGCAGGCGGTCGCCATGCCAAAGTCATTGTGACCGTGCCAGTGCAGGGGGATGTCGAAACCAATCCAGCTACGAACCTCGCTGACGAGAAATTCAGAAGCTTCCGGACCACAGGCCCCGATTGTGTCCACTACCACGATCTCGGTGGCACCCGCACGCAGAGCTGTCATGTAAACCTTTTTGAGAAACTCAAGGTCCGTACGGCTTCCATCTACGGGAAAAAATGCGACTGCAATTCCGTTGCTTTTTGCGAAAGAGAGAGCTTGTTCAATTCTTCTTAGGACTTCTTCTCGCGACAACCCATATGCTTTCAGCTTGATGTCGCTGGTTGGGGCCTCAATGACGCTGGCGCGTAAATCGAGGCGCATAAGCTCCTCGATATCGTCTTTGACAGCCCGGGAGAATCCCCAGAGCTCAGCTTTCAGGTTGGCCTTTTGAAGAAGCTGGATGGCTTCGGCGTCATCGGGTGAAACCTTGGGAAACCCGGCTTCAATGCGTGCCACGCCAAGTTCGTCGAGCTTGCGCGCGATTTCGAGCTTTTGTTCGGGTGAAAAGACCACACCCACGGTTTGCTCGCCGTCGCGAAGAGTTGTGTCGTAGAAACGTACTTTGTTCTTCGCGAACCGCGAGCGAATGTCCGGACGAGCGTTAAGTTCACTGACCCAGATTTTGGAAGTATTGGACATAAAAAACATTCACCGCAGAAGCACCGAGAACAATGCCCAGTTGATTTTCTTATTTCTCTGTGACTCTGGGTCGCCGTGGCGTTAAGGCTATTTCATGATCTCCTGTGTTGCCAAGGCGATTGGCTTCTCGCCGTGAGCTTCTTGCCACGAGATCACGGGATTACGCAGAATCCCGATCTTTTCAATTTCACATTCCATCACATCGCCCGGCTTTAAGTACCAAGCTTTCGGATCCCCGCTGAACGCGGCCACACCGGAAACCGTACCGGTAGACACTACGTCCCCTGCGCTATAGCCCATGGGCGAGTAATGCGACAAAATTTCCGGGATTTTCACTGACATTTTGCTGGAATGAGACCGCTGTCGCGATTCGCCGTTTACGCGCAATTCCATCGCGAGATTGTGCGGGTCGGAAATCTCATCCGCGGTTACGATCCATGGCCCGAGAGGGCAGAACGTGTCAATGCCTTTGCAGAAGCTGAAGACGCCGGATTTCATCTCGCGGCGCTGAATGTCCCGGGCAGTAATGTCATTGAAGATGACATAGCCTCCGATATAGCTGCCGGCTTCTTCGGGAGTGAAGTGCTTACCGCTCTTTTTGAGCACGACTGCGAGTTCAAGTTCGTAATCGAGTTCCTGCGTGAGATGTTGAGGATAAACGACGGGTTCATCGGGGCCAATGATCGCGTCGATATTCTGGAAGAAAACGATCCAGGGCATTACAGGATGTGAAAACCCGGCCTTCGTTGCCTCTTCGTGGTGCTCGCGGAAATTCCCGGCCGTGTGAAAGAACTTGCGGGGAATGATTGGCGCCTTGAGGGTCACATCTGATCTTGAGTAGCAAATTCTCTCGCCCGACGGGGCACTTGCGAGCCCTGTATGGATCACGTGGTCGAAAGCCTTGCGCGCGGCTCCCAGGCTGGTGTCGCCTCCTGCAAGCAGGCCCAGCATATTCGGCGGGACCAGCGCGTCGGCGAGGCGTATGTGGGCGCTTTGATGCTCGACATCGTGCATATGAAGAGCAGTGGCGGCATTAAGATCGATAACGTTATCGCCCGAAATAGCGCCGATTCGCGAACGGCGCGCCGGATCAAGGAATGTGACCAGTCGCATAGCGTGCGGCCGTTGACCGCACGATAGAAAGTGTATTGCGGGTGGGCGCGGTTGTCGAGGACGGGGCAGGGGGAATAGGCATCATTACAATCTAAACTGAATGCCCGACTCGCCGCGCGTCCGTCTTATAGTAGCCACTGCCCGCCCAATCAGTAAAAGAACTTCAGGGCAAACTGAATGATCCGCGGCCCGCGGTAATAGGGCGAGTTTGACGGATTGCTGTCCGTCGTGACCTGCCCGAAATATTGTCCCAAACCAATTGATCCTTCGCTTATGGTCGGGCCGAAGAACTGTGTGTGGTTGAATACGTTGAAGAAACTTGTTTGGAATTGTAGCGACTTGCTTTCAGTCACCTGAATGTTCTTAAGAATGGAAATTGTCCAGTCATTGATCCCGGGACCGCGCAAAACGTTCCGGCCCATGTTGCCATAGCTGAACAGCGGCACTCCCCCCGGCACCAACCCGATCCCGGAGACGAATGGCTGACCGGCCGGTGGTCCAACAGAGCAGACCAGATTCATCGGGTTAAACAAAAAATGACCCGTGACAGTGCCAGGCAGGCAGCTTCCGTGGATGCCATCAGGACTGGGGCTGAATGTTTCCACATCACGAGGGTTGCTGAACATCTTTATTGGGCCGACGACATCCGGCCGGTCAAGGCCGTTCTCCGATTCGCTCGCGCCGTTACTCGAATAAAGGGTGAACGGATTTCCGGACTGAAATGTCGTGATGGCCGAAACTTCCCACCCTCCCAGCAACTTTCTCTCGGGTGCATTCCCATGCTTCCCGATTGGAACCTCCCAGATCGGACTCAGAACAAGCCGTTGCGGGGCGTCGAAATCCGCCAGACCCCGGTCAAAGGAGGGAAGCACGGGGTTGGTATAGGTGGAAGATCGTGAGCGGAACCCGGAGCTGACGTCGATTGTCTTTGAGATCGTGTAGGCGACTCTGAAACTGAGTCCGTGATTCATTCTCCGGTCAACAGTAAGTTGAAATTCGTTGCTGGAGGAACTGCCGTCGCTCAGATTGGTCAATATCTGGGTTGCGCCGGTTGGCACGAAATCCGCATTGCAGGCTGCGAGCGGCCGGGCGCAGTCGGGAGAGATGTAATATAACGGATTGCTGCCGGAGGCGACTGCTCCCAGATATTGGTTAAGTAAGCTGTTAGGGTTATTGCCAAAGACCAGGGGGTAATTGAAGTTCTGTCCGCTGATGGCTTTGCGGCTGATGCTGCCGACGTACACTGCCTCAACAAAGGTATCCTTTGTCGCCTGAAATTGAAAACCATAGTTGAAATTTTCAGCGTAGGGCGTACGGAAGTGAGGATAAACGACGTACGCGAATGGAATCGCAGGAGTAAAGAATTGGCCTAAATGGCCCCCGGCAATGAAGGGGTATGGGTCGGAGTAACCAGTGCTTGCTGTTTGAAACGGATCGGCACTGTATGAGCCGTTGACCGGAACGAGGCAGCCCGGGGCGGCGATTGCGGCCGTTGTGAAGCAGGGGTAGTTGTTGGCGACGTAGCCGAACGGCGGCTGCCCGCCGAATTGCAGGTTGAGAGCCCCGTCCTCGATGTCATAGAAAATTCCAAAGCCGCCGCGCATGACCAGCCGCGCGTTGTGCAGCAGGTCCCAGGCAAAACCCACCCGTGGAGCAAAATTGTTGCGATCCGGATAGATTAAGCCACGGTTGGGAGTTCCCGGATCGCCTGGATAAAGGAAGTTGGGAGGGGCACCGGGAAAAACCGTGGAGTGCCGGCCTGGATACCAGCCGATGATTTCATTACGCGGATCTTCCTGCGGCGAGTTGTACTCGTATCGAAGACCATAGTCAATCGTGAGATTATTCGTGGCCTTCCATTCATCCTGCCCAAAGAAATAAAGTTGATGGCTCCTGATGCCGTAGACTGCACTTGAAAATTGATAATAGTTGTCCGTGAAACCACCAACGAAATCCGCCAGCGCGTTCCCGGTATTCGTGTAATAGGTGCCGAAGTCAAAGGAACCGTTATTGTAAAAGTCGTAGTGGAAGTTACTCTGCGTCCAGCGCAGATCCCCGCCGAACTTCAAGGCGTGGCGGCCATGGGTCCAGGAGAACGTGTCTTGAGCTTGAAAAGTCACGTCGTGATCTTTGGTTGGGCCTTGCGGCGAAGGTCCCAGATTGAATGCTCCTCCCACCGTGATTAAAGGAGGCGCCACCCCAGCAGGATCATCTGGCACGACAGTGGTAAACCCGAGGGCGGAGGGGGAAGTTTTGTCGAGAGGAACTGCGTCAAACGATGCGACTCTATTCGTCGAGAAGCGGAGTTCGTTCAGCATGGTGGGAGAAATCGTCCGCGTCCAGCTGATTGAGCCGGCCTGAGATCGCTCGGCATTGGTAAAGCCCGATCCGTTGGGCACATCGCCACCAGTGGACGCCCCTTTGAGCACTTCGAATGGAAAAACCTGTGGGGCATCGTCGAAGATGTAAAAAGCCGACAGCGTATCCTTGCTGGAGATGTTGTAGTCATAGTGAAAAATGAATTGATCGTCCTGCAGGTCTGCCACGGGATCTTCGACAAAGCCATTGGTGCCGTAATTCGGCAGCGGAAGATACTTGTTCATGTAGTTCTTCATGACAGAATCGACCGGAACCTGATTGCAGGGAGTGCCGCTGCACAGAAAAGGGCCGAAATTCGGGTCTCGGGGATCGGTTAGCTGGAATCCCAATGCGCTGAAATCTCCGTTGCGCTCCGCAGGCGTGAGCACGGTAAGAACCCCGGGATTCTGTCCTTCGCGCAATCGCGAACCCTGATACGAGGCGAAGAGGAACATCTTGTCTTTCTTGATTGGGAAGCCAATCGTTCCACCGAAAATGTTGTACTTGAAGACCGGAGCTTGCTGGAGGAAATAGTCTTTGGCATCAAGCGCAGTGTTGCGAAAGTAATCGAACACATCGCCATGGACGGAATTCGTGCCGGATTTGATCACCTGGTTTACAATTCCGCCGGAAGTGCGCCCGTACTCGGCTTCATAGTTGTTGGTGATGATCTTGAACTCGTCCACTGCGTCTGGGTTGGGATCAACGACCATGTTGTTGCCGAGAAAGTCATTGTTGTCAGCGCCGTCGAGAAGGAAGGTCATCGACTCCGACCGCTGGCCGCTGACCGAAAACGGATTTCCTGAGCCGTCATCCTGATCGGGGGCGAACGTTCCGGCCTGCAACAGACCTAGTTGCATGGTGTCGCGCGCGGCGAGAGGCAAGTCCTCAATTCGCTGCGTGGTCTCGACTTTGCCGAGAGTCGCGCTGATCGTATCTACCTGGGTAACGTTTCCCTGGACCTCGACGACTTCGCTGGTCTTACCGAGTTTCAGGGCGATGTCCTGGCGAGCATTCTGGTTAATCTCAAGCGTGATGCCTTTTTGAACGTATTTGTCGAAACCCTGTTGTTCGACAGTCAGTTGATAGATCCCAATGGGTATGAGTGTGAAAACGTAATCGCCATCTTTGCCGGTTTTTGTGGTTCGCGAGACGTTCGTGCCGGAGTTAGTCAGCGTCACTTTGGCGCCCACAACTACTGCGCCGGACTGGTCTTTAACAGTTCCGGTAATAAGCGCAGTTGCCTGTTGTGCGCTCACATGCGAGGCGAGCAGAAGGACGACTGCCGCAAGGCAGGAAATAAGGATGAGCGGTTTGCCTGAGACGGGGGATTGCGGGTTCATGTGGGCTCCCGAACCGATGTCTTAACAACGCGGCAAGCCCCAGTTGAATCCGGGTCAAATCGGCGCATCTCATTGCCTTGTTGTTGGAACGCAATTCTGCAACTAAGTGGCCGCAACTTACAAGCATTTTTTTGAGAGGCTTGCGAATAACGGCGCCCTGCGAAATACGTAGGACGGTAGAAATGTGCTACTAATGGCTGAATTAGCAGGGTGACCGGAAGTCAGGGCAGAATGGTTTCAGCTTCCGCAAGCGCGACAGAAGGCGATGATATGGCGCCAACAAATACCGCGCTGGCCAGCACAATCACAACCGGATAACACTCGAGTGTATAGCGCGGTTCAGGATTTTCTAGGGTTCCGAGAAATAAAGAACGCAGCACGACGAAGGTCAAGAGCAGACCTGCGTACTGTAGGTGATCCACGCGCCATGAACCATATAGCGCCGCGAGCACATAGGCCAGATTTACGACGGCGAGCGAAATCGCTAAAACCGACCACTGCGGATCGTCATTGAACTCCCACCAGCGTGTGTCGCAAGGGAGGGTTGCCGTCCGGGGGCGAAGCCACATATCGGCAATCCGTAAAGCTGGCAGCCAAAGATAGTAACGAAGGGGCGCATGCGTGATACGCTCCTGAGCGAGCGACTCGAATTGCGCATCGAGCCGGGGCGAGATGTGCAGAAGCTTGTTGTATTCGGTGAGGACGGCGAACGTGCGCTCGCGTTCCGCCTCAGAATCGAATGCGCGTGAGGGCAATTTCGCTGCATCAACCCGGCTCCCGGGGACTGCCCAGTAGATTTCCTCGACAGACGAATAATCGGCGATCCAGGTTTTGACCCATCGGTTGAATCCCATAGGAACGAATTCGTTCTCCTCATTCGCGTACCTGGGGGCAAGAGGTTGAAAGCGATGGAAGACGTGCAGATTGCGCCGCGTCCAGGGTATCAGCGGGGCAAGCGCAACGACCGTTAGGATGCAGGCCGCTAGGAGACCTTGTTTAAGTCTATGATCGCCGCTTACCTGATTTGTAAGGCCAATTACCAGCACGTAGCCGGCAATCGCGATTAGAAGCAGGCCGCCATCGGGGCGCAGAAGAACCGCCGCGCCAATCGCGAGCCCACAGGTAAACCAGAGGCGAAGCAAGGGGCGATCAAAAGCAATGAGGGCCAGATCGAGGGCGAGAGATGTGAAGAAAATCTCCAGAGACTCGGTTAAAGCAGCCGCGACGTATTGGGCAAGAAATGGGCATAACGCGGCCAACAGGAGCGCGACTCGAGCGGCCTGCTCTGATATCAGGCGGCGTGCAATGTCGGCGATCAGAAAGCATGTGCCGATATCCACGAACACTTGCGTGAAGAGGACGGAACGATAGTGATCTACACCGGAAACCGCGAAGACGGCGGCCAGGAACGCGGGGTATCCAGGCAGACGAATGTATGTCGCCGAGATCGCATCCGACCCAGTGAGACCGTAGATGCCGTGGCGGAGCCAGTTTTTGGCGATATCGCCGTAGATGAAAGAGTCGGTAGTGACTCCGGGAAAGCAAAAAATGGCGAGAAGACGAAGAGCGATGCCAAGCAGAGTTACGAACAAGAAGAAGCGCAGATGCTGGCGCACAAGTTGCCGCACATTATGAATATAGCTGAGCGCTGCTATGCTTCAGGAACCCGGAAGTGAGACACGGGAACCAGCCTGGACTTTCGCGTTTGAATCGCCGGAACGATCCATACCACCAAACGATAGCCAAGCAAAGCACTCAGAACGGCCGCGTATTCGAGTGGCTTGTGCTTGTCCGCTTTCACCAGCCAGTAGTAGTGAATAACGCCGGCAACAGCGGCAAAGTAAATCAGCCGATGAAGCGCCTGCCAGCGCCTTCCGCCGAGGCGGCGAATCCATCCTTTGGTCGACGTAATTGCCAGCGGAATCAACAGAGCAAAGCCGGTCATGCCAACGGTAATGAATCGGCGTTTGCCGATATCAGCGAGCATTTCGTGAAGGTCGAAAAATTTATCGAGCCAGATGTAGGTCAAGAAATGCAGTGAAACGTAGAAGAACGCGAAGAGACCAAACATCCGGCGATAGCGAATGAGCCAGAGTTGCCCGGTGAGCTTGCGAAGCGGGGTGACAGAAAGCGTGATCAGCAGGAAGATGAGCGTCCAATCACCCGTGGAGTGCGTGATTACCTCGATGGGGTTCGCGCCAAGCATGCCGGTGTAGGCCTTCCATCCCAGGCGTTCGAGCGGCAGGAGGCAAGCGAGAAAAACAAGCGGTTTAAGCCAGCGAGCCATATTTTTCAGAAACGTTCGGGGAATTCTCAGAAGTATTTCTTCAAGTCCATTCCGCTGTACAAGCTTGCCACCTGGTCATATCCGTTGAACATCAGGGTTGGCCGCTTGAAGAATTCTCCGAGGCGGCGCTCTTTGGCCTGGCTCCAACGCGGATGGTCAACGTGCGGGTTGACGTTCGAGTAAAAGCCGTATTCATTTGGAGCATATTTGTTCCAGGTATTGACAGGTTGATCCGAAGTGAACGTGATCTTTACAATTGCTTTCGCGCTTTTGAAGCCATACTTCCACGGCACAACCATGCGTATCGGCGCCCCATCCTGGTTGGGAAGGGTCTCGCCGTACATGCCGAAACAGAGCAGAGTGAGCGGGTGCATGGCTTCATCCATGCGGAGCCCTTCAATATAGGGCCAATCCAGCACGTGATCACGTTGGCCTGGCATCTGTTTGGGGTCGTAAATCGTGGTGAATTCTACGAACTTCGCCTTGGGCTGAGGGTCCGCCCGCTTTATCAGTTCGCTTAGCGAGAAGCCGATCCACGGCACAACGATCGACCAGCCTTCAACGCACCGATGGCGATAGATTCGCTCTTCCGGCGCGGCCATCTTGATGATCGTGTCCACATCGAGCACTTGTTTTTTCTTGACCAGCCCGTCGATGGTTACATTCCAGGGACGGGTCTTGAAGTTCTTGGCCAGGTCGGCGGGTTCATATTTGTCAGTTGAGAATTCGTAATAGTTGTTGTAATTCGTTACGTCTTTATACGGGGTAATTGTTTCGGTCGTCGAAAAGGAACTTTTCTTCAGCCCGTTAATTTTTTCGTTCGCGCTCACCGTAATGGCGGGTGAAAGAATCTCAGGCAGTCCGACAAGTGCGGTTCCGGCAGCTACCGCGGTACCCGCCAGGAACTTGCGCCGGTTCAGATACAAGCTTTTCGGAGTGACCTCCGACCACGCCAAATCATGCACTGTTTTGATCAACATAAATCTTGCCGAGAACCTCGAATATCAGATGATCTGACTCCTAAGAATGCTTCTTTGTATGTTTCTATGCAGATTGCAGTAATTTAGTTAGCTGGAGAGCATAGATCTCGGCGGAAGGTGGTTCATTGACCGGCGGCGAGCATCTCGCAGACTCGTTTGACCAGGTTGCGCTGGTCGGGAGTGATGGCGAGGAACTCAAGACCATGACGGAGGCCATTGTGAAAGCGAACCAAAGCGCGAATCTTCAGAGGTTTCGGGGCGAGGGGAAGCGTGAGTTCGAGAGTAACTACTTCGTCGGTTTCGAGGGCTCCGGTCAGAGTTACGCCGATGCCGTCCACCCCCAGTTCTGTCGATCGACCCCAGACGGAGACAGTCTTTCCTTCACGGAAAACATGAGCGGTTACTCGAAGATCGATCGGAAAGCGCTCAAATTTCCGCCGTGATTCTGGCGGAGCAGGTTTAGGTCCAGGGGTTTTCATGCTTATAACTGATTGTGATTCATTGGCGTGCCAAGCTCAAACAGCTGAAATCGCAAGCACCAGCAGTGACAACAGCGTAATAAATGCCGTTTTCATTTTCCGATCGCACGAATTGATCATAGGTTCGTTAATTGAGAGACAATAAAATCGATCTGCATGCGTGTCGAGCGCCAATCTCTTCTGTGCCTCGCTTTCTTCTTTTCATTTTATCCATCGGAAACATATTGCCAAACTCTCCCTAGTAACCCGCAGCATCCGTTGACCGTTACCGTTATGGATGAAAATGGCATGGCGGTCGCTTCAGCCTTAGTGGTGCTCCAATCTGGTCCGAGGGGGGCCATGCACTGCGAAACCGACTTTGCCGGGCATTGCGAGTTCTTCATTAGCTACTCCGGCGCCGGCGGCCTCCACGTCCAGAAACGGGGATACTATGCATTGGACGTTCCGAACTTGCAGCTCGGCGAAACGAAGAGCGTGGATGCAGTATTGCATCATCAGCAGGAAATTCGGGAGACCATCAACGTCTCAGAACAGGCCCCGGTCATCGATCCAGCCCAGGTTTCCCAGAAAGAGGAGCTCACCGGCCTGGACATTATCAATTTGCCATATCCTTACAGTCGCGATTACCGCAACGCGCTGAATTTCATTCCGGGAGTGGTACAGGACGCAAGTGGGCAACCGCATATCGCCGGAGGCGATACACACCAGACCCTCACCTTGCTGGATGGTTTCAATGTGAGCCAACCGGCGAACGGCTTGCTGCTGATCCGCGTGAGCACGGACGCCTTTCGCTCTGTCCAGGTGGAGAGCAGCCGCGAACCAGCCGAATACGGCAAGGCATCAGCCGGCGTTCTCAGCCTGAATACCGGAATAGGCGATAATCATTTTCGTTTCATCGCTACGGATTTCACTCCTTCTCTTCAAGACAAGAAAGGCATCAACCTCGATACCTGGACGCCGCGGTTTACAGTTTCGGGGCCGATCATTCCGGGAAAGATGTGGTTCTATGATGCGATTGATGGGGAATACGATCTGCTGGTCATCCCGCAGCTTCCGAACGGCCAGGATGAGGACCCATACTGGCGCATAGGTAACCTGGCCAAGATTCAGACAAATCTCACTTCAAGAAACATTCTGAGCACAGAGTTTGTCATCAACCAATCAAAAGACGCGCATCTGGGCTTGTCGCCGCTGGATCCATTGGCGGCGACACCAGCAGATATCGAATCTGCATATGCGGGGACGGTCAAGGACCAGGAATATTTTAAGAGCGGTGAGTTGCTGGAAACAGGTTTCGGAGTTTCGCAATACGATCTCAATCTCGTTCCCATTGGGACGACGCCGTATTTCATTACTCCGGAAACGGCCGGCGGAAACTACTATCTCAATGAGCAAACTTATGCTCGACGATATCAGGTGTTGTCGAATTTGTATTTTCCTTCCCACCAGTGGCACGGGACACACAATGTAAAAATCGGCGTCGACCTGGATCGCATAAACTACGGCTCACAATTTGCGCGCCAGCCGGCCTCGTTTATTCGCGAAGGAGCGGCCGCAGCGGCGTGCGCCACGGGTGGAAATGGAGAGCCCGTTATTCCCACTCCCTGTTCGAGGTATTCGACTTTTTCCGGAGGACAGTATTCGGTCACCAACAATGTCGAAACCAGCGGATTTGCCGAGGATCGATGGTTAATCACAAATCGCCTGCTGGTCGAGCCCGGGGTACGTTTTGACTGGGATGAGATCGTCAGGCGCCCTCTATTCTCGCCGCGATTAGCCGGGACCTACGTTTTCGACCAGCAGGGCAACACCAAAATCAGCGCAGGCGTGGATGTTCTCTATGACTCGACTTACATCATTCTGATTGCACGGCCTTATGCGGGCGCTCGAACGGATTATTTCTTCAATTCGCTGGGTGATCCGACGAATTTAACGGGAACGCAGGTCGCAGCCCCTGATCCGGTATTGACGACATTCTCCGTTGATCGGAGCACTTTGCGGGCGCCCCGGTTTATCAGCTGGAGCATTGGGCTGGAGCAAAAACTGCCGTACGCGATCTATCTGAAGACTCAATATGGGCAAAGAGACGGTGTGCATGATTTCGTTTACAACACGGTGAACGGCGCGGCCGGCGGGGAGTACGTTTTACAGGGCACGCGGAAGGACTTCTATCGCGCATTTGAGATCGATCTGCGCCGCAACTTTCGCGAGAACTACCTGATCATGGGTTCGTATATTCGCTCGAGTACGCGCTCAAATCAGGTGCTCAATTTCAATGTCGATAGCCCAATCCTATCTCCGCAGGCTGCAGGTCCGTTTCCGTGGGACGTGCCTAATCGTTTTCTCACCTGGGGCTACATACCATTTTTCAGCTTGCCATGGATCCACAAGATTGATCTCGCCTATTCGAGCGAGATCCGCAACGGTTTTGCATTTGATGCAGTCACCGATCAGCAGCAACTCCATGGACGGCCCGATTCATATCGTTTTCCGACATACTTCACCCTAAACCTGCAGGTCGAAAAACGCTTTCATGCCTTCGGATACTACTGGGCACTGCGCGGCGGGTTTGATGATATTACTGACCGCAGAAATTATCTGATCGTAAACAATGATATCAATTCGCCGCAATTTCTAACCTTCAGCACATATGTAGGACGAACGTTTGAATCGCGAATACGTTTCCTTGGCCGAAAGTAGTCCATCCAGAGTCGGCGAGAACTTATTACCCGGTCACAGATGTGCGCTCACTCCGGTGCGGTGCTAAGTGCATGAATTTCCGAGCACTCGCGGGTTGGAACCGCACATGCAGTGCTTGGATATTGCAAACGAGACCCTGTGTCGTCTTAGCAAATGGAGGGCAACGCTATGTGCAAAGACTGGAGAGACTTGTCGGAAGCAGCCAGCCGCGAGCAGGACCCTAAGAAACTTCTGGAATTGGTGAAGCAGCTCAATGAGGCGTTAGCCCAGCGAGAACAGAACGCAAAGCGCATGCAAATCGCTGAGGAGCAAGTTGATTCAGCCGATGAAAAGAACTTCAGCGTTAGCCTGCACAAAAGAGAAACATCGATTTGCCCCTCACATTCATCTGTCTTCGATGGCTTGACGGAGATCGCCTGCTGAATGCGCTCCAGTACGCAACGTGCAATTACTAGCGGTTTCAAGCACAATAGAAAAGCGAACCCGGTTGTAGCCGCTTAAAACGCCTGAATCGTTCGCATTGAATCCATCATCCCTTGCTTCTGGAGGAAGAACAATGGCCTACGAGCTACCACCCTTGCCGTATGACTATTCCGCGCTGGAACCCACAATCGACGCACAGACCATGAAACTGCATCACGACATGCATCACGGAGCCTATGTAAAAAATCTAAATGCCGCCCTGGAAAAATATCCGCAACTGCAATCAAAGCAAGTGGCGGAACTGCTTCGCGACCTGAATGCTATTCCTGAGGACATTCGCACCACGGTGCGCAATAACGGCGGCGGACACATGAATCATTCCATGTACTGGAAGATCATGAAGCCGCAAGGCGGGGGCGATCCCAAGGGCGCCATCGCCGAAGTGATCAACACAAGCTTCGGCAGCTTCAAGGATTTTCAGGCCAAGTTCAACGACGCCGGTGCCAAGCAGTTCGGCAGCGGTTGGGCCTGGCTGGTGGGCAAGCCGAACGGCGAGTTCCAGGTGATGTCAACGCCGAATCAGGACAACCCGATTTCGCAGGGATTGTTCCCCATCATGGGCAATGATGTCTGGGAGCACGCTTACTATTTGAAATACCAGAACCGCCGTCCAGAGTATCTCGCCGCCTGGTGGAATGTGGTGAACTGGGATGAGATCAACAACCGCCTGGCGATGTTCAAGTCGCACCATGAACCAGCGATGGCCAGCCGATAAGGAATCCCGTTTCGTAAAGCCTCGGCGAGTGAGCTGAGGCTTTTTCTTCCGTTGAGGGCTCGCACGCGACAAACATCGGTAAGGCGTCAAGCAGGTCGACCCACAAAGCCGCAAAGTTCGCGGCTTTTCTCTTTCTGTGGACGGTTTGGGTGGAGCGGTCCGCGAACATTCCCATGATGTTCTTCTGCCTCTAAAATAGAAGAGTCATCCAGTTCAGGAGAAAAACATGCAACGCAAAGGGAGTGCAGTGTGGAAAGGTGGACTGAAAGATGGAAAGGGTGTGGTTTCCGCCGCCAGCGGTGCGCTGAATAATACCCCGTATTCATTCGGTACCCGCTTTGAAAATACTCCAGGGACGAATCCGGAAGAGTTGATCGCGGCTGCGCACGCAGCCTGCTTTTCGATGGCTCTGTCAGCGCAACTGAGCGGAGCGAACCTCGCGCCAGCCAGCATCGAAACTACGGCGAATCTGACCACGGAAAAGCTCGACTCCGGTTGGGCCATTACAGCTGTTCATCTTGACGTGGTGGGACACGTTCCCGGCGCGGATTCCGCTGCATTTCAAAAAGCCGCTGAAAATGCAAAGACCGGATGCCCGGTTTCCAAGGTGCTCAAAGCGAACATCACGATGAGCGCCAGGCTGGAAGGCTAGGTCGCAACGGCCGCAATCCATGTCACCCGCGATTGAAAATTCAGCGGCTGGCGCCCAGTATGAGCCGGTGATCGGG